>Ga0080064_1006118_pt1 | contig 13314 bp, 11 predicted proteins | sample Subgrocontami54m_FD_69260 | JGI IMG/M metagenome (GOLD analysis project Ga0080064, IMG submission 69260) | Subsurface groundwater microbial communities from S. Glens Falls, New York, USA - GMW46 contaminated, 5.4 m (SPADES assembly) (version 2) ...
GCATCGAATCGACGATGAACAGCGTCGCGGCGGGCTTGAGCGCCGCGTGCAGCTCGGAGATCTCGCGCATCATCTGCTCGTCGATCGCCAGCCGCCCGGCGGTGTCCACCAGCAGCACGTCGTAGTAGTGGCGCTTCGCGTGATCGAGCGCGGCGAGCGCGATGGCGAGGGGCTTCTCGCCCGTCGCCGACGGGAAGAAGTCCGCGCCCACCTGCTCCGCGAGCGTCGCCAGCTGCTCGATCGCGGCCGGCCGGTACACGTCGCAGGAGACCAGCAGCGGCTTCTTCCTGTAGTCCTCGATGAGCAGCTTGGCCAGCTTGCCTGTCGTGGTCGTCTTGCCCGAGCCCTGCAGCCCCGCCATCAGGATCACTGCGGGAGGAGAGACGGCGAGCTCGAGGGCCGCATTCTCCCCGCCCATCAGCGCCGTCAGCTCGGCGTGCACCACGCCCACCAGGGCCTGCCCCGGCGTCAGGCTGCCCACCACGTCCTGCCCGAGCGCCTTCTCCTTCACCCGGGCGATGAAGTCCCGCACCACCGGCAGCGCGACGTCGGCCTCCAGCAGCGCCATGCGCACCTCGCGCAGCGCGTCCTGGACGTTGGATTCGGTGAGCCGCGCTTCTCCGCGGACGGACTTTATGACGCGGGAAAGCCGCTGGGTCAGATTGTCGAGCATGGTCTGGAGGCGGGCATCGGCCTGTGTAGTAAACTGCGCAAATGCCCATTTTACTCTACGGAATCGTCGCGCTCGCTTACGCGGGGCTTGCCTATCATTTCTGGCGCACCCGCTGGGCGGCGGGAGTCCCGCAGCCGGTGGCGCCCTGGGAACGCATCGCGATCCTCGCCCCGCTCTGCGTGCATTCCTGGCTGCTCTATCAGGGCCTGTTCGCCGCGGCCGAATTCCGCTTCGGTTTCGGCTACGCGCTGTCGTGCATGCTGTGGCTCGCGGTGCTGATCTACTGGCTGGAGAGCCTGTTCGTCAACCTCGAGGGCCTGCAGCCGCTCGTACTCGGCGTCGCCGCGGTGTGCGCGCCGCTGCCCGCGCTGTTCCCCGGCCTGCCGACGCCGCCGGATGCGCAATCGCTCGAATTCCGCCTGCACATGGCCCTGGCGATGCTCGCGTACAGCCTGTTCACCATCGCCGCGCTGCACGCGATGCTGATGACCCTGGTCGAGCGCCGCCTGCACCATCACCGCGGCGCGAGCGCGCTTGCCGAGGGGCCGCTCGCCGGCCCGCTCGCCGCGCTGCCGCCGCTGCTCACCCTCGAGTCCCTGCTGTTCCGCCTCATCGGTTCCGGGTTCGCGCTGCTCACGCTCACGCTGGCGACCGGGATGCTGAATTCCGAGGAAATTTTCGGGCGCCCGATCAGCTTCAGCCACAAGACGCTGTTCGCGGTGATCTCGTGGTTCATCTTCGCGGCGCTGCTCGCGGGACGCCACCTGTACGGCTGGCGCGGACGCACCGCGCTGCGCTGGACGCTCGCCGGGTTCATCACGTTGCTGCTCGCCTACGTCGGCAGCCGGTTCGTCCTCGAGGTCATTCTCAAGCGCGGCAGCTTCATTTAGTCGCCTATCACTCCGATGTTGAACGGATTGACGAAGATTTTGGGTTTATATAGGTCTCGCGATTTTGCGCAGTTGCGAAGTTGCAACTGCGCAAAATCGCGAGATTTGGAACGGCAAATCACGGCAACCTGCTTGGTTCCGGCTGTGCCGACTTAGGCAAGGCCGAGGGCGTCGGCTTGACACCCCCGAGCGCGGCACCGATACTGAAATCACCTCCTTGCCCCGCCCCCCGCCTTGGACGACATCTCCCTAGCCTGGCAGTTCGCGCTGCTCGCGACCCTGCTGGTCATTGCCGGATTCTTCTCGATCGCCGAAACCAGCATGATGGCGCTCAACCGCTACCGGTTGCGCGCGCTCGTGCGCCTGGGCAACCGCGGGGCGCGCATCGCCGCGGACCTGCTCGCGCAGACCGACAAGCTGCTCGGGGTCATCCTGCTCGGCAACAACCTGGTCAACGCGGCGGCGGCCACCCTGGTCGGGGTCATCGCAATCCGCCTGTTCGGCGCGGACAAGATCGTGCTCATGTCGGGGACGCTGGTCGTCACCTTCCTGATCCTGGTTTTCGCAGAAATCACCCCGAAGGTGATAGGCGCCGCCTACGCCGAGCGCATCGCTCCGATCGCGAGCTACGTCCTGAGGCCGCTGCTGATCGTGCTCTACCCGGTGGTGTGGTTCGTGAACCTGTTCGTCGCGCCGCTCGCGTTCCTCTTCGGCGTGCGCCCCGGCGGCGCCCAGCCGACGCGCCTTTCGGCGGAGGAACTGCGCACGCTCGTGCTCGAGTCCGCGCAGTTCATGCCGAAGAAGCATCGCAGCATCCTCGTGAACCTGTTCGACTTGGAGAGCATCACCGTAGAGGACGTCATGACGCCCCGGGCGCGCATCGAGGCTATCGACATCGACGCGCCCATCGAGACCATCAACGAGCAGCTGGCGACCGCCTACCACACGCGGCTGCCGGTGTACCGCGGCGAGCCGGGCACGGTCATCGGCATCCTGCACCTGCGCCACGTCCTGCACCTCGCCCAGCGCGACACGCTCGACCGCGAAGGCATCGAATCCCTGCTCGCCGAGCCGTATTTCATTCCCGCGTCGACGCCGGTGTTCGCGCAGCTCCAGTACTTCCAGGAGAACCGCCAGCGCATCGCGCTCGCGGTCGATGAATACGGCGAGCTGCAGGGGCTAGTCACGCTCGAGGACATCATCGAGGAGTTCGTCGGCGAATTCACCACCACCACCCCCGCGACCCCGTCGGCTTTCCATTGGGACAAGGACGGCAGCGCCCTGGTCGAGGGCACCGCACCCCTGCGCGAGATCAACCGCAAGCTGGGTCTCGCGCTTCCGCTCGACGGCCCCAAGACGCTGAACGGCCTCATTCTCGAGCATCTGCAGGACATCCCCGTGTCGGGCGTATCGGTCAAGATCGCCGACGTGCCGATGGAGATCGTGCAGACCCAGGATCGCGTCATCAAGACGGTGCGCCTGTTCCGTCCGCGCCTGCCGGAATTCGCCGACGCCGCCTGAAGTTCCCTGAAAATTCATGCTCTTGTCATGGCCGGACTTGGCCCCGGGTCCTACCGAGGTGCCGAGGTTTCAACCGTTTCTTTTCTGTAATCAAGGAATTAGTGCACAGTCTGTCGCCTTTACAAAAACCCGGCGGGCATGCATGATCGAAACTTGGAGTCCGTGACGGAACTGCCGTCATGGCCCCCGAGTGGCAAGCACGAGGGAGCGCAGCCCCTCGTTGGCTAGTCTCAATTCCAACCTGGTACCGACGGCAATGGTGGCCAACATACGCACGATCGGCCTGTCAGGCCTCGCGCGCGCGCTGGTGCAGCACAACCGGCTGCGCGACGTCGAGGCCGAGGCCCTCACGAGCGAGGCGAAGGCGGCGAACTCGAGCTTCATCGAGCAGCTCGTCGCCACCCGGCGCATGAGCGCATACGAGGTCGCCGAGTTCGCCTCGATCACGTTCGGACTGCCGCTGTTCGACCTGAACGCGGCGGACTGGAACCACCTCCCCACCGACGCGGTGGACAGGAAGCTGATCCAGCGTCGCCGCGTGCTTCCGCTGCGCAGGCGCGGAAACCGTCTCTCGCTCGCGATCTCCGATCCCTCCAACACGCAAGCGCTCGACGAAGTCAAGTTTCAGTCCGGCATGGCCGTCGATCCGGTGGTGGTCGAGGACGACAAGCTCTCGGGCACCATCAAGAAGTTCCTGGAGTCCAAGAGCACCTCCCTGAAGGACATCGTCTACGAGGACCTCAAACTCCAGTTCCCGAGCGAGGATCCGGATGTGGCGTTCGGCGAGGGTCCTCCCAACGAGGCCGACGACGCTCCGGTGGTGAAGTTCATCCACAAGGTGCTGCTCGACGCCATCAACGACGGCGCCTCCGACATCCACTTCGAGCCCTACGAATCCGTGTACCGCATCCGGTTCCGCGTCGACGGCGAGTTGCGCGAGGTATCGCAGCCGCCTCTGGTCCTCAAGGAAAAGATCTCCTCGCGCATCAAGGTCATCTCGCGCCTGGACATCGCGGAGAAGCGCGTGCCGCAGGACGGGCGGATGAAGCTCACCATTGCGAAGAACCGCGCCATCGACTTTCGCGTCAGCACCTTGCCCACCGTCCACGGCGAGAAGATCGTGATGCGGATTCTCGACCCGTCCTCGGCAAAGCTGGGGATCGACGCGCTGGGCTACGATGCGGACCAGAAGGCCTCGCTGCTGCACGCGATCCACCGGCCCTACGGCATGATCCTCGTGACCGGGCCCACCGGGGCCGGCAAGACGGTCTCGCTCTATACCTGCCTGAACATCCTCAACCAGCCCGGCATCAACATTGCCGCGGTCGAGGACCCGGCCGAGATCAGCATGCCGGGAATCAACCAGGTGAACGTCAACGACCGCGCGGGGCTCACGTTCGCCGCCGCGCTGAAGGCCTTCCTTCGGCAGGACCCCGACGTGATCATGGTGGGCGAGGTCCGCGACCTCGAGACCGCGGAAATCGCCGTCAAGGCGGCGCAGACCGGGCACCTGGTGCTCTCGACGGTGCACACGAACGACGCGCCGACCACGCTGACGCGCCTGCTCAACATGGGCATTCCGGCGTACAACATCGCCTCGAGTGTCATCCTGATCACGGCGCAGCGGCTGGCGCGCCGCTTGTGCACGTGCAAGGCGCCGGTTACCATCCCGCGCGAGGCGCTCGTCGCGGCGGGGTTCGCAACGAAGGACCTCGACGGCACGTGGCAGGCCTGGGGTCCGTTCGGTTGCGAGCGCTGCAAGGGAAGCGGCTACAAGGGCCGTGTCGGAATCTACCAGGTCATGCCGATCGCGGAGGAGATCCAGCGCATAATCATGCGTGGCGGCAACGCAATCGAAATCGCGGAGCAGGCGCAACTCGACGGGGTGCGCGACCTGCGCCAGTCCGCCCTGCTCAAGGTCACGCAGGGACTCACGTCGCTCGAGGAAGCGATGGCCGTCACCAACGAGTAGCGCTGGAGCCGGAGGGTAAACATGGCGACCGCCGCCGCTGCCAAGAACAAGGTCAAGGAGTTAAACTTCGCCTGGGAAGGCAAGGACAAGACCGGCAAGACCGTCAAGGGCGAAATGCGCGCGGGCGGCGAGGCAGTGGTCAACGCGACGCTGCGCCGGCAGGGCATCTCGGTCAACAAGATTAAGAAGCAGCGCGCCGGCACCGGCGGCAGGGTCACGGAAAAGGACGTGACTCTGTTCACCCGCCAGATGGCGACGATGATGAAGGCCGGCGTTCCTCTGCTGCAGTCGTTCGACATCGTCGGCAAGGGCCACGCCAATCCCGCGGTCGGCCGGCTGCTCCTGGAGCTGAAGACCGAGGTGGAGACCGGGTCCTCGCTCGCGGCGGCGTTCCGCAAGTACCCGCTGCATTTCGACCCGCTGTTCTGCAACCTGGTCCAGGCGGGCGAGCAGGCGGGGATCCTGGAATCGCTCCTGGATCGTCTGGCGACCTACAAGGAGAAGACCCTCGCGATCAAGAGCAAGATCAAGTCAGCGCTGTTCTATCCGATCGCCATCATCGCCGTTGCGTTCATCATCACCGCGGTGATCATGATCTTCGTCATCCCCGCGTTCAAGCAGGTGTTCACGGCCTTCGGCGCCGACCTGCCGACGCCGACCCTGGTCGTGATGGCGATCTCCGACGGCTTCGTCAAGTACTGGTACATCATCTTCGGCGCGGTGGGGGGCGGCATCTACGGTTTCCTCGAGATGTGGAAGCGCTCGCTGCCGATGCAGATCGCGATGGACCGGCTGATGCTGCGGATGCCCGTGTTCGGCCACCTGGTGCGCATTTCGACCATCGCGCGGTGGACCCGGACGCTCTCGACCATGTTCGCGGCGGGGGTGCCTCTGGTCGAGGCGCTCGACTCGGTGGGCGGCGCGTCCGGCAACCACGTCTACATCATGGCCACCAAGAAGATCCAGCAGGAAGTCAGCACCGGAACCAGCTTGACCGTCGCGATGCAGAATTCGAACGTGTTCCCGAGCATGGTGATCCAGATGGTGTCGATCGGCGAGGAGTCCGGCGCCCTGGACGGCATGCTCGGCAAGGTGGCGGACTTCTTCGAAGCCGAAGTGGACGACGCCGTCGAGGCACTTTCCTCGCTCATGGAGCCGATGATCATGGTGGTCCTGGGGACGCTGATCGGCGGCATGGTGATCGCCATGTACCTGCCGATCTTCAAGATGGGCCAGGCGGTCTGAGGGGTGAATTCACTCGCCGTTCTCACGCACCCCGCCGTCTTTCCGTGGCTGTGCCTCGTGTTCGGGCTCATGGTGGGCTCGTTCCTCAACGTGGTCATCCATCGCCTGCCGATCATCATGGATCGCGACTGGAGGGCGCAGTGCGCCGAACTGCGCGCCGAGGCTGCACCCGCCGCCGAGCCGATCGGGCTCGCGCGGCCCCGATCCCGGTGCCCGGCCTGCGGCCACGCGATCAGCGCCATCGAGAACCTACCCGTGCTGAGCTATCTCGCACTGCGCGGGCGCTGCTCGGCATGCAAGGCGCGCATCGGCATCCGCTATCCGGTGGTCGAGCTGCTCTCCGGAATCACTGCCTACTACTGCGCGTATCGCTACGGCTTCGGCCTGGCCGCGTTCGCGGCCATGGGCTTCGTCTGGGCCCTGATCGCCGCGAGCGCCATCGACTTCGACACCCAGCTCCTGCCCGACTCGATCACGATGCCGCTGCTGTGGGCGGGGCTGCTCGTCAACCTTCCGGGAACGTTCACCGATCTGCGCTCCGGGGTCATCGGCGCGGTCGCCGGCTATCTCGCGCTCTGGTCCGTGTACTGGGTGTTCAAGCTGGCGACCGGCAAGGAGGGCATGGGCTTCGGCGACTTCAAGCTGCTCGCCGCGGTCGGCGCGTGGACCGGCTGGCAGATGCTGCTCCTGGTCGTGCTGCTCTCGTCGTCCATCGGCGCCGCGGTGGGCATCGCCCTCATCGTGCTCGCGCGGCACGGGCGCAACATTCCGATACCCTTCGGCCCCTACCTCGGCGCCGCGGGAATCGTGGCCCTGTTCTGGGGCCCGGCGATGCAACGCTATTACCTCGCGCATTTCGCGGGATGAGCTTCCTGGTGGGACTGACCGGCGGCATCGGCAGCGGCAAGAGCGCCGCGGCGGAGATGTTCGCGCGCCGGGGCGTCGCCATCGTCGATGCGGATGCGGTCGCGCACGAGCTGACGGCACCGGAGGGCGCAGCCATCGAGCCCATCCGGGATGCATTCGGGTCCGATTACATCACGGCGGAGGGCGCGCTGGACCGCGTACGCATGCGTGCGCTCGTGTTCCGGCATCCCCGATCGAAGCGCAAGCTCGAGCGCATCCTGCACCCGCGCATCCGCGCCGAGTGCGCCAGGCGCGTCGCGGCGGCGACCAGCCCCTATGTGATCGTCGTGGTGCCGCTGCTGATCGAAGGCGGGGTTGAAAGGGGCATGGGCGAGGCGCGCTACCGGCGCATCGTCGTGGTGGATTGCCCGGAGGACCTGCAAGTCGAGCGGGTCATGCGGCGAAGCCGGATTCCCGAGGAAGAGGTCAGGCGCATCATCGCCACCCAGGCGACGCGGGAAACGCGCTTCAACGCCGCCGACGACGTCATCGACAACAGCGGGACGCTCGCCGATCTCGAAGCGCAGGTCGAGCGCTGCCACCGTGCCTATCTCCTGCTCTCCCAGGACAGGGCGCGCGATGGGGGCTAGCCAATCCGGCCCCGAATGGGTCAGAATCGCGCCATCTCCTTTCGCCCTTGCCCACAGGCGCCGCCCTTGATTGCCTACGAATACCCGCTCAACGAGCGCATCCGCACGCTGCTGCGGCTTGAGAATCTGTTCGAGCGGGAGCGCCATTTCCTCGCCCAGCAGGGAGAGCACGAGCACCACGTCGCGCTGCTCACGCTGTTCGAGATCATGGAAGTGTCGAGCCGCGCGGACCTGAAATCGGATCTGCTGCAGGAGCTGGAGCGCCAGAAGCAGGTGCTGCTCTCGTTCCGCAACAACCCCCAGATCGCCGAAGACGTGCTCTCTCAGGTGATCGCCGACATGGAGCAGGCGTCGCAGGCGCTGTTCGCCATGACGGGCAAGATCGGCCAGTACCTGCGCGAGAACGAGTGGCTGATGTCGATCAAGCAGCGCACCGGCATTCCCGGAGGCGCCTGCGAGTTCGACCTGCCTTCCTACCATTTCTGGCTGCACCGCGACAGCGGCGCACGCCTCGCCGACCTCATGTCCTGGATCACCCCGCTGTACCCCATCCGGGACGGCACGGCGATCGTGCTGCGGCTGCTGCGCGAAGGCGGCAAGCCGACGCGGCTCGTCGCCCATCAGGGACTGTTCTCGCAGATGCTCGGCGGGAAGATTGCGCAGATGGTGCGCATCCGCCTCGAATTGGAGGCCGAATTCGTTCCCGAGATCAGCGCCAACAAGTACGCGCTCAACGTACGCTTCATCGCTTTCGGCATCGAGCCGCGCCCGAAGCTCGCCGAAACCGACGTCGAATTCGAGTTGACCTTCTGCAATTTGTAGCCTCGCGACCCCATGGCCCCACCGAAGGTCGTCAATTGCCCACGCTGCGGCACGCCGGTGGAGTGGGTGCCGGAGAACCGCTACCGGCCCTTCTGCTCCGAGCGCTGCAAGATGATCGACCTCGGCGCCTGGGCGAGCGAGCGCTACCGGGTTCCGGTCGACGAGAAGGACGGCACCGGCGAAGAGGATCGCTGACCGCTCACCGATCGCGCCACGCGGCACGCACCATTGCGACCCCGTGGGCACCGCAGGCCCAGGCGGTGCGCAGGTCGCCCCGCGAGACGCCGCCAAGCGCGAATACCGGAATCGCAGCGCCGCGCGCCGCCTCCCGAAAGCCCTCCCACCCGAGCGGAGCGCGATCCGCATGGCTGGGCGTGGCGCACACCGGCCCGAGCACGGCAAGATCGGCGCCCAGGCGTTCCGCGGCGCGCAGTTCGAGGCCCGAGTGGCAGGATGCGCCCACCAGGGGCAGATCAGGCCGCGTGCCTGCCGCGGCGACCTGGCCGGCCGACAGGTGCACCCCGTCCGCGCCGACCTCCCGTGCGAGCGCGGCGTCGCGGCTGACGAGCACGCTCGCGCCGGCGGCATGTGCGAGCGCCACGACCTCCTCGGCGAGGCGCACGAGCTGCGGCCGCTGCAGTCCGGGTTCGCGCACCTGGACGAGCCTGAGGCCCTGTGCAAGCCGCGCACGCAGTTGTTCGAGAAACGCCTCCCTGCCGAGGTCGACGGACTGCGAGATCGCGTATTCCGCGGGCAGGACGAGCCCCTTCAGCACCGGGTGGTTCGCGGGCAGGAGCGGCGCGACCGAAACCGATTCCGGACGTTCCCAGGAAAGCGCGTCGTGCTCGGCGGCGCGCAGCGCACCTTGCCACGCGGGCACGCGGTAGAAGTGCAGCCGCACGGTGGCATGGGGGTAGGCGAAGACCCGTGTGATCCAGGGATAGGCGAGCTCGATGTCGACGGCGAGTTCCTCGCGGATTTCGCGCCGCAGGGCGTCATCCACGCGCTCCCCGGGTTCGACCTTGCCGCCCGGAAATTCCCAGTAGCCCGAATAGACCTTGCCCTCGGGACGCCGCGCGAGCAGCACCCGCCCGTCGTCGCGCAGCAGAACGGCGACGGCGACGTCGACCGGTGCACTCATCCCGACACGGCGCGGGGCCTTCAGCGCTTGCGGCGCGCAGGGGCCGCCACCGCATGCCGGCCGGCCCAGTCGCGGGCGAACTGCCACGCCACGCGGCCCGAGCGCGAGCCTCGCGACAACGCCCACTGGAGGGCGGCCCGCTGCGCCTCGTTCAGGTCCTTGTCGGGCGCGCCGAACTCGCGCAGCCAGTGCGCGACGATGTCCAGATAGTCGTCCTGGTCGAAGGGGTAGAAGGACAGCCACAGCCCGAAGCGCTCCGACAGCGAGATCTTCTCTTCCGAGGTCTCGCCGGGGTGGATCTCGCCTCCCACGTGCTTGTACTCGAGGTTCTCCTGCATGAATTCGGGCATCAGGTGCCGGCGGTTGGAGGTGGCGTACACGAGCAGGTTGTCCGAGGCCGCCGAGATCGATCCGTCGAGCACCACCTTGAGCGCTTTATAGCCGGGCTCGGAAGCCTCGAAGGAAAGGTCGTCGCAATAGATCACGAAGCGCTCCGGGCGCGGCGAGACCTGGTCGACGATGTCGGCAAGGTCGACCAGGTCCTGCTTGTCCACCTCGATCAGCCGCAGGCCCTGTTTCGAGAACCGGTTGAGCAGCGCCTTGATGAGCGAGGACTTGCCGGTGCCGCGCGCTCCGGTGAGCAGCACGTTGTTGGCGCTGCGCCCTTCGACGAACTGGCGCGTGTTGGCCTCGATCACGCCCTTCTGCCGCTCGATGCCGCGCAGGTCCGAGAGCCGGATGCGGTGGGGATGGGCGACCGGCTGGAGAAAGGCGCGTCCGTTCGATTTTCTCCACCGGAACGCGACGCTCGCGTCCCAATCGACGGGTTTTGGCGGCGCGGGGAGCAGCGCCTCCACCCGCTCCAGCAGCCGTTCGGTTCGATCGAGCAGTCTTTCCAGATCGGCCATGGCTATCAAGTCCGGTACTCGGCGTTGATCTTCACGTAATCGTACGAGAAATCGCAGGTCCACACCGTGGTCGATGCGCCGCCCCGGCCCAGTTCGATCCGGACCTCGATCTCGGCGGGCTTCATCACGGCCGCGCCGTCCTCTTCGCGGTAGCTCGCCGCGCGCCCGCCGCTCTCGATCACCTTGACCGGTCCCAGGTACAGGTCGACGCGCGAGATGTCGAGATCCGCCACCCCGGCGTTTCCGATCGCCATGATGAGCCGCCCGAGGTTGGGGTCGGAGGCGAAAAAAGCCGTCTTCACCAGCGGCGAATGCGCCACGGCCTTCGCCACGCGCACCGCCTCCTCCTCGCCGCGCGCGCCGTTCACCCGTACGGTGATGAACTTGGTTGCTCCCTCGCCGTCGCGCGCGATCGCCTGGGCGAGATCCACCGCGACCCCCGTCACCGCGGCCGCCAGTTGCGCATAGCGCGGGTCCTCGCGCGCTGCGAGCTCCGGGGCGCCCGACCCGCCTGTCGCGATCAGGACGAAGGAATCGTTGGTCGAAGTGTCGCCATCCACGGTCACGCGATTGAAGGAGGCGTCCGCGACCTCGCGGACCAGGCGCTCGAGCAGGGCGCGCGACATGCCCGCATCGGTGGCGATGAACGCGAGCATGGTGGCCATGTCGGGCTGGAGCATGCCGACACCTTTCGCCATTCCCGTCACCGCGACGCTCTTGCCGTCCCACTGCAGCCGGCGAGACGCCGCCTTGGGTACGGTGTCCGTGGTCATGATGGCCGCCGCGGCCTCGGCCCAGTGCGCGGGCGCGAGGCTCGCGACGCAATCCGGCAGCGCCGCCTCGATGCGCTCGACCGGAAGGTGCTCCAGGATGACGCCGGTCGAGAAGGGCAGCACTTCGGCCGCCGTGCATCCGAGCGCGCCCGCCACCGCATCGCAGGTCCGGCGCGCGGCGGCGAGTCCCGCTTCGCCCGTCCCGCAGTTGGCGTTGCCCGCGTTGACGACGAGCGCGCGGAAGCGCTCGGAGGCCGCGAGCCGCGCGCGGCACACCTGGACGGGCGCCGCCGCGAAGCTGTTGCGGGTGAACACGCCCGCCGCGCGGCTTCCTGCCGCCAGGCGCATCAGCATCAGGTCGCGGCGGCCCGGCGTGCGGATGCCCGCCTCCGCGAAGCCGAGCTCCACCCCTGCCACGCTCAGCAGCGACTTCGGATCGGGGGGGGTGAGATTGACGGCCATGCGGGATCAGGAGTTACGGTTTCGCCAGGGGAACCTCTTGGTCAGATCTGACGAAGATTTCGGGGTTATCAATGTCTCGCCATTTTGGGAAGTTGCGATTTCGCAACTTCCCAAAATGGCGAGATCAATGGAATTCAAGAAGACGCACCGTACCGGCTCAGGTGAGCCGCCCGTGGCAGTGCTTGTATTTCTTGCCGGAGCCGCAGGGGCAGGGATCGTTGCGGCCGATCTTGCCCACGTGGCGCACGAAAGGCTGCGCCTTGGGCGCGGGCTGCGCGTCGTCGGTGCCGGTTGCGGCCTGCTCCTGGTAGGAGGGATGCTGGTACTGGACGTTCTCCACTACAGGCGCCTGCTCGCGCGCGGCCTCCTCGACCTGCTCCTCGCTGCGGATCTCCACCGTCATCAGCGTGCGCGTCACCTCGAGCTTGACGGTTTCCAGCAGCACCCCGAACAGCTCGAAGGCCTCGCGCTTGTACTCCTGCTTGGGGTTCTTCTGCGCGTAGCCGCGCAGGTGGATGCCCTGGCGCAGATGATCGAGCGCCGCGAGGTGCTCGCGCCAGTTCGTGTCCAGGTTCGAAAGCAGGATGAAGCGCTCGTAGTGATGCACGGCGTCGGCGGGTGCCGACTCCATCTTCCTCGTATAGGCCTCGTTCGCCGCGGCGACGCAGCGTGTGAGCAGCATGGCGTCGTCGGCCTCGGTCTCCTGCTCCATCCACTGCGAGAGCGGCACTTCGACCTGGAGCTCCGAGGCGAAGGCTTTCTCCAGTCCCGGAATGTCCCATTGCTCCTCGACGCTCTCCTCCGGGACGTGCGCGCGGAACAGATCCGTGACCACGCCCTCGCGCAGCGCCTGCACGCGGTCGGACACGTCGTCGGAATCGAGGATCGCGTTCCTCAGCTCGTAGATGTGCTTGCGCTGGTCGTTCGCGACGTTGTCGTATTCGAGCAGCTGCTTGCGGATGTCGAAGTTGTGCGCCTCGACCTTGCGCTGCGCGCTCTCGATCGAGCGGGTCACGAGCGGATGCTCGATCGACTCGCCCTCGGGCATCTTCAGGCGCTCCATGATCGCCTTGACGCGGTCGCCGGCGAAGATGCGCAGCAGCGGGTCCTCGAGCGCAAGGTAGAAGCGCGACGAACCCGGGTCTCCCTGCCGGCCCGAGCGCCCCCGCAGCTGGTTGTCGATACGGCGCGATTCGTGGCGTTCGGTGCCGATGATGTGCAGTCCGCCCGCGGCGACCACCTGCTCGTGCAGCGACTGCCACTCTTCCCGCAGCTTCTGGATGCGGCGCTCCTTGTCCGCCGGCTCGATCTCCTCCTCGGCGGCGAGCACCACGTCGACCTGCTTCTCGACGTTGCCGCCCAGCACGATGTCGGTGCCGCGGCCCGCCATGTTGGTTGCGAGGGTGAGCGT
>Ga0080064_1006120_pt1 | contig 13306 bp, 15 predicted proteins | sample Subgrocontami54m_FD_69260 | JGI IMG/M metagenome (GOLD analysis project Ga0080064, IMG submission 69260) | Subsurface groundwater microbial communities from S. Glens Falls, New York, USA - GMW46 contaminated, 5.4 m (SPADES assembly) (version 2) ...
TTGAGTTCGTGGGCGAGCGCGCCCGCCATCTCTCCGGCAGCGGCCAGGCGCAGCGTGTGGCGCAATTCCGAGCTGACGCGCCTTTGTTCATCGACGATGACACCGACGAAAAATCCCAGTACGGCCAGCACGACAGTCAGCATCTGAACCTCGAGCACGCTGATGGCGGAAAAGCCCAGACGGTTCACGACCACAATGATTCCAATCTGGATCACCGCGGCAATCAATACCGCACCGGAAAATCCTTGCCGTGCGGCCGCCCATACGATGGGCAGAAACAGGACATAGAAATACTTGAACTCGGACTCGGCGCCGACACGGAATGCGATCCAGAGTGCCGCGGCCGCAGCCACCAACAGAGCGACGGTTTCACCTTTCATTGCCAGTAGCCGCAACAGGGCTCGACCCCGTTCGCCGGAGACCATCCATATCACGGGCATCGTTACGAGAATACCCACCGTGTCGCCAATCCAGTGGTGAGCAAAAGCCGTGGTCCACTCCGAGATCGGAATCAAGTCGAGCGCAGTCAACAAAAATATGAAGGCCGCGCTATTGGCAAGCGTACCCACCACGACGATCAAGACCCATTCGAACAAGCCACGCCGGCTGACAAAGATTTCTTCGCTCTTGAGCCGGCGCCGAAGCGCTTCGCCGATCGCCCCATAGCCCGTCGCAAGCAACACGGCAAGGGCGGCCGACACCGTGAACGGGAGGTCGCGAATCCAGGCGTCGCCCAGGAAAATGGCGAGCGCAATCAACAACGCCGCGCGCCAGCCGAAGTGCAGCACGAATACCAGTCCAAGCGCCGGCGCAGGATCCCACGGAGTAATGTTGAGACCGTGGAGCGGGTGAAAATAGCTGACCCAATCGAGCGCGATAAATCCCGTCACCAGCACGAGAGCGTCTAGCCACCGCATTTTGCGGGCGGGAAACATGGGATCAATCAGTCCAGTCCAATCGACCGATTGATCATTTTCCTTGTTCATGGCGAACGAAACTATTGTGTGAGGCCCGTAAGGGATTCCCTTATTATCTCAGTTCGCGGCGAATAGTTGCCACTTTCCCGTGAGGCGCGGCTCAACCGCAGATCGTCTAGTGGTTTCGCATACGCGCTCGCCCGAATTTTCACGGGCTGCGTAATCCCCTAGTATTTCGAGCACCAGCTGCACAAACGCGCTGCGTTCTGTCACCGGTCTGCCGTCGGCAGTTTGGCCCAGCGGATCGTATGCGAGCCAGCGCAACTCAGAGACGAGAAAACAATGCTCCATGCCATCAGCACCCTGATTGCCTTGTATGGTTTTTGGCTGCTGCTCTCGGGCTACTTCACGGGGTTTCTGCTCGCCGCAGGCGCAGGAAGTGCGCTCGCGGTCTTACTGTTTTCGCGCCGCATGGGAATCGTCGATCGCGAGGGCCATCCGCTACACCTGATTTGGCGCGCACTGTTTTCCTATTGTCCATGGCTTGCCAGGGAGATCGTCAAGTCAGCCTGGGATGTCACCCGGCGCATTCTGCATCCGCGATTGCCGATCAGCCCTACGCTCGCCCGCTTCCGGCCCTCCCAGCAGACCGACCTCGGCCTGGTCATACACGCTAACTCGATTACCCTCACGCCGGGCACCATTTCCGTCGAGGTCGGCCGCGATGAGTTCCTGGTCCATGCCATTACCGCGGAGGGCGCGGCCTCGCTGGCAGGCAGTGAAATGGACCGCCGCGTGACCGACCTGGAGGCCGGCACATGATGTTCGCCGCGGCAGCCTGCGCGTTGCTCGTCACGATCGCACTTGCCCTGACGCGAGCGGCGCTCGGCCCGACCGTTTTCGATCGACTGCAGGCCGCCAACACCATCGGCACGTGCGCGATGCTGCTGCTGGCGGTCATGGGATTTCTCACCGGCCGGCCCGACTTCCTGGATCTCGCGCTGGTCTATGGACTGCTGAATGTCCTCGGCACCATTGCCGTGCTCAAGTATTTCCGTCACGGCGACCTGGGCGATCCGGGCGATGCGGAGGAGAACTCGCTACCGTGAGTGCAGTGCTGGAGATCCTGAGCTGGATCTGCCTGCTCGCGGGCGGATTCTTCTGCATTGTCGGCGGCATCGGTCTCATCCGCATGCCTGATTTCTACACCCGCATGCACGCCGCGAGTGTCACCGAGACGCTCGGCGCCGGCTTGCTGCTGCTCGGCTTGATGATCCAGGCAGGCCTTACCTTGGTGACAGCAAAGCTCGTGATGATCGGCTTGCTCATCTTCTTCACCAGCCCTGCGGCAACGCATGCCCTGGCAAAGGCCGCGCTTTTCCGCGGTCTCAAGCCGCTGCAGGCTCCCCCGGAGAATGCGTCATCGAAACGCTGATCGTCAATGTGCTGCTGGTGTTGATGGCGATGGCGGTCGTCGTCGTGGCGCGCAGCCGGAACCTCTTTACGGTCGTGGTCCTCATGGGCATCTACAGCTTCCTGATGGCCACCGTGCTGGTCGCGCTCGACGCCGTCGACGTGGCCATGACCGAGGCGTCGGTGGGCGCGGGCGTCTCGACTGTCCTGCTGCTGGGCGCGCTCCACCTCTGCAAGAGCGAGGAAACGAAACCACTACGCAAGCCCTGGCTCCCTCTGGCCGTGTCTGCGAGCGCGGTCGGGATGCTCGTCTTCGGCACGCTGGACTTGCCGGCGTTCTCCGATCCGACAGCGCCGATTCACACCCATGTCGTGCCGCGCTATCTGAATGAGGCGATGCGCGAGACGGGCGTGCCCAACGTCGTCACGGCCGTGCTCGCCAGCTATCGCGGCTATGACACCCTGGGCGAGACCACGGTGGTCTTTACCGCGGGCGTAGGAGTCATCGCGTTGCTGCGGCGGCGCCGCAACACCAAACAGGAAAAGGCAAAGTGAGGCACGACCTTGTCCTGCGGGTGATCGCGAAGCTGCTGATCCCGTTCATCCTGCTGTTCGCGCTCTACGTCCAGTTCCATGGCGATTTCGGCCCCGGCGGCGGCTTCCAGGCCGGCGTGATCGTCGCGGCAGCGATCATCTTCTACGCGCTTATCTACGGTGTCGAAGCCGCGCGCAGGGCGATGCCCGATAGTCTCGTCGAAATCATGCTCGCCGGCGGCGTGCTCATTTATGCCGGCGTCGGGTTGGTGGGACTTGGCCTCGGCGGGAACTACCTTGATTACTTCGTCCTCGACACCGATCCCGTGCAAGGCCAGCACCGCGGCATTTTCTGGGTCGAGATCGGGGTGGCCGTCACCGTTTCCGGGGTGATGCTCAAGATTTTCTACATGTTCGCCTCGCGCGGCAGGGATCCGGAATGAGCATAGCGAGTCACTTCAGCTACGCGGTCACTGTATTTCTCATGGTGGCCGGCCTGTTCATCGTCATCGCCCGGGGCAACCTGATCAAGAAAATGGTGGGGCTGGCAATCTTTCAGACCTCGGTCTACCTGCTCTATATCGCGCCCGGAAAATTGGTCGGCGGCACGGCACCGATCATCGATGACCGCTTCGCGATCTATTCCAATCCCCTGCCGCATGTTCTCATCCTCACCGCTATCGTCGTGGGCGTGGCCACGCTCGCTCTCGGTCTGGCGCTGGTGGTGCGGATTCGCGAAGCGTACGACACCATCGAGGAAGACGACATCCTCGCGCGTGACGCCGATGCTGGCCGTGATGACGGGCAAAGCGGATGAGCATCGCCCTGCATCTGCCCGCCCTCCAGGTGGTCATTCCCCTGGTTTCCGCCCCACTTGCCGTACTGGTCCGACGCTCCGACGCGGCGTTCCTGATCGTCACTGCCGCGAGCTGGGCGGCGTTTGCCACCGCGATCGCTCTGTGGCTCGGAACAGCCGGCGGCGGCACGATCTCCTATGCCATCGGCAGTTGGCCGCCGCCCTGGGGCATCGAGTACCGCGTGGATCGGCTGTCGAGCTTCATCCTGCTGATCGTCTCCGGTATGGCTGCCATCACTCTGCCTTACAGCCGCGCCAGCATCGAGCGGGAGATTCCACCCGAGAAGCATTACCTGTTCTACGCCCTGTTCGCCCTGTGCCTCACGGGACTGCTGGGCATCACCATCACCGGGGATGCTTTCAACATCTTCGTATTCCTGGAAATCTCCTCGCTTTCAAGTTACGTGCTGATCGCCCTCGGACGCGATCGGCGCGCGCTGATGGCTTCCTACCAGTACCTCGTCATGGGCACCATCGGCGCGACCTTCATCGTCATCGGCATCGGGCTGCTTTATCTGATGACGGGCACCTTGAATCTCGCCGACATGGCGGACCGCCTGGCGCAGGTGCGCGAGACGCGCCCGGTCCTCGCCGCACTGGCATTCCTGACCGTGGGTATCTCGCTCAAGCTCGCGCTGTTCCCGTTGCACCAGTGGCTGCCGAACGCCTACACCTACGCTCCTTCGGTCGTCACGGCCTTTCTGGCGGGAACCGCCACCAAGGTGTCTATCTACGTGCTGATCCGCTTCTATTACTCGGTATTCGGCGAGAGCCTTGTTTTTCAGAAACTGCCGTTGCCGCAGATCATGCTGCTGCTGTCGCTAGCGGCCATGTTCGCGGCATCAGTCGTCGCAATCTTCCAGCATGACCTGAAGCGGCTGTTCGCCTATTCCAGCGTGGCGCAAATCGGCTACATCACGCTCGGGCTTTCGTTCGATTCGGAGACCGGTCTGACGGCGTCCATCGTGCATCTTTTCAATCACGCCGTGACCAAGGGCGGCCTGTTCCTGCTCATCGGTGGCGCGGTGGCGGTGGTAGGTGGAGCGACGTTGTCGCGACTCTCCGGATTGGCGCGGATCATGCCCTTTACGTCCTTCGGAATCGTGCTGGGGGGCTTAAGCCTCATCGGCGTCCCGGGCACCGCCGGTTTCGTCAGCAAGTGGTACTTGATCCTCGCGGCGCTGGAACAAGGGCAGTGGTGGCTGGCGATTGCGATTGTCGCCAGTTCCCTGCTGGCGATTGCGTATGTCTGGCGATTCGTCGAGGTGGCTTACTTCCGCACGCCCACTGGCGACCTGACGCGGCGCGAGGCCCCGCTCGCGCTGTTGGTGCCAGCGTGGGTTCTGGTTGGGGCCACCCTTTACTTCGGCCTCGAAACCTCGGTTACCGTCGGGTCCGCCGCGAATGCGGCGGCAATGTTGCTGGGAAGCGGGAAATGACCGGCGCAGACCTGATTCTGGCCGCGCTCGCCATCCCGTTGCTGGGCTGCATCGTCATCGTACTTTGCCATCGCCATCCCAATCTCCGCGAGACGGCGACGCTCGTTACGAGCACGTTGCTGTTCATCTGCGTGGCATCCCTGCTGCCGGACGTTCTGGCCGGCGCGCGCCCGCAGGCGCAGTTGCTGGAACCGCTGCCGGGGTTGCCTATCGCCTTCGAGGTGGAGCCGCTGGGCATGCTGTTCGCGCTCATCGCCTCAGGGCTCTGGATAGTCAATTCGATCTACTCGATCGGCTACATGCGCGGCAACAATGAAACACATCAGACCCGCTTCTACGTTTGCTTCGCGCTGGCGCTTGCCTCGGCTATCGGCATCGCCTTCGCCGCCAACCTGATCACGCTGTTCCTTTTCTATGAATTCCTGACGCTCGTCACCTATCCGCTGGTGACGCATCACGGCACCGACGAGGCGAAGCAGGGAGGGCGCGTGTACCTAGCGCTGCTCCTGGGCACGTCCGTGCTGTTCCTGCTGCCCGCCATCGTATTCACCTGGCATGTGACTGGCACCACAGAGTTTCGCGCGGGCGGCATCCTGGCGGGGCACCTCGCTCCGGCTTCGCTCGCGGCGCTGCTGGCCCTTTTCACGTTCGGCATCGGCAAGGCGGCATTGATGCCTTTCCATCGCTGGCTGCCTGCGGCGATGGTGGCGCCGACGCCGGTTTCAGCCCTGCTGCATGCGGTGGCGGTGGTCAAGGCGGGCGTGTTCTGCATCGTCAAGGTCCTGGTGTATGTGTTCGGACTGGAGACGCTCGTTGGCAGCGCCGACTGGCTCGTGGCAATCGCAGGCTTCACCATCGTGGCCGCCTCCGTGGTCGCACTGCGCGCCGACAATCTCAAGCGCCGCTTGGCTTATTCCACCATCAGTCAGCTTTCTTACGTCATCATGGCGGCCGCGCTGCTGACACCGCTGGCGGTGATGGGGGCGGCGTTGCATCTCGTCACCCACGCCTTTGGCAAGATCACCCTGTTCTTCGCCGCCGGTGCCATCTACACCGCCGCCCACAAGACCGAGGTCAGCCAGCTCAACGGCATTGGCCGGCGCATGCCGTGGACCATGTCGGCGTTTACGGTGGCGGCGCTGTCGCTGATCGGGATACCCCCGGCCGCCGGCTTCGTCAGCAAATGGCTCATCCTGTCCAGCGCAGTGGATGGCGGCCATGCTTTTGCACTGACGGTGCTCATCGCCAGCACGCTTCTCAATGCGGCTTATTTTCTGCCTATCGTGCATGCGGCCTTTTTCCGCAAGTCCGATGAAGGGGACGAGGCCCACGCTTATGGCGAAGCGCCCTGGCCGATGGTTCTGGCTCTGGTGCTGACCGCCGGCATGACCATCGCCCTGTTCTTTTTATCCGATTCCCTGCTGCAACTCGTGAAGCAGTTGGTGGCGATTCGTTCGTAAACGGGTAAGGAACTCAACCATGTCGGAACCGAAGCAATACTGGCTGGATCGTAGCGAGAACGTGACCAAGCTGTATCGGGGCTTATGGGCGACAGGCATCGCACTCCTGGCCCTTGACCTGTTCCTGCACAAGCATGAGGAGTTCGACTTCGCCGCCTGGTTCGGTTTCTACGGGGTTTTCGGATTCTTCGCTTGTGTGTTGCTGGTGCTCGTCGCCAAAAATCTGCGAGGGGTACTGATGCGTTCCGAGGACTACTATGAACGCTGATTTTCCGGTCGCTCTGATTCTGATTCTCGGCGGCGCGCTGGTGCCGCTGGTGCGTGGCGGCATGCGTGTCGCCTATATGTTGCTGCTACCGGTGGTGGCCTTCGCCTGGTTGTTGATGTTGCCCCAAGGCGAGTTCGGCCAGGTTCATCTGCTCGGCCAGACCCTGGTGCTGATGCGTGTCGATCGGCTGAGCCTGCTGTTCGGCTACATTTTTCTGATTGCCTCCCTGCTCAATGTCATTTACGCCTTGCACGTTAAGGACACTCTGCAGCATGTGGCGGGTCTGGTCTATGCCGGCAGCGCCATCGGCGCAGTGTTCGCCGGTGATCTGGTGACGCTGTTCGTGTACTGGGAACTCACCGCCGTCTCATCCGTGTTGCTGATCTGGGCGCGACGCAGCGAGCGCGCTTTCCGTGCCGGCATGCGCTACCTGCTCGTGCAATTGCTCTCGGGGATGTTCCTGCTGGTCGGAGGATTGCTGCACTGGCACGCCACCGGAACCCTGGAATTCAGTCAGATCGGGCTTTCCGGTGCTGGCGGCACACTGATCCTGATCGCCTTCGGCATCAAGTGTGCCTTCCCGCTGCTTCACAACTGGCTGCAGGATGCCTATCCGGAGGCGACGGTCACCGGGACCGTGCTGCTGTCGGCATTCACCACCAAGCTGGGGATCTACGCCCTGGCCCGCGCCTTCCCCGGGACCGAAATGCTGATCTGGATCGGTACCCTGATGACGGCTTTCCCGATTTTCTATGCGGTGATCGAGAACGATCTGCGCCGGGTGCTCGCTTACAGCATGAACAACCAGCTCGGGTTCATGGTGGTCGGAATCGGCATCGGCAGCGAGCTCGCGATCAACGGCGCGGTAGCACATGCTTTCGCTGACATTCTCTTCAAGGCGCTGCTGTTCATGTCGATGGGCGCGGTGTTGCTGCGCGCCGGCACCGTCAAGGGGAGCGAACTGGGAGGGCTGTACAAATCCATGCCCTGGACAACGGGATTCTGCATGGTGGGCGCGGCGTCGATTTCCGCCTTTCCACTGTTCAGCGGATTCGTCACCAAGTCGATGATCATGGCCGCCGCCGCCGGGGAAGGACTGCTGGCAACCTGGCTGGTGTTGCTGTTCGCGTCTGCCGGGGTGTTTCATCACGCCGGCATCAAGATTCCCTATTTCGCCTTCTTTGCACACGACTCCGGCATCCGTTGCGAGGAAGCTCCACGCAACATGCTGTTGGCCATGGCGATTACTGCTGCCCTATGCATCGGCATCGGCGTTTTTCCAGGAGCGCTCTACGCAATCCTGCCCTATGCCGTGGTCTATGATCCCTATGCGGCGTCACATGTGGTGGCGCAATTACAGCTGCTGCTGTTTTCGGCGCTTGCTTTCTCGGTACTCGTGCGCACCGGTATCTACCCATCGGAGTTGCGCTCCGTCAATCTCGACAGCGATTGGCTCTATCGCGTCGTTGCACCTGCGGCGGTCAGTTTCGGCGGCAGGTTGATCGGCGGGGTTCAGCGTGCGGGCGGCGCAGCATTCAGTGCCGGCATCCAGCGGGTGGCCGATTTCATCCTTCGTGAAAGTCAGCCACAGGGCCTGCTGGTGCGCACATGGCCGACGGGCAGCATGGCGCTGTGGGTCATGGTCATGCTGCTGGCCTATCTCGTCCTCTACTACGTCAGATGAACTGCAGAGGGATATTGGCATGGCCGGAAGCATTGCTCCATATAAACACACCTTGAAGATCGATCGGATAGCGATGATGTGGCTTTACCCGAGGCTGCGCGAACTGCCGCCTGAGGCATGGGAATCCATGCTCGCCAGGGCGCGCGACACCAACTTCGATACGGCGGAATGGGTCGGCGTCATCGGCGGCGTTGCCTTCGTTGCCTGGTTGCTCGGCGGCGAACTTTCCTTACTCACGACGCAGCCGCCATTCATTGTCCATCTTCTTCGATTCGTTCTCGCACTGCCGTTGTTGGCCGCTGTCGTCGGTCCGATCTACCTGCGCAGAACGCGGCGCGGCCTGGATCGAGAGCTGGCCCGGTGCGATGCCTGCTCGGGAGATGCAAAGGTTCCTTCCAACCGAAAGGAGACTTGATATGGACCGGCCGCCGGAAAATCAACTCATCGTCGATGCGCTCGGTACAGACACCCTGAAACTTCTGTTGCCGATAGACGCGACCGAGCGGTCGCGGTGGGGAATCAATTACGCCATAGGACGCAAGCAATCCGGGCGTGACGTCGCCGTGTCGCTGCTGTTGGTGGCGGAACCGGTAACGAACTGGGAGGTATTGCGCTTTCTCTCCCAGGAAAAGGTTCGCCGCTTTCAGGCGGAGAGAGGAAACTATTTGCTGGAGGATGCCGCGCAATCGCTGAGACAAGCCGGCATCCCGGCGCAAATGAACTACCGCGAAGGCGATATCGCGTTCCAGATACTCGACGTCGCCGAGCAACTTGAATGCGACGAGATCGTGTTACCGATGCCGTATCCGCGATGGGCTAGACTATTGTTCCCCGACATCGTGCGGGAAGTTACCCACCGCCAGCGCAGCGTTCCCGTCACAACGGTTAACCCTCAGGGTATGCCGGAACGCAGCTGGCAACACTGACGACGCGAGTCTGAGGAAAGGACAGTAGTGGGGACCGCAAATGAACGGGAGCTATCTCGGTCGCGTTGCCGAATTCCCGCAAAACGCCGGTTAAAACAGCCCGACCACCTTGCCGTTATCATCGAGGTCGATTTTCTCCGCCGACGGCACCTTGGGCAGACCCGGCATGGTCATGATGTCGCCGCACACCAGGACCACGAATTCCGCGCCGGCGGCAAGCCGCACTTCGCGCACGTTGATCACGTGGCCGGAAGGCGCGCCGCGCAACTGCGCATCGGTCGAGAACGAATACTGGGTTTTCGCCACGCACACCGGGTAGTGTCCGTAGCCATCCTCCTGCAGCTTCCTGATCTGGCCCCGCACCTTGGCGTCCGCGGTGACATCGCTCGCGCCGTAGATCTTGGTGGCGATGGTTTTGATCTTGTCCCACAGCGGCAGTGCGTCTTCGTAGACGAATTTGAAATCGGACGGGACGTTTTCGATCAGCTCGACCAGCGCGCGCGCGACATCCACTGCGCCCGCGCCGCCCTCGGCCCAGTGCCTGGCCAGTATCACCGGTGCCTCGTGATGCGCCATTTTCTTTTTCAGCAGATCGATCTCGGCCGGCGTGTCGAATGTGAAATTGTTGATCGATACCACGCACGGCAGCCCGAAGTGGTTGCGGATGTTGTTGACGTGACGCTCGAGATTGGCGATGCCCTTTTCGAGCGCCGCGAGGTTTTCCTTGTTGAGTTCCTTGAGATCGACGCCGCCGTGGTACTTGAGCGCGCGCAGCGTCGCCACGATCACCACCGCTGACGGGCGCAGTCCCGATTTGCGGCACTTGATGTCGATGAACTTCTCGGCGCCGAGATCCGCGCCGAAGCCGGCCTCGGTCACGACGTAATCCGCGAGTTTGAGCGCGGTCTGAGTGGCGATCACCGAATTGCAGCCGTGCGCGATGTTGGCGAACGGCCCGCCATGGATGAACGCCGGGTTGTTCTCGAGCGTCTGCACCAGGTTGGGGGCCAGCGCGTTCTTGAGCAGCACCGTCATCGCGCCGTGCGCCTTGAGGTCTTTCGCCAGCACCGGCTTCTGATCGCGCGTGTAGCCGATCACGATCTTGCCCATGCGCTCCTTCAGGTCCTTGAGCGACGTAGCGAGACAAAATATCGCCATGATCTCGGAGGCGACCACGATGTCGAAGCCGTCCTGGCGCGGGTAACCGTTGCCGGGACCGCCGAGCGCGACCGTGATGTCGCGCAGCGCGCGGTCGTTCATGTCCACCACGCGCTTCCAGGCGATGCGCCGCACGTCGATGCCGAGCGCGTTGCCGTGATGGATGTGGTTGTCGATCATCGCCGCGAGCAGGTTGTTGGCGAGCGCGATCGCGTTGAAGTCGCCGGTGAAATGCAGGTTGATGTCCTCCATCGGCACCACCTGCGCGTAGCCGCCGCCGGCGGCGCCCCCCTTCATGCCGAATACCGGCCCCAGGCTTGGCTCACGCAGGCAGATAACCGCTTTTTTTCCAATCTTGTTCAACGCATCGCCGAGACCGACCGTGGTCGTGGTCTTGCCTTCGCCGGCGGGCGTCGGGCTGATCGCGGTCACCAGTATCAGCTTGCCGTCTTTTTTCCCGGCCAGGCCGGCGACGAATTCGAGCGCTACTTTCGCCTTGTAATGCCCGTACGGCTCGAGCTGGTCTTCGGGAATACCGAGCTTTTCGGCGATCCGGGTGACGCGCTGCAGCTTCGCAGCTTGCGCGATTTCAATGTCCGATAACGGCATGGTGCTCCATCCTTGACTGGATTTATGGAAACGTAAGTTGGTTTTGTGTTTGCCCGGTCCGGGCACACGCGGGCTACGAATATAGGCCGCACGCAATGGTTCGGCCTTGACCGCAGTCAATTTTACGGGATTCCGGCGCGGGGAGCGACGGCTTCGGGCAGTGTCATGTGCCGTCGCCTTCGCTCATAGCTTTATGCAATCGGAGCGGCTCCTGGCGTTTACGCACCCTCAGGTTAAGCATTTCCACCGCGACGGAGAACGCCATCGCAAAGTAGATATAGCCTTTCGGCACGTGGAACTCGAAGCCCTCGGCAATCAGGGCCATGCCCACCATGATCAAAAACGACAGCGCCAGCATCTTGATTGTCGGGTGGCGGTCGACGAAGTCACCGATCGTCTCGGCGGCGAACATCATGATCAGCACCGCGATCACGATTGCAGTCACCATGATCGGCACCTCGTCAACCATGCCGACCGCGGTGATCACGGAATCGAGCGAGAAAACGATGTCGATGACCGCAATCTGAACCAGCGTCGCACCGAAGCTCGCGAATGCGCGCACTGCCGGCGCGTCATCGCCGGCACCCTCGAGCGAGTTGTGTATCTCGTGCACGCTCTTCCACAGCAGGAAAAGCCCGCCGCCGATCAGAATGATGTGGCGACCCGATACGTCCTTGCCCAGTACCGAAAACAGCGGATCGGTCAGCGTCATGATCCAGGCGAGCGATACCAACAGCGCGATGCGGGTGCCCATCGCCAGCGCGAGCCCGAGAATTCGCGCCCGCTGGCGTTGGTGCTCCGGCAGGCGTCCGGCCAGAATCGAGATGAATATGATGTTGTCCACGCCCAGCACGATTTCGAGCGCTGTGAGTGTGGCGAGTGCGATCCATGCCTGAGGGTCGGTCAATAGTTCCATCGCTCATCTCCGCTCAAAAGTGTCAAAGCGCGCACCGTTCCACTGCGATGCGCCGCGACGCGGGTCAACCGCGGTAAACCGGCTCGGGCCGGCTGAAGAACGAAAGCAGGATGTGGTAGGCGATCCTGTAGTTGAGCTGCTTGGTGCTGTTGTGCGCGATGCCGGGCATCACCGCGAACTGCTTGTCGGGATTCGGCAGCCGCCTGAAAAACTCGAGCAGGTCCTCGATCGCGGCGATGCCGTCGTACTGGCCGCGCATGATCAGCGTCGGCACGGCGATTTTTTCCGGATCGACCACTGGCAGCTTCGAGCACATATCGACATAGGTGCCGGTCGGCACCGAATCGTCGAGCGCGAGTATCGCGTCGGCGTACGCATCGATCACTGACTGTTCCGCCCCGCCGCCGTGATCGCGCGTGAATATGCTGTGGACGAACGCGCGGTCGATCTTGCGCCGGTTGTGGGCAAGGTATTGCGGCAGTTTCCTGCTGCGCTCGGCGAGCGTGGGGCTGCCCTTGCCGGTCCACACGAATGCGTCGAGCGCAAGCCGCGCCACGCGTTCGGGATGGCGCTGCGCGAACAGCGCCGCGCGCAGGGCGCCCGACGAGCTGCCGTAGCACAGGAATTTTTCGGTGCCGCGTGTCCTGATGATGTAATCGGTCGCCGCGGCCAGGTCATCGGCGCCGTTGGCGATGTCGCAATTGATGTCGCGGTGCTTGTCGGAGCGGCCGTAGCCCTCCATATCGACGCACCAGGTATCGAAGCCCTGGCGCGCGAACCAGTCCATCAGCGACGCGTCGGGTTTCCCCGGCATTTGAAAATCGAATGCCGGCGTCGATGCCATCGACGAGCCGTGGACGAATATGATGGTGCCGCGCTTGTCCTGCGAACCGGTCGCGCGCTTCTCCCAAAGGAAGAGTTTGACGTCGCCCTTCTTCGCCCAATGTTCCTTACCGGTTACAGCCGCGCTGGCCTGATCCATGCACGATCCTCGCTGCAATTGAGAATTACGTAACTGCGCGACACTTTTCCCTCATCCCCACCCTTCTCCCGGGGGGAGAAGGGCTTTGCATCCCTCTCCCTTCGGGAGAGGGACCGAGGGTGAGGGAAATATGTCGGAATCGTT
>Ga0080064_1006121_pt1 | contig 13304 bp, 16 predicted proteins | sample Subgrocontami54m_FD_69260 | JGI IMG/M metagenome (GOLD analysis project Ga0080064, IMG submission 69260) | Subsurface groundwater microbial communities from S. Glens Falls, New York, USA - GMW46 contaminated, 5.4 m (SPADES assembly) (version 2) ...
AGGGGTCGGTGGGGCCGTGTTCGGGCTGGTGGCCATCTTCTGCGTGATGCGGCTCTTTGGCATCACGGCCGTGCTGGTACACGTGTTGGCTGGTGTATCCACCGTCCGGGCAATGATCTGTACATCCTGGAGCAGTTCGCTCGTGGTTTCCTTCAGCACAACCTCAATGTCCTGCTCAAAGGGTTGGCCGCTGCGTTCGTGCTGGCGATGAGTGAGCGTCTCCTCGATGAAGACTCTGATCTGTTTGGCCACTGCCGCGCGTGCCACCGTATCAGCGACCCGTTCGCAGACTAATGGACCACTGGTCAGATCTCCTCGGCCTACGGCAAGCAAATAATCGGACTCGGAGTATTGAGCAACGGTTCCAGGCGGTGAAGCAACGGGCTTGCTAGGTGAGGGGGGCGCTGCTGTCGCGTGGACTGCAGTCAACACGGTGGTACCCGCCACGGCCAGCAATAGCGACAACCAGATTAGAGAGCGTCGCATGAGTTGCCTCCTCTTCTAGCCCACCGTTACGCCATTGTCATAATCATCTACACCCTTAGCAGAGACCGAACCGAATAGCAGTACTATCGTCAAGACCTCAAAATAAATCCGTCCCCTTTATCTGTCGCCTTCAGTCCGCTCAAGCGAGACCACGATCATCTCGGCCTGTTCGCGCCCCTCGGTGTAAGCTACCGCTCGCTCGGCACCGGGGGCGCGCTCACAGACGAACCACCTCAGCCCGGCATCGTGCATCGGGCCGTTTTGAATGCACCCAACGCTCCACCTCGGCTTGCCTGTCTTCATGGTGTAACCTCCTCGCCGACGCCCGTCATCCTGTGGAGTGCTCTTGATGCCACTGCGAAGGTCCTGCAGTACTCGTTGCGCTTCGCGTTGCGCCCAGCCCTTAGGATCGCGGCGTATTTCTGGGTCAGCAAGGTACTGCTTGAACCATAACTGCCCATCCGCCCCGTTCGGGGTAAGCTTCTCGGGTTCGAGGACGACTCGCCAGCCGCGATCGAGCGACCACTCATAGAGCGCAGACCAGAGATGCACATGGAAGAACACGCGCTGGTACTTCGATGCCCGAAGTGATTCACCGAAGTGCTGTTCTAGCCACTCCGCCGTAATGAAGATCGGCATGGCACTAGTGGCCGCTACGGCGCCCAGCTTCGGGAGGAATGCGGCGATTAGAAGCCAGACTTCGGAGAATTCTTTGAATGCATAGCTATTCGCCTTCGCGAGCTTATCATGCAACCTCTTGGTCAGCCCACCTCTCGCATCCGCTGGAACAAAGTACCCGCGAATGATACCCTTCGCCGAGTCCGATTCCTCCTGTGCTCGAAGAGCACTTCCGTTCTCACCCTCCTCCCCGTGGTACTCAGTGACCTGAACTCCAATCCGACGCGACGCGAGTCGCACCTCTACATCAGCGCCTGTCTCCCGCCCGTACGTCTTCTTAGGATCAGACGGCACTCCCGGCAGTCCAAGCGCCTCAAGGAGTCGAGTCACGAGCGCGCACTCAAACTCGAACTTGGGCGAGACCGGCCTATTCGACGAGTCGTTCGGAGTCTCTCCCATGGACATGACGACAACTAGCTTTGGATCGCAAGGCTGCTGGGCCTTCTTCGCCATACACCGAGCATCGCCATTCACTTTTTCGACAGTTCTGTGACAAGCGCGGAAGCCGCATCAGAGAGCTTCTCAAGAGGATTGTTTGAACAATAGTTGAAAATCCATAAATCCCGTGCTGTGGGATTCGTGCCTGTCGCTATATTGCTTCGAGAAGAAACATATCTGTTTACGGCTGTCAAATATCCGGCGACCCAGATACTGTTGTGAAACTTTTCTTCCCCGTCCGTTTATATGCTTCTACGACATCTCCGCACGAGCTCGCCCCCATACTTAAGACCGTAAACTTGCCAGTGGTATCTGCTGCCTCCGCCGCTCGAATCGTGCATAGGACCACGATTAATAGCATCACCTTCCACATCGACTTAGTCTCCCTTAATGCCTAACACCCTCTTACCGATAACAAGGCATCAGAACGTGTTCAATTCCCTCTTCCGGTTGGGGGCCACAGCACAGCTACGCCGGCCCCAGCCGCGCGCTTTGCTGCTTCCTTGACATCCTGGTGGCACTTGCGCATCTCAAACAATGCGAGAACCGCAGTTGGGGGAACATTCGGATACCGCTGCAGAAACTTGAGTAGGTACTCCCGTTCTTCCAGAGTCATGTTTTCCCCCTCCCTGTCTTGTATTCGCCTTATCAGGTTCTGCAAATGTGTCCGCGTTGCGCGCGGGGTTGGACCCTGCTGTTTCACTAAGCGGACTTGGAGTCGATACCCCAGCGCCGAGGCATACCGCTTAAGAGTTCCAATGGACGGGGAGTGCTTCCCCATTGCAGTTTCCAGACGGGCTACCGCGGATTGAGTGGTTCCGATTCGGGCCGCGAGCTCAGCCTGAGTGAGTCCCGCCTCGGCCCGCGCCTTGAGTATCTCGTCAAGAAGCTCGAACTCTTCCTTGAGCCCTTCGTATTCGCGACGCACGTCCGGGCACGCAAGCGCCCGGGCTTTGAAGTCTTTAAGGCTGTTCCGCATCTTTCACCTCTTCCATTCGGTTCCGTCCGATCTTAAGTTCCTTCCGAGGAGTCTTCTCGGATTTCTTGACGAACTGATGAAGCATTACCACCCTACGACCAACCAGCGTGCAGTAGAACACTCGGGCAATGCCTTCCGCGGCCTTGAGCCTGAGTTCGAACAAACCATCGCCCATCGCACGGGTATGGGGCATCCCGAGGTCGGGGCCGTATAGTTCCATGCGTTCGGCATACCGCAGGAAGCGAGCGACAAAACCCGTGGGCAGTCCAAGTATCTCCTCTTGAAGCTCTGCGCTGTAGAACGTGACTCGCCAGTTCGCCGGTGTCATTATAGCAAATATGCTATTGCGAGGCCAGTAGGAGCGGCAGGGCTTAGCGCCGAAGCCCCTCTATCCCTGAACAAGTCGTGCGCCTCCTGGCGGTCCGTCATGTTCTATGAGACACCGTGACGCGCCAAAAGGTTAAATCGGTGGGAAGAGGGAATCTTGCGGAAGACGGACGGGATGAATCCCGTCCCTACATCGGACTGAAAACCAATGGCATGGATTGGACGGGCACCAAATGAAAAGGCCCCCGGAGGATGTCCTCCGAGGGCCTTCGTGCTTTCTCAAGCAGGGAGGGTTTAGTACATCCCCTCCATCCCGCCGCCGCCGCCGTGCTGATGGCCGCCCGCCGGGGCTTTCTTGTCCTCCGGAATCTCGGTCACCATGACTTCGGTCGTGAGCATCAGCCCGGCCACGCTGGCCGCGTTCTGCAGGGCGCACCGGGTCACCTTAGTCGGATCAATGATTCCGGCCTCCAGCATGTCCACGTACTTCTCCGCGCCGGCATCGAAGCCCATCGTTTCCTTTTCCTTCTTGACGCGCTCCACCACCACCGACCCTTCCAGGCCGGCGTTCTGGACGATCTGCCGGATCGGCTCTTCCAGGGCACGCCGCACGATGTTGATGCCCACCTGCTGATCGTGGTCCAGTTTCATCTTCTCCAGGGCCGGAATGCACCGGAGCAGGGCCACGCCGCCGCCCGGCACGACGCCCTCCTCGACCGCCGCTTTGGTGGCATGCAGCGCATCTTCAACCCGCGCCTTCTTCTCCTTCATCTCGGTCTCGGTGGACGCGCCGACGTTGATCACCGCCACACCGCCGACGATCTTGGCCAGCCGCTCCTGGAGCTTCTCGCGGTCGTAATCAGACGTGGTCTCCTCGACCTGCGCCTTGATCTGCTTGGTGCGGGCATCGATCTTCTTCTTATCGCCATGTCCCTCGACGATGGTCGTGTTGTCCTTGTCGATCGTCACGCGCTTGGCCCGGCCGAGGTCCGTCAGCTTGACGTTCTCGAGCTTGAGCCCGAGGTCCTCGGAGATCACCTGCCCGCCGGTTAGGATCGCGAGGTCCTCCAGCATGGCCTTGCGGCGGTCGCCGAAGCCCGGCGCCTTGACGGCAGCTACGTTCAGCGTGCCCCGCAGCTTGTTGACGACCAACGTCGCCAGCGCCTCGCCCTCCACGTCCTCGGCAACAATGACCATCGGCTTGCCCATCTTCGCCACCTGCTCGAGGATCGGGAGCAGGTCCTTCATGCTGCTGACCTTCTTCTCGTTGATGAGGATGAAGACGTCTTCGAGGGAGACTTCCATCCGCTCGGCGTCCGTGATGAAGTAGGGAGAGATGTACCCGCGGTCGAACTGCATACCTTCCACCACATCGAGCGAGGTCGTCATGGACTTGGCTTCCTCGACGGTGATGACGCCGTCCTTGCCGACCTTGTCCATGGCTTCGGCGATCAAATCGCCGATGGTCTTGTCGTTATTGGCGGAGATGGTCCCGATCTGCGAGATCTCATTCTTGCCCTTGCAGGGCTTGCTCAGCTTCTTGAGCTCTTCCCCGACGATCTCAACGGCCTTGTCGATCCCGCGCTTGATGTCCATCGGGTTCGCGCCGGCCGTGATATTCTTGACACCCTCGCGATAGATCGCCTGCGCGAGCACGGTCGCGGTGGTGGTCCCGTCGCCCGCTATATCGCTCGTCTTGGACGCGACTTCGCGGACCAACTGGGCGCCCATGTTCTCATAGGGGTCCCTGAGCTCGATCTCCTTGGCCACCGTGACGCCGTCCTTCGTGATCAGCGGTGCGCCGAATTTCTTGTCGAGGATCGCGTTCCGTCCTTTCGGGCCCAGGGTCGCCTTGACGGCGTCCGCCAACTGGTTCACGCCTCGCAGAATCGCGGCCCTTGCATTCTCACTATATAAAATCTGCTTGCCTGCCATGTCGGTCCTCCTTCATTCATTCATTTCAATCGCCAGGGCCCATGCACATGAGCGCTGATTATTTTTCGAAAATGCCCAGGATGTCCTCTTCCTTGATGATCAGGTAATCCGTACCATCCACGTTGATCTTGCTGCCGGAGTACTTGTCGAACAGGATGACATCCCCTTCCTTCACCGCCTTCACGTCGGCGCCGATGCGCTCGATCTTCCCCCGCTGGGGCTTCTCTTTCGCGGCGTCCGGGATATAGATCCCGCCGGCCGTGCGTTCCAATTCCTCGGTGTAGCTGACAAAGCACCGATCTTTAAGGGGCTTAAACCCCGCGGCTGTTTTTGTCTCCTTCTCCTTGGTTCCCGCTGCCATAACACTCGCCCTCCTTTTTACGCTGAATCAGTGGCTTGGTTTGACCTGTAAGAACACAGTGCCCTTTATAAAGCCGGTTTCGGTTCAATCAACCCCTCCCGGCCGCTTTCCAGACGTATTTTTTTACATCGCCCCTTCCACGCGATCATCCCGCTTAACAGGACGTAAGTCCTTGAAAATAATCCATGATTTCAGTAACTCCACAGCCTTCTGAAGTTGTGGATCGGCTTCTTCCTTCTCTTTTGTCTCCTTATCTTTCCCCGCCTCCTTATCCTTCTTTCCGTCCTTCGATTCCGGCTTGGGGGCCGGCTGGCTTTCCGGCTGACCCTCCGGATGAGACGGCGCTCCCTCGTGTCCCGGCTCCCTGAGCGTCTTGTCCAGATCCCTCTCGCGGATCGGGGGCGTCGCGGACGGCTTGCCCTTGACCAGAATATCGGGCGTGATCCCGACCCCGTGAATGCTGCGCCCTTTGGGCGTGTAGTACTTGGCCGTCGTCAACCGCAGGCCCGAGCCGTCTCCAAGCGGCAGAATGGTCTGCACCGAGCCCTTCCCGAACGTCTGCACGCCGACGACGACCGCGCGCCCCCAGTCCTGGAGCGCCCCGGCCACGATTTCGGAGGCGCTGGCGCTGCCTTCGTTCACCAGCACGATGATCGGATATTCGTCAGGCGGCTCCTTGATGTGGGAGGTGTAATCGTCCTTCTTGCCCTCGCGGGTCTTGATGTACACGATCAGGCGATTCAAGCCGACGAACTGCTCCGACACCTCCACGGCGGAGTTCAGCAGGCCGCCCGGGTTGTTCCGGAGATCGAGGATCAGCGACTGCATCTTCTGCTCCCGCAACTTGCGGACCGCGCTCGCCACGTCCTTCGAGGACTGGTCCTGGAACTGGGCCAGCCGGATATAGCCGATGTTGCCTTCGAGCATCTTGAACCGGACGCTCTCGATCTTGATGACCTCCCGCACCAGGCCGAACACAAGCGGCTCCGCCACCCCTTCGCGCTGGATCGTGAGCGTGACCTTGGTTCCCTTCTGGCCTCGCATCTTCTGCACGGCATCCAGGAGGGTCATGTCCTTGGTCGACTCCTCGTTGACCTTGATGATGAAGTCCCCCGCCTTGACCCCGGCCCGCTCCGCCGGGGTGCCGTCGATCGGGGCGATGACCGTCAGCCGGTTCTCCTTCATCCCGATTTGAATGCCCACGCCTCCGAATTCGCCCTTCGTCTCCACCTGCACTTCCTTGTAGACATCGGGCGGCATGAACGCGGAATGCGGATCCAAGGTCGAGAGCATGCCCCGGATCGCGCCGTAGACCAGATCCTTGCTCTTCACGTCCTCGACGTAATGCTTCTGCACAAGGGCAAGCACCTCGGTGAAGGTTTTCAGCTCTTCATACGTCTCGGTCGCCAGCACGGTCCGGTCCCAACCCTTGCCGAGAAACACCCCCAGGGCCAGGGTCCCCAGAAACACCACGACCCATCCCGCTTTCGTTTTCAACACCTGCCTTGTGCCTTCCATCACCGTGCTCCTTCTTCCTCGGACCTGGACTTATCGCCGCCGCGCCAGCCAGGCCAGCGGATCCAACGCCTCGCCGCCCTGACGCAACTCGAAATACAACGTGCTCTCACCGGTCAGCCCGGTATCGCCGATCTCCCCAATCGGCTGGTGGCCCCGGACGCTGTCCCCGACGTTGACCAGCAGCTTGGACGCGTGGGCGTACAGGGAGAAAAACCCCTCGCCGTGATCCACAATGGCCAGCAGTCCATACCCGCGCATCCAATCGGCGAACGCCACGACGCCGTCGGAGACCGACCGGATGACGGTGCCATGGCCGGCGCGGATCTCAATCCCCTTGCGCTGGACGTACGTGTCGAACTTCGGGTGCTTCTGGCGGCCGAAGAGGGCCACCACGTCCCCCTCGGTGGGCCAGCCGAGCCGGCCCTTGAGCCGGGCCAGTCCCTCTCCGGTCGGCGCCGTGCGCGCCGAAGCCGCCGCTTTGCGGCGCGCCTCAAACTCCCGGATCAAGCCCTCGATGCGCTGGGCGGACTTTTCCAGCTCCCCGACCGCCTTGACGTACATGACCTTCTCGCTCCGCACCCGCGCCAGCAAGCGGTCCTTTTTCGTCCGCTCTTCCTTGACGGCCGCCAGCTTGGTGGCGATCTCCTGCTGGTACCCCCGGAGTTCGCCGCGGACCCGCAGCAGATGCGACTCGGTCGATTCGAGCCGGGCCCGGTCCGCGCGATGGCCTTCGAGCAACTGGAACTCGCGCCGCGAGATCCACCGCAACGACGCCAGCCGCGCCTGCAGGTCGTTGTACCCGCTGGACGCGAGCAGCAGCTTCAGTTGTCCGTTCGGCCCCTCCTTATACATCACCCGCAACCGGCTGCGGATCGACCCTTCCCTCTGGACGATCCGTTCCCGGAGGCGGTGGAGCGAGGCATTCGTGTCCGCGATTTCGCGGTCCTTCTCCCGCAGCTTCTCGTTCACCTGCGCGAAATCCTCGCGGCGGCGCTTGATGCGGTGGTCCGCCTCCTCGAGCTCCTGCAGGACCGACGCTTCCTTGCGCTGGGCCTCATCCGACTTCTGCTTCTTCTCCTTGATCTCATCTTTCAGCTTTTCGAGCGTCCGGCGCTCTTTCTTGATCTTATCATGTAGCGGTTCGCCGCGATCCGGCGCGGCCAGCGCGGGCGCGCCCGTCATAAGGACCACCGCCGCCGCCAACGCGACGATCCGCATCAACTCCTCGCATCGCGAAGCTGGATCAGCGACACCAGGCTCCCCAGGCACCCCAGCATGACCCCGAGCAACAGGAACGCGACGGTCACGCGATCCGGAAGAAACGCCAGTCCGTGTCCCGCGCCCCAAAAGGTTCCCTTCAAGGCCAGTTTGCTTTCCGCCAGTCCGAACAGCGTACGCAGCAGCAACAGCGAGCACGCGGCGCCCACGCCCCCCAGCAACGCCCCTTCGAGCACGAGCGGTACCTTGATGAACCCCGTCGTCGCGCCGATCAGCCGGAGGATCTTGATCTCCTCGCGGCGCGCGTACAGCGTCAGCTTGATCGTGTTGGCCAGGATCGTGACCATGGACGCGGCCAGCACAACACCGATGCCCACGCCCAGCACCCTCAGGTACCGGACCGCAACGGCCAGGTTTTCGATCCAATCCTGGCTGTAGAGCACCTCGTCGACCTCGGCGAGAGCCTTGAGCTTCTGGACCAGCGTCCCCACCTGCTCCGAAGACCGATAGGCGGGGCCGACTTTGACGACCAGCGATGCCGGGAACGGATTGTCGCCCAATCCATTGAGCAGACGCTCCTCCGAGGGAAACTGCGTCCGAAACGCGGCGAGCGCCTGCTCCCGGGACACAAACTCAACCGCCGCCACAGCCGGATCCCTGCTCAGCTCGCTCCGCAACTGCGCAATCTCCTTGGGGGGCGCCGAATCCCTGAGATAGACGATGACCTTGATTTCGTCCTTCAGCGAACCGAGCGCCTCTTGCGCGTTCAGGTACAGGAGCAGAAACACGCCCATCCCCAGCATGGTGAACGTCGTCGTGGCCACCGCGAGAGCCGTGGTGGTCCGGTTGGCCTTGATGTTGTCCGCGGCCTCCCCCAGGAGATAGCGGAACCGAGTCACACTTCGGGGCATCCGTCCTCCACCACGCGTCCCTGCTCCAACCGCACGACCCGGCGCCGCACGCGGCGCCACAGGTCACGGTTGTGCGTCGCCAGGAGCACGGTCGTGCCCCGCGCGTTGACCGCCTTCATCAGTTCCAGGATTTCGCCGGACAACTCCGCATCGAGGTTACCGGTCGGCTCGTCCGCCAGAAGAACCTGCGGATCGTTCACAATGGCGCGCGCCAGGCACACCCGCTGCTGTTCCCCCGCCGACAGCGTCAACGGCAGCGCATTCCCTTTGTGCCCCAGCCCGACGGCCCCCAGGGTCTCGGCGGTCTTCACGCGCAGCACGCCTTCCGGCACCCCGCCGACCTTTAACGCCAGCGCCACGTTCTCGAACACCGTCTTCTTCGGGAGCAGGCGGAAATCCTGAAAGACAAACCCCATCGTCCGGCGCAGGAGGGGCACGGCGGATTTTTTGAGATGCAGCAAGTTCCGGCTGTTCACCAGAATCTGCCCTTCATCGGGGGCATCGGCGCAGAAGATCAGCCGGAGAAGGGTCGTCTTGCCGGCCCCGCTGGATCCGGTGAGAAAGACAAACTCCCCCTTCTCAATCGTGAAGCTGACATCCTGGAGAGCCGGCCGGCCGTTATAGGACTTGGAGACATGAAAAAACTCGATCATGCGGTGGAGCGGGTCGCCGGCGCATCAAACGCGCCGGGCAGCAGTTCAATCCGCCTGGTCCTGGGATTGTCGCCCCAGATCAGGACCACGTCGAACCGGCAGGGCCGCCCGCCGAGCCGCCGGCTCACCACATACTGCTGGGCCAGCCGGGCGATCCGGGCCTGCTTGGCGGACGTGATGGCCGCGGCCGGCCCGCCGAACCGGTCGTTGAGCCGCACCTTTACTTCGACGAACACCAGGGTGCCCCCCTCGTCCGCAACCAGGTCGATCTCCCCCAGCCTGGTCCGGTAGTTCCGCTCCAGGATCCGGTACCCGCGCGCTTCCAGAAATTCGGCGGCCGCGCGCTCGCCTTCCGAGCCGATCACGGTGCGGCTGCTCATCGGACGGCGGCCTCCCGGACCGGCGCGAAACTGCGCCGGTGCAAGTCGCACGGCCCGTACCGCTGCAATTGACGAAGGTGCTCGGCGGTGCCGTACCCTTTGTGCGCGAGGAACCCGTACTGCGGATAGCGGACATGAGCCCTGACCATCAGCCGGTCGCGGAGGACCTTCGCGACGATCGACGCGGCGGCGATCGACCGGCATAAGCGATCGCCCTTGATGACCGCCCGCTGCTCCACCGCCATCCCAGGCAGGACGACCGCATCGAGGAGGAGATAATCGGGACAAGGGGTCAGGTGACGAACCGCCTGGACCATCGCAAGACGGGTGGCCTCCAGGATGTTCAGGGCATCAATCACCCCGGCGTCCACGACCCCCACGCCGATATCCACGGCCGCCGTGAGAAGCTGGGCGTACACGTGCTCGCGCTGCCGCTCGCTCAGGAGTTTCGAATCCCGCAAGCCGTCCAGCCGGCACCGACGGGGCAGGACGACCGCCGCCGCCACGACGGGACCGGCCAGCGGGCCTCGGCCGGCCTCATCCACACCGGCCACGCGCCGGAACCCGCGCGTCCAGGCTTCGCATTCGAACGCATCGTCGGGGTCCAGCGGCACGCCCGCCCGCGCTCAGGCCCCGGCCTTGACTGTTTCCGACGCAGCGGCGTCCGGCTTGGGCTTGCTTTCCGCCATGTACTCCCGCTCGGCCACCCGGGCCATCTTGCCCTTCTTGGTCCGGAGATAGAACAGCTTGGCCCGTCGGACCCGCCCCTGGCGCACGACGTCGACCCGCTCGACGACCGGCGAATGGATCGGGAAAATCCGCTCGACGCCCACTCCGTACGACACTTTCCGGACCGTGAAGGTCTCCGCGCTACTCCCGCCCTTGCGGCTGATGACCACGCCTTCGAACACCTGCACGCGCTCCTTCTCCCCTTCCACGATCTTCACATGGACCCGGACGGTATCACCGATCTCGAAGGCCGGCACGTTTTTCTTGACCATCGCCGCATTCAACCGCTGGAGCCGATTCATGACAGTCTCTCCTCTCTCTTCCTGCTCGCCCTCAGGCGCTGCCTTCGCGCGAGAATTCATTCAACACTTGCCGGTCTTCCGGCGTCAACTCCGCCCTCGCCAACAAGTCGGGCCGCTTGGAATAGGTATTCCAGAGGGACTGCGCTCGGCGCCACGCCCGGATGGCCTGGTGATCGCCGGAGCGAAGTATCGCCGGCACCTCCAACCCCCTGAAGACCGGCGGGCGGGTGTAATGGGGATAATCCAGCAGCGACCCCGCGAAGGACTCCTCCTGTGCGGACTGCTCGTCCCCCAGCACCCCCGGCACCAAACGAGCCGACGCGTCCACCACGATCAGCGCCGCCAGCTCGCCTCCGGTCAGAATGTACTCGCCCACGGACAGCTCTTCCGGCGCCAGGCCCTGCCGGACGCGCTCGTCGATGCCTTCATAATGCCCGCACACAAACACCACGCGCCTGGGTTCCACCGCGAATTCCTCCGCCACAACCTGGGTGAACAGCCGGCCTTGCGGCGACATCATCACTAGGCGGAGATCGCCATGCCGGGCGCGCAGATCGTCCACGGCGCGAAAGATCGGCTCGGGCTTGAGCACCATCCCCGCGCCGCCGCCGTACGGATAATCATCCGCGACCTTGTGCCGCCCCTCCGCATACTCGCGCAGGTTCACCGCGCGAACGTCCACGCGGCCGTTCTCCCGGGCCCGCCCCACAATGCTGGCGCCGACCACCGCCTCCACCATATCGGGAAACAGGGTGAGAATGTCACAGCGCATGAGATGACTCGTCTTCCAACAGACCCGGCATCCGGCGGATGGTCATCAGCCGTCCCGCCACATCCACCGCGCGGACCGCCTCTCTGGTCGCGGGAATCAGGTGCTCCCGCCCGTCCGCCCGCCGCACCACGAACACCGCATTGGCGCCGGTTGGAAGAATCTCCGCCAGTGTCCCCAGCGGCATGCCCTCTTCCGTCCGGACCGCCATTCCCACGAGATCGTGCTGATAGTACTGGCCGTCCGGCAGCGACGCCGACCGGTCTTCCGTGATCTGCAGGAGGCTGCCGACCAATTCGGTCGCCGCTTCGGGCCGGTCGATGCCTTCAAACGACACGAGGTAATCGTTCCCGATCGGTCGCGCGCCCCTGACGGCCAGTGGGCGCCTGGCGCCGCCCGGTCCCTCCACCGTGACCTGCGTGAGCGTTTCAAAGCGGCCGGGCACGTCGGAGAGCGACCGCACCCGCACGTCGCCGCGCAGCCCATGGACGCGCACGACCTTGCCGATCGTCACCAACTCCCGCTCGCCTATTCCAGGATCTCCAATACGCATCGCTTCCCCAGTTTCGTCCCGACCGCGTTCAGGATCGTCCGCATCGAACGCGCCGTCCGCCCCTGCTTGCCGATCACCTTGCCCAGGTCATCCGGGGCGACCCGCAACTCGATGATCGTCGTCTTCTCCCCGTCCGTCTCCCGGACCGACACGGCATCCGGTTTATCCACCAGGGCTTTCGCCATCAGTTCGATAAGCGCCTTGAGCTCGTCCATCGCCGCACCTCCTGGCAGGGCGCGGACACCATGATCCGCCTATGTCTTGGCGGGCGCCGCCTTCAACTGCTTGAGCACGCCGGCCTTACGCAGCAGGTGATGGACCGTCACCGACGGCTGGGCGCCCTTCTTGAGCCAGTCCAACACCCGCTCCTGCTTGACCTCGACGACAGCCGGCGTCTTCAGAGGATCGTACGTGCCCAGGACTTCGATGTACCGCCCGTCTCTCGGCTTCCTGGAATCCGCTGCCACAATCCGATAGAAGGGCCGCTTGTGCCGGCCCCCTCGCGTGAGTCTCAATCGCACCACGTGGTTACCTCTCCTCTCTGTAAGGGTTGCACACAGTCATGAAAACATCCTCATCGATCTGGCAAACTTCTGTCGTCCGCCCTGCCCGGACAGCATCTTCATCATCTTGCGCGCCTCGAGATACTGCTTGATCAGCCGGTTCACATCCTGCGCCGTGGTTCCGCTGCCCACCGCGACCCTCTTCCGGCGGCTGCCGTTGAGCAGGGTATGGTCACGCCGCTCCCGCCGCGTCATCGAATCAATGATCGCGGCCGTGCGCGCGATCTCTCGGTCCGCCTTCGCCTCGCCGGCGGCGTCCTTCAGCCGCTGCCCGCCGGGCAGCATCTCCAGGACCTTCTCCAGGGACCCCAGCTTGTTGACCTGCCTGAGCTGCTCTCGAAAGTCCTCCAGGGTCAGGGTGTTCGCCTGGAGCTTCCGGGCCATGGCCTCCGCCTGGTCCCGGTCCACGACTTCCTGCGCCTTCTCGATGAGCGACAGCACGTCCCCCATCCCGAGAATACGCGAGGCCATCCGGTCGGGATGGAACGGCTCCAGGGCGTCCAA
>Ga0080064_1006123_pt1 | contig 13303 bp, 10 predicted proteins | sample Subgrocontami54m_FD_69260 | JGI IMG/M metagenome (GOLD analysis project Ga0080064, IMG submission 69260) | Subsurface groundwater microbial communities from S. Glens Falls, New York, USA - GMW46 contaminated, 5.4 m (SPADES assembly) (version 2) ...
TTCCCCATGAACCGAAGGGCGCCAAGGCAACGAAGATTCTCGTCATGTTCTCGCTACGGCTCGCGCCACCAGCCTCAAGCAATATCCCCCCATTCGACTTGGCCGGGTTCATGCAATTGAAGACATTTTCCTTCGCAGCGGCGAACACCGAACGGTGGACGGCGACCTCCGGGCGCCGTCTGTTCGCTTCTGCAGTAAGAACGCGCCCGGAGGTCGCGTCCCACCTGGATCCGACTGCATGATCCCGGTTTCGCGCCATCTCCCATGACCCCAACCCCCGCGACCAGCCCAGCCCCGTCTGTTTCCGCGCATCCCGCGTTTAGCTCTGCTCCGCTCCGCTTGTGGCCCGGCGTCATCCTCGTGCTGCTGCAGTGGGTGCTCCGGTTTGTCGTGCCGTTCTTGTTCCCGCCGGCGCTGATTTTTGGGGTGCTGAGTGGACTCGCGTGCGGACTGGGCATCATCGTGTGGTGGCTCTTCTTCAGCCGGGCGCCGTGGATCGAGCGAATCGGAGCGTTGGGGGTGATGGTGCTCGCGGTTATCGCGACACTCCGGGTGGTGCACCCGTCGATTGCGGGAGGCATGATGGGATTGATGCTGCCTTTCTCCGCCGTGCCGGTGCTGAGTCTGGCGTTGGTCGTCGCGGCTGTCGCGACCCGCCGGCGCGGTCCGGGCCTGCGCCGGGCGATGTTGATTGGCGGCGTGGTGGCCGCTTGCGGTGTCTTCACCCTTTTGCGGACTGATGGGATCATGGGTGACGGCGGATCGGACTTGCACTGGCGCTGGACGAAAACCCACGAGGAACGGCTGCTCGCGGAGCGCGCCGACAAGGAGTCGGCTGCTCGCGGTGCGCCCACGCAAACGGCGAAGGTTGCGAACAAAGCCGCCGCATGGTCGGGATTTCGAGGGCCGAATCGCGATGGCATCGTGCGCGGAGTCCGGATCAACCCGGACTGGGCGAAGTCGCCGCCGGTTGAAATCTGGCGCCGCGCCGTGGGCCCGGGTTGGTCATCATTCGCGGTGCACGATGACGTGCTTTACACCCAGGAGCAGCTGGGCGAGGACGAGGTGGTCACCTGCTACAAGCTCGCGACGGGCGAGCCGGCGTGGCGTCATCGGGACGCGGTGCGTTTCTACGAGTCGAACGCGGGCGCGGGGCCGCGGGCGACGCCGACCCTCAGCGGCGGACGAATCTACACGTTCGGCGCGACCGGCCTGCTGAACGCGCTCGACGCGTCCACCGGCGCCGTCATCTGGTCCCGCAATGTCGCGACCGATCGCCACGCGAGCGTGCCCACATGGGGATTCGCGAGTTCGCCACTCGTGGTGGACGACACCGTGGTGGTCGCGGCCGGCGGAAAACTCGTCGCGTATGCCGCGGCCACGGGCAAACCGCGCTGGTTCGGGCCGGCGCATGGCGGGGGTTACAGTTCGCCACATCAGGCGACGATCGGCGGAGTGCCGCAGGTTCTGCTGCTCAGCACCGCCGGCGCGACCAGCGTCGCACCGGCAAGCGGCAAGGTGCTTTGGGAACACGCTTGGACCGGCACCACCATCGTGCAGCCGATGATGACGCCGGAGGGCGACGTGCTCATCAGCACCGGCGGTCCTTCGGGCGGGCTCGGCACGCGGCGACTCGCGGTGGTGCAGCGGGCCGGCGGCTGGAGCGTGGAGGAGCGCTGGACCTCGCGCGCGCTCAAGCCGTATTTCAATGACTGCGTCGTGCACAAGGGGCACGCGTTTGGCTTCGACGGCAGTGTGCTGGCGTGCATCGACCTGAAGGATGGCGAGCGGAAATGGAAGGGCGGGCGCTACGGCAACGGCCAACTCGTCCTGCTCGCCGATCAGGATCTCCTGCTGGTGCTCTCCGAGCACGGTGAGGTCGCGCTCGTCGCCGCGACGGCGGGCGAGTTCAAGGAGTTGGCGCGGTTTCCGGCGATCAAGGGCAAGACGTGGAACCACCCCGTGCTGGCCGGCGATGTCCTGCTGGTGCGCAACTCCGAGGAGATGGCGGCGTTTCGGGTTTCGCTGGCCGGGCTGTGAGCGTGCGACGGCGGAGGCATCGCCGGAACCATGGAGGGCGGAGAAAACTCGGTTCGAAGGCAGGGCTGGACCGGCTGGGCCCGCCTTGTTTACCTCGGCATTTCGCACCCGTTGCGGCGCGCCCAGCGGTCGCGCCCCACCTTTTTCGACGCCCCCTTGCAGCAATGAACGATCATCGTGTCTCCAACGCGCGCCAGGTCTTGACGGCGCCGCGGCGGGCCGCGCAGCGTCAGGCGTGAGCACGTTTGTCGCGAACGCGCCGTATCGCGCGAGCTATCCGACCGCGCTGGCGGTCTACTGCTCGGATGGACGGTTCACCGAGGCGGTCGAGGAACTGTTGCGGCACCTCGGTCACCAACGGCTGGATACGCTGACCCTGCCGGGCGGGCCGGGCCTGTTGAATCCGTGGGCGAGCTCCGTGCTCGAGGCCCAGCACGTCAGACACTCGGCCGAGATGTTGATCAAGAACCACGGGATCACCGAGGTCGTGCTGCTCGCGCACGCCGGCTGCGGCCACTACAAGGCGTTGTGTCCGGGCCTGGCCCCGGCGGAGATCAAGCGGCGGCAGCTGGCGGATCTCGCCGTCGCGGCGAACGCCCTCGATTCCGATAGCGTGAAGGTTCACCGCTACTGGCTCGAGCCGGACGGCGAGCGGGTGCGGTTCGAGCGCGTCGCAGACCCTATTTGAGGACGACGCGGCGGTTGCCCCTCCAATGGCGTTTTCCTGACCTGCCGGGCCGGCCTGCGCGTGAGCCCACTCGCGCTAGAGTCCTTGAACGCCGAAACTCATTGTGAACAGGTCAAGTTTTCGAAAACACATCTTGGCTCGAGGTCCCTGGTCTCTGGTCCCTGGTCTTTGGTCTGAGGCGAAGCCTCGCTGGTTCTACTTTGTTAAATATGAGTGTGGGCGGGGTGCCCTCACCCCGCGACAGTGATTCGGAAATGCTTTCTCGCGGGGTGGGGGCACCCCGCCATAAGCATTAACCTAACCCGCGCCCCATGATTTTGCCTGCCGACAACAGCTGCATGGGGCGGTGTGGGCGAAGCACGCGGAGTGCCCTGGCCACGTTGCGGCCGCGACGGAGAAACTGCTGCAGCGACAATGCAGGAACGAGGACACGCAACAGCGCATCACGCGCTTCGAGCACCAGGCGCCATCGGCTGAGGCTCTCGCAGTGCGTAGCCCCAGGGGGAAAAGACTTTTGCCTCGAGCAAAAGTCGCTCCAGCAAGAGGGCGGTGAGCAGTTTACACTGCATCCACGCTCGCGCGGAACGGTCGTCGCTTTTGGGGACGTGTCCTGCCCCGAGCAGGCTTTTCAGACGCTTGAACGCCAGTTCAATTTGCCACCGGCAGCGATAGAACTCCAGCACATCGCGCGCGCTGAAGGACGCCGGCAGCGAGGTGAGTACCAGAATAAAGGCCGTCAGTTCCAGACTCGCGGATTGAGCCGTGGTGCCGTTGCGCTGTGCCTTGCGCAAGGCCTTCCGGTGGGCCCGTTCGGCAGCGACGCGATTTTTGCGGATCGCGCACAGGCGCAGCCGGTAGACTTTTCCGGCGTAGCGAAACCGGATCGGCCATTCCCCTACACCTCGCGCTGGAAGCCGCCGCAAGCGGCCGAGCACATCGAACGCTCGCCCCCTCCCAGTCTCCACTGGGAAAACCGCCGGGTTCCAGCGCAGCAGCAGGGCCGCACCACTGTCCAACACTTGCGCCGCACCCGCGCGATGACTGTAACCACGATCGGCGAGGATCAATTCGTCAGGCGAAAACCGAAAACGCCCGAGCTTCTCGCCCCCGGTCTCATCGGTCAGCTCATAATGATCGCACAGCAACTGCGGCAGCCGAATGCTGTAGTGCACACGCCACGTACTGCCCGTGCTGCCCGGCTCCTGGATGTCGGTGGCATCAATCGCACGCACTCGATACTGCCCTGGCCAATCGCACCGGCCCAGGCGGCTCTGTTGCTCGCGTAACAAATGCTGGCAGAGGTCCTGCAGCCACGCTTCCGCTTTGCGCAGGCGCTTGAACAACGCCACCGCGCTAACTTCGGCCAGCCCCAACTCGCGCGCCCTCAACGCCGCTTGCTCCAGCGAAAGGCCCCCTCCCACATGCATCAACAGCAACCGCAACCACCGCTCTGCATCGGTCAGTCCGCGAGCGCGCTGGAAAAAACCGTGCGCGCGCGCCCGCTCATCCAAGTCCTCCGGCAACCAGCCACGCAAAATCTCCCATTCCGCAGGTAAGGCATCATTCACCATGCACCGCAGTCTCCTCCATCCGCCAAATAATGGCAAGCGTTAGGTTAATGCTTATGGGGCACCCCGCCCACAAATACCGAGTTTTCACCGGAGAATGTCCCGGACGTAACAGAGTAGAACTACAGCGTGGCGAGGATGTCGTTGAACGTCCGGCTCGGGCGCATTGCGGCCGACGCCTTGCGGTCATCGGGCTGATAATACCCGCCGATGTCCGTCGGCTTGCCCTGCACGCCGAGCAGTTCCTGCGCGATTTGCTTTTCGCCGGCGCTGAGCTTTTCCGCGATCGGGCCGAACGTTTTCTGCAGCGCCGCGTCGCCGTTCTGCGCGGCGAGGGCCTGCGCCCAATACAGCGCGAGGTAGAAGTGGCTGCCCCGGTTGTCGATTGTGCCGAGCTTGCGGCCCGGTGACTTGTCGTGCTCGAGGAACTTGGCGGTGGCCAGGTCGAGCGTATCGGCGAGAACCTTCGCCTTCGCGTGCTGGGCGACGATGCTCAGGTGCTCCAGGCTCGCGGCCAGTGCGAAGAACTCGCCCAGGCTGTCCCACCGCAGATAGTTTTCCGCGATGAACTGCTCGACGTGCTTCGGCGCCGAGCCGCCCGCTCCGGTTTCAAACAGGCCGCCGCCCTTCATCAACGGAACGATCGACAGCATCTTCGCGCTCGTGCCGACCTCGAGGATCGGGAAAAGGTCGGTGAGGTAGTCGCGCAGCACATTGCCGGTGACGCTGATGGTGTCCTGGCCCGCCTTGAGTCGCTCGAGGCTGAGCTGGCAGGCTGCCGCCGGCGGCAGGATGCGCAGATCGAGCCCCTTCGTGTCGTGCTGCGCCAGATACGTCTTTACCTTCGCGATGATCTGCGCGTCGTGGGCGCGTTGCTCGTCGAGCCAGAAGATGGCGGGCGTGTTGCTCAGCCGCGCGCGGTTGACGGCCAGCTTCACCCAATCCTGTACCGCGGCATCCTTCGCCTGGCACGCGCGCCAGATGTCGCCCGCTTCGACCTGATGTTCCAGGAGAACTTTCCCGGTGTCGTCGACGACACGGACCGTGCCGTTACCGGGGATCTGGAACGTCTTGTTGTGCGAGCCGTATTCCTCGGCCGCCTGCGCCATCAAGCCGACGTTGGGCACCGAACCCATTGTCTTCGGATCGAGCGCGCCATTCTTTTTGCAGAACTCGATCGTGGTCTGGTAGACGCCGGCGTAGCAACTGTCGGGAATGACGCAGAGGACGTCCTGCAACTTGCCCGCGGCGTCGTACATCTTGCCGCCGACGCGGATCATCGCGGGCATCGAAGCATCGACGATGACGTCGCTCGGCACGTGAAGATTGGTGATGCCCTGGTCGGAATTGACCATCGCGACGGCGGGCCGGGAGGAGTACACCGCCTTGATGTCGGCCTCGATCGCGGTGCGCTGATCCGCGGGCAGTTTTTGGATCTTTTCGACGAGATCGCCGAAGCCGTTGTTCAGGTCGACGCCAAGGCCGGCCAGCGTCTTGGCGTGCTTCGTGAAGATGTCCTTGAAGAAAACGCGCACCGCGAGGCCGAACATGATGGGGTCGGAAACCTTCATCATCGTCGCCTTGAGATGCAGCGAAAACAGCACGCCGTCCTTTTTGGCCTTGGCGATTTGCTGGGCGAAGAAGGCGCCCAGCGCCTTCTTGCTCATGAACGTGGCGTCGAAGATCTCGCCGGCCTTGAGCGGCGTCTTTTCCTTGAGGACGATGGTCTGGGCGGCCTTCGCCACGACTTCCGGCGGCGCGCCGGGCGGAGGGGCCGCGGGCACGAATTCGATGCGCACGGTGGTGGCGGCCGCGACGGTGACCGATTTCTCGTTCGAGAAAAAGTCGTCCCGGCCCATCGTCGACACGCTCGTCTTCGAATCCGGTGACCACGCGCCCATCGAATGCGGGTGCTTGCGCGCGTAGTCCTTCACCGCCTTCGGGGCACGGCGGTCCGAGTTGCCCTCGCGCAGGACCGGGTTGACCGCGCTGCCCTTGACCTTGTCGTAGCGCGCCTTCGCGTCCTGCTCGGCGTCGGTCTTCGGCGTCTCGGGATAATCCGGAATCGGGTAGCCGTGCGCCTGCAGTTCGGCGATGGCTTCCTTCAGCTGCGGCACGGACGCGCTGATGTTGGGCAGCTTGATGATGTTGGCCTCGGGCTTGAGCGTGAGCGCGCCGAGTTCGGCGAGATGATCGCCAATCCGCTGGGCTTCCGTCAGCCGCTCGGGAAACTGCGCGAGGATGCGGCCGGCGAGCGAGATGTCGCGCGGCTCGACGTTGATTCCCGCCTGCTTGGTGAACGCCTGCACGATGGGCAGCAGCGAATACGTCGCGAGCGCGGGCGCTTCGTCGGTCTTGGTGTAGATAATCGTGGGAGCCGCAGGCATGGTGAAAAAATAGAGTCCGCGAGCTAAGTTGGCCCGCCCGGCACGGTCAAAGGCAATCACCGCGCGAAAATTGCGGAAAGCTCGTTGCCGGCGGGCCGAAGATGACCCAGCGCGGCGCAGCCCAACCACGGATTCTCCAATCCTCTTGAACAAAAGGCAACAAAGGGAACGAAGGGTTCGGCCATGAACGACTCTTTGTTCCCTTCGTTTCCTTCTGTTAAATTCCGTGGCTTGGCTGCCGCGGCACGGTTTAACATAGCGAAATCGCGCAAACTGCGCATAGTCCGCGCGAGTTTGCCTCTCCCACCATGAAACGACTGATCGCGTTGTTCTGTCTCACTGCCGCGCTGGCCTCCGCGCAGGAGCAAGTCCTCGACTTCGGCTCCCACGGCAGGCTCTCCCTGTTTCTCCTCGGCGACTGGAAAGCCACCGTCATCAACATGGCGGGCCAGTACGAGATGACGCTGACACCGAAGGACGACAACATCAACGCCTCGTGTTCGTTCAAGGTGAGTTATCCCGACGTTGACCGTTACGACACGAAGGCGCGGCTCAAGCTGCGCGTGGAAGCGGATTGCGCGCCGTACACGGAGCAATCGGTGGAAGGCAAGGCATACGCGCGCGAGTTCACCCTTTCGACCGGCTACGGCTACTATTGCAATTTCACCGACGCGGCGCTGCGCGGCGCGAAGAAAGCCCCACCGGGCGAGTTCAAGGTCGTGAGTGCGGGCAAGATCCGACTCGCCCCCGATGTCCTGATCGAGGTCTTCATCGGCGCCGACAGCTTCAAGGACGAGGCGTACCAGCAAATCCTCGGTGCGATCGAGGGGATGGAATTCAAGCCGGGCCGCGGAAAATAGCGGGGGAATGGGGATGGTGTGGAGCGCGGACGTGTCGCCGAAGGTGATCGTCCGCGGGAAGCAGACCAGGCGGGGGGGCTTCGTTGGAATTCCGCGCCCGGCGGCGCGACGAGCGCGGCACCGAAATTGGGGGCCGGCCGGTGCTGGCCGTGGTGGCGCAACCCGCATAGTGTAACGTATTACGTTACACTCTGCGACCACCTGCAATTGGCCAAACTCCCGAGTTGGGCGCTGGCGCGCCACCAGACGAAGGACGGCAAATGCTACCCCAGGACGGTCAGCACGACGCCCAGCAGCACACCGGCGACGGCGGGGAGTTTCTGGCGGCCGTTGATTTCGCCGAAGAAGAGCAGGCCGCCGCCGAAGGCGACGAGCACGCTCGCGCGGCGCAGACTGGCGACGATCGAGACCAGCGCCTGCGGATCGCGCAGCGCGGTGAAGTAGATGAAGTCGCACACGAGGAGGGCGAGCGACACGAAGAGCACGCTCCACCGCCAGTGGAACTCGTGGCGCGGCCACCAGCGCAGTTTCCAGCCGGTGGCGAGGGGCAGGAAGAGGAGCGCGAGGTAAATGGAAAACCACGCCTGCACGGTGGAGGCGGCGAAGCCGAGCCGGCCGAGCAGGAATTTGTCGTACAGCCCACTGAGCGCGCCGAGCATCGTGCCGATAAGCAGCCAGCCGATCCACTTGTTGCGGTGAAAGTGCACGCCCTCCGCGCGGCCGGCGAGGGAGAGGCCCACGAACGACGCGAGGGTTGTGGCGATCCCCACGACTTCGAGCAGGCTGGGCCGTTCGCCGAGCACGAGCAGCGCGCCCGTAAAGGTCCACACCGGCCCGGTAGCGCGAATCGGCGCCGCGAGCGAAATCGGGAGGTGCTTCACCGCGAAGTAGGAACAACACCACGACGACGCGACGAGGGCGGACTTGAGCAACAGCAGCCCGTGCTGGTGCCAGGAGAGTCGCTCGACGACCAGGCTCGCTGGCAGCAACTCCGGCGCGGTGCGGTGCGCGGCCATCAGCAGCAGCCAAAGCGAGGCGCTGAACGTGTTGGCGAAGAAAAGCACCGGCAGCACCGCGTTGTCGCGGACCGCGTGCTTCGTGCACAGGTCGTAGCAGCCGAGGAAGAAGGCTGAGACGAGGCTGGCGACGACCCAATGCATGGAAGCCGGCCAGCGTGCCGGGAACGCGCGCGGCGTCGCAAGCTCGTAGCGCCGGCAACCTGCCCGCGCTCCCATCAGCACGGGCAGGTTGCCCGTGCTCCGCCGCAATTCGGCCCGCGGTTTCGGCAGATCGCGAAGTCTCGCCCTTCCGCTACGGGTTGGCGGCGAGTTTTGCCGGCGTCGCCGCGGTCACCATTCGAATCACGTGATACGTCGCGCGCGTGCCGCCGACGTTGCGCAGGCCGTGAAGATCGTTTGACGCGAAGAAACACACCGAGCCCGGGCCGGCGCGTTGCAGCTGGCCGTTGATGGCGATCTCGAGCGTGCCTTCCCGGACGAGAATCATTTCCTCGTCGGGATGCCGGTGGGCGGCGTGCGGCGCCTCGCCCGCGTTGATGGTCGTGATGTGCGTCTCGAGATTCTTCAGGGTGACGGTCGAGCCGTTCAGCACCGCACGACCTTCGCCGACTTTCGAGGGCTTCACGGTGAGCTTGGCGAAATCGTGGACCGCCGAGTGCAGCGTGGGCGTGGTGTTCTGACCCGCCGGATGGTGCGTCGCGGCCGTCGTCACGTTGATCACCCAGTAGGTTGCGCGGACGGTGCCGATGTTCTTCACCGCGTGCGCATCGTTGCTCGCGTAGAATAACGTCGAACCGGGCCCGGCCACTTGCGTGCGCCCGTTGATGTGCACTTCGAGCGTACCTTCCTTCACGAGGATCAGTTCCTCCTGCGGGTGGCGATGGGGGGCGTGTGATTCGCGGCCGGGATTGAGGGTGGTGATGTGGCACTCGAACACGTCGAGCGTCGGCGTGGGATTCTCCGCCACGTTGCGGCGCTCGCCATTCGGCGTCACGCGTCGCTCCAGCTGGTCCCACACGAACACGGTCGAGCCGATCCGGGGTTTGGGTTCCGCCGGTTTTCCGGGCTGAGCGGCGAAGAGCGACGGCGTGGTCATGACGGTGGCAAGGAGAAGCGCAGCACGGGAGAACATGAGAAGCAGGGTGGGGCGTCGGTGCGGCTGCGAACACCACAGAAAAACGCGGTCGCTGCAAGCCGGACGCCATTCGGCCGGGGTGATCGGGCGCGCCTCCCGGTTGTCGGTCAAGCGTAGCGCCGGCATCCTGCCGGCCAGTGGCTGCTGCTTCCGTCCGCAGACTCATCGGCCGGATGCCGATGCCACTTGCAAATGCCGGCAAGATGCCGGCGCTGCGTTCAGGCCGCTGCGATCATCGACCACCGGCAGATGCAGATGGAGAGCCTCCGTCCAATTTCAGGTTGGCTTCGCCCGGGCGACCTCGCACCGTGCCGGGCCGCTGTGATGCTTTTCGCTTTCTACGTCGTCGTAATCACCCTCGGTGTTCTCAGCATGGGCTTCCAACTGCTCGCCTCGCGGCTGTTGAACCCGCATTTCGGCTCGTCGATCATCGTGTGGGCATGGCTGATCTCGACTTTCCTGGCCGCTTTCAGCGCCGGTTCGATGATCGGCGGCTGGATCAGCAACCTGCCCGTGCCGCAGCGGCAACGCGGTCAACTGATCGGCGTGATCGTGGCGGTGCTTTCGCTTGCGGCGGTCGCGGCGTTTGGCCGGTCGCTGCTCGGACAAATCGAAATCAGGTTCGAGGACATGAGCACGGCGCTGTTCGTCTCCTGCCTCGGGATTTTCTTTCTGCCGGTCACCGCGCTTTCGACGTTTGGGCCGCAGTGTGTGCAGTTCCTCGCGTCGCGCGGCACGCCGCCGGGCAAGGCGTCGGGCATCGTGTACGGCATCAGCACGCTGGGTAACATCGTCGGCGTGATGTTGACGGCCTTCGCGTTGATTCCGCACCTGCGCGTCTCGACGCTGCTTTACCTCTGGCTCGGCGTGGCGATTGTCAGCCTCGCGAGCCTCGTGCGGCTGCTGCGCGTGCCCGTTTCTTCCTCATGAAGCCCCTGCGATTTCTGGCCGGTTTCGTCGCCCTCGGCTCCGTCTGCGGCGCGGCGAGTCAAGATTACGTCGAGCAATACGACACGATCTACAACAGCCTCACGGTCGAGCGCCGCGGCAACATTGTGGAACTGCGCGCGCGCGCCCGCGGGAGCGAGGCGCTCGAATCCGCGGTCGACTTGAGCGATCCGCTCCAGCTGGTCGTCGCGTATACGCGATCCTTGTACGGTGGCCTCTTCCTCCAGCCGAAGCCGCAGCGCGTGCTGATGATCGGGCTGGGCGGGGCCGGCTTCCACCGGCTGTTCGCGGCGGCCTTCCCCGAGGCGCTGCTGCAGACGGTCGAACTCGATCCCAAGGTGTACGAGCTCTGCCAGGCGAAGATGGAGTTTCGTCCGACCGCCCGGACGCCGGTCGCGCTGATGGATGGCCGGATGTTCGTGAAGCGAAACAAGGAGCAGTGGGACTGGCTGATCCTCGACGCGTTTCGCGGAGGCTTCGTGCCGCCGCACCTGAAGACGGCGGAGTTTTATCGCGAGTGCGCCGCGCGGTTGAGCGAGCGCGGGGTGTTCATCAGCAACCTGCACGCGACGACTGAGCTTTTTTACTCGGACGTGAAGACGATTCAGGCGGTTTTCCCCCAGGTCGTGCTTTTCAACACCGATGGCCGCGGCAACGTGATCGCGTTCGCGGTGAAATACCGTTCGCCGGTCATCACCGACCCGGCGAAGTGGCCGGCGCCAGAAACGTTGATGCGGCCGGCGTTTCGCGGCCGGCTCGACCTCGCGGACGTGCGCCGCGAACACGTGCCGATTCCGATCGAACGCCTGCGCAATGCGAAAGTATTGAGCGATGATTTCGCGCCCGTGGAGTTCCTCGATACGCTGAAGGCGAACAACGCCGACGGAAAGTAGCAGCGCGAGCTCAAGCCCTGCGCCCAAGTCGCGACGGTCGCAATGCGTTCGCGCCGCAACGCCCCTTGCGTCCTTTGCGTCCCTTCGGGTGAGTGAGAAAATCTACGTCGGGAGACCCCGCCCTGCAGCAAAAGACAGGTTTCAATCGTTGACGCACTGCGCTGCGGCCCGCGACAGTTCGCGTGCGCTGATGATCCCCTCCGCTGCGGCCGCCCCCACCGTTCCTTCGCCGCTCGATCGCGCGCGGACGAAGGCATACCGGCGGCTGCTGCCGCTGCTGTTCGTCTGCTATGTGATCGCGTACGTCGACCGCTCCAACGTCGGCATCGCGAAGCTCACCATGACGAGGGATCTGCCGGGCTTCGACAACGCGGTAATCGGGTTCGGGGCGGGCGTGTTCTTCTGGGGTTACTTTCTGCTGGAGATTCCCGGATCGCTGCTCGTCGAGAAGTGGAGCGCGCGCAAATGGATCTGCCGAATCATGCTGACCTGGGGCGTGATGGCGGCGTGCACGGCGTTCGTGAAGACGCCGATGCAATTCTACGTCGTGCGCTTTTGCCTCGGCCTGGCTGAAGCCGGATTCTTCCCGGGGGTCATTGTCTACCTGACGCATTGGTTTCCGGCGCGCGACCGCACGCGGGCGCTCTCGTTGTTCTTCGTCGCCACGCCCATCGCCCAGATCATCAGCCCGAAAATCTCCAACGCTCTGCTGAAGATTGGCACGACCGAGACAATCAACGGCGTAGCGGTGCGTCACGGCGAGGTGCTGGGCCTCGTCGGCTGGCAATGGGTGTATATCTTCTGGGGCATTCCCGCCGTGGTGCTCGGAGTGCTGGTGCTCCTGATGCTGAAGGATCGGCCGCGCGACGCGCACTGGTTGACGACGGAGGAGCGTGAGGCGCTGGAGCGGCAGCTCGAAGCGGACAAGGCGGCGGGTGGCAAGAAACGGATGACACTGCTGCAGGCGCTCCGTCACCCGATGGTGCTGCTGCTCGCGTTCGCGTATTTCTGCACGGTCACTGGCACCTACGGGATCGAGTTCTTCCTGCCGAGCATCATCCAGCAGTGGTACAACCTGAAGATCGACGCAATCACCTGGCTGGTGATCCTGCCGCCGTGCGTGGCGCTTGGCGCGCAACTGTTCGTCGGCTGGAACTCCGACCGCACGCGCGAGCGGCGATTTCACGCGGTGGTGCCAATCGCCGTGGCCGTGGTCGCGCTCGCCGCCACGCCGGCCACGCGGGGCAACCTTCCGCTGACCATCGGGTGCTTCATGATCGCGTTCGGTGGGTTGAAGGCGTATCTGCCGGCGTTCTGGGCGCTGCCCAGCCTGTTTCTCAGCGGCTCCGCCGCGGCCGGCAGCATCGGACTGATCAATTCGCTGGGCAATCTCGGGGGATTCTTCGGGCCCGCGGTGATCGGCAAGGTGCAGACAATCACCGGTTCGTTCGTCGGCGGCATTTACTACCTGGCCGCGTCAATGGCCGTGACTGCGGCGATTCTTTTCTTCCTCGGGCTGGGCAACCGGGAGAAGCCGTCGACGCCCGCGGCACCGTCCAGCACGACCATGCCGGTGAAGGCATAGGAGCCTGAGCCGGGAGCGTGCAGTTGACGCGCGATATCACTCGCAATGGTGGAAGCAGAACGGTGGACGGCGACCTCCCGTCTTCGCCCTCCGGGCTACGACGAGGCGAGCAATCCATGGCGCGCCGAAGGCTCGGCGAAGGCGGCCGGGCGCCGTCGGGCCACGTCCGCCCGAAGAACG
>Ga0080064_1006124_pt1 | contig 13301 bp, 11 predicted proteins | sample Subgrocontami54m_FD_69260 | JGI IMG/M metagenome (GOLD analysis project Ga0080064, IMG submission 69260) | Subsurface groundwater microbial communities from S. Glens Falls, New York, USA - GMW46 contaminated, 5.4 m (SPADES assembly) (version 2) ...
CTGCCGAAGAATATCCTGAGGTCATGAAAACGGTCCGTCAACCGCTCAAATAGGCGCATCGGCCGGTAAGGCACGTCGCCCATTCCGTCGCGATCAACGTCGAACCCGCGATAATCGCTCCAATAGTTCCCGCCCCAATCATTGACGGTCTGTATACTCGCTCCGTCGATGAGTGTCTGCTCGGCATTGTCGATGACATTATTGCCTTCAAATCGGTTCCGTACCGCCGTCGGCATCAGGTTAAAACCGATATCGTTATGCGCGATAATATTTCTGCGGCAAAACATCGTTTCACAGCCGTCCAAATAAAGCCCGACGCGGTTGGACGCGACAATGTTATTCTCGATAATAGCGTTTTTCATGTCCTTGAATCCAATCCCGAAACCGCTGGGACCTCGGTTGTTCGCTACCGTATTGCCGCGTAATTTCAACCCCTCGCTGTACATCAAGTAGGCGCCCACGGAATTGTCTATGAAACGGTTATTCTCCACATCCGCGTTACGGCAATACATGAAATGCACCCCGTAACGGCCGCGGCGAAATTCATTGCCGCGCAGCGTCATGTTTTTTGAGTACCACAACACGACATCGCGGCCGCGTTCGGTGCGGTTGTTCTCGATCACAACGCCATCGCTGAACCAGACACGAATGAGATCCCCGCGCCGTGAAGTGCCAAGAGCCTTGCCCAAAAAAGAATTCCCTCTAAGGACACCCCCCGGAGCCCGGCTCAAATAAACACCGAACAGCACATCCTCAAAGCGGTTGTTCTCGATGAGCGGCCGAGCACCCGTTGCCAAAAGCCCCGAGTTTTCGGAAGCCAGCAAGTCACCCGAGTTCCTGACCACAAAACCGCGCAAAACAACGTCCGGAGCCTTGATCGTCACAACCGTTCCCTTCCCGCCTCCGTCGATGACAGGATCGTCCTGACCTTCAAGCCGTACTGATTTTGCGATCTCCAGCGGGCCCGCGTAAATACCTTTTTTAACAAGGATTGTGTCACCATCCGCAGCCTTTTCCAATGCCGAGCCAATCGTAGGATAAGTTGATGTGCCCACGATTAAAGTTTGAGCGGAAACCGCACGGGGGAAAAGTGCGCCTGTCATGATCACGATGACAACCGCTGCGCGGATAATCTTTTTATTGCCGGAAGACCCTTTCCCAAAAAAGCGCAAAGCAATCACCGTTAAGGAAAGAAAAGTTGAGAGCATGCTAAGGCCGTGGCCCAAACCAAAATTGGCATCGGCATGAAACTGTGCGATTTTCCCCTGCCCTAAAAGCGGAGGCACAAAAGGTTTTACCGAAGAACTTAATGCCGCGTGGGGATCTAAATGCAAACCAAAATCTCTCAGCCACAGATAAAGATCCGCAGCAAAAATCGCCGGCAGAACAATCGCCGGCAAGATGAGCAGTATGGAGAACTTCCTTGGAATAAAAACTGCCTGTATGAGACAAAAAACAATGAGAGCAAGACCCGGCAAAGCAAGTTTTTTTTCTAACTCCGCAGCCTCGCCCAGTGGCCGCATGCCAATATAGTGATTGAGATTATCAATCTCTCCGACATCGCCCGTGACATGGTTCAAATAAACTCGGATGTGAAGGCCCTTGGGATACTGCGGCGCTTTGACGCTTAAATACCAATAAGGGAAAAAAACCGACGAAAACACCGCCGCGGCAGCAAGCAGCAACAATGTTTTCGCGATCTTTTCGCTCATATTATTCCTTGGGCTTGACCATCAAATACCCCACCATTTCCAGATGGAGCGCCGAGCAAAATTCCAGACAATAGTAAGGGAAAACGCCGGGCTTGTCGGCAACGAATTCTATCGTAACAGTCTCGCCGGGCTCGATGCTGGCGGCGATGTTAAAACCGGCGATCGCAAAACCGTGCGTCGCATCCAGCGTCCGCTCCAGATTCGTCAAATGCATCGTCACGTGCTGTCCCTGCTCAATCTCAATGTGTTCGGGATCGAAATGACTGCGCATAAGCGGCATGAAGATCTCGACGTTGTTGCCGTCGCGGACCACCTTGCCTTCGGTAACCGCTTTATCACTCTTGGACTGAGTGAGCGCGTTCCATCCGCTCTCCGGGTAGACCTCCCAGGTCTTCAATTTATCAGCCTTGATAATCTGGGCATAGTGCGGTTCGCCCGAACCCATGGGCATGTCATAAAGCACCTTCAACGTATCACCGGTTTTGCCAATATCCACGAGCTGAAGATTTTGCGGCAATAACGGCCCTAGATTGGCGAAGCGATCCACCGACCATTTGTTGAGCGCGACCAGATACTTGCCATCGGGGCTAACCGTATCCCCCTCGGCTGTCGCCAAATGCCCAATATTGAATTGAACAGGCGTCTTGCCCACCAGCGTCCAGGGTTTCTCGGGCGCCTGGTATTTGTCATCGCCGAGCGTCCAGCGTGCGACTGCGCTCTCAAGAAACAAGCTCGTGTAGGCGTAGCCCTTGTCGTCAAATTGCGTGTGAAGCGGCCCCAGCCCCAATTCTACCTGAGCTTCCATGGCCGCATCAAAGCGAATGATCGGCACGCCGTACTCGTCCTTGCTTTCAAAGTCCTTAGCTTCAATGGCTTTAAGAATTTTTTCAAAACTATAAACAGTCACATGCGGATCGAGTTTCCCTGCCACCACTATGTATTTGCCGCTCGGAGTGACATCCGCGCCGTGAGGGCTCTTGGGTTCAGGAATAAAAAAAAGCACATTTTCTTCAATAGCGGTCTTGAGGGGGATGAGTTTAAAGCCGTTCTTGGTCTCAAATTTTCCGGCCTTGATGAGCGCCTCGGCTTTTTTCCAATTGAAGACATGGAGATAATCCATATCACGCTGAGTGGTCCCTGCTTCAAAGGGTGGGTTGCCTTCCTCGATACCGCCGGTGGCCATTTCGGTGTTAAAGGAATTCATGAAAGCCCAGCCATCACTCGGGCCTTTACCGGCATCAGCCAAATCCTGCCAATAGGGCGGAAGCTCGATAGCGAAAGAGTTTTCGGTATCGATACGGCCCTTCTGGCGGTCGAATTTCCAAAAAGTCACCAATCCGCGGTACTTTTCCTTATATTGAGAGATCGGCGCGTACTCGCCGCCCAAGGGTTCAGCGTACTGCGCCCCTTCGATGACATATTCAGTGTTCGGCGTCACAAAACAGCCGCCGTGATCATTGTGCATCAGCGTTCCGTCCGCGAATTGTTTGGTTTCGAAATCCCTCAGATCAATGACGGCGATACGGCCATGCGCCTTGTCACCGATAAACAGGAATTGCCCGTCATAGTCTCCGTTGGTTTCGCTGAGCGCTGGATGATGCGTGTCAGCCCATCCCGCTTTCTGGCCATCGCCGCCCGCTGGCACGCTCATCATCGGACTTTCTTTGACTCCGAAGCCATAACCCTGCCAGGACTCAGCTTCAAATACCGCGATGGTCCGCAGCAGTCGCATCGACGGCAGGCCGATCACAAAAATCTGGCCGCTATGGCCGCCGGAAGCGAACATCATATAGTCGTCGTATTGACCGCTGGGCATAAAAGTCGAAACGGCGCCGAGAATATCATCGGGTTTAAGACCTCTTTCCTGGATTACTTTGGCAACATCGGCGGGAAGTTTCATCGTGGACGCAGCGTCCGCCGGTTTATTAGGCTCGTCTTTTCCAAAACTGACAGGCATCGCTGTCACTAAGAACGCCAATACCAATAAAGGAACACCTATCTGCCGTTGGATGCGTTTATTCATGGTCTTCTCTCCTTTTTTATATTCATTAGGACTCCATCCTTTTTCCTGGGACTCATCAAGCACCTCCGCCAGCATGCTCAGTCCATCTTATTCTTCGATTCCGAGCGCAAAGTCAGCCGATTGTGACAGTATTTTTCCCCGCTCTTTTCGATCGCAACAAAGCGTGATCAATTCTTTCAATAAAAGCTGTCCGATGCGGGTCTTGGAGCGCATCAAAGGCAATCAGGCCTATACTTGCCGTAAGGTTCCCGATGTCCGCAAGGACATTTTGATGATATTCTTCGAGATTTTTTTGAATTCTCTTGGCAACCAAAGTTGCCGTATCCAAGGTTGCTTCCGGTAGGAGCACTAAAAATTCATCTCCACCATAGCGGCCTAAAATATCGATCTTCCGTATGCTCTTACTGATGACCGTTGCAAACGCCTTAATCACACGGTCACCGATCAAATGCCCATGTCGGTCATTGATCAATTTAAAATCATCAATGTCAATCATCATCCCGGATAACTTTCTTGTGTAGCGCTTAGCCCGCTCCACTTCCTTTTCAAGTTCAACAAAAATATGCCGTCGATTATATTGACCGGTGAGGTCATCCGTTCTCGATTGACGCTCGAATTCCTTTAAACTTTTTGCCGTTCGCTCTTCACTTTGTTTGTGTTCGGTGCTGTCATTCCAAATCCCAACATAATGACTAACCTTACCCTCGCTATCCTTAATCGGAGCAATTGCGATGGATTCCCAAAAAAACCGGCCGTTTCTCCTTTTGTTAAGGAGATCACCCTGCCAGATCTGCCCGGAGAGAATGGTTTCCCAAAGCTTACGGTAAACTTCAGGAGGAGTTTCTCCGCTCGAGAGAATGCGGGGATTTTGCCCCGCTATTTCTTCCAAAGCATATCCCGTAAAAGTGCTGAATCTGCTATTTACATAAACAACGTTCCCGGAAAGATCCGTAATAAGGATCGCCAACGGATTTTGTTCTATTGCCTGTCCTAAGAGGTGAAGATCTTTTTCCGGCATAAGTCAAGACACCCCTTTTGTGGAGGACGGTACAGGAAAGGGCTGGATGCTTCTGTGACGCATGTCACAAAGACGCAATCTTGGCTAAGGTACCAGTACGGCCGTCACTCGTCGAAGCGCTGTTCAGCCTGGTGCGATTCGGCCTGTGCGAAATCCTGCCCCATTTCACTACCGATCGGATTCGAACTGTCGAGGCCAAAACTCGTGGACCCGAGCGGCTCAAACTTTTTATTGGGATCCTCAAAGCGCGGATCATCCTTGGGATAACGTTCATCGTTCGGCCGCAAGCGGTAGCTGACATTGCCGTCGGCGCTGGAGTACGTGTGTGTCCAGGTCCCGTCGCGATTGCGCACGGACGTGATCTTACCGCCGTTTTCAAGCGGCGTCACAATCCGGTCCGGCCCGGTCTGCCCGGGTTTCCAGAAGCGCGGATCCTCGTGCGGAAAAGCATCGTCCCTGGGCGTGATCTCATAATCGACCACATTGCCGTCGGCATCTTCGCGGCGGTAATGATGCGTCCACGAACCGTCCGGCTGGTTCTGCGAGGTCATAACGCCTCCGCCCGGCAGCGGCGTCACAAGCGGCGGAAGCGGCTGCTGGCCCGTCCCGCCCGTTGTGGCCGGCGGCGTGCTGCCGGTTCCGGTGGCCGCGCCGGTTGGCGGCGGATAAGTACCGACCGGATTCATGTTGGCATCTAAAATTGTCCAGGTGCCGTCGGCTTCGGCGCGAATCGCCCCGCCTTGAGGGACGTGCTCCCAAACGGTTCCTTGCAAGTTCGGAGCTCCGGTATCGGCGGCCGGTGCGGGAGTTGCAGGAGGCGCCGTGGGTGCGCTTTGTCCGGGAGGCACGGTGCCGACGGTATTACTATTTTTATCGAGAATGGTCCATCCCCCGTCGCTTTCTGCGCGGATCGATCCGCCTTCGGGCACGTGGTCCCAAATCGTTCCGGCCGTGGAATCCCCTTCGGCCCAAAGTAAGGAAGCAAAAGAAAAAAACGAGATCAAGCACAGCAGTGAAAATTTTTGCGATGGTTTCATTGAGAAGGCCCTCCGGAGCGCCTATAATATAGGCTCGCACTAAGGGTTGTCATAAGAAATCATTGAAATTTGAGGCTGTAGCTAATAGAGTAGCGTATTCCATCGACCCGGTCGGGTCAAAATCCGGAGACATTTTATGCCAAAAACCATTATCAGAGCCGTAGTTACCGTTTTGTTTACATGGGTTGCCTTGCCTTGTTTCGCGGTCGAAACCACCCCGCAGGAAGGCGTGCAAACATTTATCCAGTCCATCCGGTCCATGCAGTTCCCGGCCCAGGATCCGGACGGCCAAAAGGCACTGGTGGAAAAGGCCAATACTTACCTCGATCTCGAGGCGCTCAGCCGCAAAGCCCTGCCCCAGCATTGGGACAACGTTTCCCCCGAAGACCGGCAGGCCTTTCAGCGTCTTCTGGGAGCCCTGATTGAAGAAGTGGCTTACCCCCAAAGCACCGAGTTTATGGGCCAGTATGAAATCACCTACCCGGCCATCACCCCTGCCGGCAACGGCTTTGAAGTGCAGAGCATCGTCAAGCAGGAAGCCGAAGGCCTGGAAGCGGAAGTGCTCTATCATGTCTATCCCCTCGACGGGAGCTGGAAGATCGATGACGTGACCCTCGACGGCGTCAGCATCACCGAAGATTTGCAGTACCAATTCGACAAGATTATCGAAGAGTCCCAGTTTGCGGGCCTGCTTGAAACCATGCAAAAGCGTCTCACCGAAGCCCGAGCGGAAAACCAAGCCTCCTAAAACACCGGCGTTGAAAGGCCTGCTGTGAATGTCTCCCAGTTTGGAAGTTGGAATGCGCGCTTTGTTTATAAGTACGCGCCGTGGATTCTTGCCGCGATTGTCCTGAGCTGCGCCGCGGCCGCCCCTTTCGCAAAGAATCTCAAGCTGCACGCGAATTTCCTGGAACTCCTGCCCGCGGAGACGCCGAGCGTCGTGAATCTGAAAGAACTGACCAGCCATGTGGGCGGTACGAGCTTTTTGATTTGTGTGATCGAATCGCCCAACGAATCCACCGCGCGGATCGCGGCAGAAAGATTGTCTGAGGAGGCCGCCAAGTTCGAGAGCGTCGATTATGTGGATAACCGCAGCAGTGTGCCGGCCTTTGAGAACCGTAAGCTCTTGTTTTTGAAGCTGGAAAGCGTGGCCAAGCTCAAGCAAGATGTGCGAGATATTCTCGGTTATTACCGGCGCCAGGCCAATCCTTTCTTCGTTGATCTTCTAAACGAGCAAGCGCCGGAAATCGATGTCGCCTCTTACGAGCTCGAACAAAAAGTTTACCGGGTCGGCAGTTTCGAGGGAAAAGACAAAAAGAATTTTATGCGCGTCGTGCTGGTCAAACCGCGCCACACCATCGGGGACTTTGCCGATTCGCGCAAGCTATTCAATCGGACCCTGGCTACTTTTGAAACCATCAAGCAGGACCTGAAACACCCCGTGACGCTGGGCTTGACCGGCCCTTACCGCACGCGCGAATCCGAATACCGCACCCTCAAACGCGATTTGCGCTGGACGGGCATCATCACGACCGTCTTGCTTGCGATCATCATGCTCACCGCCTTCCGGAACCTGCGCTGCCTGGTTTACACGTACCTGCCGCTTAGCGCCGGCATTTTTCTGACGCTCGCCTTCACGCAAATCGCGATCGGCTACCTCAACCTGATCACGGCCTTTTTGGTGAGTATCCTGCTGGGGATGGGCAGCGATTACACCCTGCATATACTGGTCAGCCTGGAAAATGATATCCGCCATCAGAACGGGGATATTCTCAAGGCACTGGATCAAACATACAACGAACTCTGGAAACCGCTGATGTCGAGCATGCTCACCACGGCCGTCGCGTTTTACGCGATGGTGATCAGCAGCTTCGAAGGCTTCCGGCATTTCGGTTTGATCGCGGGCGTGGGCATCGTGATTTCCTTTGTGGTGGTTTTTTACGGCCTGCCGAGCCTCTTCGTGCTCGGCGAAAAATACTTTCCGGCCAAACGCAAGCCCGCACCCAAGCCCAAACCGATTCATCGCAACGGCATCTATGCCATCCTGATTGCCTGCGCCTTATTCTCCGCTTATTCGATCACGCAGCTGCATGCGATGAAATTCAATTATGATTTCTCGGATCTGCAGGCCAAAAACGACAACACCATCGAGTTGGCCGAACGCATCGGCCATTATTTCGGCGTGCAGCTGAATCCCGTCGGGCTGATCACGCCGACCCGCGAACGCGCGGACGAAATTACAGACAGGATCAATGCCTATATCAAGACCAAACCCAATACCAACTTTGATTTTGCCACGTCGCTGACCACCCATGTGCCGCAGGATCAGGACGCTAAAATTAAAATATTAGGCGAAATTGAGGCCTTGCTGGCCCAACGCGAGGCCGTCATCGCAAAACTGGAAGGGACCGACAAGGAACGCATTGAAGAACTGCGCGCACAGCTCAAGGCCCAGCCGCTGGCCATCGATGATCTGCCGGCCGGCATGCAGCGTCAATATGAGGGTGACGAGCGCGCCATTTCGATCGTGTTCGTCTACCCCAACGACCGCATCATTGACGGCCGCGTGACCAAAAAATTTGTCAACGAATTGCGGAGTCTGGATTTGGGACCGGATATCAAACTCGCGGGCGAAGCCGTGCTGTTTGCCGACGTCCTGAGCCGCCTTGAAAATGACACGCCGGTTGTCATGTTCGTGAGTTTTCTGACCGTGATCGGGTTGCTCTTTATCCATTTTCGCCGGCCGGACCATGTGCTGTGGGTGCTCGCGCCGGTCATCATCGGGTTTCTTTGGACCTGCGGCATGGCGGGGGCTTCGGACCTGCATTACAACTTCATTAATTTGACGATTTTGCCCAGTATCCTGGGCGTCGGCATTGACAGCGGAATTTATATTTTTGATCACTACCGGAGCAAACGGGATGATAACTTCTTTGTCAGCATGCAGAAAACTTCAAAAGGCGTGCTTCTTTCTTCGCTCACGAACATCGCCGCGTTCGCGAGCCTGGCTTTTGCGCATCACCGCGGCATGGCGTCCCTCGGCCTGCTGGGCGTCTTCGGCTTCACCAGCTGCCTGCTCGCCTCGGTTTACTTTGTGCCTTCCCTCATCGAATTCTATGAGCTGCGCACCCAGCATATTTTCAACCGCACCGGCGAAAAATGACCTAGTGTCATCCTGAGGCGTTTTTTGCCGAAGGATCTCTGAGATTCTTCGCTTCGCTCAGAATGACACGTACCGAAGAGTGCAGGATGACACACACCGACTAAACAACCGCAGCGGCCTAAACCCCTGCCCGCTTCTCGGCTTCTTCCAGAAGATCCAGTTCATTGTAAAGCACGTAAGAGCCAAGCTGGAGCGTCCCGTCCGGATATTTCACCAGATGCGGCTTCCCGGCCTCCGAGAATTCCACGTACTTTTGAATGAAGGCGCGCGTGTCCTGGCCTTTTTTGTAGCGGTGGCGCATCAGCCACATCCCGCCCCGGTAAGCCTGCAGGGAGTTGTACCACGTTCCGTCATGCAGGAATTCAAGCTCCCGGGCTCCTTTGAGACGCGTGAAAAGATAACGCTGCCGGTCCACATCCGTACGCCGGCTGACCAGGAAGGTCTTGAAGGCTTCGGTTCCCTCTACCGGCAAAGGCCCCAGATAAGCCTTTTGCCCGTCCGGCGCCACACCCTTGTAATACGTCGTCCCCGCACAGCCTGAGAGCAGCAGAGTCAGAATCAGAAATAAAGATTTTTGCACGAAGCGCCTCCTGTAAGAGCCACCATTTTACGAAAGCTCTTCCCGAAAGCAACTGAAAAACCAGCGGGGATTTACGCAGCTTTTCTAAACATTTTCTCGTTGTCCTGCTTGAACTCCGCCATCCGGGCGCCTATTTCTTCGGAATTCGCGTCCGATCTCTTGACCTTGGGAAATATTTCGGATTCTTCCTCTTGAATATGGTGCTGTATGTTTTCGGCCAGCACCGTAAATTTCGCATTAAACCGTTCGTCTTCGGGCCCCATCTCATCCAGCTCCTGGATTAAAAGTTTGACGACATGATGCTCTTCCATGGCTTCATCCATCAGCTCTTCCATCTCATCTTCGCTAAATTCTTCGCGCACGGCGGGATAAAAGAGTTCTTCCTCGACAGCCATATGAATCTTCAATTCTTCAATCGCAGTCCGGACAATTTTTTCTTTTCGTTTTGCATCTTTGACCTTTGCGAATTTTTTGAAAAGGCTTTGGACTGTCGCGTGATCCTGTTTCAACAGTTCAATGGGTGTTTCGGATTTTGAGGTTTTGCTTTTGGCGGGCGCATTCATTTTATCTGTCATGGCGAATCCCTTCTTTGGCTGATGCTTACGTGAGAAACTTGAGCCTGATTCTAGAAGATGCCGGGATTTTCCGGTATCCAGCATGCCGCCTTTTTGTTATCAGGATTTCCCTGAAAAATCTTATCTTAATGATTTAAATAAAATTTAATGTCTGAGGGCGATCGTTCAGCCGCGGCTGCGGTAATACTGCATGTCATCGATTTTGACGGTCTTGCGCATCGACGCGGCCCACTCCGGAACGCCGAATGCCTTCACGTTATCGAAATGATCCGCGCTGTGGGTAAAATCCGTGAAGCAGGAAAGAAACCACGCCCTTTTGGCGTCCCGGCGTGCTTTCGGGGGTTGTTCCTTATAAAAGGCATCGAGGTCTTTGAGCGTGGAGGAAAATCCTTCGAAACTGCCGCGGTTGCGGATGACTTCTCCGACCGCGATTTTACCGACAAAAGACTGGTTCGCCGCTTCGCCGAGAATGATTTGCACGGCCCGCTCACTATCCAGCGCGGAACCGCGAAAAAGCAAAGCGGCCGCGATCGAAGCCAAAACAATCAGGATCCACGTTTTTAGTTTTTGAGACATCGCAACCGACTCCAACTTGATGTTCCAAAATGGAACTTCAAGTTTCTAGTTCATTCCGGGGAGACGCCTGCTAATCTTGACACCCCGGAACCCACCCCAGCTTGAAATCACAAATTGTGATTTCAAAGCCCGGCGGCCTTAATCTCCGTTTAAAGGATTAAGCTATCTCTCCAAGCCATAATTTTTTTAAAAATAAATCAACCGGCAGGACTTGAATGCCATCCACGTTACGCGGCTCTTTTTCCAGACAAACGAGAACGTACTTTTTTAGATGGCCTTCTTCTTTTAGCATCTTAAGGCTTTTCAAGTCGTGCGCGCCAATGGTCTTACTTGCTTTTACCTCAATAGCGGTTTTGGAGTTCAAAACAAAATCAACTTCAAAGCCCGATTTTGATCTCCAGTAATTGAGCGCTAAAGACCCTTCGTAATCACAGTAAGTCGTGAGTTCATGAAAAATAAACGTCTCGAGCAATTCTCCAAACTCCGGCGATCCGGGCCGTATACGGTCTCTTTTTTGCAAATGACGCACGACACCGCAATCAAAAAAATAGAATTTTGAAGTGCTGAGAGGTTTTCGCTTAAGGCTTTTTTTCCAGGGTGTCAGTTCACACGCAATCATGGTATCTTTTAGGATTTGAAAGTATTCCTGAACTGTCGAACGTGCCACCTGAGCATCGTTTGAAATTTTCGCATAATTGAGCAGTTGTCCGTTACAAAGTGCCGCGATTTCAAGAAACCGGCTGAAAGCCGGGATGTTCCGCGTCAAGCCCTCAGCGGCGACTTCCTCGCGCAGGTAGGTCCCCACATAAGCTCGAAGATCCTCTTCGGGATTATTGGAAACATACACAGGCGGCAGAAGCCCGCGGTTGATGGCTTTAATTAAATCAAATTTGTCGCCAAGCTCTACCGATGCGAAAGGATGTAAATGCCGGGTCCATGCCCGGCCGCCCAAAAGATTCACACCTCCACGTCTCAATTTGCGCGCACTCGATCCTGTTAAAAGAAAATGGATTCCCTTCTCTTCAATCAAAAAGTGGACTTCATCCAACAGTGCCGGCAATTTCTGAACTTCATCAATGATAATCACTTTATCGTGTGGCTGACACTCTTCACGAAGACGGGATGGAGAACGGCTTAGTTTTAGGTAGGTTTCTGAATCAAGCAGGTTATAAACCCGGTATTTCGCAAGGGCGTGACGGATCAAAGAGGTCTTGCCTGTCTGACGGGGTCCAAACAGGAAACACGACTTTTCCTTAAGAACCTCTTCGAGATTTAAACGCCGCTCGACATACATTTTTCACCTCTCCCGGCACCGCCATGTATTCCGGCGAATATCATGATAATCGCCGGGTATATTGTCAAGTGAAATTTGAGTCTGCTGGGGGCTGCCGGTACGGCCGCAGACTATAGTTGATTGTATTTCGTGATTCTTCCCTTGGATTTTGCGACCGGGTATTTGAGGGCATTCTTTTTAAGCTTGGACTCAATGGCCGCCGGCAGGTCAATCTTGAGGTTATCCGCGAGTTCAAAAAGGTAGCACGCCACATCCGCCAGCTCATCGGCGATCTCTTCTTTGCATTTCACGGCGTGGGATTCGACTTCCTCCGGCTTCTTCCATTGGAAATGCTCCAGCACTTCCGCCGCCTCCAGCACCAGCGACAAGGCCAGGTCCTTGTGATTGTGGAATTGCTCCCAATCCCTTTCATGCACAAAGTCTTTAATTTTTTGAGTCAGTTGTTTGATGTCGGGCATATCCATCCTTCGTTTCTTTGTACCGCTCTGTTTGATTCATTCTAATTTGTCCCCTGCGCCGTTGCGGCTGCGATAATACGGCTGGTCAATTCCGCTACAAACTTTTTGCCGCAGCGGACACAGACATGGAGGGAAATTAATCCCTGTGAAAGCCAATACGTCTTTTTGGAATCTCCTGGCTTGAACGTTGTTCCGTTTTTACCATTTCCGATATAATCTGCTCGATCGCCTCGAAAACAACTTTGAACTTAATATCATAGTCTTTCTCCATTTCGTGAATTTTTTTCTTCAAAGCAATATAGGTCAATCCCATTCTCTTCACGGCAACAAAGGCCCTCATGATTTGAATGTTCACTTGAATGGCCAGACGGCTGTTTAGGACGCTTGAAAGCATGGCAACCCCCTGTTCCGTGAAAGCATAAGTGAGGTATTTCCGGTGCTGTCCGCGCCCTCCCTTTAAGGTGACATTTTGGCACCTTAAAACCTCGACTCTCGTAAGCTGTAACATGAAATCTTCTGGAAATCTTTCGATGTTTCGTTTGACCTGACGGTTCAGATACTTTGTCTCGACTCCGTAAAGCTTAGCCAGGTCTTGATCCAGCATAACCGCCTTACCTCTTACAAAATGAATTTTGTTTGAAATCAATTCGATGGAAATGGACATTAAGACCCTCCTTTGGGTTTCGGAGGGCAAGGCGGGAACTTCCGGCTTTTCTGCAGGACGATGCAATCGCCCGCAACCCTTGTGTTTCCTGTTGGCGTTTATTCTATTGAAAAACCAAAAAAATCAAAGCTCGAATTTAAGTCTTTACTCAGCCGCCACACCGATGACAAAAAGAACCGCATAATCTTTTTTGTGACAACC
>Ga0080064_1006125_pt1 | contig 13301 bp, 4 predicted proteins | sample Subgrocontami54m_FD_69260 | JGI IMG/M metagenome (GOLD analysis project Ga0080064, IMG submission 69260) | Subsurface groundwater microbial communities from S. Glens Falls, New York, USA - GMW46 contaminated, 5.4 m (SPADES assembly) (version 2) ...
CCGACTTCCGCCTCTCGGTGGGTGGCTCAATATTTGTGGGGGGTGCCGGCACCTCGTCTTTTCAGACCGGACTCATCACTTCTACTCTCCACGCGACGAGCGGTATCGCCATCTCCGGTGGAAGTCTTCTCATCACAAGTACCGCCACTTCTACTTTCAGTGGAGGTTTGAATGTCGCGGGTTTGAATATCACGGGCGGTGGACTTTTTGCGAACACTGTACCCGCGACCTTGGGCACGACCACAGTTACCCATCTGACTGTGCAAAATGCCGCGACTTCCACCTTGGCTGGAGGATTGAATGTGAAGGCAGGCACATTTGTGATTGAAAACACCTCCGGCAATGTGGGGGTGGGCACTACAACTCCCGGCACCACATTCGCTGTCTCCGGCACGGTCTCTGTCACAGGCACCACTTCCGCTTCCGGCTTTATCGCCACCTCTTCTGTCATCACGCCTTTGATTGCTGTGACCGGAGCCGCGACCTCCAGTTTCACCGGTGGAGTTACATCCTCCTCCCTCGGCCTCACCGGCGGCCTCACTGTCTCCGGCGGATCAATCTTAAATACCTCTACCGCGACTTCAACTTGGTCTGGCGGACTTTCAGTTCTCTCGCTCCGCTCGTCCGGAGGCCTTGCCGTGACGGACGGCTCTCTCCTTGTGACCGGAACCGCGACCTCTACTTTCTCCGGAGGACTCGTTGTCGCGGGCCTTTCATCTTCCGGAGGATTGACTTTGACCGGTGGCGGTATCTCGGCCTTGTCATACACCGCGCTCTTGGGAAACTTGGGAGTCGGCACCGCTACCCCGGGCACAACTTTCGGCGTTACCGGCACAGCAAACATTTCCGGCGACACTAATCTTTCTAACTTGACCGCGACCGGCACGATTATCTTCGCGACAGCGACGACCACAAATCCCAAAGTCGGCATCGCGACCACCTCGCCTTGGGGCCAGTTCTCGGTGGAGGCCTTGCAAGGCCATGTCTCAACTGTCACCCCCATCTTCGTTGTCTCCGATCAAGGCACTTCCACTCCGTTGCTTTATGTTTCGGGCGCCAATGGCTTTGTGGGTATCGGCACTTCCTCTCCCGACTTCCGCCTCTCGGTGGGTGGCTCAATATTTGTGGGGGGTGCCGGCACCTCGTCTTTTCAGACCGGACTCATCACTTCTACTCTCCACGCGACGAGCGGTATCGCCATCTCCGGTGGGTCGTTCTTAATCACTTCAACCGCTTCATCAACATTTTCCGGAGGATTAAGCGTTACCTCCCTTTCCTCAAGCGGAGGATTGACCTTGACCGGAGGCGGCATCTCGGCCCTGCCGTACACCGCGCTTTTTGGAAGCTTGGGTATTGGAACTTCTACGCCAGCGCAAATTTTAGCTGTTCACGGCGATGCCCTTATCTCCGGTAGCACCACGGTCAAAGGATTACTGGCCACGACTAGCATCCAAACACCGCAGATTCTCACGACCGGCACGGCCACCAATACCTTCGCGGGCGGTATACAATTTACCGGCTCCGCCAATGTCTGCACCGCTGGCGGAGTATGTTTGGGGGCGGGCGGTGGAGGCGCGACTGCACCCGGCGGAGCTGACACTCAAATCCAATTCAATGACGGCGCTGCCTTTGGAGGCGCCGCCCGTTTTGTCTGGAACAAAATTACGGAAAGATTGGGTCTTGGCACCGCGACTCCGGCCACCCTTTTGTCCGTCAATGGCGGTGCCATCATCACCGGCTCAACAACGATGGCTGACTTGACCGCGACCGGCACCGCAGTTTTCGCCATCGGCTCCGCGAATGCCAACACGCCTCGAGTGGGATTTGGCACCTCGTCCCCATATGGCTTTGTCTCCATTGAGCCATCAACTTCAACCGTTAACGCGAACGTCCCCATATTTGTGATCGGCCACAAAGGCACCGCCACTCCCTTATTCCTAGTTGACGCCAATAATGGTTCAGTGGGATTGGGCACATCAACTCCGGGCTCCCGACTATCGGTCGCAGGCCCCATATTTGTGGGGGGTGCCGGCACCTCGTCTTTTCAGACAGGAATTATTACTTCCACGCTTCACGCGACGAGCGGTATTGCTATTTCCGGTGGGTCGCTTTTGATTACGTCTACGGCGACTTCCACGCTTAGCGGGGGATTGTTAGCCGCGGGACTCCGGAGTTCCGGAGGATTAAATATTACCGGAGGGTCACTGAATTCAACATCTGCCGCCACTTCAATTTTGGCGGGCGGTTTGAATATTACCGGAGGGTGTTTTGCAACGAATGGATCGTGCCTTACCACTGGCACAGTTTCCTCGGGTGTCGCCACGGCGGTTGCGTATTATACGGCTGGAAATACTTTAGACGATGCCGGAGATTTGTTTTGGATTAACTCCACCTCCCGCCTCGGCATCGGCACAACCACTCCGGGAGTGTCATTGGGCGTACAGGGTAATGGATTATTCTCCGGCGATGTAAATATGGCATCACTCACCGCGACCGGCACGGCCATTTTTGCGACTGGCCCGGGTAATCCCACCGTTGGTGTCGGCACCAGCACGCCCTGGGGGCTTTTCTCAGTGGAGGCGAGGAAAGGCTCGGATAGCGCGACCGGCGGAACAATAACTTATAGCGGAGGTTATACAATTCATACTTTTACCGCAACAACAACCTTCACTCCTAGCGGTCCTATGACCGTTGAATATCTTGTAGTCGCAGGCGGTGGTGGAGGCGGTTCGTATTCCGGCGGTGGCGGCGGCGCGGGAGGATTTTTAACTAACATAACTTCTGTTTCAAGTCAAGCTTATACAATCAATGTTGGTGGTGGTGGGGGTGGCGCCCCAGGAAATTCGGGCCCAGGTGGAAGCGGTGGTAATTCCGTTTTTGGTAGCATTACTGCCACTGGCGGCGGAGGTGGTGGGGGTAGTAATGCTAGCCCAGCTTCGGGCGCAAACGGCGTAAGCGGCGGCAGTGGTGGTGGTGGTGGCGCTCCTGAGGCCGGGGCTACAACAGGCGGTACAGGAACCACCGGCCAAGGGAATAACGGAGGTACTGGAAAGGGTGGAGGTGGAAATGTTGGTGGCGGGGGCGGCGGGGCCGGCGCTGTTGGAGCAAACGCGGTTCATCCACCTGGCAATGGAGGTGCTGGCGGCGCGGGTACGGCTTCAGGTATTAGTGGCAGTTCGGTTACTTATGCGGGTGGTGGTGGTGGCGCCGCCGGAACAACTCCCGGCGCTGGTGGAGATGGCGGCGGGGGCGCAGGGGTTACCGGAACGAATACTGGTACAGCTGGAACGGCAGCTACAGGCGGCGGAGGAGGAGGGGCATATAACGGAGTAGGGGGCGCCGGTGGTTCAGGTATTGTAATTATTCGTTATTTGACCAATCAATATTCACCGATGTTTGTTGTGGCGGATTCTGGCACTTCCACGCCGTTTCTTTTGGTGCATGGCGGTTCCGGCAATGTCGGCATCGGTTCCACGACTCCTTGGGCACAGTTGTCTATAAATAATCAGTATACCAGTCAGATTTTTAATAGCAGTGGAACATTTATGCCTCCCGCCGGTGTTACAAAGGTGGAAGTTCTGGTGGTTGCCGGAGGCGGTGGAGGCGGAGAAACTATCGGCGGCGGCGGCGGCGCTGGCGGAGTTCTTTATAATTCATCTTATGCCGTTACGCCTGGCATGGCAGTTACGGTTACTGTCGGAGCTGGAGGCGAAGGTGACGCCGGTGGTTGTACTTATGCTACGGGTGGCGGAACCAGTGGTTCAAATTCTGTTTTTGGCACATTGACTGCTACCGGTGGTGGCGGTGGTGGAAATTATAACCAAACTAGTAGCGGTGCTGCTAATGGCGGATCTGGCGGCGGCATTGGCGCCGGCAGTGGCGCGGGCGCTACTACCGGAACAGCCGAACAGGGAAATAACGGGGGCACAACAGCCGCAAATACTAATAATGGCGCGGGAGGAGGTGGCGCAGGAGGCGTAGGTACCAATGGCGTTAGCGGCACCGGCGCGGCCGGCGGCGCGGGCAGAACCCATTCTATTTCTGGTCGTTCTATTACTTATGCCGGCGGAGGAGGCGGAGGCGCCCGTTTTTCGGCTGGTAGCAGTGCTGGCGCGGGCGGGAGCGGGGGCGGAGGAGCTGGGGGTTATGGTTCCGCGGGAGTTGGCAGTCCGGGTACGGCTGGAACCATTAATACCGGTGGTGGCGGTGGTGGTGGTGGATATGATAGTACCAGCGGGGAGAAGTGTGGAGCGGGAGGTAGCGGTGGTTCTGGCATTGTTATTGTTAGTTATCAGTTACCGCCGCTCTTCGCGGTCGCAACCTCCACGGCTCTCGGTGCCACTACGACAACTGTTTTTGTGATTGACTCTCTTGGCCGAGTCGGTATTGGCGCGAGTACCACATTGGATAAGGCGAACGCGTTAACACTCTCGGGAAATCTGGCTAATTTACGAGCGACGAGCTCGCCGGTTAAGTTTGTTTCGTCGCTTGCTGTTACCGGCGGTTTTATGGATTTGGAAAAAGTCGGTAATTATATTTATGGCGTCGGTAGCAGTGGTTTTAGAATTTTGGATGCCTCTAATCCATTGGCGTTAACCGCAATATATGCCGGCACCCCTACATTTGGAGCTAGTGATTTAGGAGATGCTCATGCTATTGAAGTTTTGGGTAACCGCGCTTATATAGTCGCTTACGATGGCACTGGTAACGGATCTTATTCATTATATATAGTTGATATTTCCAATCCCTTTAATCCTAAAATTTTGGATGTCGTGGTTTTACCTTGGGTTGGCACAAGCCCCGTGGTTCCAGGAGGACTTAAAATTGCCGGTAACCTTCTTTATATGGCGCGTATTAATGGTGACGCGGATTTACGCATTTATGATGTTTCCGGTGATACGAGTAAATTGATAAGCCAGAAGTTTGTGAACCCGGACACCGGCGCCTATCCTTATAGTATTGATGTCGTGGGTAAATATCTTTATGTTACGGACACCAGTGTCGGGATCAGGGTTTATGATGTTGAGAATCCTTACAAAATACAAGAAACGGGATATCTTTGGCTTGGAACGACGAATATTACTCCCCGTGTCACGCAAGTGGTATACCCGTATCTTTATATGACGGGCACCGGGTCGGCGGAGGAGGTCGGCAAGCTTTATGTGATGGATATTTCTGACCCATTCGCGCCCAAGGAGATAAGCCGAACCCAAATACCCCTAGGTGATGGCAGGGCAATGTTTGTAACCGGTCGGTATGTCTATACCACTAATTATGACGCGGGCGTCACATTCGGCAGGGTGCAGGTTTTTGATGTCGCCGATCCTCGGGATGTTAAAACGATGGGAATGATTTATGAGCCGATAACTTTTGGGACAGCGATTTTAACAGGTATCAAGGTCTACGGGAGGTATGGTTATGTGAGCGATTCAAATTCTGGTTATGTGCATGTTTTTGATACCATTGGCCTGGAAACATCTTCAATGATAGCTCATTCGCTGGAAGCCGGAAATGTGCTGGTTAGGGGTGATGTAAAAGTGGCGGGTGATGTTTGGGTATTCGGCGGTTTAGGGATCGGGAATGGCGGACTGCTCTCGGCCGGGCCGATAAGCGTCTTGGCCACATCTACGGCTTTTGAAACGATTTCGGCCTCGTTTGGCGGTAAAGTCGGTATTGCTTCTACTACACCGTGGGGACTTTTGGGCGTTGAGTCGCTCCAGGGAACGGTATCAACTGCCACGCCAATATTCGTGGTCGGCGACTCCGGCACTTCCACGCCGTTTCTATTAGTTCACGGCGGAAGTGGCAATGTCGGTATCGGTTCCACCACGCCGTGGGCGCAACTTTCTATAAACAATATAGCCGGCGCGACTAACCCGCTTTTCGCTGTTTCCACTTCCACTGCGGTTGCGGCCGGATTTAGAACGGCTTTTATGATTAGCGGATCAGGTAATGTGGGGATAGGCGCGACCACGACGCCATCGGAAATGTTGACTGTGGCCGGTAATATCTTGAATATCCACGCGAGTGGCACGCCGCCTGTTTTCAAAAGCTCGTCCTTCTTTAGGGTTGTCGGAACCGTATCCTCTGATTTAGGGGCAGTTCAAATTTTGGGAAGGTATGCTTATGTGACTGTTCGGAATGGTGCCGATAACGCAGACGGACTTGCTATTTTTGATGTCTCCACTACGACTCCGTCGTTTATTCGTTTTCTGATAACCACCACAGGTGGTGGTCAGAATTCAATATTTGAATCCGTTGATACTAAAGTTGTCGGTAATTATGCTTACCATGTCGGCAGTAAATATCCAAGCTCTAATGCGGGGTATTTCTATGTCTTTGATATAGCCAACTCATCCGGGCCGGGAGATATCTTTTCCACAACTACCATGTCGGCCAATGCCGCTATTGATGTTTACGGTAATTACGCGTTTATAGTCCAGCCGATATCCAATCAATTACAAGCCATAAATATCGCGACTTCAACGCCGTTTACGGTGAGGAGCCAAACGACTAATAGCGTATTGGGGAGTACTTTATCTACCCCGGTTGATATGGTTGTAAAAGATGGATTTGCCTATGTGGCCAACAGGGGTGGCGCCGCAGGGACAGATCAGGGTTTATCAATTTTTGATGTTTCTGACCCTAATAGTAATATGGCTTATATAGGACAACTTGTGCTGGGCGCTAGTGGAAGCATCGGTTCAAATTCTATTTTTGTGTTGGGTAAATATGCTTACATAACTGATGGGGTGACTAATAATTTAAGAATAGTTAATATCTCCAATCCCAGAAGCCCCGTTCTTTTGGGTACGGTCGCGACCGGCTTAAATCCGGATTCGGTTTATGTTTCCGGGCGGTTTGCTTATGTGACAAACGGCGTTTCCGGCACCTTGCAAGTATTTGATGTGTCGGATCCGACTGCGCCGAAAGCCGTTGGTTCGGTTTCAACTGCCGCGAGCCCGAGCGCTGTGACTGTCGCCGGCCGATATGCTTATGTGACGAGCACTAGTACGAGCGATAAACTGGAGGTCTTTGATATCGGGGGATTGGAGACGACTTCGGCTATCGTTCATTCGCTGGAGGCCGGAAATTTGCAGGTGCGGGAGAGCGCGACCGTGATGGGTAATCTTAGTATTTCTAATAGTTTGAGTATTGGTACCGGCGGTATTTTAAGCGCCGGGCCGATAAGCGTGATGGCGACCGGGACATTGCCCGGGTTTGTCTCGGCTTTCTTTGGGAATAATGTCGCGATCGGTACTACAACTGGTGGTTCTTGGGATACCTTTAGTGCCACAGGTGGCACGATAACCACGAGCGGTGGCTATACCATTCATACTTTTACGAGCAGTGGCACATTTACTCCAAGCGGTAGTAAGAGTGTTGAATATCTAGTTGTTGCTGGTGGAGCGGGGGGTGGAGCGGGGGTTTTAAACAATTCAAACGCTGGTGGTGGTGGGGCTGGCGGGTATTTGACCGGCTCCCTTGCTGTTACTGCGCAGGCATATTCGATCACCGTTGGGGGTGGAGGAGCCAGTAATGTGAACGGCGATAACTCTGTGTTTTCCAGCGTCACAGCAACAGGCGGTGGGGCTGGCGGCTCTGGCTTGGGCGATCCAGGTTCGGCAGGCGGTTCGGGTGGCGGTGGTATTGGCGGGGGCCCCCCGCAGGCAGGAGGCGCGGGGACGGCTGGACAGGGAAACGATGGCGGTACTGGATCAGGCAGTAATCCGTGGACCGGTGGTGGCGGTGGTGGCGCATCGGCGGTAGGCGCCAGCCCCGGCAACGGTGGTGATGGTACTAGCAGCTCCATCTCCGGTGGCCCAGTAACTTATGCTGGCGGTGGCGGTGGCGGATCTTCTTCTTCTGGCGCTGGCTCAGGCGGGGCCGGCGGTGGTGGCGCTGGCGCTAATAGTGGTGGCGGGACGGCGGCCACAGCGAATACCGGCGGTGGCGGCGGCGGTGGGTCGGCGGCGGTGGGAGGCGCTGGTGGCGCTGGCGGTTCGGGTATTGTTATTGTGCGATATCTTACTCCACCAGGCCAAGGCGCACGGCTTGCGATTGACAATAATGGCGCGACTTTTCCGGCTTTACTTATCAAAGCGAGCGGGGTGGGTGATGGAAATGTGGCGATATTGGTGGACGGGAATGAATTTACCTTTGATACTTGTTTTGATGGTACTGCAGGAAGGGGGAATTGCGGGCTAAATGACCTAGCTGAACTTTTTGATACTGAATCTGACCTAGGGGCCGGTGATATAGCGGAATTTAATACTAATAATCATTCCAAGCTTAAAAAAGCCGTGTCGGGGGCGCGTCTTGTTGGGATCATTTCTACCGCCCCAGCTATAATTCTTGAGGGTTCCGGCTCCAAAGTTATGAGTGGTATTTATGAGCCAAAAACAGGCAAGGCGCCAATTGCGCTCCGAGGCCGGGTGCCGGTGAAAGTCAATTTGGAAAGCGGACCGATAGAAGTTGGTGATCCGATAACGATTTCATCAGTCGCCGGCGTGGGTAAAAAGGCGACTTCAAGCGGATATATCGTGGGCTATGCTTTTGAAGCGTTTGACGGCCAAATTTTCGGAAGTCCGACTTCCGCAAATGCCGGTAAAATTATAGCAGTGGTGGAAAATGGGTACTGGTTGGCGGATAATGCTCTGGATGTGTTTGGCTCGCCGGAGGTAGCGGTTGATACGGTTCAGGCACTGCAGTCGTGGTTGGCTAATTTGGGTCTGATTATAGGCATGGATTTAGTTCGGATTAAAGAGATAGTCGTTGATGTTTTGACAGCGGATACGGTTACGACTTCCGAGGTGAGCGTGAATAATTTTGAAATAAGAGATGCCGCCACGGGCGAAATGTATTGCGTGAGCGTATTGGGCGATACTAATACGACCACTCCGGCTATTCTGCCGGAGGGTGTGCCGTGGAGTAAAGTTAAGGGCGAGTGCGCAGAACCCTAATTTTCGGAAGTCGGACTTCCGAAAATTTATCTCAAGAACTGCTCGGTATAGTCCCGCGGTAATTGGAGATTTAGCCGAATGTCATAGTATTTTTCTATGATTCGATTGTCAATGGTATTGATGTCTTTGACTGGGTTCTGGAGCATTGTATTTATTTTTTTAGCTTCCTCCGGACTCATGGTTCGCGGAGAAATTTTCTTATCCGAAGCCAAAAAAATAAAAAAGTCGTCTACGTATCGCGGAACTACATTTTCAAATACTGATTTTAGGGTATTATAGATTACTTTTTGGGATTGATCATTGGTGCTGTAGGCCCAAAGAGCGAAGATGCCCCCAGTGCGCATTTTTTGCTTAGCTAATTCAAAAAAATCTTTAGTATACATCGGGGAGGAATAAATTATAGAGAACTCTTCTACATCAACTATGATCGCGTCGTAAGTGTTTTTGGTCTCACGAAGAAATTCAAAACCGTCCACGATAGTTAGCTGTGTTTTCGGCATATTTAAGACGTTATTATTTTCATCGGAAAAATGAAGGCGCGAGGCATGCGCGACTACGGGATTTATTTCGGCAATATCTAGCCATTTGATCTTGTTGCTTCCGGCGATTTCTCTGGCCGTGAAACCGCAACCAAGGCCGATGTTTAGAACTCTTGAATTGATGGGGATTTCATGCGCGGTTAGGGTGGATATTTTAATTTCTGATTCATTAATGTCCGTGCCGCACATGGCGCGATAATTTATAAAAAGGCGCTTGCTTATTTTATCGTTCACTATTTTTTGTCCGACCGTAATTAGTCCAAAAGGGGACTGTTCCCTAAAAAGTATCTTCCCAAACTTATTTGCGAGAGACGGGTAGTCCTTTAGGGTGGGGGAGTTATCTTGCGTGGCGCGCATATTATAAAGGGAATAGCCGATGATTGATATTATAATAAATAAAAGGATTATCTTAACCCTTCTATTTTTAGTGATAATAACCGCGAGGCATATATTAGTAGAGAGGGCGATTAGAACGGTTGTCTCTAGCCCAAAATAGGGCATTAAAATAAAACCAGCCGTAAAAGCTCCAAAGACGGAACCAATGGTGTCAAAAAAATAAACCAAGCCGGTGTCGCGAGTATTCTCGTCTTTATTTTTAAGATATAAACCGTTGACAAGCGGAAAACAGCCGCCGATGAATAGAGCCGGTATGAATAAGTATAGCCAAAAAAAAGATAATTTTATGGCTTGTATTAGAAATTGGCTATTCAGTAGCGGCTTCAGACCGTCTATGACGGCCGGTATAAGATCATATCTTCGCAGAATAAACCAGGCATAACCGGCTACCACCAGTTCCAACCAAAAAATAATACGCTCGTTCTCGCGGTTGTCGTCTGTTTTTACGATTTTTGATATGGCTAAGCTGGAAAATGCTAAACCGGCTAAAAAGGCCGAGATGGCAATAGTTAGGGCGTGGCTGGTTTCTATTATAAATAGGAAGAGGATACGAGTGATATAAATTTCATAAATCAGGGCTGTGAAGCCGATACCGAAAGCTATAAATAAATAAAATTTTCTATTTCGAGCCATGTTTAAAGCGTAGGGGTATTTAGTTTTATCCGCAATTTTCGGAAGTCCGACTTCCGAAAATTGCTATTCGAATGAAATTTCTTTTATCTCCTCAATAGCTATTTCCTTGAGCCATGCCAGCATGCCCGCTTTATAGGCCTCGGAATTGCTAAAGAAATCTAGTAAAAAATCTCTTTGAGTAACTGATGGAAAGTTCTTCTTTCCTATGTAGTCTGGATAACTCGACCACTTATATTTTTCTAAGAAACCCATAGCTACGCCTAAATCTTTTATTTTCCTATCGCGCCATTCTGGAGCGATTAGATCTAGGGGATTGAGGTGTATATAATATGGAAGGTGTAAAAGATGGGCTTCGCGAACGATATGGATCGCTTTATATTTTCCCTGAAACAACGCCCCCACCCTCTCATACTTTTGATTAAAATAATTAGTGTACCCAGTTCCAAGTTTTTGCATAAACTTGGCTACGCCATCATCTAGCCTTTGTTTAACTAATAAATGAAAATGGTTGGGCATTAAACAAAAGGCCAAAATCTCAACCAGAAGTTTTCTTGGTTTCCGTTCCTTATTTTCAATAATTTTCGGGAGTCCAACTCCCGAAAATTTGGCCGGAATATATAATTTGGGCACAAAATTCTTATCGTTAAATTCAAAAAGGTCGTGTATAAATCTCAGATAATCAAAATCTTCCAAGAAAACATTTCTTTTTTCGACGCCGCGATTATAGATATGATATATTTCGCCAGTGGCAGGTTTTATTCTTTCCATGTAGTATATAAATCATAGTATAAACTATATTTCAATATTTCGGAAGTCCGACTCCCGAAAATGAGGCCATGAAACTATCCATCGCTATCGTGGGGATGCCAAATGTGGGCAAATCCACGCTTTTCAAAATCGTCACTAAAAATGATGTAAATATCGCGAACTATCCCTTTTGCACTATTGATCCGAATATCGGCATTGTTCCGGTTCCGGATGAAAGGTTGGATAAATTGGCGGTAATGAGCAAGTCGGCTAAAAAAATTCCGGCGATTGTGGAATTTTATGACATTGCCGGTTTGGTCAAGGGCGCCTCGGTGGGGGAGGGGCTCGGCAATAAGTTTTTGTCGCATATTCGGGAGTGTTCGGCTATTGTGGAAGTGCTGCGAGTTTTCGGCGGCAACGATATTATCCATGTTGAAAATTCCGTGGACCCAATGCGTGATTTGGAAATTATTAACACCGAGCTTATTTTGAAAGATTTAGAAACTGTTGATAAGAGATTGGGGAGTGCCGCGTCAGAGGCGAAGGGCGGTAAAAAAGAGGCTATTGGAGAAGTTGAGGTTTTGAAAAAAGCCAAAGAAATGCTGGCGCGTGGCGAGATGCTCCAATCGATAAAAAATGAGCCGGCCATCAAGGGACTCCAGCTCTTGACAGCTAAGCCGCAGATCTATTTATTGAATGGCCAAGAGAGCGATGTTACTGACGCCTTGAAAGCGAAAATCGCATCACTCGGAGCCGCGTATATAATAGTTGATCTTGGAGCGGTCGCGGATGTAAAAGAGCTGACTCAAGAGGCCTATAAAATTTTGGGGCTGATGAGTTTTTTCACGACGGGCGAGGACGAGACGCGCGCGTGGACGATTGAGGTGGGTTCAAAGGCGCCTCAAGCCGCGGGAGCAATTCATACGGATTTTGAAAGGAAGTTTATCAGGGCCGAAGTCATCAATTGGGCAAAATTACTCGAAGCCGGTAGTTGGAGCGTGGCGCGACAAAAGGGATGGATCAGGACTGAAGGAAAAGAGTATATTTTTGCCGATGGGGATGTAACCGAATTTAAACACGGCTAGGTTATACTATATATATGAAGGCCGTCATTTTAGCTGCGGGGCGAGGTAAAAGAATGATGCCCCTCACAGCCGATACGCCCAAGCCGTTACTGAAAGTAGCTGGTAAAGCGCTTTTGGATCATACATTGAGCTTGCTTCCGGAAGATATTTCGGAGGTTATTATTGTCGTGCATTATTTGGGTGATCAAATTGTGTCTCATATGAAGGCGCATCACCCGAATCTTTCGGTTAAAATTGTTTGGCAGGAAGAATGTAATGGCACCGGCAAGGCGTTGGAGCTTGCGAAGCCGCATTTAATTGGAGAAAAGTTCATAGTTATTTTTTCTGACGACCTGCACTCCCGCGAGGCGGTGTTACGAGCCGCGGGGCATGATTTGGCAATCATCGCAAAAGAAGCGGAGCATCCTGAGCGTTTTGGTGTGATATCGCTGGATGAGAGAGGGTATCTGCGCGAAATAGTTGAAAAACCGGAAAAACCGGAGACAAATTTGGTGAATGTGGGAGTGCGTGTTTTAGATGACCGCATTTTTAAATATCAGGCCACACAACATGCTAATGGTGAATACTATGATGTGGATATGATTAATCAGTTGGCCAAGGATGCGCCCGTGGCTGTTGTAAAAACGGATTTTTGGATGCCAATCGGGTATCCCGAAGATCTTAAAAAGGCTGAACTGGAACTTGAGAAGCGAGGTGTGTTGTAGGTGTAGAAACCTTTTTTATTTTCTGTCATTCCCGCGCAGGCAGGCCAAATTGGCTAGGAAGCCGTTTGGGATGACAGAGTAGTGAGTTTCGTAATTCAGAGTTTGAGGGGGGGCGTGTCAAATGATTTAACTATGACACCGAAACGGTATCGGTTGAATGATGTATTTTGACACCGTAGGGCACCGATGATTTTCTAATTTTCGGGCTTGCTTCGACGGGCAAGCCATTTTTCT
>Ga0080064_1006130_pt1 | contig 13291 bp, 11 predicted proteins | sample Subgrocontami54m_FD_69260 | JGI IMG/M metagenome (GOLD analysis project Ga0080064, IMG submission 69260) | Subsurface groundwater microbial communities from S. Glens Falls, New York, USA - GMW46 contaminated, 5.4 m (SPADES assembly) (version 2) ...
GAGCTTTTCTGCCGGCTTGTGGTGCGGCCGTCCCGGCTGCATCGGTGCAGGCGAGACGCCTGCACCGATGCAGGCGAGACGCCTGCACCGATGCAGGCGAGACGCCTGCACCGATGCAGGCGAGACGCCTGCACCGATGCAGGCGAGACGCCTGCACCACAATTGTTTCTGCCTGTCTACTTGGACAGCGCCACTTTTCAATTTGGGCAAGATGGCCTCACGAAGATTAAGGACTTACGACGACGACACTTTGCCCAGTGTGAAAAGTGGCGCTGTCCAACTACTTAGCTTTGATTGCGAGTTGATCGGAATGCCAGACACTGTTTCGTTCGTCAATATCTGCGCCCCCTCGCGCGGCTTCAACATCTTCAAGCAGTCCGCCTGGGGCAAGCCGCACGCCTACCGGCGCGTTGAAGCGCCAATCGCGGCGTCGCGCCCGGCGGCGAAGCGCCACAACATCCGGGAAATCGTCGCCCATTGTCGCGGCAAGGTTGGTAGTGGTACAGTTTGATGGCAAGAAACCCGGTTTCTCCGAAGAAACCGGGTTTCTGGGACCAAACTGCACCACTACCGCAAGGTTGCCAAAAGCTGGCAACGTTGCCAAAAAGTGGCCACCTTGGCATCGTCAAGGTTGCCAAAAAGCGGCAACGTTGCCAGGGTGCCCCGTTCATTTTCGTGGGCACGACGTGAGGCGCTGCCACGCAACTGCTTGCAGACCGGAACTTTACGCCGTGTTGCACGATGTGCCCAAAGGCATGGTTCAAAACCGGGCAACAAACATATGTGTGTGGAGTGTCGTGGGATTGTGGCCCTGTCGGGCATGGTTCAATTCTTGTCATTTCTGGGTGACAGCGTAAATGCTGGGGGGGGGACTACACTTGCCTGTCATGTGATGCCGACATTTTTTTCGATGTAACATTGGATGGATCAAGGGGATAGGAAGTTGAGTGCGTGCCAACTGTGTCGAAATCCTGTCGTCTCGAAAATCACCTATGCCTGTGTGCATTTGTGAACCATGCCCCCTGTCGTCCATTTTTGTTGTCGCAAAAGCTTATGAATATGTTGTTTACGGAAAAGCGCCTTGACTCGACCGACAGGGCCAAGTGGCCCTGTCGCTTGGCACCCTCAACCGCGCGTTATTGAACCATGCCGTGCCCAAATCCTAGCCTTTGGGCTTGTCGGTCGGACAGCCTCGAACAGGCATTTCCAAAACGACCAAGCCAAATCGGCAGCAAGCCGAACAACGCCATTTTTCATCGTTAGATTCCTTTGGCATTCGCGCCGCCGGGCGGAAAATTCAGGCGCCGTCTCCTTCGCCTTCCACCGAGCCGATATACTCTGCACTGGTGGGCGGAGCAGGTTGATGGCGCTGATTTCGATGCGGGCGGCCGATGGTTTCCCCCTCGACCCATGGCCTGTCGCCTGTGCCTTCCTTGCCCAGTAACCGAGTACGCCATGCCTTACCTGCTGGTCCGCAAAGGCCCCGAGCAAGGAAAGTCGCAGCCGCTGGATCGCGACAAGACGATTCTCGGCCGGGATGCCAAGGACTGTCATATCGTCCTCGAGTTGAGCAACGGCGCCGATCGCAAGAAAGAAAACACCGTCAGCCGCAAGCATGCCGTCATCACGCGCGCTCACGACAAGTACTACCTTGCCGATGGCGACGGTAAACCCAGCCGCAACCACACGTATGTGAACGGCACGCGTGTGCGGCATGGCGAGAAGATTCTCCTCAAGAACAACGACGTCATTACGATTTGCGACTGCGTTCTGGTCTTTTGCGACGGCACCGACGAACCGCAATCGCCGTCGTCGATCGATGGGTCCATGAGCCATGAAAACAGCAGTGTCTACCTGGCGCAGCCCGCGGAAAAACTCCAATTGCTCCTGGAACTCAGCAACCGCTTCAGCAAGACCCTGGACCTCGACACGCTGCTGCCGCAGTTGGTCGAGGATGTGCTGCATCTCTTTCGGCAAGCCGATCGCGGGTTGCTCATCCTGTTGGATCATGCTCCCAGCGCGCCGGAGCGCCGGATTGTCAAGACGCGGCGGCCGGAGGATGAAGGCAAAATCGACTTCAGCGCCAGCATCGTCGATTTGTGCCTGAAGATGATGCAGGGGCTGATCATCAACGACGTGCAAAGGCAATTCCCGAGCAACACGAACTTCGCCGGCTACAAGATTCGGTCGGTGATGTGTGCGCCTTTGTGGTCCCAGGACGGCAAAGGGATCGGCGTCTTGCTGGTGGACAGCATTATCAAAAAGCGTGAATTTCTCCAGGAGGACTTGAACTTTTTGATGGGGGTCGCCAACCAGGCGTCGATCGCGCTGGCGAACGCGCGCTTCCACCAGGAGGCCATCGAGAAGGAACGCGTCAAGCAGGACATGGCGCTGGCGCGCCAGGTGGCCCGCAGTTTCCTGCCCGCGTCGATGCCGGCAATCGCCGGTTACGAGTTCTTCGCCAGCAATGAGCCGGCGCGCGCAGTAGGCGGCGATTATTATGATTTCGCCCCGGTCGCCGGCGGGCGCCACGGCGTCCTCCTGGGCGACGTGGCCGGCAAAGGTGTGGCGGCGGCACTGGTGATGGCCCGCTTCAGCGCCGAAACACGTGCCTGCGTGCGCACCGAAGCCGACCTGGCCGCCGCCGTCCGCCAGCTCAACGTCTTCATGGAGCCGGTCAATCTCACCGACCGCTTCGTGACCCTGGTCGCGATCGCGCTCGACCCGACCACGCATACGCTGACGCTCGTCAACGCCGGCCATCCTTCGCCCTTGCTCTTGCGCCGCGCCACCGGTGCCCTGGACGAAGCGACGCCGCGCGACGTCGTCGGCCCGCCGCTGGGCGTACTGGCCGGCTACGAATATGAAGCTCACCAACTCCAACTCGAGCCGGGCGACTGTCTCTTGCTCTTCAGCGACGGTGTCAGCGAAGCGATGAATGTCGCCGGCGACCAATTCGGTCTGCAAGGCCTGCGCACCATTCTCGAACGATCGGGCGTTGCCCCGCGCCGACTGGGCGAGCAAATCTTGCAAGCCGTCAAGGCCCACGCCGCCGGCCGCGACCAGCACGACGACATTACGCTCGTGTGCTTCGGACGGACAGATTAAGAACCAGCGGCCGCTTGTCGATGGACACGCCACTTCTGAAAATGATGGCCTGACGGGTAGTGGTGCAGTTTGACGGAAAGAAACCCGGTTTCTCCGAAGAAACCGGGTTTCTGGGGCCAAACTGCACCACGACCGCCTGACGCTTGTTCTTGCTTTCGACTAACCCAAGGAGCGGACCCGATGAGGAGAAAAGAACTTCGCACCGCGGCCAAGCGGCGCCGCAAGGAACGCAACCAACCAACGCCGAAGGCCGTCAAACGCAAGAAGCGGAAGGGGAACAAGTAGTCGCCGTAGCCGACGCAGCTTGCGTCGGCGCTTTTACCAACACGCCGACGCAAGCTGCGTCGGCTACGGCGCAGTTGCATTCCATGGATCCACAGGCCGTCATCGCCGCCACGCGCCGCTGGATTGCCGAGATGGTGATCGGGCTGAATCTCTGCCCGTTCGCCCGGCGCGTGTTCGAAGCGGACAAGATTCGTTATGTCGTGAGCTTGGCAACGGCTGAAGATCAATTGCTGAAGGATCTCGCCGCGGAACTCGAATCTCTGGCCGCAGCGCCGATCGCGACCGTCGAAACGACGCTGCTGATTCATCCAGGCGTTCTTGGAAACTTCCTGGACTACAACGATTTTCTCGGTGCCGCCGATCGGCTGCTCGCGCAGCTCGGATTGCGAAGCGTCGTGCAAATCGCCAGTTTTCATCCCGCCTATCAATTCGCCGGCGCCGATCCGGACGCGCCGGAGAATTACACGAATCGCTCGCCGTATCCGATGCTGCATTTGCTGCGCGAGGAGAGTATTACCGCCGTCGCCGGCGATCCAAACGAGCTGCTCGAAATCCCGCGACGGAATATCGAAACTCTGCAGCGGTTGGGCATTCGTAAAATCGTGACGATGCTTGCGGAATTGGGCAGAAATATCTGAACGAGCCGCATACCGCGTTGACGGGTGGGGTTGAGCATGAGGAACATCTGCTGAGCGCGAGTTTCGGCTGGATCACGGGGCGTGGGCTGACGAGCCGAACATCGCGTTGTAGGCGGCGTAGTATTTGCGGCGGTTGTCGATCATGAAGGCGACGCGAGCCTGGAGTTTTTGCCGCATGACCGGTCCGAACTTGTCGTATTCCGCCAGGATCGCCGGCAGTTGCGGATTGGCTTGGAGCGCCGCCGCGTCGCCGTGAACGACGAATGTTTTGTTGTCCTCATGATCGACCCAGTTCTCGACGGCGGTGCGGCCCTTGCGGAATGCCTCCATCCACGATAGGATCGAGGCCGCATTTCACTCATCCTCGTCTGGTGGAAAAAGGCAATAGTGAATGTCCTCGTTTCTTCCCTCCAGCCCATGACCCGACACCACTTTCGCAGCTGTTGACATTATATCGTATACGATATATACTAGCACCGGGAAACAAGCCTCAAAGGATCAGCATGGCCAAAGACAAGCGCGCCGGGCAGGAAACGCCAAAGCCTCTGGCCTGGTTGCACGGGGAAATCAAGACGCCGCCCTTCACCGAAGAAGGCAGAAAGGAAGCCGGCTATCTTCTGCGGTTGCTCCAACAAGGCGAGAATCTTGGCATGCCCCATGCTGAGCCGCTTCCAATCGTGGGCCCACGCTGCGCAGCGCTCCGCGTTCGCGCTGGTGCGCACAATTGGCGGATCATGGTTCGCGTCGATCCAGACGCTGTCTTGATCCTTGAGGTTTACGCCAAAAAGTCGAGAGCGATTCCTCAAGAGGTAATTGATCGTTGCAGAAAGAGGCTGAAAGACTACGACCAAGCCGCCAAGAAGGCTGTCAAGAAAGCGGCGAACGAAGCGCCCAAAAACTAGTGCTCTGTCACGCATGAATTGATGAGTCGCCAGAAGTAAGAGCCGCGCACGAAGTAAGCGGCCCACTCGCAGCCGCCTACTTCGTGCGCGGCCCTTTTGGTCCATCATTCGACGTGTGACATAGCACTAGCACGGGAGTCGAGTTATGCAAACCGAAAAACGAAAAGCGCTGGAAGCGGCCGGGTGGAAATTCGGGGATGCCGCCGACTTCCTGGCCATGACCGACGAAGAACGGCAGATGCTTGATATTCGAGTTGACGCCGCTCTGGCGGTCAGGCGGCAACGCGAAGCCATGAAGTTGTCCCAACAGGAGCTTGGCCGAAGGATCCATACCAGTCAGCCAAGAATCGTCAAAATCGAGAAAGCGGCGCGCGACGTGACCCTCGACCAGATTCTGCGCGCGTATGCCGCCGCCGGGGGTCGAATCTCCATCAGGGAAGTTGCCGGTGAGCCCAGCAAGAAACGGCGCGACCGTGGCAAAAAGGCCAAGCAAGTCCTCGTCCGATCCAAAGTTCAGATCGAATTGATCGGGAACGAACTGTAACAATGGGCAGCGATCAAGGGCCCGCCATGAACGATCAAGACAATCCCAACGACGGCGGCCTGGTGCCGGCAGGGCGTCGTGATTTGGGAATATCGAGGGTCAGGAACCAACGCGTGGCCGCAGAGTGGCGCTGTCGCAAATGAAAAATGAGCTGACACCATTTTCCTCGCGCGCCAGGGGCCCGTCGGCAACCAGCGGCGCCGGCGCCGGCACGTTGGCCAAGCTGAGGCGTTCCCCAGCGCTAACGGCGGCACTCTGCATCAGGACGAGAGCTAAAACGCCACAATAGGATAGAGGCCGCATTTCACTCATCCTCGTCTGGGGGAAAAAAGGCGACGCGACTCGTTTCCAGGACCATTTAGAACAGTTCGGTCAGCGGCCTGCCTTCCTCCATCAGATTGTCTTCGCGCACAACGGGAACATTCCCTGTTCCCTGGACAATGGCGAATGTCCCCTTTCCCAACTCCCTTTCGTCAAAGCGCCGCAGTCCAAATTTGCGGCTCGGCCGTGACAGTCATTTAGTTTCTTTCCGCTCAACTTCCACGCAAGATGCGGAGAAGTTCGGGAAGGCTGGAACACTAATCCTCGCTAATCTTCACTGATTTAGGAAGAGGCGGCTAAAAATCGATTAGTGACGATTAGCGATGATTAGTGTTCCAATGGTTGCGGCTCAGCCGCGTTAGGCTCTTGGGGGAACTTCGCGAGCCGTTCCAATTCGCTCGCGGCCAGTCGGTAGACCGGGGTATCCGGCGCCGCGAGCCGCTGGACGATCCGGAAAAACTCGGTCGCCTCGTCGGGCCGCTTCAACCGGAGATAGCGGCAACCGCAGAGGTAGGCGAAGCCCGGCTGCAAAGAGGGTTCCAAGTCCTTTTCAAGTGTTTCCCACTTGACGAACGGGTCGAACCCCTGCTTTCCGTCCACAATGCCGGCCATCAGAAAGACCTGTGGGAGACTCACCTTCTTACGGCAGAACGCGAGATACCAGTCTTCAGCGAACTTGCCCAGCACGGCGCGCTGCTCGGGGTCAAGCTTGCCGGCAAAAGCACGCTCGGCCATGATCTCCACGACCGTGAGGCGCACCGTGACCTGAAATACGTCACGCCAGGAAATCTCCTGCAGGACGATTTTCCGGGCATAGTCCTGGCCCTCGGGGGTACGCCAGACGCGTGTCAGCGCCGCGGCGGGCAGAAGCTGATTGACCTGCCCGAGCAGAGGCTTCGAGGCTGTCTTCACCAGGCTGCTCGGAAGGAGCTGCAGGACCGGCTCTTGGCTTACGATATACGGCAGCAGGCGGGCCACGCCTTCCTCCATATCAGCGCGCGTGAGGTCGTTGGTGAGCGAGCCGACGAGGAGTGCGATCTGCACGTCGGCGACCCCCGCAAGGCGCAGCGCATCACGGCTCGTCCCGCCTTTGCCCGGAGCGAACAGGCGTAGTCGCGCCAGCTTCCAGGCGGCTTGCACCACGTCCTCCGGGGCCCCCAGCTCTTGCTGCACATACCCGCGGAGCAAGCAGGCGTTGGCAAACGAATGATAAGGCAGGCGCTCAACCGGCACGCGGGCCAGCAGCGCGTTGAGGTCGTTGTCGGCCGCGCGCCATTGCCCAAGAGCGGCATGATTGCGCGCTTGCGTCAGCAACAGCGTCTCGCAACCCTCACGACACACACCGGGTTTTTCCCACAGGCAACGGTCGACGACGTCGATGGCCTGGGACGTTCGGCCCTTCAGTCGCAGCAGCCAGCAGTACATTTCCACAAGAGGCAAGTGTAAGCCTTCCTGTCGGGCGGTTTCCCAGTCACGTGCCAGGGTTTCCTCATACACACCCAGAGCTTTGTCGCGCTGGAGAGGGGAGTCGCTCATGAGATAGCCGACCGCCAGGGTAAGTGCAAAGACGACGCGCTGACGCCTGGAGAAATCCAGATTCCTGACCAACGGGGCCAGCAATTCAAGCCGCTTGACATGCTGAGGATCGAAGAAAAGCACGTTGAGGCCGGAGTGCTTCTTGAACAAGGCATCCCAGATCTGCTGAAGATCCTCGCTGGGAATGAGGGCCGCGAGTAGCTCCAAGGGCGGGCGTGGATCCAGCAGCAGACCGCCCAGAAGATCCGTAGGCGGCACCAGCAAAGGGGATGAAAACCGCACCAGCAGCGGGTCGGCCTTCTCCAGCCGACCCTCGCGGAAATAGAGGACGAGGAGCTGCACCTGGGCCAGGATGGGCCAGCGCGTGCCGTGCTCGTCGCCGAGCCGTTGCCAGAGCTGGGCAGCTTGCTCGGTGTTCCCCAAACGGGCCAGGCAGATCGCCTGCTTGTAGCGTGCTTCCTGTGCCTCTTCGTTGCCCGCGGCGGCGATGGCTTCGCGCCGAAAGACCTCCAGCGCCTTCTCAACATGCTCCGGCCCCTGGCCGAGCAGCTCATCGCCTTGCTCGAGCGGGTTGCGGACAACGGGCGGAGTCTGCCGGGTGGCTTGCAGCTCGACCAGACCGACGCCGCGCGGCCAGATCAGCCCGAAAAACACCGGTCCCGCATCACGCAACGGGAACACTTCCTGAAACACCAGCGGCTTGTGAGACGGCGGCAGGCCATGGATGCGAAACGTCCACTTGTCGCCTTCGCGCCGCGCTTCGAGCGTCAGCGGCCCGGCCGGCAGCGCCGCCGACTCGATTTGCTGCGCGCGCAACAAGCGTCCGTCGCGCTCGATCTGCAGTGTGACCAGGCTCTGACTTTGCCGGACTTCGCCGAAGGAAACGGGCGGTTGGTTCCCGTCGTGCGCCGCCCTAGGCGCCGTCCGCAGCAGCAAGGCATAACCCTTGCCCTCCGAGGTTTGCAACACCAGCCCCACGCGCGACGCCGTTTGCCATTCGGGATCCGCGAATACCGCCTTGTACTCCACGTTGCCCGAACTAGCCTGCCGGGTCAACATCGGGCCTTTCAGCGCCGGCACGGGATAGAGACGGTCACCTTTGAGGCTCACCGCATCGGGCGCAAAGACCGCGTGAACCGTGTCAAGGTCGGCAAAGGGCGTCCCCAGATGAAACAGCGGCTCCGGGACTGTTTGGCGCTCGCTCAACTCCTTGCGCAGCTGGTCGGCCAGGGCCGGCGCCCGCGGTTGCAGCGCTGCCACCGTTGCGAAAAGCGCTGCGGTTGTTTCCGGTGTCAGGCGTTTGCCCAGCTCCGCCCGGAATTTCCCTTTATAGGACTCGTACAATCTCTGCCGCTCGGCCTCCGCTTGGACTTGCCCCAGCCCACGATCCGCGAGTACGGTTTCCATGCGGGCCAGGAAGTCCTCACCCAATCCAGGCGCGGCGACGCCCTGTTCCCATTCGCGCGCCAGCGCCGTTGTCTTCGAGATTCGTTGGATGACCAGGACAGCAACGATCAGGGTGAGCGCCACCACGCCTAGCGCGGCCACGGGCACGCGATGCCGGCGCACCTTGCGCCACGCTTTGCGCACGATCCCTTCCGGCCGCGCCAGGATGGATTCGCCTGCCTGAAACCGCTCCAGGTCCTGCGCCAGCAGCAAGGCCGACCCATAGCGGCGCTGCGGTTCCTTCGCCAGGCACGTCAGGCAAATCGTCTCCAGATCGCGCGGCACGCCGGCGCGCAATCGCGACGGCGGTACCGGGTCGCGCGTTCGCACTTGCTCGAGCGTGTCCAGCACACTATCGCCACGGAACGGGGGCTGACCGGTGAGCAACTCATATAGGATAGCGCCCACGGCGTAGACATCGGTGCGCGGGCCGATGTCCTTGATCTTGCCGGCCGCTTGCTCGGGCGCCATGTAACTGGGTGTGCCGAGAACCGCGCCGCTGCGTGTCTTGCCGACATCTTCCGCAAGCTGCTTGGCGAGCCCAAAGTCGGTGATCTTAGGAATCCAGGAGTCAGGGGTCAGGAGACAGGAGTCAGAAGAAACGTGCCCCTTGGTTGCTGATTCCTGACTCTTGACTCCTGATTCCTGATTCCTGACTCCTGATTCCTGACCCTTGAGCAGGAGCACGTTGGCGGGCTTGAGGTCGCGGTGCACGATACCGCGTTGATGGCAATGGAAGATGGCGCGGGCCAGGGCGGCGCTCAGTTCCACGCTTTGTTCGATTGGCAAGATTCCGCGGGCGAGGCGTTGGGCCAGGCTGCCGCCGCCGACGAACTCCATGGAGAAGTAAAGCCGGCCGTCGTGTTCCCCGACTTCGTAGATCTGCACGATGTTGGCGTGCTGCAGTCCCGCGACGGCCTCGGCCTCACGGCGAAAGCGCGCGCGCAACTCCAGCGCCTCGGGAAAATCGCCCAGGAGCATTTTGACGGCGACGACCCGTTTGAGCGCAACTTGGCGGGCCTTGTAGACGATCCCCATGCCGCCGCGGCCCAGCTCCCCCAGGATTTCATAACCGGGAATCGTCCAGCCAGCGGCCGCGTGCGAAGCCGATGATGGTGGATTCGTGCCAGGCTCGAACCGCGTAGCTATGGAGTCGAGAGCCTCGATGGCATTCTTCACGTCCTCCAAGAGATGAGGATAAGCCGCGCATAGATCTTCCGGCGTGACCGAGCTGCCTTGGCCACGCATTTCCGAGTAACGGAGAAGAATATCGTTTACTCGCATATCTTGGTGAAAAAAAGGGGGAAACAGGGCACGCGCCTCGTTTCCAGGATCATCTAAAACAGTTCGGCGAGCGGCCTGCCTTCCTCCTTCAGTCGGCAGTAGGCAGTGGCAGGAGGCAGTAAAGACAAGTTGGACTTACTGCCTCCTGCTGCTGCCGCCTGCCGCCTTCAGTCGGCGACGGGACCCACGCGCTGGTCGGCGGGGAATTCCGGAGAAATGGTGTTAGTTCATTGTTTTTTCCGGATAAAATGAACTGACACCATTTTCTCCCCGCCGGCAACCCAAAGGACCGGCCAACACGCAAGGCTTCACCTAAACCACCTCGCCACTCCTCGACTCTACTCTTCCCTCGACACCAACGCCACCGCGACTTTGGGTGGAACGTGCCTAGATCTTATTGATTGCTTGGACCGATTTAAGTGGCAGGTGCGCCCTGTCGCGCGCCCGACACAGATGGTTAAACGACCTGTCGACATGAACCAGGCACCAGGATGGCGGCTGTTCCAAGGCGATTATTGCGTCGCCAATCGACGCGCATTCTTTGCAGGTGACCCAGGTCTGCTTGGCCGCATACTGTTGAAGTTTTTGCCCGACTGGCAATTCACACACCTCAGGGTCGGCAAGCAAGCTGGCTGCACGACCAGACGGATCAACAAACGCGAGAAAAGCATTCACTTCACAATCCAAAACAGGAGTACGAAATTCTTCGTGAAATGAATGCAGGTCGTCTAGTAGATTGTTGTAATCGACGGCAGGTGTTCTACCGCCAATCTGACACTTGCACAAATTCGCGATTCGAGAAGCGAGATCTTTGTCGAACAGCTTCAGCCAACGAATCGCCAAGCTCGCAACTTCTTCTTCTGCCAAACGCTTGTTGTCGAGCGCACCGGTTTCACGCAGCATTTGGGCCACCGCGGCGAGCGTTCCCTTGACATTGCGTGGGCTGAAATCCTGCTCGAGGATGATCAACGCGTCCGATACGTTGTCGCATTGTTCAATCGTGACCGCAATGCGAATCATGTCGCAGACCCAACGATGAATGAATTCCTTCCGAATGTAGGTGGATGACCAGAGGCTCCCACCCGCCGTTTTTTCGGCGAAATGCCGATTGTGAGCCGTGGTGGAACTACCCAGCGCTGGCCGAACCGCGGAGGTCTCAACCAGATACTTGAGCTTGGACATCGGCACCTTCATTCTCGTCGCTGTCTGCAAAAATTGGAGGGCCGACCGGATTGAGACCGGCATCGTGCAATTGGTCAAAGGCCTCTTCGACTTGTTGAGGTGTAACTTCCTCCGCTTCCTGCAAAATTCTTACAATCGCAATCGCCGTTTTGCGAACTTTCGCGTCACGATAATCTCGCCAACCGCCGTTCATCAGAGTGTTTCGTAGCTGGCGCAGGATTTCCCGTGTGTTGCCCTCGGTCTGGGCGTTAATGAGGGTCTCCAACAGTTCGCTGATCTTTTTCACAACTGGGTAGGTGCAGACAGCGAAATCATCCCGTGCTGCATGGGGTGCAAGATCGCTCAAGGCTTCGGCGATGCTGCCGGCTCGGCGGCGCCGAACAGTCTCCATGTATTCTGGCGATTGAATCGCTTGCGCCGAATGTGGGATTACGTGGGATGTGACGGTGACCAGCGTCGCGCGTTTCGACGGCCCGACTCGTCGGGTTTCCGTGATGGTGCCGCCAGCCAAGTCCGAGCCCAATTCGTGAAACACGGAAATGCCGACAACGTTTGCCTCTGCGAATAGAAGCTGTTCCGCTTCAGCTGAAAGCGAATCTCGGCACCAACCAGCCGACTTCGGAACGGCCATTGAACCGGCGGAACCCGTGAACGGCGAGCCGACCGATCTGCCGGTGATAGATTCCGGAAAGGGCATGAAACTAGCCTTTTTTCACTCGAAGACTTTTTAGCTTCTGAATGGCGGCAGCACTCATTGTATCAGCCAGGTCGAGGGATTGCCTGAGGAAGATCGGGATTTCCGCTTGAGCGACGTCGCTGCGAGACAGGTCAAGACTGACATGGAAGCAGTCGGTGGCAATCCGATCCTTGAATTCCTTGACGCCTGCGTCAACAAGCTTTGGCTCAAGGAAGACTTCGAGATTTCCAGTTGCCATGAAGGTAGCGACCGCTTGTTCCTGGGTCATCGGTGCAACCGTCAGCTGAAACTTGATGCCCTTCTCTTCTCCGTAAAGTTGCAGCAACACGTCGTCAAAATTGCTGGCGACATCCTGCAACTCCCTGGCAGGCCTGATGTAACTGCCGAACATCAGCTCGGCCATCTCTTTATGTGACATGCCAATCGCCAGGTTAGCCGTGGCCTGGAAGCCAATTCGCTTGAGCTGCTGCACCCCCAGCTTTTGGAGACCGACCTTGATGACCTCAGCGTATTCGTCCAGGTTCTTTTGCCACACGCCGAGTCCAAGTGACTGGAAGAATACACGGCGGAAATCCACGATTGCGAGCAGTCGTTGAACGGTGTCACGGAGAACATACCTTCCTGGCGCGTATCCCCAATGTGGCGCTTTCAAGCGTGATTGCATCGCCTCAGCGGCGCCGGCCAGCTTCGCCTCGAATCCAACCAATGGTTCAAAATCCGCGGCAAAAAACGTCCAAACACGGTCCGCATTTGCTTTTAGCATGGCGAGTCAGGTCTTGTTTTTCGTCTGTGGAGCCAGCAAGGTCGTATATTTCAGCATTCGCAAGAGTAAGCAGCAATTGTCCCCGTGTCAAACGAATTGCGCGAAGGTGATTCTCTGTTGCTTGTCGTTGCCGTCAAGACCGATCAGGTTGTTTCGCCCGGACCGGTCAATCCCGCTCACCACTCCGAAAGAAATCAAACGGGACATTCTCTATTGTCTCGGGCACGCGACTCGTTTCCAGGACCATCTAAAACAGTTCGGCGAGCGGCCTGCCTTCTTCCAACAGTCGGCAGTAGGCAGTGGCAGGCGGCAGTAAAGACAAGTTGGTCTTACTGCCTGCTGCTGCCGCCTGCCGCCTTCAGTCGGCGAGGGCCCCACGCGCTGGTCGGCGGGGAATTCGGCGCGGCGATGGGATGTATTGGGTGGGATCATACCACGATCCTTCGGCGAGGCGTACAAAAAAGCGAGCTTGATCCAAGGTCTTAGCTGAAGACATCCGACTCTCGCCCCCGTCTTCAATCTACCCCTCTTCCGCCTCCCGCAGTGCCCGGTCGATCTTCTCGATGGTGCGGACGGTCGGCGCGA
>Ga0080064_1006132_pt1 | contig 13274 bp, 14 predicted proteins | sample Subgrocontami54m_FD_69260 | JGI IMG/M metagenome (GOLD analysis project Ga0080064, IMG submission 69260) | Subsurface groundwater microbial communities from S. Glens Falls, New York, USA - GMW46 contaminated, 5.4 m (SPADES assembly) (version 2) ...
CCGACCCGCGCAGTGAATCGGTCCCGGCCACCAGCACCACGACGTAATTGGTGCCGCAGCTTTCCTGCCCCGCCCCTACGTCGCACCGGTAAAACGAGTATCCCCGCGCATCCGGCAGGGTTTTCGCTTCGCACGCCACATTTTTTTTGGTGAAGGCTACCGCCAGGTTGCGGTATAGCGGACCCAGTGAAACTTTTACCAAATCCAATTCACGCGATAAATCCTCCAAAAACAACGAGGAGTTGGCGTATCGGCTGGGGGCAAACGCGATTTTAAACGGGGCGCGCCCATCCGTCCCCGGCACGAGGCGGCACGGCGTCTGCGCCACCTGCCGTGGCAACGGCTGCGACTCGAAGAACACCAAGCCGTTCGCCACGTGGACGCGGTGGAACAGCACTGCCAGCGTAGGGCTGACGCGCTGGGTAAGCGAATCGTCGTTTTCCAGGATGCATTCGGAATCCGGCCAACGACACAGCACGTCGACGCCGTCCCTCACCTCAAAACCCACCCGGTCCGGCGCTGAGGTGACCAGGCGCATTTGGATCAGGCCGCCGGAGCCGTTGTCAAAGGAAAAAACCGTTCCTTGACCCCTCGCCACGTCAAACGCCCCTACTTTGGGACTGACGCCAAAGCCGCTGGCATTAAACGACAAAACCGACAGCTCCTGAACCAACGCTTGCCGGCAACGGTTGTCCGCACCCACGCCGGTGGTGGAAAATGAGGAAAAGGCGCCGAACAACTCGGCTTTCTGCGCCGACGAGAGCACCGAGCGGGAAGCCAAGGACACGACGTTGCGGATTCGGGCAAGACAGGCGTCATCCAACCCTTCGGCAAAATCCAACGACGCGCCCGAAGCGGAGGCCTCCGGCGCCCCCGCAGGCAACGATGCAACGGGGGCGGAAAAAAGCGTCAACGCAATAAAAAAACAGGCAAAAAGCGTTTTGGACCCCATCGACTCCACGGATTAACGTACAGCAATCTGTAATAATAAGACGACGAACTCGTTGCGGCTTGCAGTCTAGTAAAACCCCCTTCATTTTTACGTCATCACAACTCCAACGGGATTTGTGTGAGCCACGCCATTTCCTCAGGAACTTACAATGTCCCCGGACTCCCCCCCTCCGAACGGGTTAAAAAACAAAACGAGTCACAAGACTTCCTTCTGCTCGAGCCGTCGAACCTTTCTTAACAAGAAAGGCCACACAAACTCCGTGGGTTTTGTGGGCCCTCAAAAGCGCCGCGCTTTTGTTGGTTTCACCAAAGAAGACGGCGAAGGCAAAAAGCTCTAGTCGTCTGAGACCGGAACCGCGGGGGGAGCGTCCCCCCTCAGTTTCACGTTCCTCCGGAACCCCCCTCAGGACGGGTTAAAAAAGAAAACGAGTCACAAAACTCTTCTTCTTGCTCTAGTCGTCTAGACCGGTCAAGGATACCGGACTCTCAATCCGGCGACCCGGGTTCAAATCCCGGCTAGAGCGTTCCTTTTTTCCTTTGTTTTTCAATGCCGACGTATTACGTTCTTGCCCTTGCGGCTCGATTTTCTGTTTTTTCCACCCGAGACGGTCTTTTCGGGTTTGAGCCACGCGCCATACGCCACGATGCCCGCGCCCAATAATGCCCAGGCCCGCAGCATCCAAAAAACCCAGTTTGGACGACGGGTGGGTCCGGATCTGCCAAACCATGAAACAGATTGGGACGATTCCGGCCGATTAAGGTTTAGGAATCCAAAGGACGATGGATCAAAACCAATGGTTTTGACAAAACAATCGCAAGCAAATAAAAGAAAAAAGAAGAAAAAGACGGTCCGAAGACCGTTTATCGAATTTCTAAAACGTCAACCTGCGGAACTTACGCTTCGCGGGCGATGTTGTAGATTTCCTTCAAAGCAATCAACACGGCACCGGGTGCCACGAAGAACACCAAGTTGCCCAAGATTGCTTGCAGGATGTTAGCTACGCCGCCCAAATTCAGCGGGGCCGCCAAGACCGTCAGCATGGTGCTGAACGAACCCGCACCGATCATGATGGCGACGTTCGCCAAGAGGTAGGCGTGGATTTCTTTGTCCGTAATGTTCAGCAAGGCCACGACCAGACCCAGGATCGCCAAAATCGCGACCATCCAGGCTTGGGCTTGCATGAAACCCAGGACGATGGCCAAAAGCACGCCGAGGATAAAGGCGTACGAACCCATCATGTTACCGTTTTGTTTAGCCATGGTTTCCCATCACTCCGGTACAATCGAACCTCACGCAATACCTGCTCCAATGGGCAGCCCTTGCGGTACGGTTCCAAAATACCATTACCTATGGAGCAAATTCCGGCGTATAAATCAAACGTTTTTCGACATATGACGAACTTTTTTGCCATTTTGTGATGTGTGGCTGGTTAGAAAAAAGGAAAAAGAAAAAAAAAGGAAAACGGCTTATTGCTTAAGCCGTCTTGATGCTGCGGACGAAATGGTGCACCGTCGACGGCGTGTCATGGCCCTGGGCCATGGCATACACTTCCGACAAGGCAATCAGGACGGCACCGGGTGCCACGAAGAACACCAAGTTGCCCAAAATCGCCTGCAGGATGCCGGCCAACGCGCCCAAACTCAAGGGCGTGGCCAATACCGTCAACATGCTGCTGAACGTGCTGGCGCCAATCATGACGGCCACGTTGGACAGCAGGTAGCCGCGGACTTCCGTCTGCCGGATGTTCAGCACGGCCACGGCCAGACCCAAGACCGCCAAGACGGCCAAGGCCCAGACGGGTGCCTGCATGAAACCCAGCAGGACCGCTAACAACAAACCCAGGATGAAGGCATACGAGCCCACCTGGCGCATGGTCTTGTTCGTCATTTTCCCACCTCTTTTTCAAAGGGCCCCGCTTTCCCAAACCTCTACAAAGGACTTTGCAACCCTCACGGTAGCGGTTGAAAATCCTTCTTCGATGGTGCCGAAATGGACGTATAAGCCATCCGCCACACGTCGATCGGCGAATGGTTTGTTCGGTTTTTAACAGTCCGGAGTCTACTTTTTGATCCAATTCAAATCGGGGTGGGCTTGCAGCAACGTCTTGCGTTCCCGCTCGATTGTCGGACTTTTGGCCACGAACGCCAAGGCCTTGCGGACCGGCATTCCGTTGGCCACTTCCCGCATCAGGAAAAAGCCGTAACCCGGCAACTTCAGCCGGCTTTCCTCGAGGTTGGCCAATTCGCCCAGACTCATCGCCGGCGACCACGCGTTGTGGTCCTTCGGGTCTTCCTGCTTGAAGCGCGCTTCAATGCCAGCCAAGTCGTACGTAATCCGCTGCGGCAAAGCCGTTTTGCCTTCCTCTGGACGCTTGAAATAGTGTAGACGGCCGCCTTTTATGACGGGTTTTCGGTACATTTGGCCCTTTTGCCACTCTCCCCATTGGCCTGCATACCCCGTAAAGGCGTCTGACAAGGCGTAATGATTTTTTGACGTTTCCCAGTAATGGTGTAGCCACTCGTGGTTGTAGGCTTTGACGCCCTTGATCGACATGGCGCCGGGAATCAAGACGTGGGGAAGGCGTTGAAAGCCAGGGGCAAAGCCGGCGACGCTTTCCGGATTATGGCCTGCTAGCCGCAGGAAAAGCCCGAGCGCCGGAGGAAAAAGCCGGGTCCGGCGGACCGAGTCGTCCACCGCCGCCTTGAGTTGGGCATCGCTTAAGCCCGGCTTGAAGACCCTTACCATCAAGTCGGCCTGCCTTCGGATTTCTGGCACCCAATGCCTGGGGACGGGAGACGTACGGGTTAAAACTGCGGCATCCGCCACGAGCATAGTTCCGATGAGCCCACAGGCAACGGCCGCATGTTTTGCGCGTCCAGCAACACGTCTCCAAAAAGCCGGTTTTTGGGCCATTTTCATGAGTGCACGCCTTTGCCCAAGAAATTTTCGCATGGTCGCCCCGGGGGAAGCGTTCCCCCTGGAGCGGCCTGCTCCTCGCCCCCTTCAACCTGGCAGCGAATCACGAGTGAACCCCTTTTCCAAGGAAGTTTTCCATGGCTTCGGCCAGGCCTTCGGACAACGTGGGGTGGGGATGAATCGACAAGGCAAAGTCCTCAACGGAGGCGCCCAACTCGATGGCCAAGACGGCTTCGCCGATGAGTTCGCCGGCGTCCGGACCCACGATTTGTACGCCCAACAAATGGTTATCCAACGTGGCGACGACTTTGATGAAGCCCTCACCGGCGTTCATCGACAATGCGCGGCCCGAGGCTTGGAACGGAAATTTGGCGGTTTTGACTTGCAAACCCTGTTTTTGGGCGTCTTGCTCCGTCAGGCCGGCGGACGCGATTTCGGGGTCGCAGAAAATGACGGAGGGAATGACTTTGGCCAAGAACGCCGCCGGCGAGCCTGACGCGTGTTCGCCCGCGACTTTGCCTTCCAGATAGGCCTTGTGAGCCAAAAGGGGTCCGCCGCGCACGTCGCCGATGGCGTAGATGTGCGGCTGGTTCGTCTGCATGCTGGCGTTGGTGGTGATGAAGCCTTTTTCGTCGGTTTGGACGCGGACTTTGTCCAATGAAAGGCCTTCGGTAAAAGGCGTGTGGCCCACGCAGACCAAGACGTAGTCCGTATAGACGATTCCGGTCGAGGTTTTGACGGCCAATGCGGCATCCGGCGCATGCGAAACGTCTTGCAAAAGGGCCGGCTTTTCGTCCTTCTTCTTGCTGGAAACCGCGTTTTTCGCGTTTGGTTTTCCAATGGGCGCGGAAAGAACGGGTTTGCTTTCCTTTTCTCCGCTTTTTGCGTCCACCGCGGGCGCCGATTCGGAGAAGGACTCGACTTTGCAGTTGAGCTTCAAGTCGATCCCGAGTTCTTTCATCCGTTTTTCCAACAATTTTCGGGTTTCGGCATCGGTTTGCGGCAAGAACGACGGCAATGCCTCGACCATAGTGACATTGGCGCCCAGTTTGGCGTACATGAAGCCCAACTCCAAGCCGATGTACCCGGCGCCCACGACCAACAACCGCCGCGGGATTTCCGTCAAATCCAGGGCTTTGCGCGAATTCCAGACCCGCGGATGGGCGTACGGGAAGCCGGGTACTTGGATGCTTTTGGACCCGGTCGCGATGATGGCTTTGGAAAACTCGATGCCTTGCTTGCCTTCCGGCAAGTGGATCAACGCCCGGTTGGGCGACTCGAATTGCGCCGTTCCCTGGATGACGGTGACGCCCCGCTTCTTGCAGAGGTGCTCGATTCCGTTGCAGAGTTGGCCGATGACGGCCTGTTTCCAGGCGCGGAGTTTTTCGATGTCAATGGACGTGGAGACCAAGAGGCCGATTTGTTCGGCGTGGCGCGCGTCTTCCACGAAGTTGGCCACGTGGATCAACGTCTTGGACGGAATGCAGCCGTAATGCAGGCACATGCCGCCCAACTTCTCTTTTTCCACTAGCGTGACTTGCTTGCCCAACGCCGCCGCCCGCAACGCCGCCACGTATCCGCCGGGTCCTCCCCCGATGACCAAGACGTCGGTTTCCTGTGGCAAGTCTCCCATGACCATATGGACTGGCACCCAAACTCCAAATTTGCTTACGAATTCAACCCTGCCGCGGGTTAAAACCGTTTTGAAGAAGCGTTTTAAGCCATAAAAAGAAAGAAGGTCTTATGCAAAAACAGGGAACCCCGGAGCAGTGGATGAATAGAGTCGAACGCGACATCCAAGCGGCCGAATTCTTGGGTCAGGCCGGATTCCAAGACAACGCCTGCTTCCTATGCCAGCAAGCCGTGGAAAAGGGACTCAAAGCGCTCCTGATTAAGAAAACAGGAGACTTCCCGAAAATCCATTCACTGCGAGACCTTGCCGTGAAAGCCGAGGTTTTTTCCGAATTGAAGGACCTGATTGCTGATTTGGACACGGATTATGCCGCCACCCGATACTTCACCGCCATGGAACCGGGAGCCGAAGCGGGTTACACAAAAAAGAAGTTCGAAAAAAGATTTGCGGACGCCAAACGTTGCCTGGAGTTGATCCGAAAATGGATGAAAGACTAAAGCAACTGCTCTACGACATACGTTCGTTGTTTTCAGACGCCAAAATTTACCTCTTCGGCAGCCGGGCCAAAGGCACGGCCCATGAATATTCCGACTACGACCTCATCATCATCAGCAAGGATTTCAAAAAAACCGACTTCGTCGACCGAGGCGGAATCATCTGGCGCCACTCCGACGCGCCCATCGGCGCCGACCTGCTGTGCTATACTCCGGAAGAATTCAAACGCGTTTCCAAAACGTCCATTATCCTCAAGGACGCCATGAAGCACGCGGTTATGTTGTAACATGACTTCTTTAGGACCGCTTCTTGAAAACCCCCTGCTACGGGAATTGTCCCGACGCGGCCACGAAGTGCCACGCTCCGTCGAACATTTGTTGAACGCGGCACACGAAGACGGCGTCAAAGTGAAACTCATGTTCCCAGAAAGCGGACACCCCGACGCCGAGGCCAAGGACTGCTTCACACTCGTCTATGGCGTCCCGCCACATTTCACCTGCAAACCCAACCTCCGCTCCTTGCGCAAGGCCCTGGCGTCTTACAACCAACAGGCGAAACAACAAATTTCCTTGACGTTGAGCCCCAGAGAAATGGAAGCGCTTCAAAAGTTCGGTGCTAAAATTCGCAAAAATGGTCACGTCATCCACAACGACGGGGGCGATCTGCACGTGCGGGGTCCGACCGAAGGCCATGTCCTGGCAGTTCCGCAGTTGGGCAAAGGAAAAGTACCGAGGTCCGTATTACGAAAAGTCATCGGGATGCACGATGCGGACGCCGCGCGTGACCGGGCGAAAGAACACCTTTCCGAATACCAATCCGGAGAGATTACGCCGTTTTTAGGTACCAAAAGCGAGGATATGGAATACCATTTCGATGAGGAAACAATGCGTCACAACCCCCTGGTCCGATTCTACAACGGAAAAGACTACGCCGTCATGATGCACTATGGGGATGCGTTCCGCATCATCCAAGGCATGCACCCGGCACAGGCCAACCTCGTCGACTTCTTCCCGGCCGAAGCACCCAAGAAAAGCCAATCCGAACCCCTTTTCGTCTCAAAATTCCGGATGAAAGCATTCGCTGCCGACCTCAAAGCCCACAACGGCCGCGCCAAGTCCAACATCCAAATCAACGTGACGGAAGAGCAGATGGCTGAACTTCGGAAAAGAGGTACGGAATTGGAAACCGGAAATTACGTCTTACGGCACCAAAACGGCATGCTGCACGTCTACGAAAAACCGAACTGACCGATCAGATATCGCCGACCAACAGTCCTTCCGGATTCTCCAAGTGTTTTCGGATTTCCAGGACAAATGCCGCCGCGGCCGCGCCGTCGTTGATGCGGTGGTCGAACGTCAGGCACAACGGCAAGAACTGGCGGGCTTCCACGACCAATGCCGCGGGGTTTGCGGATTTGGAGGCCTTGGTTTTCTTTTCTTTCACGGCCTTTGATCCCGGCGAAAAAGCAGGCCGTGTCTGCATGCGCATGACGCCCAAGATCGCCGCTTCCGGCGGGTTGATGACCGGCGTGGCGTACGTGCCGCCGACGGAGCCGATGTTGGTGATGGTGAACGTGCTGCCGGACAAATCGCCGGCCTTCAGGGTGCGTTCCTTCGCGGCGGTGCCCAATGATTGGATTTCCTGGGCGATTTCAAAAACGCTCTTGCGCTCGGCGTCCTTGACGACCGGCACCATTAAGCCGACCGGCGTGTCCACCGCGATGCCGATGTCGTAATACTTTTTCAGCACGATTTCGTTCTTTTCCTCGTCCAACGCCGCGTTGAAGTCCGGGAATTCTTCCAGCGCCTTGCACACGGCTTTGACCACGAACGGCAACAAGGTCAGCTTGACGCCTTTTTCCTCGGCTTTCTTCTTCTGCCGTTCGCGCAAGCGCCACAACTCCGTCACGTCCGCCTCATCGACATGGGTGACGTGGGGCACGCCTTGCGACCACTGCAGCCGCTCGGAGATGGTACGGCGGATGGCGGAAAACGGCTTGCGGATTTCGACGCCGTCGGGCCTTGACGTGACGTGGATGCGGCGCACCGGAATAGACGGGACTGAAGGCGCAGGGTCCGGACTGGTTTGCACCGTACCGGTAGGCTGCATTCCTCCGCCTTTGACCGCCCGCACGTCGTTTTCCGTTACGTGGCCCTGCGGTCCGGTCCCTGCAATCCGGCTCAAGTCGACGCCCAACTCGAAGGCCAGTTTCCGCACGGATGGCGTTGCTTTGACCAAGGCCGGATGCGTCGGCGTAGCCAGAGGGGCGGGCCGCGCCGAAGATTCGATGGTTTGACTGGCTGGGGCCGGCGAAGGAGATGTCTCCGAGGCCGGAGCGGAATGGGGTTGCGCATTTTTGACGTCGGATTCCGTGATGAGGCCTCCCGGACCGCTGCCCGCAACGCGGCTCAAGTCGACGCCGAGTTGCTGCGCCAGTTTGCGGACGGCGGGCGTGGCTTTGGGCGCGGAAGAAGAAGCGGCGGGGGGTGCGGTCGGCGTGGCTGAAACGGCAGTCGAAAGGGTGGGCGTTGCTTTTTGGGCGGATGAAACTGGCATTGTTGGCTTGGCTTCGGAAGCGGCACTTGGCGCCGTTGGAACGTCGGCTTTTTCTCCGGCTTTTCCGACCGTGACGAGGGGTTGGCCGACGTGCATGGTCTGGCCGACTTGGCCGTGGAGTTTCAATACCGTGCCGTTCTTTGAAGACGGGATTTCGACGATGGCCTTGTCCGTCTCGATTTCGCACAACGGTTGGTCTTCTTGGATGGCTTGGCCTTCCGTGACGAGCCACTTGACGAGTTTGCCTTCGTGGATGCCTTCGCCGACGTCAGTGAAAAGGATGGTTTCGGACATTATTTACCTCAAATTGCAAAAATGACGCCGCCTGAATTAGTCATTACCAGATACGGCATTCATGAAAAAGCTACCATGCGCCAAATGCGGGACTTGATCTTGGGGGATGAATAATATTATGGGACTTCATCAATTTCTCCAAAACTTCTTTGGTTATAGTTTTTCCTGTTTGTAAATCATCGAAAGAATGCGCAGCAACTTCCAAAGCGTGTATTTTGACATTAGGATCACTTTTCAATGAATTTGCAAATCGCATCCAAACGGCAGGCTGGCTACTTTTTGGAATTCTCGACGTTGCCGGGTGATCCTTTGGTAGTTGAACAACACCAACCAACAAGGTGCGATAGGACCTGACCGCTCCGGATTTATTTTCTTCTGCACGAAAAACTCTCAACTGCATATCGACACCTCTTAGCTCTCACACGACTTCTTGATGGCGGCCGCAATGCGTTGCGGATTCGGAATGTAAAAGTCCTCGCGTCGTGCCAACGGCATCGGAACGTCGTAGCCGGTGATGCGGACGATGGGCCCTTTGAGGTCGTACATGGCCTCTTGCGCCACCGTGGCCGCGATTTCGCCGCCGAATCCCCCGGTCAGGGGCGCTTCATGCGCAATCACCAAGCGGCCCGTCTTGCGGACCGATTGGAGCACCATTTTTTTGTCCCACGGCGACAGTGTGCGTAGGTCGATGACGTCGACGGATTTACCGCTGTCGGCCGCGGCTTGCATGCTGGGCTTCACCATAGAGCCCCACGTCACCAGCGTCACGTCGGACCCTTCCTGGCGCAACACGCCTTCCCCAAGCGGGATGGCGTACAATTCATCGGGGACTTCTTGCTTGAACGCGCGGTAGTATTTGGACGGCTCAAAAAAGATGACGGGGTCCGGGTCGCGGATGCTCTGCACCAACAAGCCCTTGGCATCGTATGGCGTGGACGGGACCACCACCTTGAGGCCCGGCACGTGGATGTACAACGCCTCCATGCTTTCCGAGTGGTGTTCCAACGCGCGGATGCCGCCGGAACAGGGCGCCCGCACCACGATGGGACACGTGTACTGACCGCGCGAACGGTTGCGCAATCGGGCGGCGTGGTTGATCAACTGGTTGAGGCCCAAGTACATGAATCCAGCAAACTGTATTTCTGCCACCGGACGAAAACCGTACGCTGCAAGACCAATGGCGGTGCCGACAATGCCGGACTCCGCCAACGGCGTGTCGATGGAGCGGTTGGGGCCGAACTTGGCGTGCAGGCCGTCGGTAGCCCTAAAGACGCCGCCGTCCACGCCGACATCTTCACCCATGACCAGAACGGACGCATCGCGCTCCATTTCCTGGCGCAAGGCGTCGTTGATTGCGGCAATCAGGGTTTTTTCACTCATAGGCGTCACATTGGGGATTTCAATCGCCTTTTTGGAAGGCGTCGCGCTGCTCCAACAAGTTCCACGGTTTTTTCTCGAATACGAAGTCGAACATCGCGTCCGGCGGGGCGCTGAAGCCTTCGGCATTGCGGACGGCTTCTTCCACGCGGGCGGACGCGGACTGCTCGACCAGCGCCTTGTATTCCGGCGTCCACACCTTGCGGCCCGACAAGTACGCTTCGAAGCGGGCGATGGGGTCCCGTTTTTTCCAGTCCTCGACTTCGCTTTCGCTCCGGTATTTTTTAGGGTCGTCCGCCGTGGTGTGCATGCTCATGCGGTACGTCAAGCATTCCACCAGGGACGGGCCAGCGCCTGACACGGCGCGTCGGCGGGCTTCTTGAACGGCTGCGAACACGGCCAGCACGTCGTTGCCATCCACCTGCACGCCCCAGGCGCCGTACGACAACGCCTTTTGGGCCACGGTTTGGGACGCCATTTGTTTGTTGAGCGGCACGGAAATGGCCCAGTGGTTGTTCTGGCACAACAAAACCAGCGGGGTCTTGTGCACCGAAGAGAAGTTGAACGCTTCGTGGAAATCGCCTTCCGACGTGGCGCCGTCGCCAAAGCACACCATCGCGACTTTCTGGTGTTTCTTGAGCTTCATGCCCCAGGCCATGCCCGCGGCCATGGGCAAGTGGTTGCCCACGGTGATGGACAGCGGGAACACGTTGACGCCGTCGGGCATCTTCAAACCGTCTTCGTAGCCCATCCAGTATTCGAACAAGTGGTCCAATGGCGCGCCGCGCACCAGGTACGCGCCGTGGTCGCGGTACGTCGGAAATACGACGTCGTCTTGGGCCAACGCGTGCATGGCGCCGACTTGGCTTGCTTCTTGGCCTTCCAACGGTGCATACGTGTACATGCGGCCTTGGCGTTGCAAGCTTACGGCTTTCCGGTCGAAGATGCGGCAAAGCATCATGTGTTCGTACATGCGTTTGAGTTCGGCATCGTCCAGTTTTGGCTCGATCTTCTTGTCGGCCTTCCCGGATTCGTCCAGAACCTGCCAGTATTCGATGTTGCCTTCAAATGCGGTTTTCTTGACCATGGCCTAAAATCCCTTCCCATCTAAACAGGCGTACGTCCAGACGGGCGTGCGCCGTTTTCAAATCCGCGTGCGTTAGAATGTTGCCGTCCTTTTTCAATGATGCTTTTGAGAAAAAACTCGCCGGCCCGGTAGGAGCTGCGCACGAACGGGCCCGACGCGCAATACAAAAACCCTTTTTGTTCCGCCATGCGACGGTAGGCGTCAAAACGATCGGGAGAGACGTACTCGGTTACCGGGAGGTGTAACTTCGATGGGCGCAAGTATTGGCCGAACGTGACGACGTCGACGTCCGCGGCCCGCAAGTCGTCCAACGTCTGGCCCACTTCGTCCTCGGTTTCGCCCAAGCCCAGCATGATGGACGATTTGGTGTACCCGGCGCCCAAACGCTTGGCCGCCACGAGCACGGACACGGATTGCGCGTAGCCCGCCCGTGGGTCCCGCACGCTTTTCTGCAGGCGCAAAACCGTTTCCACGTTGTGAGCAAAGACATCGGGTCCTGCCGCCACGATGGTCTTGACGGCGTCTAGGTCCCCGCGAAAATCGGGCGTCAACACTTCCACCAACAATCCCGGATTTTGTGCTTTGAGTTGCCGGATGCATTCGGCAAAATGGGCAGCGCCTTGGTCCGGCAAGTCGTCGCGGTCCACCGACGTGATGACGACGTAATCCAATCCCCAAGACTTGACGGCGCGGGCCAACTTGTCCGGCTCGTCGGCATCGATGGTTTGACCTTTAAAACCGGTCTTGACCGCGCAGAAACGGCAACCCCTTGTGCACGTGTCGCCCAACACCATGAACGTCGCCGTACCGCCGGACCAGCATTCCGTCAAGTTCGGGCAATGCGCTTCTTCGCACACCGTCACGAGGCCCAAGTCGTGCACGGTCTTCGTCACGCTGGCGAATGCCTCGCCGTAGCCCGGCTTGATGCGCAGCCAGTCCGGCTTCGAAGTGCCGATAGGCGGAGAAGAACAACTGGCGTTTTCATATGTCAAGGTGAGGGGGATTACCATGGTATGCCGGAGCAATCAACCCCATGGGCCAATAAAAAAGAATAAGGTTTCGACAATCAGCGTCAAGTAGAGTTAGCGCATCTTGCGCCATTCATCCGAACGGTACTTTTTGGCGAAGTCTTCGGCAAGCGTGAGCTGTTCTTCCGACAAATCCATGGGTTCCAGGTTCACTCCATAGTGCTGCTCGAAACCTTCCGTTACCGCCTGCGCCGTTTCGTCGAATGTCCTGCCTATGCCGGTCACGCGTTGCTTGACGTCGGAAATCAGCTTGCCCTTCATCTTTTCCGAAGGCACTTTCAGCAAGTCGAACATCTTGTCCACGTCGACTTGCAAGAGGATGGTGCCGTGCTGGAGGAGGACGCCACCGCGGCGCGTCTGGGCGTTGCCGGAAAACTTCTTGCCGTTGACGATCAAGTCGTTCAGCGGCGCGAATTGTCCTTCGATGCCGATTTTTTTCAAGCCCAGCAGGATGCCGGCACAGATGTCCTTGTACGATTCCAGGATGTTTTCCGTAAAATCGCGCGTGACGAATGAATACGTCAACTCTTGGTCGTGAAAGACCGCGCCGCCGCCGGTGACGCGCCGCACCACGTCGACGCCGTGTTTTTTGCAGGCGTCCAAGTCGACTTCTTCTTCGAGGCCTTGGAAATACCCGATGGACACGGCCGCTGGCGTCCACCCGTAGAGGCGCAAGACGGGCTCGCCAGCAACGGCGGTGCGCATCAACGCCTCGTCGATGCCCATGTTGGAAAAGGCGTCGCGGTGTCCCGTCTTGAGCAATTTCATGCGGGTTTGACCTCGCTTTGAGCGGCCTGTAGGATGGCCGACGCCAAATCCGGGGCGTTGAAGCCGAAGGCCTCGGCACCGGTTTGCGACAACGCTGTCGAAATCGCATTTTCCAATTTTTCTTTTTCCAACGCCACGCCTTGCAACGCCGATTCCAGGCTGGAAATG
>Ga0080064_1006137_pt1 | contig 13268 bp, 14 predicted proteins | sample Subgrocontami54m_FD_69260 | JGI IMG/M metagenome (GOLD analysis project Ga0080064, IMG submission 69260) | Subsurface groundwater microbial communities from S. Glens Falls, New York, USA - GMW46 contaminated, 5.4 m (SPADES assembly) (version 2) ...
TGATGGTGCCGTCGGGGGATCCGGTGGATCTGACCATTGATCAGTTGCTGCCCAGCTTGGCTAAAGGCGATATCATCATCGACGGCGGAAATTCCAACTACAAAGATTCGATCCGCCGCGGCGAAAAATTAAAAACCCAAGGCATGCACTTCATCGACGCCGGCACCAGCGGCGGCATCTGGGGGCTGCAAAACGGCTACTGCATGATGGTCGGCGGCGACAATGAAGTCGTCGGCCGCTTGGAACCGATCTTCAAAACTCTAGCACCGAAAGACGGTTATCTGCACGCCGGTCCGGTGGGCGCGGGTCACTTCGTCAAGATGGTTCACAACGGCATCGAGTACGGCATGATGCAAGCCTACGGCGAAGGTTTCGAATTGCTCAAGGCATCGCAGTTCGATCTCGATTTGGCGAAGATTTCCCACCTGTGGAATCAAGGCAGCGTGGTCCGTTCGTGGCTGCTTGAACTCTGTCAAAACGCTTTCGAAAAAGATCCCAAGCTCGACGCGATCAAAGGCTATGTCGACGACTCGGGGGAAGGGCGCTGGACCGTCATCGAAGCGATCGAGCGCGGCGTGGCGGCGCCGGTGTTGGCACATTCGCTGTTTGCCCGTTTCTCCTCGCGCCAGCAGGACGCCTTTGCCAACAAAGTCATCGCCGCGCTGCGCAACGAATTTGGCGGCCACGCGGTTAAAAAAGGTTAGCTGCCGATGGCCAGCGATCCGCACGAATATCTGCCTACGGGTTTGAGCCAAGCGAAGAAGCCGCACGCCTGCGTGGTGACGATCTTTGGCGCCTCCGGCGATCTGACCAAGCGGAAATTGATTCCCGCGCTGTACAATTTAGCCTTGGAAAAACGCTTGCCCGAGCGCTTCGCCATGGTCGGTTACGCGCGCAGCGATATGACCGATGAAGTTTTTCGCGACAGGATGCGCGAGGCGGTCAAAGAATTTTCCCGTACCGGTCTTGGTGACGAAGCGGTGTGGCAGGAGTTTGCCAAGACGCTCTTCTACGTGCGCGGCGGGTATGAGGACGCGGACGGCTACGAGAAACTAAAACAGTTCATCGACAACTTCGACCGCGGCAGCCGGGTATTGCCGGAGCGAGTGTTTTACTTAGCCATGCCGCCCGATGTCTACGGCACGGTGATCGAGCGCATCGCCGGCGCGGGGCTGGCGCCGCGGGAAACCGACGGCGAGCCGCGCACCCGGGTGGTGATCGAGAAACCCTTCGGTACCGACTTGCAAACCGCGCGCGATCTCAACCGGCGCGTGCACGACGCCTTGGGCGAGAATCAAATTTACCGCATCGATCACTATCTCGGCAAAGAGACGGTGCAAAACATCATGGTCTTCCGTTTCGCCAATTCGGTCTTCGAGCCGATCTGGAACCGGCGCTACGTCGATCATGTGCAGATCACGGCGGCGGAAACTGTCGGAGTCGAGAATCGCGGCGGCTACTATGAAGACGCCGGCGTGGTGCGCGACATGTTTCAGAATCATTTGCTGCAGTTGCTCTGCCTGACGGCGATGGAGCCGCCGGTGGGTTTCAACGCCAGCGCGGTGCGCGATGAGAAGGGCAAACTCTTACAGGCGGTGCGGCCCATCGCGCCGGAAGAGGTTTCCACCGCCGCGGTGCGCGGCCAGTACCGCAGCGGGAAGATCAGCGATCAGCCGGCTCCCGCTTATCGCGAAGAGCCGGGCGTCGCCAAGGATTCGACCACCGTGACCTACGCGGCGGTCAAATTGGCGGTCGATAATTGGCGCTGGGAAGGCGTGCCGTTTTATCTCCGTTCGGGTAAGCGCATGGCCAAGCGCGTGACCGAGATCGCGATCCAATTCAAACGGCCGCCGATGCTGCTGTTCAAATCTTCCGCGGTGGAAGATGTCAGCCCCAATGTACTGATCTTGCGCATTCAGCCCGATGAAGGCATCTCGCTGCGCTTCGAAGTCAAACCGCCGGGACCCGATATTTGCGTCAGCCCGCTCAATCTAAATTTCAATTACTCGGAATCCTTCAGCAACGTCTCGCCGGAAGCCTACGAAACCTTGCTCGAAGACTGCATCGAGGGGGATTCGACACTGTTCACGCGCCACGATTGGGTCGAGTCGGCCTGGGCGTTGATGGATCCGATCATCCAAGTGTGGAGTTTGAGTAAGCCGAAGAATTTTCCCAATTACGAAGCTGGCTCCTGGGGTCCTAAAGACGCCGACGAATTCATGCAGCGTGATGGGCGGCGCTGGCGCCGGCCGTGATTGGATTAGGATTGATTAACCGCAAACAGTGCAAAATTCGGTATAGGATGATGCACCACGAAGGCACGAAGGACACGAAGGTTTTGGGGAATTAAAACTCCGAACTTCGGATTCTTCGTGTCTTCGTGGTGAGGATAACTATGGGCCATCGGGATTTAGTTCTCGCCGGCGATATCGGCGGTACCAAGACCCATCTTGCGTTGTTCTCGGTGCCGGGCGAGAAGCTGCGCTCCGAGGCGCTCACGACATTTCCCAGCAAGCGCTATTCCGGGTTGGTACCGGTGCTGCGAGAATTTCTTGCCGGCGATGGGCACAAAGTTGACGCGGCTTGCTTCGGCATCGCCGGTCCGGTGGTCGACGGCAAGGTGAAAACGCCCAATTTACCGTGGATGATCGACGTTGTGGAATTGCGCCATGCATTGAAGCTCGAATCGGTGAGCTTGCTCAACGATCTCGAGGCCGGCGCCTACGGCATCTCGACGTTGAACGATGACGAGTTTTCAACGCTCAACGAAGGCATCCTGCGCCAGTCGGGCAACAAGGCGTTGATCGCCGCGGGCACGGGACTCGGCCAAGCGATTTTATACGACGATGGCCGCCACTTTCATCCGCTCGCGTCCGAAGGCGGCCACGCCGACTTCGCTCCACGCGACGAATTGGAGATCGAACTGCTGCGCTATTTGATCGGCCGCTTCGGCCACGTGAGCTATGAGCGAGTTCTTTCCGGCCCCGGACTCTTCAACATCTATCGTTTCCTCAAAGACAGCCGCGCTCTCGAAGAACCTAAATCGCTCAGCGAGGAGTTTGCTGCCGCGGACGATCCGAGCGCGGTGATTTCCAGGTCCGCGTTGGCAGGCGAAGCGGAGATTTGCGTCAAGAGTTTGGATCTCTTTGTTTCCATCTACGGCGCCGAGGCGGGCAATCTCGCGCTGCGCGCGAAATCGGTGCGCGGCCTTTACCTCGGCGGCGGCATCGCGCCAAAAATTCTCGCCAAGCTTAAAGACGGCGCCTTCATGCGCGGCTTTGTCGACAAGGGCCGCTACGCCGATTTGCTCGCGGCCATTCCCGTGCAAGTGGTGCTCAACGATCAAGCGGCGCTGCGCGGCGCCGCCTACTACGCGGCGTTTTTATCCCATGACTGAGCGCGAGATCATCATTTGCCGCGACAGCGCGGCGCTTGCCCGCAAAGCGGTCGAAGATTTCTGTGAGTTCACCAATCAGGACTGCATCGTCGACGACCGCTCTGCCGTCGTTCTATCCGGCGGATCGACACCAAAATCCCTGTACCGTCTACTGGCGACGCCGAAGTATCGGCGCCATGTGCCGTGGGAAGACGTACATTTTTTCTGGGGCGACGAGCGCTGCGTGCCACCTGATCATCCGGATAGCAACTACCGAATGGTAGAGGAGTTGCTGTTGTCCAAAATTAAGATCCCGGCGCGGAATATTCATCGCATGGCGGGCGAAAAAGATCCGCGGGTCGCCGCGGCGGAGTACGAAAATGAGTTGAAAGAATTCTTTCATTTGTCGGCGGGCGAGTTGCCCACCTTCCATATCGTTTTCCTCGGCTTGGGCGAGGACGGGCACACGGCTTCCTTATTCCCTGGGAGCGCTGCCGCCTCTGAGACTGAACGGCTGGTGATCGCTGCGCATGTCGAGAAGCTAAACGCTTATCGTTTGACGTTGACGCTGCCGGTCTTGAATCATGCCGAGCGGGTTATTTTTCTCGTCGATGGGAAGAGCAAATCAGCCACCGTGAAAGAAATTCTCGGAGCGACAAATATCTCACCGTATCCGGCCGCCCAAGTCAAGCACGCGGTCCACGTTCTGGAGTGGCTGATCACTCAAGACGCCGCCAGCGATCTGTTAATTTGATCGACGGTTACTTGATCTTGGTTAACTCGCGGCGAATCTGCTCGTTGGACGCCCGCTTCTTGTAATCGACCTCGACGAATTTCCAGCGCACCACGCCCTTGGGGTCGATCACGTAGGTCGACGGGTGCGGCCAGCCTTTGCCGTCGGGATTAAAAATTCCGTAGCGGTCGATCACTTTGTGATCTTTGTCTTCGAGCAGGGGAAAATCGAACTCGCCGTCGAAGCGCTTGCGTAACATCTCGGCGAATTTCTTCGATTCCTCGTGATTGTCGACGCTGACGGCGAGAATTTGCACTTTGTCTTTCTGCGCTTTGGTTAACAGGCTTTTCAGCTTCCCGAGCTGTTCCAAGCAGAAGGGTCACCAGTAGCCGCGGTAGAAAACCAAGACCACCGACTTCTTGGCGCGGAAATCCGCCAAGCTCAGCGCTTTGCCGTCGCTATCTTCGAGGGTGAAGTCGGGCGCCGGTTGGCCGACCTTGACGCGGTTTAGATCTGTGGCCGGCTGCGTCGTCGGTTCTTTTGGGCCGAGCTGGGCGACGGCGGCGGCGCTCATTAAGCCTGCCAAGACTAGGGCTGCAATCGTTAATCGAGCTTTCATCGGACTCCTCCTACAACAGAATAAACGCCAGCCGCTCTCTTTAGTTCCCTAGAAACTACGGCGCGATGGCGCCTCTCGCCGGCGTTTTGACGTGAACGCGAAAGCGGCGCTGAGCGATGGCGCGGAACAAGTTCGGCACCAACCCTTTGAGCGCGCACAGGATTGCGAGCCGGCGCGGCATGACCACTTCGAATTTATTTTTTTCGATGGCGCGAATGACTTGGCGCGACACCGCTTTGGCGCTGACGATAAGCGCCGGCGGCGACTTCGGCTCGCGATCGCGAAACTCGCGGTCGAATTCGGTGCCGACCGGCCCGGGGCAAACTAGCGAAACGTTGACGCCCAACGGTTTGAGTTCGTGATAAAGACTCTCCGACCAGCCGTTCATGGCGAATTTTGACGCGCAGTAGCCGGCCATGTTGAGCGTGCCGATCTTGCCGGCCCCCGAAGAAATATTGACGATATGGCCCGAGCCTCTGGCAATCATCGCTGGCAAAACTTCGTGAGTGCAATACATCGCGCCGAGGTAATTGGTTCGCATGATCGCTTCGATCGTTGCGACCGGCGTGTCGACAAACGGTTGGCGCATGCCGATGCCGGCGTTGTTAATTAGCATATCGATCTGGCCGAAGTCGGCGCGCACTTTTGTCATCATGCCGTGAACTTGCTCGGCATCGCCAATGTCGCAGGCGATCATCAGCGACTTGGGATTGGATTTGCGAATTTCTTTCAAAGTTTCGACCAGCCGCTCGCGCGACCGGCCGCAGCCGACGACGATGGCGCCGCGGGCCGCCAGATCGATGGCCAGCTGTTTGCCGATGCCACTGGAGGCGCCGGTGATGAAGATGACTCGGTCACGAAAATCCATAGAGCGGCTGACAGAAAAATTATCGAGCCAAGACGCGAGCGAAAGAGAATTCGAAAGCCGAATATCTAAAGAGGCGCCGCGGACCGAAACGAACGTTCAAATCAAGTTAAATCATGAACGGGGTTTGGACCGCGCTCGTGACCAAGGGGGATGCTTGCCCCCTTTGGAAACCCCATTGGTTGTGCCCGTCTCAAGAGGCGGGGTTTAATGTAAATAAATCCCGATCGCCAAATCCGCAACGCGCCGGTTTGGAACATTATGCGCTTTTCGATCATACGGATTTGTTTCGAATTTCGGAATTGGAATTGCGAATTTATTTTGCGTCCATTGCGCGAGAATCTGCGTCCGGATTTCTCGGTGGTTTCACAGCGGCATGCAGGCTTCCAGCGCCTGACGCAGATCGGGGTAGTGAAACTCAAAGCCGAGTTTTTGCGCGGCGGCGGGCACCACGCGTTGGCCGGTGAGCAGGACGTCCGCCAGGTCGCCCAGTTTCATGCGCAGCGCGAAAGCCGGCACGGCAAACCAACTGGGACGCTTTAGCACCTTGCCCAGAGTCCGGCTGAATTCTTCATTCTGCACCGGATTGGGCGCGGTCGCATTGATCGCACCGCTGGCTTGCGGATTACCGATGACGTGCAGGATCAAGCGAACCTGATCCTCCAAATGGATCCACGACATCCACTGCTTGCCCGAGCCCAACGGTCCACCGAGAAAAAATCTGTACGGCGTGGTCATTTTCTCCAGCGCGCCGCCGTTGGGTCCGAGCACTATGCCGGTGCGCAGGCGCACCACGCGGATGCCGTACTGTTCCGCCATGATCGCTTCTTCTTCCCAATCGCGGCACAGCAGGCTCAAAAAATCTTCGCCGTGGGGCGCGTCTTCAGTTAGGATCTCATCGCCGTGCGGGCCGTAATAACCGACGGCGGAGGCGTTGATGAGAAATTTCGGTTTGCGTTGCGCCTTGGCGCAGGCCGCAACCAAGACATGGGTGGCATCGACGCGGCTTTTTTCAAGACGGCGGCGCTGCGTGTTGGTCCATTTCCGTGCCGCAATGGGTTCGCCGGTGAGATTGATCACGCCATCTAGGCCGTCCAACTCGGATTCCCATGAACGCAAGGTTCCCGGCGTCCAGTGCAACCAGCGCTTGGCGCCCGTGTTAGGGTTGGGCGGCGAGCCGCGCGTAAACAGTGTCAGCGCGTGGCCTTGTTCCACGAGCTGCTGGCAGAGCGCCGTGCCGATGAAGCCCGATGCGCCGGTGACGAGCAATTTCATTCCTACCGATTCTCCGATCTCGATGGAGCAGATGCGATGGAAGCAAACATATTTCGCTATGAAACATGGTCTATGCCGAAGAGTCAAGGTGATCTGCCGGCGCAAGCGACAGTCGAGCTTGTTATTGGCACAGAAGCGCATAGAATAGCGCCAACTTTGCACTGAGGAAATTCCCAGAATGACCGCGGAGTTCTCCACCGACGAACAGCAACATCTGGCGCCGTTTTTTACCAATCTCGACCGCCCGACCTTCGGTCTCAAGCTGCCGCAGGAAGTCGCCGGCGCGCTTTTCTCGCGCTACAGCCGCTCGGCGAAAAGTTTGCGCCGGATTTTTCTCGACGAGTTTCTCGGCGATGCCGAACTCGGCTTGCGCGAACTGCTGGGTGGACAAATCGCCGCGAGCGACAACAGCGCGGCGCTCAAAAAAGCCCGGGCGTTTTTCGAACGGGTGCTGGTCGGTTATGGCGACGATTCGGTCGCGCAGCTGGGCGGCGCCCATATCGCCTGCGAAAATATTTCCAACGTCGCCGCGAAATTATTGGAAGACGCGCGCATCGGCATCGCGCCGCTGGAGAAATCGACGCGCTACGTGCGCTTCGATCAAAAAGACGCCGCCGGCAATTATCTTTTTTACCGCGAGCCCAAGATCATGGCGTCGCGCCACCGCGACGCTTATCTCGAAGTGATGAATCTGCTCTTCGAGACTTACTCCAAGCAGATGGAGCCGATGCTCGATCATGTCTCCAAGTCTTTGCCCATCGAGCAGTTGGAAGTGCGCGATCCGGTTTCGGGTAAAGGTTTGAGTTACGGTGATGCGGCGAAGGATGAACGCTTGCGCCGCTGGGCGCAGACCGCGTACCGCGCGACTGTGCGGGCGCAGGCTTGCGACGTGCTGCGCAGCTATCTGCCGGCGGCGACGCTCACCAACGTCGGCATGTTCGGCGTCGGCCAGGCGTTCGAATACTTATTGTCGAAGTTTTACTCCCACGAGCTGAGCGAGATCGGCGAATTAGCCGGCGCCATGCACGGCGAGTTGAATCAACTGATTCCGTCGTTCGTCAAGCGGGCGCAGTTAAATGAGTACCTCGTGAGCACGACCGCGGCGGCGAAAGCACGCACCGCTCAATTTGCGCCAGCTGAGCCGGTTGCGACTAGCGAGCCGGTGATGTTGATCGACTACGATTCTCAAGCCGAAGAAAAAGTCATCGCGGCGATTCTCTACGGGCATGCGCGTCAACCGTTGGCGCAACTGCGCGAGATCGCCGCCGCGATGAGCAAGGAGCAGCGGCAGCAGATTCTCAGCGAAACTTTCGCCGTGCGACGCCACCGGCGCGATAAGTTAAGCCGGGCGTTTGAAAATGTTTATTACAGCTTCGACATTCTCGGCAATTTGGGGCTCTATCGAGATCTACAGCGCCACCGCATTCTCACTCAAGAGCGCCAAGAGTTTACCACCGTGCACGGCTACGACACGCCGCCGGAAATTATCGAGGCCGGTTTCACGAGCGATTTCGTTCGCTGCATGCAGCGCGCGGCCGATCTATATGAGCAGATTTACCGCGATTTGCCGAGTGAGGCGCAGTACGTCGTGCCGTTCGCCTACAAGATCCGCTGGTACATGAAGATGAACCTGCGCGAAGCCTTGCATATGTGCGAGCTGCGCACCATGCCGCAAGGCCATCCCGACTACCGTTTCATCTGCCAGGAGATGTGGCGCAAAATTCAATCCGTTCATCCGGCGCTGGCCGAGTCGGGCAGATTTATCGACTGGAAAAAGTATCGATTAGGGCGCTTGCAGTCGGAAATGCGGACGGAGTTTAAGAAATCGGCGCTGGAGGACCGAGAATAGGCAACGTAAATCGCTCGAGTTGCAGAGAGCGAGTGACTGTTTAAAGAGTTCGTTATTGACAGGTGACAACTTGCACAGAGAAACGTCATCGAACGACTTAGGCGGCTCGTTATGTGATGAACGAAGTTGTTACAAAATAGTTTCTTTTAATGCACAGACGGCTACTCCGCAGTCCAGTAGAGTGAGTGAATGAATGGATCACAAGATTGATCTGCCACTTTCGAGTATTTCCGATGCCGTTCTCGAATCCATCATGCATAGTGTCGCCAACTACACGGTGGGGTTTCTCCGAATCGAAAAAGGACAGCGGGGGAAAGATCTTGTTTTGCTAGGGTCGGGGACGCTCGTAACCGTCAACGGAATTCATGCAATATTAACCGCTCACCATGTGGTTGAAATACTTCCAACCACGGGAGAGCTGGGCTTGGTTTATTCTGAAACATTGACCCACGCAACATTCGCAACGGACGGGCTTCGGTACCTCAAAATAGACAGGGGAAAGGTAGACTCTGAAGGGCCAGATTTGGGAGCTGTTCTTTTGCCTCCGAATATCGTTGCACTCTTGTCAGCCAAAAAATCGTTCCACAATCTCGACCGCAAGCGGATCGAACTACTAGCACAGCCACCCGCGATAGCGGATGGACTGTGGATCGTCCAAGGTTTCATCGGAACACTGACGAAAGAAGAGTTCGATTTGGAGCATCGCATTAAGACAGTTCGCTTCTTTGAGTTAAGCTCATCAGGGATTGTTAGGAATGAGTGCGTTATTGGTGAGCATGATTATTTTGATTATCCAATGAAATTTTCCAATCGAGACTCTCAGCCTAGAGACTATGGAGGAACAAGTGGCGGTGGTTTATGGCATGTGCGCCTTGAGAAGAAAGGTTCAGACGGCGAGGTGACACCAGCGATTGTCCCGATTTTGTCTGGCGTAGCATTCTACCAAGAAGCAATTGAATCTGACCAATCAATGCTCAAATGTCACGGTCGTCGAAGTGTATATGACGTAGCATACGAAGTGATAAGCCAAGCTGCAAAGGTTGGTTGAATCTAAACTAGGAAAAGATGAGAGATGTCCAGACTTTATCCTTGCTGTATATTGTCCTACCAAAACGTTTTCCGAGTTAGAAAGCTAGCGGTGAGTTGACTGGTGATAATCGGGCTCAAAGGGAAATGCGAGGCGACGGGTAAAGTCTATTCCATTAATTTAGCCGAACTCTCATTGTTTTCTTTGGATAGTCTTGCTGTGAGTGGCGCACAAGAATAAAATTCGAATCGGAAGCAGTTTGAATTTCGACCGGTGCGGTTTAGAGAGGCGTGGTTCAGATTCACAATGTCATCGAAGACGACCCGATCGGATAGCGGCGAACTGGAGCACATTCTTGCCGAGGCGCGGCAGATGCGGGCGCGGCGGGGGAATGTCTACCGCGATCAAGCGCTCAAGATCTTGCCGTGGATATGCGCCTGGTGCGGACGGGAATTTACCAGCAAGAAACTTCACGGACTCACGGTGCACCACAAAGACCGCGACCACAATAATAATCCGCCCGACGGCAGCAACTGGGAGCTGCTCTGCATGTACTGCCACGACGGCGAGCATTCACGATCGTTGGATCGGGACGCAAGTAGCGAGACTGCGGTACATGAAGAGGAAGATCCTCCGGCGACCTACAATCCTTTCGCCGATCTTAAAAAACTGGTGAAAAAAGAATAGACGTGGGCCGCATCCGGCAAACTTGACAGGGTGTAGTCAGGTGGCTACACTGCCCTGTGCTTGAGATCCGCAAGACCGACGATTTTGTTCATTGGCTTGACGGGCTCCGCGACGTGCGTGCACGGGCGAGAGTGCAGGCGAGAATTGAGAGTCTTGCTACGGGTAACCCTGGCGATGTCCAGCCGGTGGGCGAGGGAATTTCGGAAATGCGGATCGATTACGGCCCGGGCTATCGGGTATATTTCAAAAGAATCGGGCGCGGAATAGTGATTTTGCTGGCAGGCGGTGACAAGCGCACACAGTCCGCCGATATCAAGAACGCCTTGCGCCTCGCACGCAACCTCTAGGAGAGAGCCTCATGCGCAAAACGAAAACCACTCGTTACGATGTTGCCGAGCATCTGCGAACGCCAGAAGAAATGGCGGCTTACCTTGAGGCGTGCCTTGATGAGGCAAAAGGTGATGCCGCCTTTATCGCCAAGGCGCTCGGCGATATTGCGCGTGCGCGAGGCATGACCCAGGTGGCGCGAGATACCGGCTTGTCTCGGGAGAGTCTTTACAAGGCACTTTCAGGTGAACGTAGTCCGGACTTCGATACCATTCTTAAAGTCGTAAGTGCGTTGGGTTTACGATTGCACGCCGAGGCGACTCAGCGTTGACGCAACGCAGTTAAATTCTCGAACAGACGCTGGTTCTCCGTCAGCAGCGGGCTCGCTGCCGCTTCACATTGACAGAACGCTGCTCATCGAATACCTTCGCTCCCAGACAACGATCCAAATCCGCACATGAGCGGCGCCAGCGCTAGGCCCGCTGCTTAGGAGGAACTATGCCATACGACCTGATTATCAAGAACGGCGCGGTGATTGACGGTTCCGGACTGCCAGGCTTTCATGGCGATGTCGCGGTGAGTGGCGGGCGGATCGTTGAGATCGGCAAAGTGAGCGGCGAGGCGCGCCAAACGCTGAACGCGGATGGCTTGGTTGTTTCGCCTGGCATCATCGACAATCACACGCATTACGATGCTCAGGTCACCTGGGATCCGCTTTGCACTTACTCTTGCTATCACGGCATTACCACCGTCGTCATGGGCAACTGTTCTCTGGCGATGGCCCCCGCGCATCGGGAAGATCGCGCGATGCTTGCCGGCGTTCTCTCCCACGTCGAAGCGATTCCCCTGGAGGCGATTGAAGCCGGAGTTAACTGGTCATGGGAAACCATTCCCGAATATTTAAATTCTCTGGACAATAAGTTGGGTATCAACGTCGCTGCGCTGATCGGTCACTCGGCGGTGCGCCGTTATGTGATGGGTGAAGCGTCGCAGGAGCGCCACGCCACCGCCGACGAAGTTGGGGCGATGAAGGCGATCGTGCGCGAAGGGTTGGAAGCCGGCGCCGTGGGCGTCTCCTTCGAGCGCAATCTGCGCCATTTCGATTGGCATGGCCGGTTGGCGCCGACCAATCTCGCTTCCGAGGAAGAGATTTTTGCTGTCGCTGGTGTGGCCGATGAAGTGGGGCGCGGGGTGATCCAGTTTGGCGGCGACCGAAATATCAGCACGCGGCTGGCCAAGGCCAGCCGGCGGCCGGTTTTCTACGGCAACATCACGCAGCAGGCGGTGGCGCCGGACAAATGGCGCCGGCAATTGACCGACGCCGAGAACCTAATGCGCCAAGGCCATCGCGGCTATCAGTTCGTCATGCCGCGGCCCGGCGATCTGCGTTATACCTTAAAGACGGCGCAACACTTCGATGCCTTGGCGACTTGGAAAAATGTCATGCTGCTGCCGCTCGAACAGCGCAAAGAAGTTTTCCGCGATCCGGCGACCCGAGCTAAGTTGCATTTCGAAGCGGTGGAAACACCGCTCAATCCCGATCTTGCCGGCGACTTTACGCGCCGCTGGGATTTACAGTTCGTCTTCAAGCCGGCGCTGGCGAAGAACGAGCATCTCATTGGCAAGAGCGTGGCGGAAATCGCCCGCGAACAAAACCAAGACGTGCTCGACGCGTTTCTCGATTTGGCGTTGGAAGAAAATTTAGAGACCGAGTTCGAACGGCGCGAAGTGAACAGCGACCAAGCGGCGATGACCGCGCTGCTCACCAGTCCCTATACTGTCATCGGCCAATCAGACGGCGGCGCCCATGTGGTCTTTCGCACCGACTATAGCTACTCGACTTACTTGCTGTCGCATTGGGTGCGCGAGAAACAGATCATGCCGCTGGAGGAAGCCATCCGAAAGCTCCCGTTCGTGCCGGCGTCGCTGTTCGGCTTCTCTGACCGCGGCCTCGTGCGTCCTGGCATGGCCGCGGATTTGATGATATTCGATCCGACGACTATCGCGCCATTGGAACCGGGCGTAGCACAGGATCTGCCCGGCGGCGCCAAGCGGCGCAAACAATTGGCGAAAGGTATCGAGTGGACCGTGGTGAACGGACAAGTTCTCATGGAACACGGCCAGCATACCGGTGCCTATCCCGGCAAGGTGGCGCGCAGCGGCGGCGCGCAGTAGAAAAACGTTAGAATGAGAAAAGTGGGAGGCAGGAAGTTCATGAGCTTCCTGCCTCTTTTGTTTTAGTCGAGGGACACGATCACAGGTTGCTTGCGGATTTTGTATTTACCGACTTGCTTCATTACTAGCGGCACGAGTTCTCCGGGGACGTCGACGAAGGACTTTTGGTTTTCGATGTGAATCTTGCCGATGGCGTTGCCGGGGATATCGGCGTGATAGGCGATGGTGCCGACTAAATCGCTGGGGCCGATGCCGTGGCTTTTGCCGACGTTCAAGGTTAGCCGCACCATGCCCGCCTCCTGTGAAGCTTTGTCACCGCGATGGCGCGGCGCGGA
>Ga0080064_1006138_pt1 | contig 13268 bp, 4 predicted proteins | sample Subgrocontami54m_FD_69260 | JGI IMG/M metagenome (GOLD analysis project Ga0080064, IMG submission 69260) | Subsurface groundwater microbial communities from S. Glens Falls, New York, USA - GMW46 contaminated, 5.4 m (SPADES assembly) (version 2) ...
TGCAGCGTCTCGCGCAACTGCTCCGCGGCCCACTGCACCGGCGGACTTTTCAACAACGCATCCTCGCGGTCGAGGACCAGCGCGACGGCCGGAGTCGCGCTCGCGGCGCGGGCGGCCGGGGGCATCAGCTTGGCCGCCGCAACCAGCGCGGTGGCCGTCGCTGTCTGCTTGATGAAGTCGCGCCGCGAAGGATCGGGGCGGAAGGGGTGCTTGGGGTTGGAAGACATGATGGGGTGCGCCAGGAGTAAAGACGTGGTTCGCGATCTGCACTGCGTCGCTTCAAGCCCGGGGGCAACGGTCCGAGAAGCGCGGTTCAATCAAACCAGACAACGCGCTCCTCATCTCTCCATTTCTTGCAAAGACTTGCCCGCATCTTGCGCTCGGGCCCGGCCGCGGGCGTTTGGGGCCAAACTCTGGCGAGTTCGGCTGCAAGCCGGCCGCGTCGTAATGGACGCGGCTACGGAAACGTGCGCATCGCTGCCGGGCCACATTGTATCCGCACCCATTACGGGCGCGGCCGTTTTTTTAATTCGCGCGGCGCAGGCGTCCGCGGCAGGTTCGCACTTACCCCGTGGCGTTCGTCGTTTCGAGCGACGGCGCTGCTCCAGCCTCAACGCCCCAAACACCATGTTTTCCGCTCGTGCGGCTCTCGCCACCGCGTGCCTTGTCGCGCTCCTGCATTCCCCGTCTGCGTTCGCGGCGCAGCAACCCACCGCCGCCTCCGGCGCCATCACGGGCCGGGTGGAGAACGCGGCCATCGGACGCTACCTCACCAACGCCCGCGTTTCCGTGAAAGGCACCGACCTCATCGCGTTCACCGACGACTTTGGCATGTACCGACTGCCCGCGGTGCCGGCGGGCTCGGTGCTGCTCGAGGTCTTCTACACCGGGCTGGACTCGCATCAGGCGACGCTCGCGGTCGCGGCCGGCGAGACGGTCGTCCACGATGTAAACCTCACCAGCGCCGCCTTGTACGGCCGTGGCAATGACACCGTGAAACTCAGTGCGTTCGTCGTCTCCACGACGAAGGAAACCGAAGGCGAGGCGCTCGCGACCAACGAGCAGCGGTTCGCGGCGAACATCAAGAACGTCATCGCCACCGATACATTCGGCGACGTGCAGGAGGGCAACCTGGGCGAATTCGTGAAGTTTCTTCCGGGCGTCGCGGTGAACTACGGCGACGCCGAGGCGCTCTCCATCTCGCTGCGCGGCTTCGCACCGAACCTCACGGGCATCACGACCGACGGCGCGCAGATTTCGAACGCGAACTACGGCGGTTCGTCGCGCGCGCCGTTCCTGTCGCAGACCTCGATCAACAACGTCTCGCGCGTCGAGGTTTCCAAGGTCCCGACCCCCGCCTCGCCCGCCGATGCGCTCGGCGGCTCGATCAACATGATCAGCAAGAGCGCCTTCGAGCGCAGCCGCGCGGAGCTGCGGTATCGCTTTTATCTCACGGGCAACTCGCACCGGCTGAAGCTGAAGGATCCGTACACCTTCGACAACGAGACGTACAAAATCCTGCCGAGCGCGGATTTCGATTACACGCTGCCACTGACGAAGAATTTCGGCGTGGTGCTCACCGGCCTGGCGACGAATTTCTACAACGAGCAGCGGATTCACCAATCCGCGTGGACCGAGTCCGGCACGGGCACCGGCGCATCGATTAGCGCGCCATTTCGCTCGACCGATGTAATCGTGGATGCGCCGCGCTTCACCTGGCGGAAGGCCGCGGGGATCAATGCGGACTGGCGCGTGACGCCGAATTCCGTGCTCTCGCTCGGTTTCGACCTGAGCGATTTCCACTCGCAGGTGGCGAACGTCAGCCGCAATGCGCAGACGGGCACGAACGGAACGCCGACCCTTGCGGTCGCCGCGGGCGGCGTGCCGTTCACCTACGGGCCGACGTTCACCAACGGCGCGACCGGCCGCGGCGCCGTGAGTCTCTCCGGCAATTCGACGAACCGCTACGAGCAGACGCGCGTCGGCAAGCTTCGCTATCGCTTCGACAACGGCGACTGGCGAATCAACACGAGCCTGAGCCGCTCGGCCTCGTCGACGCGGTTTCGCGGCGGCTCGGACGGATGGGTCTTCACCAGCGTGGCCGGCGCGCTCGAACTGCCGGCGCGCGTTTCGTTTTCCAACGTCTCGCCGGTCGGCAAGGGCGACTCCACCACGGTGGTGCAGGCGTTCGACAACACCGGCCGTCCGCTCGATCTGAACGAGATGAACAATTTTCGCGTGACGACGGCGACGATCGCGACGCGCGACATCACCGACGACATGGCATTCGGCGAATTGAACGTGCGCCGGCGGCTCGGTTTCCTGAGCTTTCCCGCCGCGGTGCAGATCGGCGGAATGGACCGGCTGCAAAAGCGCGACAGCCGGCTGCCGTCGGTTGCGTACACCTACAGCGGAATCAACGGAAGTCTCTCGGCCAAGCCGTATCAGTATCAGGTGTACGTCAACCAGGACTCCGGCTTCGGCGCGCACGATATCGCCTACATCAACGTGGGCCGCGCCTCGCGCGCCTTTGGCGCCAACCCCGCGCTGTTCAGCCAGACGCTCGCCCAGGTCGTCGCCGGCCGCACCTCGACGATCACCACGTCGGAGTTCATCCGCGAGCAGGTCCGCGCCGGCTACGCGCAGTGCGAGGCGCAGTTGTTCAACAACCGCCTGCGACTGCTCACCGGCGTCCGCTACGAGACCACCGCGGCGGACGGCCAGGGGCCATTTTTCGACCCTGGCGCGGTGTACGTGCGCACTGCGAACGGCGCCTTCGCGCGCAACGCCGCGGGCCAGCGTATCCGGAAACCGGAGGCCGGGGTGGCCAGCTCGCTCGAGGAACTGCTGCTCACGCGGAAGGAGCGCGGCAATGACGCGCACGGTGCGTACCACGGCTACTACCCCAGCCTGCATCTCACCTATCAGGTGGCGGAGAATTTCCAGGCGCGCGCGGCGTACGCGCGCAGCTACGGCCGGCCGAATTTCAACGAGGTCATCCCGAACGTCGTGATCAACGAACGCGACCTCGACGAGAGCCAGCTCGCGGATCCGAGCATCGTGCCCGGCTTCATCACGCTGCGGAATCCAGGACTCAAGCCGTGGGTGGCGGACAACTACGACGTCTCGCTCGAGTATTACACGACGCAGGGCGGCGTGTTCACCCTCGGTGCGTTCCGCAAGGACATCGCCGGTTTCTTCGCGAACGACGTCCGGCGAATTACCGCGGCGCAGGCGGAGGACTACGGGCTCGATCCGCGCTACGCGGGGTTCGAAGTGACAACGAAGATCAACACCGGCCAGGCCCGGGTATCCGGCATCGAGCTGAACCTGCGCCATTCGCTGGCCGCGCTCGGCGCGTGGGGCCGGCCGTTCTCGGTGTTCTTCAACGCGACGAAGCTGAAGCTCGAGGGCGATCGGCAGGCCGACTTCAGCGGATTCATCGACGATGCGCGAAGCTGGGGCGTGACGTTCACGCGCCAGAAGCTGGTCGTGATGGCCAAGTGGAACTGGCGCGGCGAACAAAAGAACGCGGCTTACCCCTCGGCCGGACCCGACGGCTACAATTACAGCGGCGCGCGAACGCACCTCGACCTGAACCTCGACTACCAGTTTGCGAAGCGACTGTCGGTGTTTCTGAACGCGCGCAACGTGTTCGACGTGCGGGCGGAGGCGTTGCGTTACGGCTCACAGACGCCGGCCTACGCGAAAGTCATCTCGTCGGCCGAGTACGGCGTGCAGCTCGGCGCGGGGGTGAAGGGAACGTTTTAGCGGGGCTTTGCCATCCTCGGCCATCTCCCGCAGCGACCAGCGGGCCGACCCCGTCGGTCCCCCGCAGCGGACAGCGGGCCGACCCCGTCGGTCCCCGTCCCCGTCGGTCCCCGTCACATGTTGGCGACGAGCTGGGCGCATGTTGGCTGTAACATGTAACAGGCAGACCCCGTGAGTGGCCGCGACGAGGGCACGCATTGCAACCGTCAGCGGTTCGTGAGTGAATCGCCGCGGTGGGTTTCCAACTCCGCCTTTGTCCGCCATCAGGCGTCGCGCGCGCGGGACGGCTTTTCTCCAGCACCATGAAAACTTCTCTCGCCTTCACGTCGATGCGCCGGCTGCTGTCGCTCGGCACAGCCCTGGCGGCTCCCATCACCCATGCCGCCGCAGCCGATGCGATGCCGAAACCCGCAAACGACTCCGATCCCGTGGTCATGACACCGTTCGAGGTCAGCACGACCGGCGACCGGGGCTATCACGGCGCGAACGCGATGTCGGGCACGCGGCTCAATTCGAAAATCGAGGACCTCGCCAACTCGATCACCGTCGTGACGAAGGAACAGATGGCGGACTTCGCGCTGCTCGATCTGAACGACATCTTCAATTACGAGGCCGGCACCGAGGGCACGGGGAACTTCACCGACTTCACCTTCGATCGAAACTTCGTCGCGCACGACAACACGGAGTTGAATCCCGGCAGCGCCAACCGGATTCGCGGCATCGGCCCGGCCAACATCACGTACGGCTCCTTCGAGACGAGCGGCCGGACGCCGATCGATCCGATCGACATCGACGCGGTGGAGATCAGCCGCGGGCCAAACTCCAGCCTCTTCGGCATCGGCAACGCCGCCGGCACGGTCAACACCGTGCGCTCGTCGGCCAATCTGTCACGTCACCGCTCGCAGGTGGCGACGCGGGTCGACAGCAACGACGGCTACCGCGCCAGCCTCGATCTCAACCGCGTGTTGAAGCAGGAAACCCTGGCCGTGCGCGGCAGCGCGGTGTTCCAGCACGACGGCTTCGCGCTGAAACCCTCCGGGGCGGACTCCGAGCGTTACAACGCGATGGTCAAGTATCGGCCGTTCAAGCGCACCGTCCTCTCGGCCTCGTACTCGTACTATCATTTTTACGGCAACCGGCCGAACACCACGACGCCGCGCGACGCCATCACGCAGTGGCGCGACGCGGGTTCGCCCACCTGGGATCCCGTGACGGCCACCGCGACGATCAATGGCGTCAGCCGCGCCGGACTGCCAACGTCGCTCGCGCGCGTCGACCGCACCTACACGCTGCTGTTCCTCGACCAGACCGGCGTGCAACACTGGACTTTCGGACAGAGCACCAGCACCACGAATCCGACCGCGGTCAACGGGAACCGGATGCTGGTCAGCCCCTCGTTCGACACCGTCCGTGCGCAGCCGCTAATCCAGAATTATTTTCGGCCGCTCACTTCGAAGAACATCTATGACTGGTCGGAGATCAATCTCTCGGCGCCGAACCGCGTCGACGACAAATCGGCCATCTCCTCCGTCCTGCTGGATCAGGTAATCATTTCCGGCAACCGCCACCAACTCGCGGTGCAACTCGGCTGGTTTCGCGAGGACAGTCAGCGCAATGCGCGCAACATCTACGCCGGCACGTCCGGCATCGCGAGTGCCATCCAGATCGACGTCAACGAACGGCGGCTGGACGGGACGCCCAACCCGAACTTGCTCCGGCCGTTCTACAATGCCGCCGTGCCCGTATCGACGTTCGCGCCGTTGCTGCGCGACACTTACCGGGCGCAGCTCGCCTACCAGCTCGATTTGAGCCGCGACCAGAAATGGTGGCGCTGGCTCGGCAACCATCAGGTAAGCGCGTACAGCGAATACAAGGACATCCAGTCGCGCACGCGTTCCTACCGCGACGCCATCGTGGACGACCACGCCTGGATCCCCGCAGGCGTGACCCGCGGAACGGACAACGCCACCGGCGGGCTCGCGGGTGGTCCGCGAACCACGCAAGTGCAGTTGATCGGGTACGTGGGCGACAATCAGGGCTCCAATGTCGACCACGCTCCTCCGGGATTCCAGCAGGGCGTCTATCCCCTCACCTGGGGCAATGGCACGACGGGAACCTTCGTGCAGGAGCCCGCCCGGATTGGGTTCGCCTACTCCAGCGGCGGCGGCGGTTCCAACAACTGGTCGATCCTCAAGTCGCGCGGGGCCATCCTGCAAAGCCGGTTTCTCCACGATCGGATCGTCACGACCCTCGGCTGGCGGCACGACGAACGCTTCAGCCGCGCCGGCGGGCCTATCCGGCTGCTGCCGGACGGCGCCACTTTGGACGAGGCGAGCTTCCATTCGTGGTCGACGGCGAACTGGAACGTCGGCGAGGGGAACACGCAGACGCGCGGGGGGGTCGTGAAGCCGACGCGCTGGCTCAGCGCGTTCGTGAACCAGTCGAACAGCTTTCAACCGGCGAACGCCGCGGTGAACCTGTACCGCGAGCGATTGCCGGATCCGTCGGGCAAGGGCGAAGACTACGGCGTCATGGTGAACGCGCTCGGCGGAAAACTTTTCGTGCGCGCGAATATCTACAACACGCGGCAACTCGGCTCGCGCAACGGCGACAACGCCACGCTCGGCCGCCGCACGCTGCAGGTGGACCGCGCCAATGTCCCCGGCGTCTCGACCGCGGCGCCCGCGTATCAGCTGCAGGCGAAGGCGACCGAGTGGGCGCAGGCCGCGGCCGCCGCGCGGGGCCAGACGTTGACCGGCGAGCAGCTCGCCACGGAGGTCGCGCGGCTGATGGGTGTCGGCGTCGACTTCCTCGATCCGTTTCCCTTCGGCACCGCAACCACGGCCGACATCACTGCGAAAGGCAAGGAGCTGGAGATAAACTACAATCCGACCGCGTATTGGACGCTGAAGCTGAACTTCACCGAGCAGAAGACAATCGATGCGAATCTCGCGCCCGACGTGACTCGCTGGGTCGGCGAACGGCTGAAGGTTTGGGAGCCCCTCATCGATCCGTTGACGGGGCGGCCTTGGTACACCGAGCGGTACAATGGCCAGATGTCGGCGAAGGAATATGTCGACTTCAACGTGCGCGCGCCGCTCGGTCTCGCGCTGGCGGGCGAAGGCCTCAGCCGGCCGCAAATTCGCCGCTACCGCGCGAATTTCGTGACGAACTTCCGGCTGGCCGCGATCACCGACCAGCGCTTCCTGAAACGCTTCAATGTCGGCGGCTCGGTGCGCTGGGAGGATAAATCCGCGATCGGCTACTGGGGAGCCCAGCAGCCGCCGGCGATCATCACTGACTACGATCGCAGCCGCCCGATTTACGATCCGGCGCACTACTACGTCGATTTGCTCGCGGGCTATCGCACCCGGCTGTTCAGCGACAAGGTCGCGACCACGATCCAGCTCAACGTGCGCAACGTGACCGAGGGTGGCCGGCTCCAGGCCATCGGCGCGAATCCGGATGGGACGTTCACCGGGTATCGGATCATCAGCCCGCGCGTCTTTATCCTAAGCGCGACGTTTGAATTATGAAGCTGCGAATCGAATTGCAGACGACGCGGAGGTCGTCGCCCCAACCGGGAGGGCCCGCCTCCGTGCGGTCCGCCCGTTACATTGCGGCCTTCCTGACCGTGATGGCCGTCTGGGCCAATCGCCTTACCTCCGCCGAGCGGCTTGACCGCGGCACAATCGCCTTCCCGGCGAAGGATGGCGGGGTGTATGTCGGCTGGCGATTGCTCGCGGACGATCGCGCGACGGCGGCGTTCGACGTTTACCGCCGCGATGCGGCCAGCGGCACGTCGCGGAAGATCAATGGCGAGCCCATCGCGGCATCAACCAATTGGATTGACCGCACGGTCGTCGCGGATGGCAAGGCTCGCTTTGCGGTGACGCTCGCCGGAGTGGCGGCGAAACCGGCGGACTTCGTTCCGATCGCGGAGCGCGCCGACGTCGGGGGATTCGTGCGCATCAAGCTGCAAGGCGACTACAAGGCGCAGAAAGTCGGCATCGCGGACCTGGATGGCGACGGGAAGCTCGACTACCTGATCAAGCAGCCGGATTTCAACGTCGACCCGTACGCGATGGGGCCGCCGACTTACTGGAAGCCGAGCCCCGAGCCGTTCAAGCTCGAGGCGTACCGGCACGACGGCACGTTCATGTGGCGCTACGACATGGGGCCGGGAATCGAGACGGGCATCTGGTATTCGCCGATTGTGGTGTATGACCTCGATGGAGACGGGAAGGCCGAGGTTTACTGCAAGGCCGGTCCGAAGGATCCGGCGGAGATCGTGCGGCATGAACGCGGCATGGTGATCGGCGGGCCGGAATTCCTGGTGAAGCTCGATGGCGCGACCGGTCGCGAGCTCGCGCGAGTTCCCTGGCCCGATCGCAGCGGCATCAAGGACAAGGGCCGCGATGGCCCGCTGCACGACTACAATTTCATTTCACGCAATCTGCTCGGCGTCGCGTATCTCGACGGCAAGCGGCCGCACCTGATCGTCGAACGCGGCACCTACAGCCTGATCAAGATTCGCGCGTACGACCCGGCGCTGAAGCTCGTGTGGAGCGTCGACACCAAGGACGAATACGCCCGCTGGGCCGGCCAGGGCACGCACGGGATGCAGGTCGCCGACATCGATGGCGATGGCCGCGACGAGGTAATCATCGGTTCAGCCGCGCTCGATGATGACGGCCGGCCGTTGTGGAGCACGGGGCGCGGGCATCCGGACGCCTGCTACATCGGGCACATGGATCCGTCGCGACCGGGGCTGCAGATCTACTATGGCATCGAAGGCCGGCAACCGCGCGACGGTATTGCGTTGGTGGATGCGCGGACGGGAAAAACGATTTGGGGTTATCCCGCGCCGACCACGCACATCCATACGTCGGCGCTCGTCGCCGACATCGATCCGACGCGGCCGGGCGTGGAGTTTTATGGCGGCGAGGCGAACGGCAGCGATTTTTGGGTCTACGATGTCAAGGGTACCCGGATCGGCGACAAACCGATGGGCGGACTCTCCGCGGTGGCGGTGTGGTGGGAGGATTCGTTGACCAAACTGGTCGTCGCGCAGCACAAGCTGTTTCGTTTCAAGCCGCCGACGCCCCAGCAAGTCGCGGCCATCAAACCGCCTCCCGTGCCCGAGCCCACCGTCGGCGGACTGGTGCAGAGCATGAAGCAAAAAGGCCCGGCGAAAGTCGTGGTGAACGAACTCTGGCCGGGCTACGTCGGAGAAGTGTTCGGCCGAATCGAGGGCAACGTCGTCGCAGTCGCCGATTGCCTCGGCGACTGGCGCGAGGAGTTGATCGTGAGTCTCCCCGGTGAAATTCGGGTATACTCGACCACGACACCTGCGACCTCGCGGCGGATGTGCTGGATGCAGGATCGGCAATACCGCACCGCCGTCGCGCGGCAGACGATGGGGTATCTTTATCCGCCGCTCCCCGGCGATGGCGAACGACCGTGAATTCCACGAACCGCAGCGCGGTCAACCTGACCGTGCAGGCCCGACGGAGTTTCCCTTGGTCGAGGCGCGGTCAGGTTGACCGCGCTACGAGAACACCGACTGCCATCAGCATATCACTCCTCCCTTTTTTCTCATGAAATCGCGCCATTCCACGCTACTCCTCACTCTTGTTTTCGGCGGTCTCTTCCGGTTGGGGGCAGCGGACGCCGCGTCCTGGCAGCCCTCCGGCGACGCGCGCGCCACGATAACCCCGCAGCCCGACGGCAAGGCCCAGATCGCTTCGACGGAGCAGGAATTCACCGTCGACTCGGTCGCGAGCCTGCCAGCCAAGGGCGGCGACGCATTTGCGATCGACGTGCGCGTGCGGGTCGGCATCGACATGAACGCGCAGCCCGAGCTCGCGTGCTTTGATGCAAACGGCCGGGAAATCCCGCCACCGACGAGTCCAGCCGCAAACCGCCAGAGCACGACTCAGTGGCAGAAGTTCTCGAAAACGTTCATCGCCTGGCCGAACACCGCGACCGTGCGCGCGCGGCTCCGGACGTTCGGGCGCGGCACGCTGTTCACCGAGGCGCTCACGCTGAAGCCGGCGGAAATCGACACGTACAAGACCGGGGCGCTGGTCGCACGGCCCCATCCGCGGACGCGCACGGGTGTGCTGCTCGAGTCGAATTTCGGCATCGTCAACCGCGAGCTGATCAGCCGCGAGGACAAGGACGGCGATGGCAAGTGGGCGCTCGTGCTCCAGAATCTCGATAAACTCACCCAGCAGGAACAAAAGGGCGACGACTGGCGCAGCAATTTCGAGGACAATCCGAATGTGATTCTCTGGACCGACGGCGCCGTCCTGAAATCCGACACGATCGCGGCTGATCGTGCGCCCGATGCCGCACGAGCCCTGCATTTCCGGATGAAGGTCCACCCCGGGCCGTACACCGTCCGGCTCAGCGATCCGGCTCGCCCGGTCGCCGTGTCGCTCGATGGTAAAACCTGGCGGCGCGCCGAGGGCGGCGACGAGATCGAGTTGGGCGCGTTCCCGATGGCGGATGGCGTCGTCGAGGCGTGGATCGACGCGTGTTACGCGGACAAAATCAAGCAGGGTCCGGCATATTTCGATTACGTGCGGTTGATGCCGACCGCGCACAGCCCGGACATCGAGCGACTCGTCGCCGCCGCGAAACGGAAGCCGGCGCAAATCGCGCGCGGTGCGGCCGACGAAACGAAGGTGCCGGTCACCGTCGAGGCGCCGGCGTTTTCAGCGCTGACCCAGTGGCCGGTGCGGTGCGGGTTGCCGGTGCCGCCGGGCGAGTTGCTGTCGGCCGACCACATCACGGTGCGTGACGCCAGCGGCCGCGCGCGGCCGAGCCAGAATCGCATCATGGCGCGCTGGCCCGACGGCAGCGCCAAGTGGATCTTCGTCGATTTCATGCACGAGCTTTCGCGCGGCGCGAAAGCTGAGTACGCCGTCGCCTACGGCAACGGCGTCAAGGCCACGGCATCTTCAGACTCGGTGCGGATCCGGAAAACGAACGCCGGGCTCGAGATCAACACGGGCGCGATTCAATTTCTGGTTTCGGGCGCCAAGTTTGGACTAATCGAAAACGTGCGGCTGGCCTCCGGCGAAATCGTGCAGCGCGCGCCGATCAGCGCGGAAATCACGGAAACCGGCGGCCAGGTCTGGCGGGCGGTCGAATTGCCCGTCACGAAAATCGAGGTGGAGCAGGCGGGGCCGCTGCACGCCGTCATCCTCGTCGAAACGAAGCTCGCGGAATCCGGCAAACCCGCCGCGGGGTTTCATCATCGCGCGCGGATTCATGCGTACGCGAACAGTCCGCTGATCGAGATCGATTACTTCGTGGCGAACACGGACAGCCGGCCCGCAAAGAGCGTCGGCGGTTCGATGGCGAGCAAGGTCGTGATCAAGTCGCTCACGCTGCGGGTGAAGCCCGACGCGCCGATGGTGAGCGCGCGGCACGATGCCGGCACCGCGCCGGCGGCCGCGGCTCGCGTGCAAAAATCGGACGAGGCGGCGCTGACGCTGAACGGCTCCCACTCCACCGAGAGCAAGGCCGCGGTGGCCGGCTGGGCTGGACTCGGGCTCGCCCACGGCGGCAGCCTGCACGTGGGGCTCGCCGATTTCCGCGCCCAGTATCCGAAGGCGCTGCGCTGGGATGCGAAGGGACTCGCGATCGATCTCTGGGCGGAGGAAGGCGGCGAGTTCGACTGGATCGAGGGCATCGGCAAGACGCATCACCTCGCGCTCGTTTACGGCCAGGGCGCGCCGGTGGACGCGGCATTGCTCGCGGCCGGGCCCGTGCTCGCGACCGCAAGTCCCGCCTGGTATGTGCGGAGCGGCGCGTGGGGACCAATCGGCACGGCGGCGGAAAGCGGCATGCCCGAAGTCGAACAGTCGCTCGTCGCGCACATGAAAGGTTCGGTGATCGAACGCGTCGGGCTGGGCTTCGAGAATTACGGCGACCACAGCTCGAGCGGCTACGTCAAAGGCAGCCCGCTGTGGGACAACAATGAATACGATCTGCCCGCCGCCTGCCTGGTGCACTTCGCACGGACCGGCGATCGCGCGGCGCTCCAGCTCGGGCTGGCGAGCGCGCAGCATTATCTCGACGTCGACACGATCCACTACTCGAGCCAGCACGCCGATTGGGCACGGGCGCAGCGCGTGCACAGCCACGCCACCTTTGGTCATCACTCGGCGCAAGGTCCGGATTACAACCATGCCGGCTATGTGCAGGGACTGATCTGGCATTCCTATTTGCTGGGCGAGCCGACGGGGATCGCCGGCGCACGCGGGATTGCCGACTGGGCGTCACGCCGCACACCGATTCTCACCAACGGCATGGAGCGGCTGATCGGCCATGCCCTGATGACGTGCAACGATGTCTACGAGGCGACCGGCGAGGAAAAATATCTGCGCGCGTCCGCGGGGCTCGTGGATCAAGCGTTGAAATGGGAGCATCCGATTCGCAGCGGTTTTCTCGCGCGGATTTTCGAAGCGCCGGCCTTCTACTCGGGATGCCCGTTCGACAACGGTGTGATCTCGGCCGGACTGATCAAGTTCAACCAGTGGGCCCGCGTCCCGGAGGTCGACGCGATGCTCACGCGGTTCGCGCAGTGGACGCTGACCGACACCTGGATCGCCGGGAATGCGCTGGCGAGCAAGGGCGGTTCACCGCGCAAAGGCGGCAGCGCGCAGCACATCGGCAATCAAGGCCGGCTCATGTCGTACGTGTATGCAGTGACCAAGGATCCATTCTACCTCGCCGTGCCGGCGAAGCTTGCCGCGATCGGCTTTGCGGCCAATGCGAAGCCCATTCCCGGCACCCGTTCGACCGGGCTCATCTACAACTACCTGCCCTGGCTGCTGGCCACCGTGCACGCGAACGGCGATCCGCAGCCGGAGGCCACGCTGGAAGTCGCCGCGACGGGTGGCGATGTGGCCCTGTCGCCGGGAGCCAGGCACGTCGTGACCCTGACGCTGCGCAACACCGGGACGACTCCCCTGCGCGATTTCCGCGCCTCGTTCCACGCCCGCCGCGATTTCACGATCCATGCGCTGCAGCCGGCGCCGGCGATGCTCGCTCCGGGCGCGACCGCGGAGTGCCGCTACGAAATCCAGGCCCCGGCCGAGGTGAATCTGTCGTGCGACTATAACCAGATCGCGTACGCGCATTGGACGGCACTGTACGCCCGCGGCGACGCCGCGCGGTTCGCGCATCGCGTGGTCAAGATCACGTTGCAGCCCGATGCGGGGTCCGGCGGCGCGGGGCGTGGAGTGGAGTAAATGGCGTCGCCTGCACCGCCCGGTTCAACCGGTGCACGCAGTAGCCCGCGAATCACGCGAATAGACGCGAATGATACCAATGTCTGGTGACATTTTGACTTCTCCGAGCTGGGGCCGGTTCTCCGAACCGGCCTGAGTTTCATGGTGCAATTCACGCTGAAACCCAGGCCCGCTCGGGGAGCGAGCCCCACCTGAATAGTCCAAAACAATCAAGCCGCTGGTATGAGA
>Ga0080064_1006139_pt1 | contig 13266 bp, 10 predicted proteins | sample Subgrocontami54m_FD_69260 | JGI IMG/M metagenome (GOLD analysis project Ga0080064, IMG submission 69260) | Subsurface groundwater microbial communities from S. Glens Falls, New York, USA - GMW46 contaminated, 5.4 m (SPADES assembly) (version 2) ...
CGCCCGCGGCGACCCCCGCAGCCGCCAGCGGCTCGATGTACTGCGCGAGGCCGGCCGTGACACCGTCGCCGGCGCCCGGCAGCTGCAAGCTGTGCGTGACGTCGAAGACGACGGGGTAGCCGAGCTCGCGGAGCATCGGCAATGCGCGCATGTCGACGATCAGGTCGTTGTAGCCGAAGCTCACACCGCGTTCGGTGACGAGGACCGATTCGTTGCCTTCAGCGGTCACTTTGGCAATGACATGACGCATGTCCTTCGGCGCCAGGAACTGACCCTTCTTGATGTTGACCGCCTTGCCGGTCCGCGCCGCGGCGGCAAGCAGATCCGTCTGACGGGAGAGGAACGCCGGTATCTGCAGGACGTCGACCACCTCCGCTGCGGCCGCGGCTTGCGCGGAATCGTGAATGTCGGTCAGCAGCGGGAAACCGGTGCGTCCGCGAACGTCCCCGAGAATCCGAAGGCCGGCGGCGAGGCCGGGCCCGCGGAACGATTGCATGGATGTGCGATTGGCCTTGTCGTACGACGCCTTGAAAATCACCGGGACGTGACACCGCGCGGCGACCTCATGGATCGCCGAGGCCATTTCGAGGGCGTGCGCCGCGCTCTCGATGACGCAGGGACCGAGGATGAAGGCGAGGGGATGGCCCCCACCGACAGACAAGGACCCGATCCGGACCGGTTTCACTGGGACATTATAGCGGGCAGCCCGCAGCGGGCAGCCTGCAGTTGGCAGCGAAACGAAGCGCCTCGATTTACGACGTCGCTACTGCCGGCTGCCGGCTGCGAGCGGCAGGCTATCTGCGCGCCGCTTCGACAACTAACGGCGCGAGCTGTCCAGTCTTATGCCGGTGGCTCGCTTCGATGAAGCTCGCAAAGAGCGGATGCGGCCGGAGCGGCTTTGATTGGAACTCCGGATGGAACTGGACGGCGACGAACCAGGGATGCGACGGCAACTCGGCGATCTCGACGAACTTGCCATCGGGCGAGCGGCCGGACACGCGCATCCCGCTCTGCGCCAGCGCCGACTCGTACAGGCAGTTGAACTCGAAGCGGTGTCGGTGACGCTCGTAGATCAGGCTCTGGCCGTAGATCCTCTCCGCGACCGATCCCGGGACCAGCTCGCACGCGTAACGTCCCAGGCGCATCGTTCCACCCAGCTCATCGACACCAAGCAGATCGCGAAGTTTATAGATCACCTTGTGCGGGGCATTCTCGTCGACCTCCGTGGAATCGGCGCCCTCGAGGCCGCAGACGTTGCGCGCAAACTCGACGGTTGCCCACTGGAAGCCATAGCAGATCCCGAAGAACGGGACGCCGTGTGCGCGCGCGTACTCGGCCGCTTTCATCATGCCTCGCGTGCCGCGCGATCCAAATCCGCCGGGAACGAGAATGCCGTGCGCATCCGCGAGGAGCCGTGCGCCGCCTTCTTTCTCGAGCGCTTCCGCCTCCACCCAGTTGAGGCGCACCTTCAGCTTGTTGGCGAATCCGCCGTGAAAGACAGCCTCGTTGAGGCTCTTGTACGAATCCTCATAGCCGGTGTACTTGCCGACCACGTGGATCGTCAGCTCGTCGATCGGGTTCTTGATGCGGTGGACGAGCTCCTGCCACGCCTCGGTCTTTGCTTCGGTCTGCGGCAGGTGCAGCAGCTTCAGGATGATCCGATCCAGGCCTTCAGCGGCAAGGACGAGCGGCACTTCGTAGATGGTCGGGACGTCCTTGGCTGTAATGACCGCCTCTTCGGGGACGTCGCAAAAGAGCGCGATCTTTCGCTTGATGTCGGCATCGAGGAAGCGGTCGGTGCGGCAGAGCAGGATGTCGGGCTGGATGCCGATCGATCGCAGGTCACGCACGCTGTGCTGCGTCGGCTTGGTTTTCAGCTCGCCCGCGGTGCCGAGGAACGGCACGAGCGTCAGGTGCACGTAGCTCGTGTTCTCGCGGCCGACGCCGAGCCGGAACTGCCGGATGGCCTCGAGGAATGGCATGCTCTCGATGTCGCCGACGGTGCCGCCAATCTCGACGAGCACGACGTCGACGTCGCGCGCGGCGATACGGATCGCGTCCTTGATTTCATTCGTGATGTGCGGAATAACCTCGACCGCTCGTCCCAGGTAGTCGCCGCGTCGCTCCTTCTGAATCACGGACAGATAAATCTTGCCCGTCGTCCAGTTGCTGTTGCGTGTCGCCACCATGCTGGTGAAGCGCTCGTAGTGCCCGAGATCCAGGTCGGTTTCGGCCCCGTCGTCGGTGACGTAGACCTCGCCGTGCTGGTAGGGACTCATCGTGCCGGGATCGACGTTGATGTACGGGTCGAACTTCTGGAGCGCCACCGAGTAGCCGTGGTCTTCCAGGAGCCGCCCGATCGAGGCTGCCGCGAGTCCCTTGCCGAGCGAGGAAACCACTCCGCCGGTGACAAAGATGTACTTCACAGGACGTCCGTCAGGTCGTTGGGTCATGCAGCCTCATGTGCGCGTCGGAACCGCCAGACACTGGCGGCGCACGCGGTCCAGATCTTCTGGCGTATCCACGCCGATGGAGTCGTACTGTGTTTCAACCGTGTGAATACCGTAGCCGTGCTCGAGCGCGCGAAGCTGCTCGAGCGACTCGGAGAGCTCGAGCGGCGTTTGCGGCAGCCCGGAGAACGTGAGTAGGAACGCGCGTCGGAAACCATAGAGACCGATGTGCTTGAAGGCCGGCGGCACCGGCTGCAACCGGATATCGCGCAAGTGCGGGATAGGCGCGCGCGAGAAATACAGTGCGTGTCCGCGCCTGTCACTCACGACCTTCACCACGTTCGGGTTGACATGGTCCGCGGGATCCCGGATCACGCAACACACGGTCGACATGTTCACCGCCGCATCGGCAACCAGCGGTTCGATGACCTGCTGGATCATTTCGGGCTCGATGAGCGGCTCGTCGCCCTGGACGTTCACCACGATGTCGCACGACAGATCGGCGGCCACTTCCGCGATGCGATCGGTGCCGGTGCGGTGCGTGGCACGCGTCATCCTGGCGATTCCGCCAAAAGCCGTCACAGCGGCGGCGACGCGCTCATCATCGGTGGCCACGACCACGGCATCCACGCCGCGCGCGGCGGCGGCGCGACGATAGACATGCTCGACCATGGGACGGCCCGCGATATCGGCAAGGGGTTTGCCCGGTAAACGCGCGGCTCCGTACCTGGCGGGGATGACGGCGACGATTTTTGGAGGGGAAAGTGTTCTGTCGAAGGGATCCCGGAACCCGACAGGGTGCACGACGAATAATAGCACGCGCCGGAGGATGAAGTCGGGAACCGGCTGAACCGAATGTTAAGATAAGCGTGTATTTGGTGATGGACTGGAAATCGACCGCGGTGATCTCGGGCGCCGGGTTGCTCGCAACCTGGTTCTTTTCGATGCCCGCTGTCCAGCCACCGGCGACCAATCCGATCGCGCCTGCCGCTGGCGTGCCTCAAGCATCCGCAACGACAATCGATATTCAGCGGGAAGCGGCGCGACTTCAGTTGCGGACGCACCAGGAGTCCCGTTACAACGAGACGTCGCGCAACCCGTTTCGTTTCGGCGCGCGTCCGGCGCCGGAGGCGCGCGCATCTGGTACCTCGGGTCCGTCCCGGGTCGCCCAGCCGATCGCCATCCCACCCGCGCCACCGCCGCCCCGGGTATCGCTCGACGGAATTGCCACGGACGTCGTCGACGGTCAGGAGCAGCGGACCGCCATCCTCAATACGGATTCAGGTGTCGTGCTCGCCAGGGAAGGCGAGCAGGTGGCCGGGCAGTTCCGAGTCGTGAAGATCGCCCCGGACGCCGTCGAGCTCGTCAATGTGACAGACGGCTCAGTATTACGCGTCGTCCTACGATAACGTTGACCACGAAGAACACGACGGACACGAAGAATAGCTATTCAGATCAATCAGACGCGAACAATCCGGACCTCGCGCACACCCTTCACCTTCCGGATCTCATCAAGCACCGCCTGCGGGATCTCCGAGGTTTCATCGACGATCACGACGCCCACGGCGCTGTCCCCTTGCCGTCCGAGCGCGAAGTTCGCGATGTTGACACGGTGGCGGCCGAGTATCGTTCCGATGTCGCCGATGACGCCTGGCTGATCCGTGTTGCGAATCACAATCATCGTTCCCTCGAGCGGCGCCTCAACAGCAATGCCGTCCAGCAGCACGAGCCGCGGGGATGTCCGCTCGAAGACGGCGCCTTCCGCCCATAGTTCGCCATCGGTGGTGTGAAGCTTCACCGAGAGCAGGCTGGTGTAATTGCGCGACCGTGTGCTGCGCGACTCGATGACCTCGATGCCTCGCTCCCCGGCCACCGTTCTGGCGTTCACCGGCGTGACGCCGGACGACAGCATCGGCTTGAAGAGTCCGACAAGCACAGCGTTGACGATCATGTCATTCCGGCCGACCGCCAGGTCGCCGTAGTAGCGGACCCCCAATGTTTTCACGCGGCTGTCGTTCATTTGCGCCAGAAACACGCCCAGGCGCTCGCCAAGCTCGAGGAAGGGCTGCAACCGGCTGAACTCCTCGGCAGAGACGGATGGGAAGTTCACCGCGTTGCGGATGATCCCATCGCGCAGGAAGTCGCGCAGTGCCGCCATCGTTTCCATGCCGACCAGTTCCTGGCCTTCGCGCGTCGACGCGGCGATGTGCGGCGTGGCCACAACCTGCGGCAGCATCTGCAACCGCTGATCGATGGTCGGCTCTTTCTGGAACACGTCGAGCGCCGCGCCTCCAACCTGTCCCGCTTCTATCGCGTCTGCCAGCGCGGCTTCATCGATGAGATCTCCGCGTGCGGTGTTGATGATGCGGATGCCCTTCTTCGCGCGGGCCAGCCGGTCGGCGTTGACGATATTCTTGGTCGTCGCGGTCGACGGCATGTGGAGCGAGACGTAGTCCGATCGCGCAAAGAGGTCGTCGAGCGACACCAGCTCGACACCAAGATCGCCGGCAACTTCCTCAGAGATAAAAGGATCGTGGGCGATGATGCGCATGTCGAATGCGGCGGCGCGTCGCGCCACCTCCTGCCCGATGCGCCCGAGACCGGCAAGGCCGAGAGTCTTCTCGCGGACTTCCTCGCCGAGAAACTTCTTTTTCTCCCATTTGCCCTGCTTCATCGCGCTGTCGGCGGCGGCAAGGTGGCGCGCCATCGCCAGGATCAATCCCACGGCGAGCTCGGCGACGCTGACGCTGTTCGCGCCAGGGGCGTTCATCACGACGATGCCGCGTGCGCTGGCCGCGGCAACGTCGACGTTGTCGACGCCGGTGCCCGCGCGGGCAATGACGCGAAGTTTCTGAGCGGCGTTGATGATGACGGAGGTAACCTTGGTCGCGCTTCGGACGACGATGGCGTCGGCATCCGCGACGTCACCGGCAAGTTGTTCGGGCGCCCGGCCAGTACGGGCATCGACGCTCCAGCCTTCCGCGCGCAGCAGGTCGAGCGCGGATGCAGGCAGGTCGTCGGCGACTACGATTTTCAATGGTGGTTCCGAAAAGAAAGGCGTCGGCGACGCGTTGATGATGTCCGCGGCCTCAGCACTCGACGCCGCAGCTTCCACAAACGCCAAGTATAATCTGCGGCTGGCACCGGAGCATGATTTCGTATCTTCCACTGAAACGGGCCACAGAGACTCAGAGACACGGAATACAAATTCGAAAAGCGTTCTCTGCGTCTCTCTGTCTCTGTGGCCCGTGATGTAACAGCCGCACTACGATGGTGCAAACCGCTAAAATGCTCGGGATCACGCAGCGATCGTGCACCTCGCAGGGCGTTTTCAACAGGGTTTTCAACAGAAATTGTGAGTAACCCGCGGAATTCGCGTGGGACTCTGACCTAACACCGAAGGCCGATCTCAAGGTCGCCTCTACGAATAACGATCGATAGAAAATCGTCGGCAGGGATCGCCGACAGTGTAGGGGCGGGTCCTAAGGACGGCCCCTACTCTCTCTCCCGAGAACACGAGGAGTTCAATGAATCGCAAAGTGACAGTCGTTGGCGGCGCCGGAAACGTGGGCGCCACGGTCGCGCGTGCGATCGCTGAAAAGGAACTGGCCGATGTCGTCATCATCGACATCGCCGAAAACAAGGCGACGGGCATCGCGCTCGACATCTACGAGACGTGTCCGATTAGCGGCTCGGATTCGCGCGTCATCGGCGGAGGCGACTGGGGCGCAGCCGCCGGGTCCGACATCGTCGTGATCACGTCGGGCAGGCCGCGAGGACCGGACATGAGCCGCGACGACCTGGTGCGCGTCAATTTCGACATCATGAAGAGCATTGCGCCAAACCTCGTCGAGCACTGCCCGAACGCGATCATTATTCCAGTGGCGAACCCGCTTGACGCGATGGCTCAGGCGCTGTTCAAGCTGACCAAGTTTCCGAAAGAGCGAATCATCGGCATGGCCGGCGTGCTCGACTCGGCGCGCATGAGCACCTTTGTCGCGATGGAGCTGAACGTGTCGGTCGAGAACGTCTCCTCGTTCGTACTCGGCGGCCACGGCGACACCATGGTGCCCCTGCCGAGGTATTCCACCGTCGCCGGGATCCCCATCACGGATCTGCTGTCGAAGGAGAGGATCGACGCGATTGTGAAGCGGACGGCGGGGGGAGGATTGGAACTCGTGAAACTCCTCGGGACAAGCGCGTGGTATGCGCCCGGCCAGGCGGCGGCGGAGATGGTCGAAGCGATCCTGAAGGACAAGAAGAAGATCCTGCCCTGCTCCGTGTTCCTACAGGGCGAGTACGGCATCAACGATCTGTTCGTCGGTGTGCCCGTCAAGCTCGGCGCACGGGGCGTCGAGCAGATCATTCAGATCAAGCTGACACCGGAAGAGGACGCAGCGCTGAAGAAGTCCGCCGCCTCGGTGAAGGAGCTGGTCGACGTCATCGGGATGTGACGAGCTCGTAATTCCCAATTCTCAACCTCCAACTCCCAAGATGAGTCGCCTTGTGAGTTGGGAATTGGAAGTTGGGCGTTAATCCTAAGCGGTGAACTGAGCCGAGAGCCGCTTCAGCGAGCGGCTCACGGCGACTCGCGCCGCATCGACCGAGGCCATGCCGAAGCGGTGCGCGATCTCCGAAATGCTCCACTGCACTTCGATGCGCGCGACGACCATCTCACGGTCGCGCGTCCGCAGCTGCTCGAGCGCGTTGCGATAACGCTGGTACGCCTCGTCGCGAATCGCCGCTTCGAGAGGCGACGTCGCGTCCCCAGGCGTATCGTCGGTGAACTCGACGGCTTCAGGCCGGCGCCCCACTCGACGGATCTCGTCGCGAATCCGGTTGATGACCGACATGCGGAGGTACGCCTGCATCGCGCCGACGTGCCGGGGCTCGAACTTGTCGAGGCGCGCGAGCACGTGGAGCGCCGCTTCCTGGACCAGGTCTCCCGTATCGAGCGACCCTCGCGCGTGGGCGGGCAGCCGTCCGTGCGCCCAGCGCTTCAGCGGTGGGAGGCACCGCTCGAGGAGCGCCTCGAGCGCCATCCGATCGCCGCCGCGGGCCTGCAGCACGAGCTCGATGGTCGGCTCGTCGCTCAGCAGCGACGGGCCCTCGGGGTCCGGGGGAGGCTCGAGTTCCTTCATGTTCGGTTGGAGCGCAGTCGAAATCATAGCGAATCTCCTGGCAATACCGAGCCGTCGCTTGTATTAACGTCAGACGGGCCGTTTTCGAACACCCTGCGGTATCCTCGCGAAAACCAATGATCGGGACTGTGCTGTCGCACTACCGCGTGGTCGGGAAACTGGGGGTAGGGGGGATGGGCGTCGTCTACGACGCCGAGGATACGCGCCTGCCGCGGCGGGTCGCGCTCAAGTTCCTGCCCCAGGAGCTGGCGGCCGACCAGGAAGCGTCGCGCCGTCTGCAGCGTGAGGCGGAGACGATCGCGCTGCTCAATCACCCCAACATCTGCACCATCTACGAGATCGAGGAGCACGAGGGAAGTCGATTCATCGCGATGGAGCGGGTCGATGGCACCAACCTCAGGGTCCACATGACCCGCAAGACGCTGACCGACAGCGAGATCGTCGACATTGCGCGGCAAATCGCGGCCGCGCTTCAGGCGGCGCACGAGTCGGGTGTGGTGCATCGCGACATCAAGCCGGCCAACATCATGATTGGACCGGCGGGCCAGGTGAAGGTGCTCGACTTTGGCCTTGCGCGTCGCTTCAAGATGCCCGATACCGGCGAGATTACGATGTACGGGTCGACAATCCCCGGCCGCCCGCTCGGCACGGCCAACTACATGGCGCCCGAGCGGATCCTGCAGGGGCCCCTTGATCCGCGCAGCGACTTGTTTTCGCTCGGGGTCGTGATCTACGAGATGGCGACCGGGCGCCTCCCGTTTGCGGGGGCGTCCCCGCATGAGACGGTGACGAACATCCTGGAGAAGGCTCCCATCCCGATCACCGAGCTCACGCCTCAGCGGCCAGCAGCGCTCGGCGGATTTGTCGCGCGCCTTCTGTCGAAGCCCGCCGGCGATCGCTACCAGTCGGCGGAAGAGGCGCTGGTGGATCTCGACGCAATGACGCGTACGAAGGGAGGCCCGATGTCGAACCTGTTGCGGCGCCTCCGCCCTCGTTAGCGCCTCACGCGCGACACGGTTCTACGCGCCTACCACTCGACCTGGACTTCGGCAGGCGGATCCACATCAGGGCTGGGTCTTCTGATGGCGGGCACGTCAACCACGAGCAAGTACTTCTCGTTCACTTTCTTAATCTTCCCCAGCCGGAGGGCAGCGGCAACGGCCTGCGTTTTGGTATCAAAGCGCAGGATCACTCGGAACGTCCCCTTATGGCCACCCTTCACCCCAATGTCCTCGTAGGGGATGGGGTCGCGACCCCTGATCACGTCGTCGACCGCCCCCGGCGCGTCGTTCGACTGGCGCGTCTTCGCGCGCGCCGTCGACTTCCCGACCTTTGGTTGGTTTTCGTGCACCATCTTCCAGTACACGCTTCCGCCGCCGCCGACCTCTCCATATCCCATCTGTGACCTCCGGATGCAAATACGTGTGCGACCCCGTAGAGTCGTACGAATATCTCGCGCACTAGGTCGCGGCGGGTTCTTCTCCCTCGTCCTTCGCGCGCCTGTTCGAATCCTGAACCGCAGTCGTATAGTCGTCCTCGCCCCAAGTCACGACGACTTGGTGCGGATCGTTGTTGTCGATAATCAGGTCATCGGGGTTGGGCAGAACAAGCTCGACCCCTTTCACGAAAACCCTGAATCTCCCGTCCGAAGGCAATTTGTGCTTACCGTCCATTCCTCGTGATCCCGCTCGGTGGTGGCTTTTCACGTGTTTGACGCCGCGAGCATCGTGGTCGCCCACAACCCGCCATTTAACGCTTCCGCCGCCGCCGACTTCTCCGTATCCCATCACATACCTCCAAGGGAGTTCGAGGTGCAAGGAGTACCGTCTTCAACGAATACCGCACCGTGCACCGATCAGATCGCGGGCACGAGCAGGTCCGCCCGCGCCGCAAATCCCGCGCGGTACCGCTCGGGCAACGACGTCGTGAGATCGCGAAGAAATCGTTGCGCCGCCTCTACATCACGTTTGCTTCCGGCGACGTCGCCGAATCCCTTGAGCGCCTGGCTGCGCCAATAGTGAACCTGGGCCTGCAGCTCGGGGCCAAGCGCGCGCGCGCCATCGGCCGGAATGTTGCGGAGCAGATCGGCGGCGGCAGCGAACTGTCGTTGTGAGACATCGAGCTGGGCGAGATACACGCGGCAGCGGACCTCCAGCGCGTAGCGGCCCATTCTGCCGGCCTGTATGAGGCTCGATTCCAGTGCCTGTCGCGCAGACGACGTCCGGCCCTGGCGCGTGTCCAGCAGGCCAAGATACGCGCGGGCCTCCACAGCCGCGGCGTCAGGTCGATCGTCGACCCACACGGCGGCCGCTTTCTCGAAGTACGGGCGTGAATCCTGAGCGCCGGACGCGAGCGCCAGCTCGCCACGAACGACCTCGAGTAGCGGCGCGAGAACGCGATCCCCATGTCCTGTGGCGAATTCGGTTTCCGCGGTTTTGAGCTCTTGAGTGGCGGCCTGGAAGTCCCCGAGCCGGACGTCGACGCGGGCGAGGCGGATCCGTGCATCGGTCGCTCGCGGGCCCGATCCATCTCCCATGGCCTGCACGAACAGTGCCCTCGCGCTGGTATAGTCCGCGCGATCGAAGCGCGAACGCGCCACGTCGATCGTGAGCAGCGCGATGTCATCCTGGAGGTCCCGTTCCCTGGAAATCGCGATCGCTTGATTGACAGTCCGTTCGGCTTCCCCATGGCGACCGGCATACCGGTAATAGGCTGCAATGACCTGCAGGCAAAATGCCTCGAAGTTCTTGTCTCCCAGTTTGCGCGAGACCGCCAGCGCGTTTTCGAGATCGCGCAGCCCCGCTTCCGGTTTGTCACCGTATTCGACCAGGAGTGCCCCGCTGTTGGCCTGGCTTTGCGCGGCACGGGCCTCGTCTCCGAGTCGTTCATACGCCTTCGAGCTCTCGCCGAAGTAGCTTGCCGCGAGCGCCCGCTGTCCGAGCCTTTCGTAGGTCACCCCGATGTTCATCAGGTCAAGCGGCTGGATGGGACGATTGTCGACGGCACGGGCGCGTGTCACTGATTCCTGCCATGACGCGATCGCTTCTGAGAGCTGTCCCCCCGCGTGCGCGGCGAGTCCGACGTAGTAGTGGGCGCGCGGAAGTTGGAACGACTCAGGGTTGTCCTGCAGAAGCATGAGCGAGGCGTCAGCCAGCCGGCGCGCCTCTTTTCTATCCGCGGCGCCGCCAACGCGAAAGGCGTCTGAGAGACAGAACAACGACTGCACTTCGCCCGCGCGATCGGCGATCGCGCGGTATTGTGCGAGCGCCTGTTGTCCCTGGGTTTTCGCATCGGCGGTCTCGTTGAGCCGGTTGTACAGGCGGCAGAGCTCGAGGTGCGGCCTGATCAGCCGCGGGTCAAGCGAGAGCGCGTGCTGGTAGCTCACCACGCTGTCGGCGTTGAGACTCCGCCGATCCTGAAATGCTCCAAGCTCGATTGCCCATCGCACCTCATCGGGAACGTCTTGAGCCAACTGGCGATATCGCGCGTCCGCGGTCGGTGAATCGCCTTGTGACTCCGCAAGCACGGCTTCGAGGAACGTCCGTTCCGGGGCGGACAGCTTCGCAGCCATCAGGCGACCCGCCTGCTGCGCCGCGTCGGCCGCCTCGTCATCGCGGCGCATGATGTGAGCGACCCGGCTACGCCATGCGACGGGAAAGGGATTTCGCGAATCGAGTTCCGCGGCACTGGTGAAGAACCGCAATGCGGTGCCGTCCTCGAGCCGTTCGTACGCGTCGAGGCCCCGTTCGAACTCGGCGGCCGCATCAAGAGTGCCCATTCGAACGGCCGGCGCCGGAGGAGTCCGGCGAAGCAGTGCCCGCAGGAAATAGGCAATGCGCGCCCGACGTGAGCCCGTCGCACGGAAATGCGCCTCGATGCCCGCCGTCAGCCGCGGCATCAGTTGGTAGGCAGTCTCCTTGACAAGCGACGAAACGACGGGGGCGGTCTCCCGCACCGCCGCATTGGTTGCCGTTGCCGCATCGCGGAACTCGCCGCGCGCTCGCCACGCCCCGTTCTCGTACAGGAGCGTCGGAGCGATGACGATCTGCGCGCCGGTATTGGCCGTGAGGGCCTGGATTGCCTCGCGGCTCGAAATATCCTCCCCGCGGTCGCCGAACCGGCGAAGAATCTGGAGCTCTCGATCGTACGGCACCGGACGCACCACCGCTGAATCTGACAGCTCCGCGATCAATTCTGCGGTGAATGCCGCACGGTACGGGTCGAGCTCCGCGTAGCCTGTCTGATTGACGACGGGCGCGACGACGACCGGCACACGCGCAACGGGCGCGAAGATCCAGAGCGGCGCACCTATGCCGGCGATGATCAGGATCGCGGCGGCCGCAAGCGCTGTACGCGATCGCCACCATCGTCGCGCTGGCGCAATCCGCAATGCCGGCGCATTGATGGGCGCCGTGAGCAGATCGAGCGGGATGGTGCGCCCTTGCAGCAGCCGGAGATCGCGCGCCAGCTCGCGCACACTTTGAAAGCGCTCCTCCGGTGCCTTTGCGAGCGCGCGCTCGATGATCCGAGTCAGTTGCGGAGGAATCTCCCGCCCGGGAATGCGCATCGGCGGCACGGGATCGTTGCGAATTGCATGAGAAATCGCCTCGGGATAGGCGCCTTTAAACGGCAGCGCGCCAGCCAGCATCTCGTAGAGCACGACGCCGACGGCCCAGATGTCGCTCCGCGCGTCCGCCTCCTCCCCGCGCGTTTGCTCTGGCGACATGTAGGCAACCGTCCCCAGCGTCGAGCCCTCCATCGTGAGCTGCAGCGCGTTCGCGAACTTCGCCAGGCCGAAGTCGAGGATCTTGACGTCGTCCTCGACGATGATCAGGTTGCCTGGTTTGATGTCGCGATGGACCACGCCTTCCGCGTGCGCCTTGGCGAGACCCTCCGCGACCTGCGCGGCGATCTCCACGGCTTCTTCGATCGGTAGTGGACCGGCCTCGAGCTTCTGCTTCAGCGTCTGGCCCTCGTAGTACGCCATGACGATGAACAACTGGCCGTCGGCCGCGGTCTCGATGTCGTGAATCGTGCAGATGTTGCGATGGTGGGTCGCCGACGCGGCTTGTGCCTCGCGAAGAAAACGCTGCTTCGCGCTCTCGTCGTGGCTCCACTGTGGTGGCAGGAACTTGAGCGCGACAAGTCGCCCGAGGCGGACGTCGCGCGCGGTGTAGACGACACCCATGCCGCCGCCACCGAGCTTTGCTAGTACCTCGTAATGGGCAACTGCAGTGCCGACTAACGGGTCGGTCATTCGAGTTCTGGCCTATGTGGCGAGCAGGTCGTAATCATACGTCTGTACGAATCCGTCCTACGCAACGTTGTTCAAAGGCAGGGAGGGATGGATATGAAGTATTCAAAGCTGGTGCGGACTGCACTAGGGGCTGCGGGGCTGGCTCTGCTCATGACCGGATCGGGCCACGCGTTCGTCAACCACGAGAACCAGCTGACATTCAGCAGACCGGTCGCGCTCCCGGGCGTCGTGCTGCCTGCTGGAGCGTACTCGTTCGATCTGGTGGACTCGAAGTCGTCGATGGACGTGGTGATCGTGCGCAACCGCGCGCGCACGAAGGTGTTCTACATGGGGTTCACGAATCTCGTTCGGCGCCCGACGGGGATGTCGATGGACACGCCGGTAACCTTTGCCGAAGCGCGCGCGAATGAGGTACGGC
>Ga0080064_1006140_pt1 | contig 13260 bp, 21 predicted proteins | sample Subgrocontami54m_FD_69260 | JGI IMG/M metagenome (GOLD analysis project Ga0080064, IMG submission 69260) | Subsurface groundwater microbial communities from S. Glens Falls, New York, USA - GMW46 contaminated, 5.4 m (SPADES assembly) (version 2) ...
CGCTTGTCGGCACGATCGATGATATCATCATGGATGAGCGTGGCAGCGTGCATATACTCGGCCACCACCGCAAGATCGATGTTACGAGAGCCGCCACAATAGCCGCAGAGCTTTGCCGAGAGCAGCAGCAGCGCAGGCCGGACCCGTTTACCGCCGCTCTTGAGCACATACCGGATGATCTCGGAGATCAACTCTACATCGCCGCCGATGTCTTGGAGCAGCCGCTCTTCGACCAGGGCGAGTTCAAGCGTAACAGGAGAGAGAATCGTCTCGGCAATCACACGCGCGCCTCTACGTCAACCAGACCAATCTCACGGACTGTAGCGATTAGAGTATAGGACATACCCCCCTCGCCTGTCCAAGGGGAAAATGTCCGGGACCTGTCGCAAGCGAGTCTCTGCGGCGGCCTTGGCTACGATGAAGAGCCGCCCATAAGAGGCGGCAAGACGCTGAAACCCGGCTTCCTCGCCCCTCCTGACTATCACGACTTGTCGTTTTGAGTAAAACACAAGGCTGGGTGCGTCCAGGTCATAGGCCACCAAGAGATCAATGGGGCGAAGCTCTTGCCTGGCCGATAAGGGCGAAATCATAGAAGAAGAGGAGAAGGCCCACACCAAGGAGGAGGGTCGTCACAGCGACTTCTCGAACCCATCGGCGGAAGCTAGTGACGGCAGATGTCGCCTTCTCAGGTGTGCCCATGCACAAGGGAAAAGGCCGCAAATCGACAGACGATCCAACCTGCCAGGAGCCCGATAGCGGCTCCGGCCACAACATCAGAAGGGAAATGCTTGGCGAGATAGACCCTGGAGAGGGCGACCAAGCCGGCCAATCCGTAGAAGAGAAACATCCACCTAGGGTAGGCGCGGGAGAGAACAAATGCCAGGGCGAAGGCGGTCACAGAATGGCCGGATGGGAAAGAAATGAAGCCAGAGCCCTTACCCAGGCAAGGAAACTCGAGGAAAAACTGGCCCGACTTTTCAGCAAGGGGGCGGGATCGGCAAAATAGGTGTTTCAAGACCTGACCAAAAAGGCTACCGATGATCACCGCAAGCAACCCGAGTTTGCCCGCGACGGCCTCTCGATGCCTTCCAGCCTTTAGGCCGATGACCAAAAGGGTAGCAGCCATGGCGGCATTCGTGAGGCCGTATCCGAGGCCGCTGATCGCCTCCGCCACCATCAGCCCCCAATCGCTCTGCACCGACAGGATGAAGGTCTTCACCGAACCGTCTATGTACAACACAAGGATAGGCAGCACGGCGAATAACGCTGCGGTATAACCCAACACCCTGCCGTCGAACGACCGGACGAGGGGCCCGAAAGGCTTCGAGCGAGCTTGTAATCTTGACCGCATCCTGTCTATCCCCTCACAGCAAATCGCGCTTCTTGGCCTCGAACTCTTCTTTCCCGATCTCGCCCCGGGCATACCGCTTCTTGAGGATCTCCAGGGCCGACTCCTCCGGCGGCTGGACGGAGCGGATCCCGAAACCAGCCTGCCAGAGCCAGCGAACCGCCAGTACCAGCACCAATAAGATAAGGAGCCAGAAAGCCGTAATCATGACCATCCAGAGGATTCCCCATCCCCAGAACCAGGGGCCAGACATCGTCTCCTCCCACCGCATCATCATGACCCTTGCTCCGCACTCGTACAAGGCTGGAAACGCATCTTTTATCGTGAAGAAGTCGATTCTACCCGCCGCTCCAACCCCCTTAGGCGGGCAACCTCTCCCAGGGCGACAAGGCGATCCCCGGCCTCAATCTTTTCATCTGCGGAGGGATTAAAGATCATGCCACCCGACGCTCGCTTGATCGCCACCATAATCACCCCCGGCTCCTGGCGCAGCCCGGAATCACGCAGCGTGACCCCCTCGCAGGGAGACCCCGGTGGCACCACAATCTCCTCAAGCTGCAACTCCAGGCTGTGATAGTGCGTGGCCAGCTCAATGATATCCACCACAGCGGGGCGGAGGGCCGCCTGAGCCATGCGGTGTCCCCCCATTGCATAGGGCGAGATGACCTTGTCGGCCCCAGCGTGGGCGAGCGTCCTTTCGCTCCGCTCCGTCTCGGCCCTGGCCACCACAAAGATGGAGGGGTTGAGCTCCTTGGCCGTGAGGGTCACAAAGACATTGTCCGCATCGACCGGCAGGGTGGCAAAGAGACCTTTGGCCTTCATCGCCCCGGCAGCCAGGAGGACCTTCTCATCGGTGGCATCCCCCCTGAGTAAAAGGTAGCCCGCCTCCTCCACCTTGCGGATCCGCTCTTCCTCCCGCTCAATGACCACAAACGGGACGGGCTTTGAAGCCAACTCGCGGCAGATCACCTCCCCGATGCGACCACACCCGCACACAAGATAGTGATCTGCCAGGGCGTCGATTCGCTTCTCCATTCTCTTCCTCCCGAAGAACTGCTGAAACTCCCCCTCCACGACTTTTGTGGTTACGGTTACTGCTGTATAGAGAACCACTCCCAGTCCGCCAATCAGGAGCGCAATCGTGAAGATCATACCGATCGGGCTCAAGGGCCTCACCTCGCAAGACCCCACCGTTGAGATGGTGAGGATCGTCATATAGAGGGCGTGAAGCCACGTATACCCCTCAAGGAAGTGATACCCTGCGATCCCTGTGATCACTACCGTCACAAGGAACAGCCCAGCGATCCCTAGCCTTGCCAAAAGAGATACCCCTCTGTCGCAAGATGATAGTTAGGGCTCGATCTTGGAACCTAACACGTCCAGGAACTTGCGCATCCATTCAGGATGGCCGGGCCAGGCTGCGGCTGTGACCAGGTTGCCATCCACATACGCATTGGAGAAGGTGGCGTTCACCTCTTGCCACTTGGCGCCGGCTCGGATCAGCTCAGGCCTCACGGCCGGATAGGAGGTGCAGCGCTTGCCTTCCACGACACCGGCCGCCGTCAAGAGTTGCTGTCCATGACAAATGGAGGCGATAGGTTTGTTCTCCTTCGCAAAGTGTCGGACGATGTCGAGCACCTGCTCGTTCAGGCGAAGGTATTCCGGTGACCGTCCTCCTGGAATCACCAGGGCGTCGTAATTCTTGGGCCTGATCTTAGCGAAGGTGGCGTTGAGGGCGAAGTTGTGACCCCGCTTCTCGCTGTACGTCTGGTCCCCCTCGAAGTCGTGGACGGCTGTCCGCACAGTGTCGCCGGCTTTCTTGCCCGGACAAACCGTGTGAACCGTATGCCCGACCATGGTCAACATCTGAAAGGGGACCATCGCCTCGTAGTCCTCGACAAAATCCCCCACAAGCATGAGAATCTTCTTTGCCGCCATCGCGTACCTCCTTCAGCAGGCAGGGAAGGACGTCTGTCTTTACCGGTTGACCATTGCCGGTTCACAGCCTAAAGAATGCAAAGCGGCGTCGCACAAGCCTTGAAGACGTACTTAAGCGAGGCTATCAAAGCGACTCCCACTCCGCAAGCAGATTTCACGAGCACCACCAGGCATGGCATACACATAATATCACCCTGGTGAGAATGAAGATGATAGGGAGGAGCAGATGGAATAAAGTGAGGAAGAGCTATACCAGCCAGTCGCCGGATCACTGCCGGACAACTTCTCGCACCCTTTCCCGTGTGGATCTTCCGCTAATGTCTCAAAGCATTTCAGGAGCCGGGAAACGTCCTTCTTCGGAATCCCTCGAAGATCCTTGGCGACCGATTGCTTGAAGACCAAGCTAAATTTTCCCCTGAGCCTTCAGGTCTCTCAAAAGTTCCCCGTAGGTCATCCCGGGTTCTGCCTGTCGCTCAGATCGAACACGGGTATAGGGACAGACACTATTTCTTGAGTTCCTTTCTTGGTCTTCCCCTCTGCAACACGCGTATTCCCCGTCCCAGTTTCCTGCTCACTTCCCAGATGAACCCATCCCTTCGCAGTGGTCGCTCTGTCATCGTGTGCCTTCGAATCGCTGTCGTGCCGAAAGACCGCCTGGTGGTAATTCCCTCGTTGCGTCACATGATACAGGTAGCCGGGTGCAACGATTCGAGCAATCCGTGGCATGCACGATCATGACCGCGAACACCACGAATCGTCACGATAATAGTGTCTGTCCCTATTTGCTTTTTCTCTATTTGCTTTTTCTTATTTGCTTTTTTCGAGCCACCTCGAATGTTGATTGAAGACGTTCAGGTTGCATTGGGATCTGTCCGGGATCGTTTAATGTCTTGGATGACTTGATCGAGCACTTGAAGAAACTTCGACCGGGCCTTATTCTGAAACGGGGCCGGCCCACCCGTAATCTCCCCCGCCCCGCGGAGAACATGCAGAAGGTCACGCATCGCGAGAAGGCTTCCGATGTTCTCCTCGTCAAAAAGGCGTCCGTCAGGCCCGATCACCCGAGCTCCCGCCTTGATACAGCGGTGAGCGAGAGGGATGTCCCCAGTCACGCTAACATCGTTCCTCACAACATGCTCGACAATCCAGTCGTCTGCCGCGTCGAACTGCCCCTCGACCACGACAAGCCTTGCGCCCCACTCTTCGGGAAGGCGCATCCAGGAATTGGATACGAACGTCACGCCGAGCCCGTACCGTTTGGCCACGCGGATCACCTCCGCCTTGACCGGGCAGGCATCGGAGTCGACATAGATCCGGGTCACTCGGCCTCTTCGACCAGCGCAAGATACAAGTTTTCTACTTTGAGGCGAGCCCAGGGAGTCTTCCGGAGAAACGTAAGGCTCGACTTGATACTCGGATCGGACATAAAACAACGGATGCGTATCCGCCGTCCTAATGCTTCCCAGCCGTAATGTTCAATAAGACGCTCGAGAATGGCCTGGAGCGTCATGCCGTGTAGAGGATCACTCATTGGAATATTTTTTCAAAACGTATAACGATAAGCCCAGCCAATAAGAACGGCCTGGAACGGTAATCGCACCCACAACAACCAGACGGGTGCTGTTGGAAATATTTCCGGATGAAGCGCTATATGCACATTGGATGGAAAAACAGCCGCGAGAAATGCGATGATCCCACACGCCGCAGCCCTGGAAGATCGCGTCACGCGAAGCGCTATTCCAAGAATAATACCGGCGACACCGCTTACCATCACCACGGCCTTCGGCCACGGGAGATAGCCCGGCATCACTTTGGCATAAACGCAATGGGTGTAGGGACAGACACTATTTTTCGAGATCCTTTCTTGGCCTTCCCCTCTGCAACACGCGTATTCCTCGTCCCAGTTTCCTGCTCACTTCCCAGATGAACCCATCCCTTCGCAGTGGTCGCTCTGTCATCGTGTGCCTTCGAATCGCTGTCGTGCCGAAAGACCGCCTGGTGGTAATTCCCTCGTTGCGTCACATGATACAGGTAGCCGGGTGCAACGATTCGAGCAATCCGTGGCATGCACGATCATGACCGCGAACACCACGAATCGTCACGATAATAGTGTCTGTCCCTATTTTTAGTCTCATTTATAAGCCTAACAACGTGACGGGTCATCAGGCTTCGATTGTTTTGGTCTTAGTTTCCGCGCCACCTGCTTTGATGGCGACCTTCACAGCATCTTCCATCGGATCTTTGAAGGGCACCTCGATTCGGAGCAGGCCGTGTTCGTAGGTCGCTTCGACTCTGTCAGGTTTCACCGGCCAAGCTAAAGCCAGCGCTGCAACATACTCGATGTCCCTTGCTGGCGCTGTCAGGTGGACGCTGTCTGGCAGGATCTTCAGATCGATGGTATCCGTTGGCGCTCCTGGGATGGCGAACTCCACTACTAGCTTGTGGTTCTGCCTGTCAGCATACGCTACTGTAACTGGCGCAACCTTAATTCGATATTCCGGCATCTTGGCACTCTCCTTTTAGAATATGTTATATACCATGGCGATCTCCTCGGCGAGCGACTGTGGACCTTCGAATGTTGAATGCATGGTCTTCACGAACTGGCATAGTACGCGGCCTAACGCGGGGCTGAGCCGCCGCGAAGCGGTCGGTTTCGTGCCTCTGGTTCTCCCGGAGCGGAGCGGAGGGAAGGAGCACCGGCTCAGCCCCGCGTTCTCCCTGAGCGAAGCGAAGGGAGAACCATTGAGTATACTGACCGGCATATCACCATCCGAAACCTTTGATGACTGCGGCGATTCTCCTGTCTTTCAAGGAACTTGTCAAGTCCGCACGGCACCGATTGTTGTCGGCAAAAGCCGACCGGCATAATTCCGTTATGGCTGCCCAGGAGGCATGCTGATGGCGAGGCCGTCTACCGAGCTTCGGACTCCTCTCCCGCCGCGGTTTAATACATGGGTGCAAATCATGGTGGTGCTAACGTCGGTGTGGCCGAGTAACTCTCCTGGACCGTGCGGATATCGTAGCCATCTTCCAGCAGATGGGTGGCGAAGAAATGGCGCAACGTGTGCGGCCCTGCTGGATTGGCGATGCCAGCCCTGAGCCTCGCCTCTTTGACGGCCTTCTGGATCATCGATTCATGCACGATAATAGTGTCTGTCCCTATTTAAATCCTCCCTGGTACCATACGCTCATGCGCGCTCCCCCGAACTAGGGCTGAAGGATTGCCTCGGCATCGATCGTTACCGCAACGTCGTCGCCGACAATAACACCGCCGCGATCGAGCGCGCTGTTCCAGCTCACGCCAAACTCGTGACGGTTGATCCGTGTGGTGGCAAGAAACCCAGCACGAGTCTTCGGTCCCTTATCCACACCGTCCTCCCACCACGGCGTCTGCCACTGCCCGAGGTAGTGGACGTGGAGTTCGATGGAGCGTGTCACTCCACGAATAGTGAGGTCCCCGAGTACGACCGCCTCGTTGGCCCCGTGGAGGCGGACCTGATTTCCGCGAAAGGTGATCTCGGGAAAGCGCTCGACATCAAGGAAGTCAGGACCCTTAAGATGGGTATCGCGATCACGCTCACCGCTCCAGAGACCCCGCGCATCGATGACCGCCTCGACGCGAGACAAGGCGGGAAGCTCCGAATCGAACTCGAGAGTGCCGTACACGTTCTTGAAGTGACCCCGGACGTACGTGACCATCATGTGTCTGACGCAGAACTCGGCTGCGGTATGTCCAGGTTCGAACGTCCAGCGCTGCATCGAGCATCCTCCTTTTCCAGATCTTACCGTCTCTTAGGCACTACGCCATACTTCCATGCTCGCCGAACGGGGCTACGAGGCAGCGGCGGGCGAACGCGCAAGCGTGCTCGCGTGGACGACCGTCCGCTGCAGCCGCTTGATGGCCGGCGCGACGCGCCGGACAGAAAGCGGCTGGCACGCCGCAGCCCGATGGCGCGGCCCACTCTTGGCCGTCGCATGGAGCGGCGAGTTAGGCTTGGCAGAATGCTCGATTGGACACACAGCCCCATAAACCAGGCGCCGATAAGATCACAGCGTTACTCCCTCGCGGGCTACCAGCTCGTTAAGGCGTGCCTCCCCAATGGCATCGACCGCCGCAGGCAGCGCGGCCAGCATCGTTTCCCTGTCGTCCGGATGGCCAGCAGCCGCTGCGATCCTGCCCGCGAGCTTTGATAGCAGTGTATTCCCAGCGAGCGGCTCCTGCTTCGACATTAACAAGGGCTCGCACATCGAATACTCGGCTTCAACCTCGTTCAACATGTCGAAGAAATCACTTCGCACTTTCGACTTTCGGTCCTCTGGCCAATGCTTGCAGAATGAATCCACTACAACGCCAGACATAAGTGGTCCCAAGTAGTTTCGAAGTTTCTCCATCTTAACTTCCTGGAACCGCAACTCGCATGCCTCTCGCATGGTGAGGTGCAAGAAGAAGCAGAGAAATTCGGAAAACACCAAGATACCCGCAGTCGATGCGACTGCACCGTCGCGACGCTCGGTTATGATCCGGAAGGACTTGTCCGCAGCGGTCACAATGGCCAAGCTAAGCGTTTCGAGCGACTCCAGTGACGGATCACCCGGGTATCCGCGGTATCGATCACCTTCTCGCTGACACGCTTCAAAAAAACCCGCCAACGCGGGGTCGACCTCAAGAAGAGCAACGGCGGCGTCTCTGCAGGGGTCGGTATAGAAGCGCTCCCAAGCCTCGACCAACTCAACCTTGAAGACGTAACGACCGCCCTTAGCTTTGCCCTCGGAATTGATCATTGCGAAGTGATTGGCGATCTCGTCTCTTGCGCGTAAGAGATCGCAGCCCCGAAGCACCTGTTCCCACGGCTTCCGATCGGGTTCACGCTTCCTAAACGGCCACATGCGATTCCTCCGCGTCTCCACCACGCGCTACATTAGAACGAGATAAACACACACTACCCGCGAAGCCTAACGCCGTTGCGGATCAGCGGCTGGCGAGCGCACGAGCGTACTCGCGTGGACGACCGTCTACTGCAACCGCTGGTCATGTGGCCGAGCTTTCATCGGATTGAACCGGCAGAAGTACCTGTACGGAAAACTTAATGCGGCTCATAGATGTATCGGTTGTGATGGACTTCCCTCGGGATCCAAGGCCGAGCGGTCCTACGAAGACACCGACACCGCCAGAAGTCTCAGTGCCTTCGGTCGTCGTGACCGCGACATCGAAGTCGATGGCTTCCGGAAACCTCCCCGAGCGACTCTCATATGGCTTGCCGACCTTGTCTTGCGATCGGTAGGTTAGAGATTCTGGATTGATGATCGCTCCGTGCTGCGCTGCATATCGCTGGGCGGTACGAACGCCGTTGACGATTTCTTTCAGAGTCTCTGCGATGAAATCTTCAAGCTTCATGCACCTGCCTCTCGTATTATCATCGACCACCTAACTATGGTTTCTACGGCTTCCAGATAAGACCCCTTATCTGCTTTGTGGTCCGCACAGGACGTCTTCGCCTGGCTCTCCATACCGGCCTCCTCAGGCGAGGTCATCCCTCCCTGTCACGTTGGCTGCGCAGACAGGGGCTTGCGGCAGGGCTGAGGTCCCATCGAAACAGAACGGCCCTTCGGGGCTTGAATTGCCCTGAAGGGCCGCCACACCTACAACTCCATCCAGACGCACGAGTCTGACTTTTCACAGCCGTTTCCTCGCCGACTGCCAACGTTTTGCTCCTTCGCTTCGCGGCTGAGGGGCGCCGTTAAGATGGCCGAATAGTAATGACGCCTTGGAAACAGTGTCAAGTAGATTATCGAAATAGCGATATCCTATTGACTCGAATAAGCACGAGATGATGGGCTGACTCGATGTTTCCCACCATGCCATATAGGGCCTACTTGAGTCAAGTAGATAGGCCTCAATCGAAAACGTGCGTTGACTCGCACTTGCACCTTTTGGTAGTCTTTGGACGGCAATGTCTTCTCAATGGAACGCCAAGGAGGATGCTGACAGCAATGAAGCGATTTTTGCAGTTACTAGGAGAGATGAGTCACTACCGATTGCCCCAGGCCAAGCTTGCGCTGCAGGAGTTGGCAGCAGACGACGAGCTGGTGATCGTCGTGCCCGAGCAATCGCTGGCAGGGGAGATACAGCAGTGGGCCACCAGCGAGGGCTTTACTGTCGCCGCCCCGAAGAAGATTCTAGGCGGGTTGACCCGGTGGCAACTGTCGGTCACAAAGGCAACACCTGTGCCTGTGGAAGAAAAGCCGGCTGCCGCAGCGCCGACCCCTACCGCAGCGCCAGCACCTGCCGCAGTGTCGACGCCTGCTGCAGGGCTAACGCCAGCCACAGCACCGGCCCCTGCCGACGCCAGTGCTCACTGACGGTGAGCGCTGGCGACAGGAACCCTGGCCTCGGCCAGCAAAGCCAGGGTTCCCATACTCCGCTGCCTATCCCGCTCGGCCTCGATCGTGACTGAGCGCGCCTTCCAGGGGTTCAGATCGAACGGCTCACCCGGCGTGTTGGCGGAATAGGCGTCAAGCAGCTCGCGATAGAATCTAACGATGTTCCCCACGAGGGAAGTCGTGTACTCGCGGCCCTGGATCTTCATACAGCGGACGCCCAGATCGATCAAGTGCGGAATATCCTCTAGCAGGAAGAACGCCTCGTTCCTGAGCGCCACGCGGTCTTCCCGCTTGATGTCGCCGCTGTAAAGCTGCCAGGCCTCAAGACAGACCCGGTAGTCAAGGCCGCCCCGGTTCGGACTCCCCTTGAAGAGGTCCTTGCCCGCCTCGTCGATTGTTCGCTCAAGCCGATAGTATGGCGACATCCAACACTTGCCAAGATAGGTATAGCAGGCATTCGCATGGATCAGGATCTCGATCCCGACGTCGAGTTGCGCCTTTCTGGAGAGGAGCTCCCTCAAGGTCAGCTTGGTGTCGGCCACAACCTGGCAGACGCCGATCTCCCGATAGAAGGCCACGTCAGCGTCGTTCAGGATGTTGGCCCCGATGCTCGCATGCAGGGACAGCTCGGGAAAGCGCCGATGCACTGCCGCAATCGCGCCGATATCGGCCATGATCGCGCCATCGACACCGTCCATGACGAAGCGCTCCATTCGGCTGAGGAGCGCCGGAATCTCTTTGGATTGCATGTGAGTATTGCACGCCACCCGGAGCTTGGCGCCGCCATCATGGGCGAGCCGAATCGCCTCACGGACTGCCCCATCTTCCATCTCAAAGGTGTCACGGCGTCGGCTCCAGCCTCGCGGTCCCACATAGATGGCGTTGGCCCCAGCCCGCGTGACCTCCGCCGCCATCTCCAGATTACCTGCGGGAGCGAGTAGCTCAATCATTGCCCTACCACGCTCCGTTGATCCTTCGCAGCGTCCGCGCCCGGGTGCTGCACGCCATGGTAGGCCATTCCCGATGTGCCAAAGTAAAAGCCGTTACACAGGCCGATTCGCGCATGGCGTCTGATCGTGTCCCACCACCGCCCTTCCTCGCCGTCCCTTCCAGCCATGGCAGCCTCCAACGCCTCGCGGTAGACCCGGCCAATCTCCAGTCGGTAGGCAGGACCCTCTGAAGCCGCCTCGACCCGGAAGCAGGAATGCCCCTCGATCATCAGTCGCTTCAGGTGCTCCAGCAGGCAGACATCCTTCCCGCTCATGACCCCTTTCCCGATCGACTTCATCGCCCAATCGCCCTGCTTCAGGAACAGCTCTTGCTGGCAGAGGGTAGGGCATGTCACCCCCCAGGCCTGCTCATACTCCAGCAGAAAGCAGTCGTCTGACATACCGAGCGGCATCTTGCCATGAACCAGCAGTTCCATCGGCAGCCCAACCTGGCGGTAGATCTGGCCGATCTCCTCCAGGCTCAGCTCGTAGTTGGGCGTGATGCGAACTGCCCCGTATCGTTTCAGGACGGCAGCGCCACCGTCGGTATAGACATTCGCGAAGCCGCCGATATGGACCGCAAGATCGTGATGCTCCTCGTGGACGATCTTCAAAACCCCGAGGTTATGAACCTCAACGGCATCTGCCCCGGTCTCCACGGCTACTGCCACAACCTTTCGGAGCTGCAGCAGGTTATCGTTGCGCGGCGCGGCATACGTGGTGACGTACGCCTTCTGCCCTCGGCCCTTCACGATCGCAATCGCCTCCCGCAGGTCATCAAGACGCTCCAGCAGGTTCGCCTCGTACAGCCGACAGGTGATGTTGCCAAGATAGAGGGCATCGTATGGACTCAGATCTGACTCGGTGAGGTCCCGCAGATTCGAGATGGTCGTGTTCAGCTCAAAGGCTTGCGCCACTGCTCCTCCTTCATGCTGACCTCACCGGCGCATCACCGTCCAGGAAGGTTCCAGACAAGGCTCTGCAAAGACCGGCAAGGGCTCTCCCTCCATCCAGGCATCGATCGCCAGACGATAGCGCCGCACGAGCGGGGCGAGCAGGTCGGCTGCGAGACCTCTGCCCTGGAGCTTGACAACATCGACGCCGGCATTGAGGAAATCGGCCAGGTAATTGATCGCGCTGATCTGACGGCTTGGCAGGAGCCGTGTGGCCACGCATCGCTCGCCCCGGTAAAGCTCCCAGGGCTGCTCGCAGATCTTGAAGCACACCCCGGCGCCTCCCCGCTTCACGCTCCCCATCAGGCGACTGACGTCCTCACGCTGGGATGCCAGCGGAGTCGAGCTCAGCCGGTAATAGCTCGGCATCCAGCATCTGCCCAACAGAATGAACTCTTGCACCATATGGCTCATCACCTCGATCAGCACATCGGGAACCTGCGCGAAGGCAGCTATCTCATCAGGCGTCAGGGTGCCGGGGAGCACGACCGCGTCGGCCCCCAGGTCGCGGTAGAAGGCGACATCAGCCTCGTTCATGACGGCACAACCAATGCTGGCGGTAATGCCAAGAGTGGGGTACCGGCTGCGAAGCTCAGCCAGGAGCCCTACGTCGTTCACAATGACCCCATCGATCCCCCACCCGAGCAGTTCCCCGACCTTTTCCACGAGGTCTCGCCGTTCGGCCTGACGAGGGATGGTATTGAGGGCAACCTGCACGCGGCGGCCCTGCGCATGGGCCGCCGCCAGCACGTCCTGAAACGCCAGGGAGGTCAGTTCGCTCCTGGGTCCGCCGCGGCTGAAGCCTTTGAGGCCAACATAGATGGCGTCGGCGCCGGCGTCTAACGCTGCCTGCGCAGCCGCTAGGCTGCCCGCCGGCGCCAGGAGGATGGGCTTGGTAGCCCGATAGGCGGTCGGCATACAAATACTCCTAACTCATTTTCCCAAACCATTCGCGCCGCTCCATCCATTTTGCCAATTCTAGCACGGGCGAAACAGTAGAAGCCAACACGGCGACGATAGCCCAATCCACGAGTGGCAGGCTAAACGTGCTAAACGGCTCATGCAGGAAAGGTGCATAGACAATTATAACCAACAGCACTAACCCCCATACAATCGCCAGATTCAACCACCTATTGGCAAAGGGCTGATTTAACACTGAATGGCGGTCGGAGCGGAAGTTATAGGCCTTGAAACTCTCAATCAGCACCAGTGAAACGAAGGTCATCGTCATGGCTTTTTCGATGCTCCGGCCGGAGTTCAACGCCCATGAAAAAAGACCCAAGTTGACTGCCGCCGACCACAATCCGCCCACCATCATCACAGTGACGACAGGCCGGGTGAAGATGCCGGTGCGTGGGTTGCGCGGCTTACGACGCATTAAGTCGGATTCGGGTGGGTCTACGGCCAACGCCAACGCGGGCAAACCATCGGTGGCAAGATTGACGTATAGGATTTGCACGGCAGTTATTAACCGGAGCATAATATATCTTGCATTTCGGTAAAGGATGGTGTACGCTTGATGCATGAAACCCGACACGCGCACACTCTCTCCTTCGGCCCAGGAAAGCCTCCGCATCCGGGCGGTCAAAGCGGTTCTGGCAGGGCATACCCAGGTCGAGGTCGCCGGGATCTTCGGAGTTCCACGGCAGAC
>Ga0080064_1006141_pt1 | contig 13260 bp, 13 predicted proteins | sample Subgrocontami54m_FD_69260 | JGI IMG/M metagenome (GOLD analysis project Ga0080064, IMG submission 69260) | Subsurface groundwater microbial communities from S. Glens Falls, New York, USA - GMW46 contaminated, 5.4 m (SPADES assembly) (version 2) ...
GCCCGGCTGGCAGTGCCTGCCATTCGACATTGATTAACTGCGCCGCAGTTTCGGCCTGCGCGCGGGTCTCGGCCGCAACCGCAGCCACTGCTTCTCCCTGCCAGCATGCGCGATCGATCGCCAGCGGGTGCTGTGGCGCGGACTTCAGGCCCTTGCGGTTGGTCAGCACGCCCACCCACGGACTGCAGAGGCTCGCCACCTCCGCCCCGCTCACGACGCGTATCACGCCAGGACTGACGGCCGCCTGGGAAACATCGATGCTGACGATCCTGGCATGGGCGTAAGGACTGCGCACGAAAGAGGCATGCACCATGCGCGGCAAACTGATGTCGTCGACATAACGGCCGCGGCCCTGCAGCAGACGGCGCGCGCCGGGACGCGGTAATCCCACGCCAATGTAACCGGTATGCGGCGCCCCGAGCGGAAACCCCGCTGTCATGCCCGTTGCCTCAGGCGCTCGCGGCCAACCGCCTCCACCGCATCCACGATAGACTGATAGCCGGTGCAACGGCAGTAATTGCCCGCCAGGTGCGTGCGGATCTCTTCGCGCGTTGCGCCGGGCCTGCATTCCAGCAACTCCGCGGCGGCGATCAGCATGCCCGGCGTGCAGAAGCCGCACTGCAGCGCGTTCAATTCGTGAAATGCCCGCTGCAAGTCCGCAATTGCGCCGCTTTCCGACAGGCCTTCAATGGTTTCAACGCTGGCGCCGTCGGCTTGCAGCGCGAGCATCAGGCAGCCGCGCACGATCTCGCCGTTGACCCTGACCGTGCAGGCACCGCACGCGCCGTGTTCGCAACCGAGATGCGTGCCGGTCAACCCCAGTTCCTCGCGCAGAAAATCGGCCAGATGCTGGCGTGCCTCGACGCGTCGCGAGACGGATACGCCGTTGACCGTCAATGTGATGTCGAATGTGTCCTGAGCGGGGGTCATAAGTGATCAATCCGCCGCCAATGCGTGAACGACCCGGCCCGCCAGCACGCGCGCCAGATGCAGCTTGGTTGCCGCAGCGTGATAGAGATCGCCGCATGCGCAGGGTTTCAGGTCCGCGCTCACTGCGGACTGCACCGCCGCCACGGTGTCCGGCGAACAGGGGTTTCCCTCCAGGGCCGCGGCCGCGCTCACCGCGAGCACCGGAATCGCGCCGATGCCGAAAAAGACGAGACTCACGTCAGAAAAGCGGCCGCCCTCGAATTTGCCGTGCGCTGCCACGCCGGCGATCGCGTAATCGCCGTGCCGGCGCGCCAATTCCAGAAACGCGGAACGATAGCCGGGTTGAAGCGCCCGAAACTCACCGCCGAGCAGCACTTCGCCGGCCTGCAGGTCTGTTTCGTAGAGTCCCCTGAAAAAGCGCCGTGCGGGAATGCTGCGCTCGCCGTTTTTGCCGGCGATCCGAAACGTGGCATCGAGAGCAACGCTGCAGGCCGGCAGCTCCGCGGCAGGATCGGCAAAAGCGATGCTGCCGCCGAAGGTGCCGCGGTTACGAATCGCCGCGTGCGCCACCGCTGGCATCGCCTGATGGAGCAGGGGCAGGTACCTCGCGATTTCGACTGACCGCTCCACGCTGCGGTGGCGCGTCAGCGCGCCGATACGCACCGTATCGCCGCCGACGGTAACCCCGGCAAGATCGGCAAGGCCATTGATGTCGATCAGCATTGCCGGCGCGGCGAGGCGCATGTTAAGCGCCGCGATCAGGCTCTGTCCGCCCGCCAGGATTTTCGCTTCACCACCGCATTGTTCGAGCAGAGCAAAGACTTCGGCCAGCGAAGACGGTCTGGCGTAAGTGAAAAAACCCGCCTTCATGAGCCCTCCGGATGAAGCTGCCCTGATTGGCTGTCACATCCTCATCAGTTGAGCTGACAGGCTCCGGGGCCATCCGGGTGGCCGCAGCTTTGGCATGACCCCGCCATTTCCATTGGCGTTTCCGTGGACCCCGTTATCGCTGCGAAGGCAGACAACTTCTTGTGCAGCTCGGTGCCATGACACGCCGGACACTCGGTCGCGGGAGAAGATCCACGCACCAGCGTTTCAAACTCCTTGCCGCAGGAATTACATGAGTATTCGAAGATGGGCATGATGTCGGTACTCCCGTGAAATAATTCGCCGCAGAACCGTGAAGGCCGGCGGCTATTTGGACTGCGCATCCCGCACCGCTTTGCGCAGTGCAGTGACGCGCTGAAAACAATCGGGACAGGCAACCCGCACGGCGCCCCCCTGCGGCGTGCGGGATAACGGCCGCATCGTCGAGGAATCGACCAGGCGCTTGCACTCCGGGCATCGTTTGACTTTTGAGGGGTCTTTAGTCATCAGTTGATGGGCAGTCTTGGCAGGGCCGGAAGAGTCAGTCTAGCGCGCCGCAGCGAAAGTGCAAGGGTCAAAACAACTCTTATGTTACGATATTGAACGTCGGGCGGGTGCAGGAAGTCGAATCAGCGGATACCCGGAAGGAAGGGAAAACCATGAAACGCAAGCTCAACCTGTTGGGCGCCACCCTGATCGGCGCGGCGGTCCTCTCCTCCCCCGCAGTCCATGCGGCGACCGCGTTCGACGGGCTCAATGTCCTGGTCCAGGGCAGCTTCCAGTCGCAATTCAGTGAAGTCCAGGGTGTGCTCGCGGTGGGCGGCAACGCCACGCTGTTCAACTACGGCGTCGATTTATTGTCCGCGCCCTACGGTGGCGCCGGCGGTTACGGGCTGGTGGTCGGCGGCAATCTGACTTTCAGCAGTGGCGCTGTCGGCACGCTGGTTACCAACCCGGCCCAGACCTATTACGGCGGCGCGCTGAGCGGCTCGCTCGTCAATTACACCGGGGGGTTCAATACCGTGAACCCGCTCAGCTTCAGCTCGCTCTTCAGTCAGGCGTCAATTGCTTCCACGGCATTGGCGGGCTATTCCAACACCGGCGCGACGACATTAAACGTCGGCGGCATGTATGGCAATCCGGCCGGGTTGACGCTCACCGGCGACGGCACCAGCGCGGTGCAGGTATTCAGCATCAGCGGGACCGACCTGCAGACCCGCAACCAGATCGTGGTCAACAACGTGCCGACGACCGCGACCGTACTGGTGAACGTGACGGGCACTTTTGCCCAGCTGGCAAGCGTTGACAGCAGCGCGCCGTTCGACCCCTTCGGTGGCAAGGTTCTGTTCAATTTCAGGGATGCGACGCAGGTGAACTTTGCCAACACCGGCCTGCATGCGAGCATACTCGCGCCGAACGCGCTGATTACCTCGAATTCCGGCCACATCCAGGGGGTGGTGATCGCGAAGGACTGGAACGGAAATTTCGAAGTACAGCCGGGTGTGGCGCCGCTGTTGCTGGCGGTGCCGGAACCGGAAACCTACGCAATGATGCTGGCCGGTCTCGGTTTATTGGGATTCGTCGCGCGCCGCCGCGGCATGCGGCCGGAACGCGCTGCCGCCTGATCCGTCGCGGCGGGTCTTTTTACTGTTGCGTGTCGCGCCTGCGCACGTCCGGATCCAGCCCGAGCAGGCGCAATACCCAGACCAGTACGAAGCCCGCCACCAGCGGCCACCAATGCGCAAGCACTACCGCCATCCCGGCCGCCGCGCCATACGTGACCGCCAGCAGGAGCACGCCGTAATGCCCGGTGCGCCGATAGGTCAATATCAACGCCACCGCCATGAAAACAAACGACGCGGCGAAGAAATAAACGATGATTTCCATTGCCATGCCCTCTTGATGCGCGGATTTTACACCGCCCTGTTATGATTGCCACAAAATACAGGGACGGAGGAGCCGTGGCGCCCACACCGCCGAAGCGCACGCTGGCCACCTGCTGCGCGGCGCACGCGCTGCACGATGGTTTGTCCGACATCAGCTACGTGCTCCTGCCGATACTGGCTCAGGCGTTCAACCTGTCGCTCGCGCAGGTCGGCATGATCCGCGCCGCGCATCGTGGCGCGATGGCGCTGTTCCAGACGCCCGCGGGACTCGTCGCCGAGCGGCTCGGCGCGCGTAACCTGCTCGCGTTCGGCACCGCCTGCGCCGGGCTTGCCTTCATCGCGCTCGGCCAGGCAGCCGGTTTCGCCGCGATTCTGCTCGCGCTGTTCTGCGCCGGCTTCGGCTCCGCCTTCCAGCACCCGTTGTGCTCTACGCTTATCTCGCACGATTATCCGGGCGAGGGGCGGCGCGCCGCGCTCGGCACTTACAACTTTTTCGGCGACGTCGGCAAGTTCGCGTTCGGCGGCGCGGTAAGCCTGCTGTTCGTCGCGGGTGTGCCGTGGCAGATACCGGTGACGGTCTACGGCAGCCTCGCGCTGGCGTGCGCGCTGACGATCCTGCTCATGCTGCACGAGACCGCCGGCCGCGCCCGGCACGTCGCGGCTCCATCGGACGGCGGACGCACGCGCACCGGTTGGGGCATCCGCAGCCGCCAGGGCTTCGCCGCGCTGTGCCTGATCGAAATCATCGACAGCAGCACGCGCACCGGTTTTCTGACTTTCATCGCATTCCTGATGATCGCGAAAAACCTGCCCGCCGGATGGGCGACGCTGTCAGTGCCGCTGATACTGATCGGCGGCATGGCGGGCAAGCTCGCGTGCGGTTTTCTGGCGGAGCGCATTGGCATCATCCGCACCGTGGCGATCACCGAGATCGCGACCGGCGTTGGCATCCTGCTGATGCTGGTGCTGCCGGATGTCGCCGCGTATCTGCTGCTGCCCCTGATCGGCATTGCCTTGAATGGCACCTCGTCGGTGCTGTACGCGACGATCGGAGATCTGGTCGACGCGGACCGGCTGCCGCGCGCGTTCGGTTTGTTCTACACGGTCGGCTCGATCTGCGGGCTGGTGTCACCACTCGCGTTCGGCGTGATCGGTGACGCGTTCGGCGTCGACACCTCGATCGCAGTGGTCGGCCTGCTCGCATTCGTGACGCTGCCGCTGTGCCTGATGCTCAAGCCCGCGCTGCGCACCGCGCAGGCCTGACCGGCGCTACGCTGCCGCCTTGACCTTGTCCTTGGACCCCGCGACAAGTCCCGGCACACGCGAAGCGCGCACGTACACGTAACCGTCGAACAGGCGGCGCTGGGTGCGATAAAACCCGCCCTGATCGGCATGCCATGCGCCGTTGACCTGCTTCACCGACGCCGCAACCACCAGCACGCCCGAGGGCATCGCGATCCTGATTTCGGCGTCCGGGCTGGAATTCAAACGCGCCACCTGGTTCACGATGCTGCCCTCGATGCGCGCCGCGACCGCCATGCACAACGTCACGGTAAGCGGCAGCGCGCGGTGCGGCTGGCCGTTGGAGATCGCGCGCCCGGTCAGATCGACGCTGGCGGCCTTGATAGTCTCGCCTGACAGCGACTGCGCATCCTGCGGCGCGGACACAAAACTGACGAACGGCACGGTCCGGTTCCGTGCCGCGGCCGCGGCGTCTTTGCCGATGCCCATCGCGATCGAGGCGGCGATACGGATTCTCGCGAGCTTGTCGAGCAACTCAGCCGATGCATCGAGCGCATCCGGCATTTCGGTGCCGGTCAGTCCGAGGTCGGCGGCATTGAGAAAACAGGTCGCATTGGCGGCGTCGATCAGTGAGGCGCGAATCCTGCCGACGCCAGGTACATCGAGCGTGTCGACCACGTTACCGGTCGGCAGCAGCTTGCCGGTGGTCGCCCCGCCTGGGTCGCGGAACTCAAGCCGCACCGGCGCGCCGGTTCCGGATACGCCGGGAATCGCGAGTTCTCCGTCGACCGCAGCTTTCCCGTCGTCGAGCGCGAAGCGCGCATGGATGATCTTGCGGGTGTTGGTATTGTGGATGCGCACCAGCGCGTCCTTGCCTGAGACCCTGAAAAGACCCTCATCGACCGCGAACGGTCCCATCGCCGAGGACATGTTGCCGCAGTTGCCGGTGTAATCGACTTTCGCATCCTTCACCTGCACCTGCGCGAAGGTGTAATCGATGTCGGCGTCGGGCCGCGTTGACGGGCCCGCCACGCAAACCTTCGACAACGACGAGACGCCGCCGCCCATGCCGTCGAGCTGGCGGCCGTAAGGATCGGGGCTGCCGATCGCAGCCAGAAAAATTTCGTCCCACTGCGCGCGATCGGCGGGCAGATCGCCGGCATGAAATACGATGGCATTGCTGGTGCCGCCGCGCATGAATACCGCAGGAATTCTGATTTGTTTCATGGTTCAATCCCCCTGTTTGTCCGGACGCCACAGATAATCCGCGCCGAGTTCCCGAACCGACGGGCAACCGAGCAACGCCAGTACGCGGTCAACTTCGGCACGCAGGATGCCGATCGCATGCCGCGCGCCCGCCTCCCCGCCCGCCGTGATGCCGTAGAGCGGCGCGCGGCCGACGAATACCATGTCGGCGCCGAGCGCGAGCGCTTTCACGATGTCGGTGCCGCGCCGGAAACCGCTGTCGACCATGAGCGCGAGCCTGTCGCCAACCGCGGCGCGAATTCCCGGCAACGCCTCAAGCGGCGCCAGCGCGCCGTCGAGCGCCCGCCCGCCGTGATTGGAAATGAAAATGCCGTCGGCGCCGTGCTGCGCCGCGGTGAGCGCGTCGTCGGCGCGCAGCACGCCTTTCAGGAACAGCTTGCGTGGCCATTGTTCGCGCAACCAGCGGAAGTCCTCCCAGTTCAGCGCTTCGCGCCGCGCGCGGAACTCGTTCATCGGTTTGGCGATGATTCTGCCGCCGACTGTGGTATCGAGGTTCTGGAAGCGCGGCACGCCCGAATCGAGCAGCGTGCGCAGGAACACGCTGGCGAGCCAGCGCGGATGCAGCGCGCCATCGACCATGTTCGAGAGGTTCAGCCTGAACGGAATCGTGAAACCGTTGCGCTCGTTGTATTCACGGTTCGGCTGCACCGGCAAATCGGTGGTCACGACCAGTGCTTCGTAGCCGGCGTCGAATGCGCGCGTCACCAGCGCACGGGCAGCCTCGCGGTCTTTCGACATGTAGAGCTGAAACCACAGCGTGCCGCCCGCGGCTTCCCGCGCGACTTTTTCGAGCGGCTCGAACGACGCGGTGGACAGCACGAATGGAATGCCGGCATCGCGCGCCGCGCGGGCCAGCGCGATGTCGGCCGCAAAAGCATACAATCCGGCGGCGCCGGTGGGCGCGATGCCAAACGGTGCGTTGAAAGTCCTGCCGAACACGCTCACCTGCTGCGAGCGGCCGGAAACGTCGACCAGCGTGTGCGGCCGCAGGCGGATACGTTCGAACGCCGCGCGGTTGTTCGCGAGCGACACGTCGTCCTCGACGCCGCCGGCCAGAAAGTCGTAGGCAACCCGCGGCAGGCGCTTTTTCGCCATGCGGCGCAGGTCCTCAATATTCAGCGCGTCTCGATAGCTCATGACAGGCGGGGATCGGTAGGAATTACCTTGGAGTATAGCAAACCGCGGCGCAGGGGCCGGTGGCCGGCCGCCCCGGCTGAAACCCGCGTAAGGCTGCCGTAAGGTTGGTGTGCGATTCTTGCTCCGCGCCTGATGTTTCTTTCCCAATAGGAGTCGTTTATGGCCAGATTTCTTGCATACCTTCTTCCTCTACTCGTGCTGAGTTCCGTGTGTGCGGCGGATGTACAGGATGCGCCCGTGCCCGAATCAGTAAACTGGATCGGCATCATCATCTTCCTCGTCATCTTCGTGGGCGGTTCCGTAGGCTTTATCTGGATGGTGTTTCGCAACGACAAGAAAACCAAAGAGCTCCAGAGCAAACTCAAAGCCTGACACCCTTCGCGCCGCGCTCGCGGCGGAAGTAGTTAGTCCCGGAGGCTTGGTCTCCCAGCCTGAATGGCTGACCTCCGGGTAGCGGTACTTTGCGTCGTGCTTGCGGTCACGCGTGATTCGCAGGAGAATTCGCGGCTTTCCGCCAAGCGCGTAAAGTATCCGGCTCATGTACCTGATGGTTTTCCTGAACGTGATCGTCCACGGCTGCCTCAACGGCAGCCGCGTGGTGATGGTGCTGCTCGCGATCGAACTCGGCGCCAACATGTTCGAGATCGGCGTGATGGTTGCGCTCTACTCCGCGCTGCCGCTGCTGCTCGGGGTGTATTCGGGGCGCATGTCGGATCGTTACGGCGTGCGCCTGCCGATGCTGTTCGGCGCGGTCCTGCTGGGCTGCGGGCTGCTGGTGCCGTATCTGTGGCGGCACCTCGGGGCGCTGTATTTATCCGCGTCGATCATCGGCGCCGCGTTTGTGTTCTACAACGTCTCGGTGCAGAATCTCGCCGGCGCGTGGGGACCGCGCGAGGACCGCGCCAGGAACTTCAGCACGCTCTCGCTCGGGTATTCCATCTCAAGCCTGGTCGGGCCGCTGGTGGCCGGATACGCGATCGAGTACCTGAGCCATGCCGCGGCGTATCTGATCTTCAGCATCAGCACGCTTGCGCCGGTCGCGGTGATCGCGCTGCACCCGAAGCTGAGAAAATTCGAGGTGCCCAAATCCGCCGGCGACAGGCGCAGCGCGTTCGACCTGCTGCGCCTTCCCGAGCTGCGCAAGGTCATGATCATCGGCGCGATGGTGGTCACCGGGTGGGACCTCTATATGTTCTACCTGCCGATTTATGCGCACTCGATCGAATTGCCGGCCTCGACGATCGGCCTGATGCTCGGCGCGTTTGCCGCGGCAACCTTCATCGTGCGCTTCAGCCTGCCATTTCTGACCCGGCGCTACAACGCGCGGCGCGTGCTGTCGGTATCGATGTTCTGCGCCGCGGCGATGTTCGTGCTGTTTCCGTTCGTGACGGGAGTCTGGCTGCTCGGCGCGCTGTCGTTCTCGCTCGGGCTCGCGCTCGGCTGCAGCCAGCCGGTGACGCTGCTGCTCGCCTATAACCGCTCGCCCGCAGGACGCACCGGAGAGGCGACCGGAATCCGCTTTGCGCTCAACCATCTCATGCACTCCACGGTGCCCATCGCCGCCGGCGCGCTGGGCTCCGCATTCGGCCTCGCCCCGGTATTCATGATGATTGCAGCGGTACTGGCGGGCAGCGGGTATCTCGGCAGCAAGGTGAAAAGCAGCGCTGAACCAACCTCGCCGAGTTGATGGCGCGCTGAAGCTGCGCCCTGCAGCTGCGCCCTACGAAACCCGCTTGCACCGTAGGGCGCGGATTCATCGCGCCGTCCATCCAGCGGAAACCATTTGGCGCGATAAATCCGCGCCCTACTCCAATCAGGACAGCGCCGCACTCCTGCCGGCAATGCGGCCGAACACCAGGCCGGACATGAGCCCCGTGCCAAGCGGGTAGTTGTAGTGGAACAATCCGCCCACCATTTCGCCGCACGCATATAAGCCCGGCATCGGTTTCCAGTCGCTCGCCACGACCTGCGCATCCTGGGTGACCTTGACGCCGCCAAAAGTGAACGTGATGCCGCCGGTGACGGGATAAGAGACGTAGGGCGGGGTGTCGAGCTTTTGCGCCCAGTTGGTCTTCGCCGGCTCGATGCCTTCGGTATGCATGTGATCGAGCACCGCTGCATTGAACGGACCGCCGCGCCCCGCCGCCGCGTTGTATTCGTTGAGCGTCTTGAGCGCCTGCTGGTGATCGACCTTGAGCTGCCTGACGAGACCTTCGAGCGTGTCCGACTTGAACGGCTCGCTGGTCGAATAGCGCGGCTCGAGCATATTCAGCACTTTGCTGTCAAAAATCTGGTAGACGAGACTCCTCGGCTGCTTGAGGATGAGCCCGCCGTACTTGGCATAGGTGTAGGAATTGAAATCCGCCCCCTCGTCGATCCAGCGTTTGCCTTCGACATTGAGCATGACGCCGTAGGTATACGACAGGCGGTTGGTCTTGTCGGTAAGGTCACGCCTGCCGTAATCGGGCGCTTCGGCGTTGATCGGCGTCGCGTGGCAGCCGCTCCAGTGCCCCCACGGCATGGCGCCGATATCGAGCGCCATCTTGAGGCCGTCGCCGTAGTTGAAATTGGAGCCGCGCACCTTGGCGTGGTCCCACGGCGCACCGAGATAGCGCAGGCGCCACTCCGGGCTGGTCTCGAAACCGCCGCACCCGAGCACCACTGATTTTGCCGTCAGCGTCTTGATGCCGTCTGGACACCTAACCACCACCCCGCTCACGCGCCCGGAATCGCTCTGCACCAGTCTCATGACGGATGCGTCGTAACGGATTTCGATGCCGAGGTCCTCGGCGGTCTTGAACCACGTCGCCGACAGGCCTACCCCCTCGTGCACGGTGCGTATGATCGCGCCGACGGGCCATTTCATCTTGTTGCCGACCCTGATCCCCATCACCGAATGCGCGAGCTCGAATTTCATGCGGCCGGATTCCTGCAGCCAGCACATCGCGTCGTACGACTGCTCGATCAGAATCTTCGACAGCTCGGGGTCAGTGCGCCCGTCGGTGACGCGCATCAGGTCGTCGCGAAACGCTGCGATCGGGTACGGCTGGACTCCGGCGTGAAAACCGGGGTATTTCTCCTCCGCATCGGGAACGAAACGGTCGAGCTCTTTGACGTCGTTGAAAATATGGCGCAACACCGCGCCGCTGAAATGCGTATTGCCGCCACGCTGCGCCTTCGGCGCTTTTTCCAGCACCACCACGCGCTTCGCTCCGTTCTCTTGCGCCGACACCGCGGCCGCAAATGCGGCATTGCCGCCGCCGACCACGATAACGTCAAAATCGCTCATACACCGCTCCTTGCCCAATGATTGAATGTCAGAAGAATCAACGCGGAATTGCCGGGAAAGCCGCCGCGAATCGGTGACTATTATACAGTTCGTGCCCCGATCCGGAAGTTCGCGAGCGCGTTTCGCGCACACGAAATGACATCCCGCCTGGGTCAATTTACAATAGCCGGATACCAGCATGCGTCTGGCCCCGTTTTCGTCCGAGGAGAACTCAACCATGAATTTCGACCGCCGCGCAGTCGCCGCACCCACCCGGGAACTCGCCAACTGGATCGCGAATCTGCGTTATGCGGATTTGCCGCAACGCACGCGCGAAGTCATGCGCATCGCGGTTCTCGACACCGTGGGTGCGGGCGTCTACGGCTACAGCACGCCGTGGGCGCAGATGCTGCTCGAGTGGGCGCGGCGCGGCACGGCCGGCAGCGGGGATGCGCACGTCTGGGGCGAAGCAAAGCCGGCGCTGCGCTGCTCGGATGCGGCACTCGTCAACGGCACTGCATCCCACGCGTTCGAGCTCGATGACTACCACAACGCCAAGCTGCATCCCGGCGCGGTGGTAATACCCGCGGCGATCGCGGTCGCCGAAAAGCTCGATGCGGGCGGCGCCGATCTGATCACCGCGATTGCTGCCGGCTACGAAGTGATGATCCGCTCGAGCCTCGCCCTCAATCCGTCGGCGGCGCGGCTGCGCGGCTGGCATCTGACCGGGGTATGCGGCCCGTTCGGCGCCGCCGCCGCGTGCGCTTCTCTGCTGAAGCTCAACCCCGAGCAAACCGCATGGGCACTCGGACTCGCCGGAACGCAGGGCGCGGGCCTCTGGGCTTTCAATGCCGACGGCACCATGAGCAAGCGGCTGCACGCCGGCAAGGCCGCGCATTCAGGCGTGCTCGCAGCGGAACTCGCCCAACTGGGTTTCACCGGACCGACGCAGATTTATGAAACCGCAGACGGCGGCGTGCTGAAAGCGTTCTCGGACGCATCCGACGCCACCCCGCTCACCCTGGACCTCGGCGCCGTGTATCACCTCGACAAAACCTCGATCAAGCCCTACGCCTGCTGCGGCAGCACGCACTCTTACATCGATGCCGCGCTGGCGCTGCGCAAAAAGCTCGGCACGCCGTGGGATGCCCGGCGGCGCGTGCGCGTCGGCACGTGCAAGGTGGTCGACGTGCAATGCGGCTTCGATTACGCGCCGAGCAGTGTGCTCAATGCGCAAATGAGCCTGCGTTACACAATCGCGGCGGCCCTGCTCGACGGCCAGGTGCTGCCGGCACAGTTCACCGACGCCAAACTCGCCGATCCCGCGATCACGGCGCTCGCGTGCAGAATGGAGCTCATACCCGATCCCGAGCTCGACAAACTGTATCCGCGGGACTTCGCCGCGTGGGTAGCCGCCGAGCACAACGGCAAATGGGAACGGGTCGATGTCATGAATCCGACCGGCTCGATCCACGTGCCGATCGACGCGCGCGGCGCCACCGAGAAATTCCGCGGCATCAATTCGCAACTCGATGCCGATGCAATTGCCGCGGCCGCGCTGGCCATCGAACAGCATTCCGTACGGGAATTTGTCGGCATGCTCGGTGCGCCGAAATCGCAGCGCGCCGCAGCCTGAAATAGCGAAACGCGACCTTCGTCCTTATTTCAACAGCGTCCAGCATTCTGCCCGCCGCTCCACCCTGCCCTCGCATTCGAGCTTGAGCAGATGCGCGTGCAGCGACCGGCGCGCCACCGGATGCAGCCGCTCGGGCGTATCGGAATAGACGATCGGCAGCAGTTCGTCGAGTGCCACCCGGTTTTTCGTAGCAAATGCCGCGACGACTTTCTGCTCGCGCTTGAGGCGGTGCGCGATCAGCCGCCGCGCTTCCTCGTGCGGCGTGTCAATCGGGTGGCCATGTCCGGGCGCGGCTCGTGCAACGTCGAGCGCGAGCAGCGCCGCGAGCGATTCGAGATAGGCCATCATGTCGCCGTCGGGCGGATTGATCACGACCGTCGAGCCCTGCATCATGTGATCGCCGGTGAACAGCAGTTTTTCCGGCTCGAGCAGATAGCACAGGTGGTTCGACGCATGGCCCGGCGTATGCACTGCGCGCAGCGTGAACGCGCCGCAGTCGAGCACATCGCCGTGCGCGAACACCCGGTCGGGAGCAAAGGTGGCGTCCTGGTTGCCGTGCGGCGGCGCAGGCATGCCGATCACTTCGGCGCCGGTTGCTGCCTGCAACGCGCGCGTGCCCGGCGAGTGATCGAGGTGGGTATGAGTGCACAGTATCCAGCGCAGGCGGTCGCCCACCGCCGCCAGCATCGCCGCGAGGTGCGCCGGGCTCTCGGGACCCGGGTCGATCAACGCGAGCCGCTCGCCGCCGATGAGGTAGGCATTGGTACCCGGACCCGTCATCATGCCGGGGTTCGGCGCGGTGATGCGCGCGACCAACGGACTTAACTGCACGCGTTCTCCGGGAACGATCACTGCCATTTGCCTTGCCCTCCCATGCCGGCCGCTTCCTCGTAGCCGGCCTCTCCGGGCAGCAGGCGCCGCCCATCCCGGCTGATGCGCGGCTGGATCACCGGCACGCTCTTCTGCGCGCGCATCGCCTGGATCAGCGACCCGGCACTGTCGTAAGTCGCAAACCACTGCATCGTCCG
>Ga0080064_1006144_pt1 | contig 13251 bp, 13 predicted proteins | sample Subgrocontami54m_FD_69260 | JGI IMG/M metagenome (GOLD analysis project Ga0080064, IMG submission 69260) | Subsurface groundwater microbial communities from S. Glens Falls, New York, USA - GMW46 contaminated, 5.4 m (SPADES assembly) (version 2) ...
TGATTCTTGACCGCTCATTCCCACCCAAGGAATGGAGCGAGACCACCCCGAGCGATAGATTGACCCTCACAGATTGCAAGGCACGGAGGACCGAAAGGGAGTTTGTCAGAACCACCGGGCCGTGTTATTGTCTGATCCGACAACGCGCTGAGCCGAGCGGAGAGTGCTCAAACAAAACGCCAAACGTTCCTGCCAAAACGTAAAATCGTAAAATCGGCATTTCTTGATCTTCCCCACCTCTTGAATTAGGCTTGCAAGCGATGATTACAACCCTTTCGACCCAGGGACGAGTATCGCTGCCCCGAGGCGGTGCGGACCAAACTTGGCCTGCGGCCAGGTGCCCGCGCCCGAGGTGATCAACCCCCGCGTCTGAGCCGCGGTCGCCTTCGACTCGTCGAGGATCCGCACCTTGTAGTCCAGCAGCGCCATCTCCCGCAGGTTCGGGTAGAAGTCCTCGAGGGCCTTGCGGAGGGCGTGGTCGAGCGCGTGCACCGGCCCGTTGCCCGCCGCCGCGGTGTGCTCCTCGATCCCCTTCACCCGCAGGCGCACGGTGGCCTCCGCCACCGGCTCGCCGTCGCCCGCGTCCTCTTCCACGATCACGCGATAGCCCCGCAGCTCGAAGTACGGCCGGTGGTTGCCGAGGGCCCGCTCCATCAGGAGCTCGAAGGACGCCTCCGCGCCCTCGAACAGGAACCCCTCGTCCTCGAGCCGCTTGAGCATCTCGAGAATGCGCCGGGCCTCCGGGGTGTTCTTGTCGAGATCGATCCCGTACTCCCTGGCCTTCCAGAGCACGTTGGACTGCCCGGCCAGCTCGGAGACGAGCACCCGCCGCTGGTTGCCCACCGCCCCCGGCTCCACGTGCTCGTAGGTCTCCGGGTGCTTGAGCACGGCGGAGACGTGGATGCCGCCCTTGTGGGCGAACGCGGAGTCGCCGACGTAGGGCTGGGCCGACCACGGCTTGCGGTTGGCCAGCTCGGAGACGAGTCGGGAGACGTCGCGCAGCTCGCGCAGGTTCTGGGGCGGGATGCACTCGAGCCCCATCTTCAGCATGAGGTCGGGGATGATCGAGACGAGGTTGGCGTTGCCGCAGCGCTCGCCGTAGCCGTTGATCGTCCCCTGCACGTGGCCGATGCCCTCGCCCACCGCGGCGAGCGAGGTCGCCACCGCGCACTCGGTATCGTTGTGCACGTGGATGCCGAGCGGGGTCTCCGCCTTCACCGCGCGCTGGACTTCCTTGATGATGACGGCAACTTCGTGCGGCAGGCTCCCGCCGTTGGTGTCGCAGAGCACGAGGCAGTGGGCCCCCGCGGCCTCCGCGGCGAGCAGCGTCCGCATCGCGTAGTCCGGGTTGCGCTTGAAGCCGTCGAAGAAGTGCTCGGCGTCGTAGATGACCTCCTCGAAGTGCTTGAGGAGGTACGCGACCGAATCCGAGATCATGGCCACGTTCTCCTCGAGCGTGGTGCCGAGCGCCGAGGTCACGTGGAAGTCCCACGCCTTGCCGAAGATGGTGACAACGGGCGGTCCCGCCTCGACGAGGGCCTGGAGGTTGCCGTCCTCTTGCGCCCGCGCGCCGGGCCGGCGGGTGGCGCCGAAGGCGCTGATCTTCGCGCTCTTGAACACCGCGTCCTGCACGCGCTTGAAGAAGCGCAGGTCCTTGGGGTTCGACCCGGGCCAGCCGCCCTCGATGTAGTGCACGCCGAGCTGGTCGAGGCGGTGCGCGATGCGCACCTTGTCCTCCATGGAGAAGGCCACGCCCTCGCCCTGGGTGCCGTCGCGGAGCGTGGTGTCGTAGATCTTGATCTGGCGCGACATGGGGGGCACATCATCCCGCCGCCGGCCGGGGGGTGTCAAGTTATGCTCGGGGGCGTGATCGCGGCCCTGATGGCGACGGTGGTGCTGGTGGCGGCCTTCGTCAAGGGCGCCATCGGCTTCGGCTTCCCCGCCCTCGGCACCCCGCTGCTGAGCCTCGTGGTCGACGTCAAGACCGCGGTGGTCGTTCTGATCCTGCCCAATATCGTGATGGACGGCATCCAGTTCGCCCGGCGCGGCACGCCGCTCTCGACCGTGCGACGCTTCTGGGTCCTGCTCGCGGCCGGCGCCCTCGGGATGGTCCTCGGCACGCGCGCGCTGGTCCTCCTGTCACCCCGGGCCGCGACGCTGATCCTGAGCGTCTTCGTGCTCTGCTACGTCGCGCTGAACGCGACGGGGCTGGCCCCGCGCGTGCCCGCGCACTGGGAGCGCTGGCTCTCGGCGCCCGCCGGCTTCGTCGCGGGCGTCATCGGCGGGGTGACCAATGCGCCCGCCACCGCGCTCGTCCTCTACTTCCAGGCCATCGGGCTCTCGAAGCACGACTTCGTGTCCTCGGTGGCCTTCACGTTCTTCTTCTACAAGCTGGTCCAGCTCGGCGCGGTGAGCTGGTACGGGCTCCTGCCCTGGTCGCTGGTCTGGCCCTCGCTCGCCCTGACCGCGGTGGGCCTGGCCGGGTTCGCGGTGGGACTGCGCGTGCAGGACCGGCTGGATCAGCGCGGATTCAACCGCGCGGTGCTGGGCTTCCTGGCGCTGCTGGGCGCCTGGCTGCTGATCCGCAGCCTCTGGTGACTCGACCGACCCTCGAAGCGCTCCGATCAGCTTCTTACGGCCCGAAGATCCGTGGCAGGAGATACTGACCTATCGCACCTGCAGCGAGAACGATGCCGCCAATAATGGCACCGAGCCGAGCAGCCTGCTTGTACAGTTCCCGTTGAATGTCACGAAGACGATCGTCAAACTCCTTCTGCGTCGCAACCCGGGTTGCCTTTTCTTCCTCCTGAGCCTCAACTCGATTCTCCCTCTCCTCCCGAAGACCTTCTAACAGTTGGGCAATCTGCGTGCTATGAGCTTGAAGAGAGTCACGAAACTCTCGCTGCCATTCCTTCCCGGACGTGATTTCAGTCCTTAGGTTAGACAGCTCGCGCCTCGTTTCTGCGAGCAGATCTTCAAGTCCCTGAAGAGCTACGGGCTTGTAGCTCTGGATGAGCCTGACCAAGCCGGGCGCATCGTGTAGGTCCAGCACTCCCCTTCCAGCAGCGTCACACCGTCCTGGTTGGTGATCACCGCCCGGAGCTGGCAGACCGGCTTGTCGGGCTTGAGCGCCAGCACCTCCACCTCCGCGGTCACCGTGTCGCCCAGGTAGGTCGGGGCGAGGTACTTGAGCGTCTGGCTCATGAACACGGTGCCCGGGCCCGGCAGGTCCATGGCGACCAGCGCGTTGAGCATGCCCGCCGCGATGCCTCCCTGCGCGACCAGGCGACCGAAGCGGGTTCGCGCCGCGAAGTCCGCGTCGAAGTGGAGCGGGTTGCGGTCGCCCGTGATCTGGGCGTAGAGCTCGGCCTCGTGCACGGTCACGGTCTGGGTGCGGCGCGCTCGCTGACCGACCTCGAGCCCGAGCGGGCCCACCTTCGCCATCGGGAGCCGCGCTACACGACGCCGGCGGCGCGCAGCTTGTCCACGCGCGCCTTCGGCATGCGGAGGAGCCCGGTCAGGATCGCGTCGGTGTGCTGGCCGAGCAGCGGCGGGGCCAGCGTGGCCGCGCCCGGCGTGTCGTGCAGGCGCACCGGCACCCCCATCACGGTGATCGGCCCCGCCTTCGGATGGGACAGCGAGACCATCATGCCGCGCGCCTTGAGATGCGCGCTCTCGCACACCTCGGCCACCGACTTGATGCGCCCGGCGGGCACGCCCGCCTTGTCCAGGCGCGCGAGCCACTCGTCGGCGGGGCGCGCGCCCAGGATCTCGTTGAGGAGCGGCACCAGGACCTTCCGGTTCGTCACGCGGTTGGCCTCGGTGTCGAAGCGCGGATCCTTGATGAGATCCTCGCGGTCCAGCGCCCGGCACGTGCGGTCCCACAGCGAGTTGTTGGCGACGCCCAGCGTGATGTACACGTCCTGCGCTCGGAAGACCTCGTAGGGCACGATGGACGGGTGCTCGTTGCCGCGGCGCGCGGGGCGGCCGCCCGCGTTCCAGTAGAGCCCGGCCTGGTAGGTGAGCAGCGAGGCCATCACGTCGAGCATGCCGATCTCGACCTTCTGCCCCCGCCCGGTCTTCTCGCGGCTCAGCAGCGCCAGGGTGATGCCCTGGGCGGCGGCCATGCCCGCCACCAGGTCGCCGATCGAGTTGCCCACCTTGACCGGCGGGCCGTCGGGGAATCCGGTGATGTCCATGACGCCGGACTCGCCCTGCACGATCAGGTCGTAGCCGGGCCGGTGCGCCTCGGGGCCGCTCTCGCCGAAGCCCGAGATCGAGCAGTACACCAGCCGGGGATTGACCTTTCTCAGAGCCTCGTAGCCGAAGCCGAGCCGCTCCATGGTGCCGGGCCGGAAGTTCTCCAGCACCACGTCGGCCGAGGCCAGGAGCCGGCGCAGGATCTCCTGGCCCTCGGGCGCCTTCATGTTCAGCGTGAGGCTCTTCTTGTTGCGGTTGACCGAGAGGAAGTAGGTGGCCTCGCCGCTCACGAAGGGCGGCCAGCCGCGGGTGTCGTCGCCCTTGCCGGGCTCCTCGATCTTGATCACCTCCGCGCCCATGTCGCCCAGCGACATGGCGCAGAAGGGCCCGGCCAGCACGCGGGTCAGATCGATGACGCGCACGCCGGCGAGCGGCGGGCGGCCGGGCGGCCGGCGGGCCGCGGGCTTCGGGCGGCGGGCGGATGCCGCCTTGCGGGAGCGGGGCTTAGTCTTCGCCACGGGGCCTCCTGTTCCACATGCCTTTGGCGACGCTCTTGCCGATGGCCGCGACGCGCTCGCCACTGGCGCCGGCACGGCGCCAGAAGAGGCGCGCCCGGTCGGTGAATCCCATGTGAGAGAAGTAGAACACGGAGTCTACCGCTTCCACCGACACGTGGGAGCCGATCTTCACGCCCTCGGTGGCGGTGCCGTGGCAGAAGAGCCGGGCGCCGCCTTCGAGCTCGACGAGCGCCAGGTGGAGCGGGGCCCGGAAGCCCTCCGGCGGCGAGTGCAAGGTGGTGAACGAGACCACCTCCCCGAGCGGCGGCAACGACGCCTCCTCCATCCGCACCGGATGATCGGGACAGATGCTGGCCGGCGGCACCACGAGCCGGCGACAGCGCGGACAGCGGGAGGCGCGGAGCCGGTCGGGCATCAGCGGCGCGACTCCAGGAGGGTCACCCAGTTGTTGGTGGCGAGCCCGCCGATGGACTGGGCCAGCGCCACGCGCGCCTCCACCTGGCGGCCGTCGGCCCGCCCGGTGAGCTGCCAGAAGAGCTCCACGATCTGCGCGATGCCGGTGGCGGCGAGCGGGTGCCCGCGCGCCTTGAGCCCACCGGAGGTGTTCACGGGCAGCCGCCCTCCGATGGCGGTCTCCCCGTCCAGCGTGGCCCGCCCCGCCTTGCCCACGGGCACGAGCCCGGTGTCCTCGAGCGAGATCAGCTCGAACGGGGCGAAGGCGTCGTGGATCTCCGCCACCTCCACCCGCGCCGCCCCGAAGCCGGCCATGCGATAGGCCGCCTCCGCCGCGGCCTGGGTGGCGCGGAACGAGGTCAGGTCCGTCCGGTAGCGCACCGCGATCGTGTCCGCCCCCTGCCCGATCCCCGCCACCCGCACGCTCCGCCGGTCCAGGGTCAGCAGGAGCGCGGCCCCGCCGTCGGAGATGGGGCAGCAGTGATAGAGGCGCAACGGATCGGCCACGAGGCGGCTCTCCATCACCGCGTCGAGCGTCACCGGCGCCTGGAAATGGGCGAAGGGGTTGCGGGCGCCGTGGGCGTGGTTCTTCACCGCCACCTGCGAGATCTCCCGGAGCGACAGCCCGCGCCGGTGCATGACCGCGCGCGTGATGAGGCCGGCGAGGGCGGGCATGGTGGTGCCGTAGCTCCTCTCGTGCGGATCGATGGAGCGGCCGATGATCTCGGACACGCGCGGCGTCGACAGGTGGGTCATCTTCTCGCCGCCCACCACGAGAATTGATCGATGGAAACCCGCGGCAATCCCGGCGAAGGCCGCGTAGACCGCGGCCACGCCGGAGGACGTCGCGGTCTCCACGCGCAGCGCCGGCACCTGCGAGAGGCCGAGCCGCGTGGCGATCAGCGAGCCGTAGTTGCCCTCGCCGGTAAACTCCTCGGGATTCATCGCGGCGACCACGAGGGCGTCGGGCCGCTCGATGCCCGCGTCGTGCATGGCGGCCAGGCCCGCCTCGGCCATGAGGTCCTGGAGGTTCTCGTCGCGCCGGCCGAAGCGGGTCATGCCCGCGCCGGCGATCCACACGTCGTTCACGCATCCATTTCAAACCGGGGCGTGCCCGGGTGTCAATGTGTTTGCGCCGGCGCGGCTCCCGAAGCGGGCGGCCCGCCCGGCTCCGCGTGCCGCCCGGGCAGCGGCGCGGGCGGCACGCGGATCTCGAACTCCCGGATGAGCCGGAGCAGATAGGTGCGCTGGAGCCCCAGCGCGCGCGCGGCGCGCGTGCGGTTGCCGCCGGCCTGCGTGAGCGTGGCCTCGAGCAGCCGGCGCTTGAAGTCGGAGACCGCGCCGTGAAAGCCGGGCAGCGGCCGGGCGGGTGCGGCGGGGAACCCGCTCGATTCGGAGAGGCCCTTGGGCAGGCGGGGCGGCGACGGCCGGGGAGCGGGCGCGGGAGCGGGCAACAGAGCTGTCATGCGCGAGCATCATCGCAAGGCCCGTGCCACGCGCGACGCCGCACGGAACCCGCGAATTCCCGCGCCTCGCGCCCACCCCTGCACCGCGCCGTGTGCAGCCCCCGCGCGGCCGTGCCGTCGCGTCAGGGCAGAAAAAGAGGGACCCGCGAACGGGTCCCTCGTCGCCTCGAGCGGGCGGCGGAGCCGGCTACGCCTTGGTGGCCGGCTTGACGCCCGGGTTGTCCTTGAAGAACTGCTTGTTCAGCTCGATGTAGTTCGTCCAGTTCGCCGGCGTCTCGTCTTCCGCGAAGATCGCCTTCACGGGGCAGACGGGCTCGCAAGCCCCGCAGTCGATGCACTCATCCGGGTGGATGTAGAGCATGGTCTCGCCCTCGTAGATGCAGTCCACGGGGCAGACCTCGACGCAGGCCTTGTCCTTCACGTTGACGCACGGCTCCGCGATGATATACGCCATTCCGGCCTCCTGTTAACCGGTGACCCTGGATACCTGCCTGGAAACCCACATATTTCTACCAACTTGCACGGCAGGTGTCAAGGCGTTTGGCCTGCGAGCTAGAGGGTTCTTAGCTTCGGATCGAGCGCGTCGCGGAGGGAATCGCCGAACAGGTTGAAGGCGAAGACCCCGAGACTGATCGCGAGGCCGGGGAAGATCGCCATCCACGGCGCGGTCTCCGCGAACTCCACCGCGGCGCCCCGCAGCATCAGGCCCCATGCCGCGGTCGGCTCCTGCACGCCGAGCCCCAGGAAGGAGAGCGAAGCCTCGAGCAGGATCGCCTGCCCGAGGAACGCGGTGAGCATGATCAGGTAGGGCGCCATGACGTTCGGCAGCATGTGTCGCAGGATGATGCGCCGGTGGCGGAAGCCGGCGGCCCGCGCCGCGTCCACGTAGGGCAGCTCGCGGATCGCGAGCGCGCTCGACCGGATGACCAGCGCGCAGCGGGGAATCATGGGAATGGTGATGGCGGTGATCAGGTTCGGGAGGTTGTTGCCCAGGATCGCCACCATCGCGAGGGCCAGGATGATCAGCGGAAACGAGATGAAGATGTCCATCACCCGCTGGAGATAGAGGTCGATGCGCCCCCCGAAGTAGGCGCTACCGACTCCGAGGATCGCGCCCAGGGTGGCGCCGATGAACGCCGACCCGAAGCCCACGATGAGGGCCGTCCGCGAGCCGTAGATGAGCCGGGCCAGCACGTCGCGCCCGAAGGCGTCGGTGCCCAGCCAGTGCTTGGCACCGGGCGCCGTCAGCATGGCGCCGAAATCCACCACGACCGGGTCGTAGGGAGCGATCAGGGGAGCGACGGACGCGACCGCCAGCATGATGACGATGACGATGGCCCCGATGGCGCCGAGCGGGCGGCGCAACGCAAAGGCGCGCGTCGCGGCCCACCACCTAGCCTGCGTGGTGGGTTCGGCGGGCTCGACACCCGTTACCGTCGGGTCGATCGGCGAGGTGATTGCCATCGCCCTCTATTTGATCTTACGGGCGTCGCGAGCGACGCCCTCTGTAGGGTGGCTTCGCATTTTCTTATCTAGCGGTAGCGGATCCGGGGGTCGAGCCAGGCGAACGTGACATCCATCAGGAAGTTCACCACGATGAAGGCCCCCGCGACGATCATGACGAGCGCCTGCGTCAGCGTGTAGTCGCGATGCGCCACCGCCTGGACGAAGAGGAGGCCGAGCCCGTTCAGGTTGAACACCTGCTCGGTCACCACGAGCCCGCCGAGCAGAAAGGCGAACTCGAGACCGACCACGGTCAGCACGGGCAGCATGGCGTTCTTGAGCGCGTGGCGGGACAGGATCAGCTTCTCGACCAGTCCCTTGGCGCGGGCCGTCCGGATATAGTCCTCCCTCAGGACCTCGAGCATCGCCGACCGCGTCATGCGCGTCGCCACCGCGGAGTACCGGTACCCGACCGCCACCGCCGGCCAGATGAGCTGGGCCAGGTTCTGCCACGGGTTCACCCAGAACGGCGTGTAGACCATGGGGGGCAGCCACTTGAACGTGATGAGCAGGACCAGGATGAGCACGATGCCGAGCCAGAACGACGGCGTCGCCTGCCCGGCGATGGAGAACATGCGGACCGCGTAGTCCACCCAGGTATCCTGCTTGAGCGCGGACAGCACGCCCAGGGGGATGGCGAGCAGCACGGCCACGATCGTGGCCATGATCGCCACCTGGAGCGAGAGCGCGAAGCGCAGCTTGATCTCCTCCCAGATCGGGGCACCCGTCCACATCGAGGTGCCGAAGTCGAACCGCGCCGCTCCCCACACCCAGACCGCGAACTGGTGCCACAGCGGCTTGTCCAGGCCGAAGCGTGCCCGCTCCTGGGCGACCACCTGCGGATCGGACATGCCGCTCTCGCCGGACATGCGCAGCTCGACCACATCGCCCGGTACGACGCGGATCAGGATAAAGATCAGCGCGGCGACGCCGAACAGCGTCGGGAACATCAGGAGGAATCGCTTGACGATGTACTTGGCCACGCGCCGCCGCCTCTAACCCCCCTCACCCTGCCCTCTCCCCCGGGGGGAGAGGGTGTCAGGACCCCTACTCGGCGAGCCAGACCGTGTCGAGCTGGTTGTTGAGGTAGTGACTCGGAGTGATGGTCCAGCCCTTCACCTTCGCATTGTGCGGGATGATGCGGTTCCACTGCAGCGTCATCATCGAATGCACCTCCTCGTCCAGGAGGCGCCTCTCGAAGACCCGGAGAATCTTCTTGCGCTCCTCGGAGTCGGTGGCCCGGGCCTGCCGGTTGTAGAGATCGTCCAGCACCTTGTCGCCGGACTTGCCGTAGTTGGCGGAGGAGTCCGACAGGAAGCGGGGCAGGTCGAGGTCCGGCTCCACGATGAAGCCGCACTGGAAGTCCATCGCGGTCTCGAAGTCACCGCGCTTCAGCATCGGATGATAAGCCGAGGCCTCGATGATCTCCTGCTTGACGGTGAGCCCGACCTGCCGCCATTGGTCGATGAGCCAGATCCCGATGGGCTCGTAGGGCTGCGGGATCCCGCGGTTCTTGAAGGTGAACGAGATCCCCTCGGCGCCGGCTTCCTTGAGGAGCTTGCGGGCCTCGGCGCGCGAGGCGTTGATGTCCCGCGAGTACCCCGCCAGCTTGACCAGCTCGTCGGGCGGGGTCGCGAACGGGGTGCCGGGCACCTGGATGCCGGCGACCTCCTTCACGATCGCGATCTTGGACAGGTTCTTGGAGGCATCGTAGCGGTCGAGCGCCAGGGTCATCGCCCGGCGGACGCGCTTGTCGTCGAAGGGCTTCTTCTGGTGGTTCATCGCCACCATTAGGATGCAGTCCCACGGGCTTTCCTGGACGGTGATCTTGTTGCCGAGGGCCTGTACGAGGCTGTCCCGGTCGGCCGGGGTGAAGCCTCGGAACTGGATGTGGGCGCGCTCACCGCGGACCGCCGCCACCTGAGCGGAGGACGACGAGATGAAGATCGCCCGGTACCCGTCGAGATAGGGCTTGCCCTTGTCCCAGTAGTCGGCGTTCTTCTTGCCCACCCAGTGCGAGCCCTTGACGTGCTCCACGAACTTGAAGGGGCCCGTACCCATCACGTTCTTCTCGTACCAATGCATGTCCTTGGCCAGGATGTCGGCCTTGTAGATCCAGTTCCAGGGCGAGGCCAGGTTGAGCAGGAACGAGCCCTCGGGCCACTTCAGCTTGAAGCGGACGGTCTGCGGATCGGGGGCCTCCACGGCCTCGACGGCGCGGTAGGCGGTCTGCCGCAACGACACCACTCCGGCCGCCGGGAAGATGATCTTGTCGTAGGAAGCCTTGACGTCCTTGGACGTCATCGCGGCCCCGTCGTGGAACTTCACACCCTGGCGCAGCTTGAACGTATAGGTCATGCCGTCCTTGGAGACGGTCCAGGATTCGGCCAGATCGCCGACCGGCTTGGTCCCGGTCTTGTCGAATGGGTCCACCTTGAGGAGGGTGCTGTAGTGAGGCGCCATCGGGTGGATCACCCCGAAGGTCTCCTCCCGGTGCGCATCGTAGGAGGGCGGCTCGGAGGGCACCACGAAGACCAGCTCGCCTCCGGAGCGTGGCTTGTCCTGGGCGACGGCGAAGGCCGGCCACCCGATTGTGAGCGCGAGGACGGCACCGACGAGAGAAGAGACAATCCGGCTTCCGTGATGGCGCATAGGCCACCTCCCCAGTGAGATGGGCAACCGAGCTGTTTGAATACTCAATCCGTCAAGGTAGGCCTTGGTTCCGTTCGAGTTTCGCTACTTTAGCGGCCCCGCACCCCCCTGTCAAGAACGAGCCGCTACAGGCGGATGCAGGCGGCCTGGTGGCCGGGCTTCACCTCGCGGAGCTCGGGGATCACGGCCCGGCATTCGGCCACCGCGATGGGGCACCGGGGGTGGAACACGCAGCCGGAGGGGGGATTGAGCGAGCTCGGTACTTCACCCCCCAGGACCACATGCTCCCGCTGGGCCTCCACGACCGGGTCCGGGATGGGCACCGCCGAGAGCAGGGCCTGGGTGTAGGGGTGCTGGGGGTCCTCGTAGAGCGACTTGCGGTCCGTGATCTCTACGATCTTGCCGAGATACATGACGGCCACTCGGTCGGAGATGTGGCGGACCACCGAGAGGTCGTGGGCCACGAACAGGTAGGTCAGCCCAAACTCGGACTGGAGCTCCTCCAGCAGGTTGATGATCTGGGCCTGGATCGAGACGTCGAGCGCCGAGACCGGCTCGTCGCAGATGATCAGGCTCGGCTCCATGGCCAGAGCGCGGGCGATGCCGACGCGCTGGCGCTGCCCGCCCGACAGCTCGTGGGGGTAGCGGTGGGCCATGGCGGGCAGCAGGCCGGCGTGGCTGAGCAGCTCCTGGACGCGGGCGGCGCGGGCGGCCCGGTCCGGGACGATGCCGTGGACGCTGAGCGGCTCCGCGATGATCTGACCCACCGTCATGCGCGGGTTCAACGAGCTGTACGGGTCCTGGAAGATCACCTGCATGCGCCGGCGCAGGGCGCGCAGCTCGGCGGCGGAGAGCGTCGCCATGTCCCGGCCCTCGAAGATCACCTCGCCGCTGGTCGGCGGCTCCAGCCGGAGGATCACACGCCCGGTCGTGGTCTTGCCGCAGCCCGACTCGCCGACCAGCCCCAGCGTCTCCCCGCGCCGGATCGAGAAGCTCACGCCGTCCACCGCCTTCACGACCGCGGCGCGGCCGCCAAACAGGCCGCCGCCCACGGGGAAATGCTTCACGAGGTTCCTGACTTCTAGAATTGCTTCTTCGTTCTTCACATTTGCTTCTTCGTTCTTCACATTTGCTTCTTCGTTCTTCACATTTGCTTCTTCGCCCTTTGGGCTCATCGCGCGTCTAGTCTACCGGGGCCCTTCAGGCTCATCGCGCGCCTGGCTCAGCCGGGACCGAGGTCGGAAGGTCCTTGGCGAGCCAGCAGGCTGAGACGTGCTCTCCCGCGACATCGTCCAGCGGTGGGACTTGCTCGCGGCAGCGGTCCACGACGTAGGCGCAGCGCGGGGCGAAGGAGCAGCCCGCGGGCAGGCGCGAGAGATCGGGGGGCTGGCCGGGAATCGGCTGCAGCTTGGCCCGGCGCGGCTCGTCCAGCCGCGGCACCGAGCGGAGCAGCCCGAGGGTGTAGGGGTGGCGCGGATTGCCGTAGATCTCGCGCGCGGTCCCCCGCTCCACGATCTTGCCCGCGTACATCACGTTCACCCGATCGGCATAGCGCGCCACCACCCCGAGATTGTGGGTGATCATCAGGATCGCGACACCCAGCCGCCGCGAGAGACTCTTCATGAGCTCGAGAATCTGGGCCTGGATGGTCACGTCGAGCGCGGTGGTCGGCTCGTCGGCCAGGATGAGGGCCGGGTCGCAGGACAGCGCCATCGCGATCATGATGCGCTGGCGCATCCCGCCGCTGAACTGGTGCGGGAACTGGCGGAGCCGCCGCGCCCCGTCCGGAATGCCCACCAGGGAGAGCATCTCCACCGCCCGGGCCTGCGCCTGCGCGCGCGTCATGCCCAGGTGGATCTCGAGGGTCTCGGTGAGCTGGCGACCGATGGTGAGCACCGGGTTCAGCGAGGTCATGGGCTCCTGGAAGATCATGCCGATCTCCCGCCCGCGCACCTTGCGCATCTCCTCTTCCGACAGGGCGAGGAGGTTCCGCCCCTTGAACATGATCTCGCCCTCGACGATGCGCCCGGCCGGCGCGGCCACGAGCCGCATCACGGACAGCGCGCTGACCGACTTGCCGCAGCCCGACTCCCCGACGAGGGCCACCGTCTCGCCCTTGCGGACGTTCCACGACACTCCGTCCACCGCGCGGACCACTCCCGCGCTGGTGTGGAACTGGGTGCGGAGACCTCGGACGTCGAGGAGGACCTCCATCAGGCGGGGAGTCTACCATACCGCCCGCGACGGTCAGCGGGCTGCCCGCTGGGGCGAGTCGACCGGAAGCTTCCCTTTTTGTATTCGCTCGGCTCGGCTTCGGCTGCGCCTCGCCCTGCCACTGCCCCAGTCATCTCGCGGGGGCGCAGGAGGTGACGCCGAGCTCGGCGACGACCTCGCGGATGGCCTGCAGCGCCCCGCGCATCTCGGCCTCCCCGAGCGCGCCGATGCAGCCGATGCGGAAG
>Ga0080064_1006145_pt1 | contig 13251 bp, 11 predicted proteins | sample Subgrocontami54m_FD_69260 | JGI IMG/M metagenome (GOLD analysis project Ga0080064, IMG submission 69260) | Subsurface groundwater microbial communities from S. Glens Falls, New York, USA - GMW46 contaminated, 5.4 m (SPADES assembly) (version 2) ...
TCCCCGAAGGCAAACCCAAGCCGTACGCGCCGCCCGCGAAAGCCAGGCAGGAGGCCGACGCAAAGGCCGACGAGCCCAAGGGCGAGCCGCAACTCAAGGAGTCGGCGCAGGAGAATTCCGTGGTGCTGGTGTCCGACGTCGATTTGCTGACCGACGGCGCGGCCGTCGAGGTGCAGGAGGTCTTCGGCCAGCGCCTGATCGTGCCCCGCAACGGCAACCTCAATTTCGCGCAAAGTCTCGTCGAGCAGGTTTCGGGCGATTTCGACCTGACCAAACTGCGCAGCCGCGCCGCGTTCACGCGCCCGCTGACGGTGATCCAGCAAATGGAGTCGCGCGCGCAGCAAAGTTATCTCGGCAAGATCAAGGAACTCGAGGACAACCTGCAGCAGACCCAGGAAAAACTCACCGCGCTGCAGAAAGGCCGCGCCGGTGCGCAAAGCACGCTGATGTCGCCTGAGCAGCAGGCCGAGGTCGAGAGCTTCAAGAAGAAGACGATTGAGACGCGCCGGGACCTGAAGGAGCTGCGCAAGAACCTGCGCGTCGAAAGCGAGCAGCTGCAGTTCTGGACCAAGGTCGTCAACATCGGGCTGGTGCCGCTGCTGGTGACGGTGCTTGGACTCGGACTGGCGCTGACGCGCAGGAGAAGGACGGCCGCGAAATGAACCGCAAGACTTTTCTGATCCTCATCGCGCTGCTCGTTGTGCTCGGCGGCGCGGGCCTCGCGCTGTTCTGGCAGGATTTGAGCGCGTGGCGCAAGGCCGACGTCAAAATCGGTTCCAGGATTTTCGATAAACTGGCGGTCAATGATGTCGCGCAGATACGGCTGAAGGACGGCAAAGGCGAAGCGACGCTCGGGCTCAAAGACGGGCGCTGGGTCGTGAGAGAGCGCGGCGATTACAGCGCCAGCGTGCAGGAAATCGGCGACCTGCTGCTGAAGCTTCCCGATCTCAAGGTCGTGCAGACGGAAGCCGTCGGCGAAGCGCTGCTGCCGCGGCTTAATCTGCTCGATCCCGCCAAGGCCGCCAAGGCCGACAACGCCGCAACGTTGCTGGAATTGAGCGACAAGAGCGGCAAAGTGATAGGCAGCGCGCTGCTGGGCCGGAAGGTCATCAAGATCGAACCGAGCCCGCTGCCGATCAAGCAGGAAACCCCGGTCGGGCGTTACGTGCTCACTCAGGGCAGCCCGACTGTGCTCGTGCTTTCGGACGCGCTGAAGAACGCCGACGCGAAACCCGCGCAGTGGCTTGCCAGGGACTTTTTCAAGGCCGAGCGCATCAAGTCCCTCACCGCGAGCGGCGAGGGCGCGCAGTGGAAAATCATCCGCAGCGAGGAATACGGGCCGTGGAAATTCGCGGATGGCGCGGGCCAGCTCGACGGGAGCACAGCAACGGCCGCGGTCAACGCCCTGTCGTCGCTTGCTTTCAGCGACCTTGCACTCGAGCTCAAGGCGGAGAATTTTGACAAGCCGCGCACGTTCGTCGTCGAGACTTTTGACAATCTGACCTACGCCATCAAGCTCGCCAGAAAGCCTGACAGCGGTGACCATTATTTGTCGGTTAAGGTGAGCGGCGAGCCGCCGCGCGAGCGCAAGCCTGAGGCCGGGGAGAAGGCCGCGGACAAGGAGCGGCTCGACAAGGAGTTTGCCGAAAGCCGGAAAAAACTCGAGGAGCGCCTCAAATTCGAGCGCGGGCTTGGTGCATGGACTTACGTCGTTGCCGGCAAGGCGCTCGAACCGCTGCTCAAAGACCGCGCCCAGTTGACCGCGGCGCCGCGCAAGCCGCCGGTTCCAGGGCGCTGAAACGATGCAAGGCCGCACATGAAATTCAGGGACATCCTCAAGTCGCCGGTGTTTCCCGCCGGGCACAGCTGGACCTTCGAGAAGCGCCGGAAGTATTACGAGTCCGACGTCACGGCGCTGGTGCGCAAGATGCTGGACGACGAGCGCATACGCGAGGACCAGCGTTTCGCGTGGGATCGCTGGCGCGCTGAAGGTCAGCTGCCGAAACAACCCTGAGCCGTGCTGCGGGCGCGGCGCATGCCTGGAACAAGGGGTCAGGGTTTCCTGGCGGGAATTCCGAGCCGCGCATAAATCAGCCGGATGTGACTGCGGATCAGCGGCAGCTGGCGCGCCATGTACAACGCCGCCAGCACACACGCGATACCGCCGGCAAACACGGTGTTGGTGGCGCTGATGCGGTCGGCAAGCACTCCGGCAAGCAGGCCGCCGAAAGGCACCACGCCGAGGAACGCCGTGGTGTACAGGCTCATCACGCGGCCGCGTTTGTCGTCGTCGACGATGGTTTGCAGAATCATGTTGACCGAGACCGAAATCACCAGGATGCTGAAGCCGATTGCGACCATCATCGCGAGCGAGAGCGCGAGCCACCGCGACCACGACAGCGCAATCAGTGCCATGCCGGCGACGAGCGCCGCGACGACGACGAACCGCACGAGTCCGCGCACGTTGCGCCGCGCGGCGAGCAGCAGCGTGCCGCAGACAGCGCCCAGACCCGCGGCGCCGACGAGAAAGCCGAGGGTCTGCGCGTTGCCCGCGAATGCCTCGTGCACGATCGCCGGCATCAGCGTGCCATACGGCGCCGCCGTCAGCGCGATCACCGCGAGCAGCGCCAGCAGGAAACGGATCGGCAGCGTGTGCCACGCGTAACAGAGGCCTTCCTTGAGTCCGCGCAGCGCGGGGGGATGCGATTCCGCGCGCTGCTGCGGCGTGACGCGGATGAAAGCGAAACTCGCGAGCACCGCGGCGTAGGTGAGCGAATTGATCAGGAAGCACGTGGCCTCGCTGAACCAGCCGATCAGCAACCCCGCCAGAACCGGTCCGGCAAGACGGCCGCAGTTGGCGACCAGCGACATCACCGCGACTGCGTTGGACAGGTCCTGCCGGTCGCCGACGAGTTCGAGCAGGTAGGCGTGGCGCACCGGCAACTCGACCGCGACGCACATGCCGAGCAGCGTGGTGAGCGCGATGATGTGCCAGATCTCGATCGCGCCGCTGAACGCGAGCGCGGTAAGCACCACGGCCTGCAGCATCTCGAGCACCTGGGTCGCCAGCATCATGCGGTGGCGGTTGAAGCGGTCGGACCACAGTCCGGCGAATGGCGCCAGCAGAAGCACCGGCAGGTTCGATGCGAAAGCGAGCACGCCGAGCAGCGTCGCGCTGCCGGTCAGACGGTAGACCAGCCAGGCGAGCGCGATACTCTGGATCCAGTAGCCGATCAGCGCGCAGATCTGTCCGCTCAGAAAAAATGCAAAATTGCGGTGACGCAACGCGCGTAACAGATTCATGGGGTGTCGATTTTATGTGAACGGCGACGGCGTGGCTACGCTGCCATCTGCTATAGTTGCGGCTCAGGCATGCGCGCCGCGCACCCGCCGGGAGAACAACAGCAGACGCCTGGCGCCCGCCGTTTCGCTTCGATGAACATCAAAATCGTATTCCTGATCGTGCTGTGCAACATGCTGAGCTATCGCGGCAGCAAGGTGCTGATTTCGCTGTTTGCCATCGAACTCGGCGCGGCGCAGATTTATATCGGGACGCTGATCGCGATGTACGCCGTATTTCCAATGTTGTTGGCGCTTTATGCCGGCAAGCTCACCGACAGGCTGGGCGTGCGCACGCCGATGCTCTGCGGATCGGCCGGAGTCGCCGCCGGGTTGCTGCTGCCGTTTCTGTTTCCCGCGATTCCGGCGCTCTACGCGTCCGCCGCGTTGATCGGGGCTTCGCACGTCTTCTACAACGTGGCGGTGCAGAACCTGGTTGGGATCCTGAGCAACGGCGTCGAGGGCCGCACCCGGAATTTCAGTAATTACGGACTGGTCATGGCGAGCGCCAGTCTGATCGGGCCGCTGGTGGCGGGGTTCTCGATCGATCATTTCGGACATGCGTTAAGCTATCTTTACATCGCGGGCGCGCCGCTGGTGGGGGTGCTGATCCTCGTGTTTTCACCCGGGCTCAGCCGGCTGCATGCCGAGAAAGGCGTGGAGGAGCGACCGGTGGCGGGCGCCGGAAACCTGCTTGCCAATGCGCCGCTGCGGCGCACGCTGATTACCGGCGGCATCGTGCTGACCGGCACCGATCTCTTCCAGTTTTACATGCCGATCTACGGTCATTCGATCGGGCTGTCGGCCTCCGCGATCGGAATAGTGATAGGCTCATTTGCCGCCGCCGCGTTCGCGGTGCGGCTGGTGATGCCGGCGATGGTCAGGCGCTGGGGTGAGGACGCGGTGTTCATCTGGTCGTTGTTCCTCGGCGCTGCGACCTACCTGATGTTCCCGCTGTTTGAGAGCGCGGTGTTGCTCGCGGCGGTCGCTTTTACGCTCGGTCTCGGCGTGGGCTGCGGCCAGCCGCTGTCGATGATGCTCATCTATGGCCGCGCGCCGCCGGGACGCTCCGGCGAAGCACTCGGACTGCGGCTGACCATCAACAATTTCATGCACATCGCGGTGCCGCTCGTGTTCGGCACCATTGGCTCTGCGTTCGGCGTGGCACCGGTGTTCGTCGCCAATTCGCTGCTGCTGGCGGGCGGCGGCGTGCTGATCCGCAGCCCGGTCAAGGCTTAGGACAGTTTATTTTCAACCGGGCGTAAGGCGCCGGATATTACTGTTCGTCATCGACGTGCTTGTATTGCGACGCCAGCTGCTGCTGCACGGTTGGCGGCACCGGTTCGTAGCGATTGAGTTCGATGACGTACGAACCCTGGCCTGCGGTCACGGATTTGAGCCGCGCCTGGTAGTTGTTGAGTTCCGACAGCGGCACGCGGCCGGTGATCGTCACCGTTCCCATCGTGGCGCCCTCCGTGCCGCTGATCTGGCCGCGCTTCGATGAGATGTCGCCGGCGATGTCGCCCATGTTGGCTTCGGGCGCATTGATCTCGATGTTGACGATGGGCTCGAGCACGATGGGCCGGGCCTTGAGTATCGCGTCGAGAAACGCCTTCTTGCCGGCGGAGACAAACGCGATCTCCTTCGAATCGACCGGATGGTGCTTGCCGTCGTAAACGATGACCCGCACATCCTGCATCGGAAAGCCGGCAAGCGGGCCTGCGCCGAGCACATCGCGCACGCCTTTTTCGACTGCCGGGAGGAACTGCGTGGGGATGGTGCCGCCTTTGACCTGGTCGACGAACTCGAAACCCTTGCCGCGCGCGAGCGGCTCGATGCGCAGGAACACTTCGCCGAACTGGCCGGCGCCGCCGGTCTGCTTCTTGTGGCGATGATGGCCCTCGGCCTTGGCGGTGATGGTCTCGCGATAGGGAATGCGCGGCGGCTTGGTGCCGACTTCGACGTGGTACTGCTTCTCCATCTTGTCGAGGATGTAGCGCATGTGCAGGTCCCCGAGGCCGCTGATCACGGTCTCGTTGCCACTGTGATCGACGCGGAAACACGGGTCTTCGGCCGCAAGCTTGTGCAGTACCTCCGACAGGCGCTGCTCGTCGCCGCGGCGCTTGAGTTCCAGCGCCAGCGCGTGCATCGGCACCGGATATTTCATCGGCCGCAGGTGAATGTTGTCTTCATCGTGGGAGTCATGCAGCACCGCGTCGAGTTCGATTTCGTCGACTTTGGCCACTGCCGCGATGTCGCCGGGCACGCAGGCATCGGTTTCAACGTGCTCCTTGCCCTGCAGCAGGAACAGGTGCCCGACCTTGAACGGCTTGCGGCCGTCGCCGATAAAGAGCTGCGAGTCACGCCGGATGGTGCCCTGGAACACGCGGAACACCGAGGTCTTGCCGACGAATGGATCGATGATGACTTTGAATACGTGCGCGATTGCGTGCAGCTTCGGATCCGGAGCGGGGCGGATTTCAACCGCGGTGGCGGGCTCGCCTTTGTAGAATGGCGGCGGGTTGCCTTCGGCCGGGTTCGGCATCAATCGCGTGAACACGTCGAGCAGCTCTGGCACGCCCGCGCCGTTGCGTGCCGAGACGAAACACACCGGCACCAGGTGGCCGTCGCGCAGCGCCTGCTCGAACGGCGCGTGCAGCTGCTCCGGGCTGACTTCGCCCTGCTCGAGATAAAGCTCCATCAGCTTCTCGTCGACTTCGACGACCTGGTCGACCAGCGCGCTGTGCGCATCCGCGACCGAAGAAAAATCAGCTTCGCCCGAGGGGTTGAAAAAGCAGTCGACGACCTGCTTGCCGCCTGCCGCAGGCAGGTTGATCGGCAGGCATTCCTTGCCGAATACATTCTGGATGCTGGCGAGCAACCCGCGCAGGTCGACATTCTCGGCGTCAATCTTGTTGATCACGATCATGCGGCACAGCCCGCGCTCGCGCGCCCATTGCATCATGCGCTGGGTCACCATCTCGATGCCGTTTTGCGCGTTGATCACTACCGCCGCGGTCTCGACTGCCGCAAGCGCGTTGAGCGACTGGCCGAGGAAATCCGGATAGCCGGGCGTGTCGATCAGGTGAATATGAGTGTCGCGGTGCACGAGGTTGACAATCGCGCTGGCGAGCGAGTGCTTGAATTCCTTCTCGAGCGGGTCGAAGTCGCACACGGTGGTGCCTTTTTCGACGCTGCCCGGTGCCGCAATGGCGCCGGCCTTGTGCAGCAGCGCTTCCGTGAGCGTGGTCTTGCCGGCGGCCCCGTGTCCAACCAGGGCAATGGTGCGGATTGCGTCCGTGGCGTACTTTGGCATTGCAAACTACCTCCCTGATTATGGTGGCCTGTTTCGAGTATAGAGATGCGGTCACCCCGGTTCAAGGGTGCTTTAGCCTCATTTCGATGGGCCGCCCGTTTATAGCACTGAGATCGGCCCGACGTTCAACTGAAGGAGGAAAAATCGTGCAAAAAGCGCTAATTGCAGCAGTTCTCAGTGACTCGTGCCGAGTTTCCGGTGAGGCGTGAAGGTTGAGGCGTGAGGGGCGACACCGCGATCAGCCAGGGTTGCCGGTATGCGGCAGGTTCCGCATACTGGCAACCCGAAATGGCCACTGCGCAGAATTCAAGTGACGAAGAGCTGATGGAACGCTACCGCGATGGCGACGCCGGGGCGTTCGACTTGCTCTACGGCCGCCACAAAGGCGGCTTGTTCCGCTATATGCTGCGTCAGTGCGGCAGCCGCAGCATTGCGGAAGAACTGTTCCAGGAGGTGTGGATGAATCTGACCCGCGCGCGCCGGACTTATACCGTGCAGGCGAAGTTCACGACTTATCTTTATCGTCTTGCGCACAACCGGTTGATAGACCATTACCGGGCGCAAGCCGGTGGTGTTCCGGTGTCGTTCGACGAGGACGATGGCCCGGCTCTGGACAGCATTGCGGGAGGGCGGCGCGAAGACCCGGCGCTGCGCGCTGATCACCGCCAGCAAGCCGGGCGGCTGCTACAGCTGATCGACGCGTTGCCCGAGGCGCAGCGCGAAGCGTTTCTGCTGCAGCAGGAATCGGACATGAGCGTCGAGGAAATTGCCAAAACGACCGGCGTCAGCCGCGAAACCGCGAAGAGCCGGTTGCGTTACGCATTTGCCAAATTACGGGAAGGCATGCAGGAATTCCAATGAGCGAAATATTTCGCGACGAGGAAACCGGGCACGACGCGAAACTCGCCGCGCTTTATCGCACGGTGGCGCGGGAAGAGCCGCCGCCCGCGCTCGACGACGCGATCCGCGCCGCGGCGCGGCGCGCCGTTGCGTCACGACCGCAGCGCGTGAGCACGCCTTTCATCCGCTCGTGGCGGATACCGCTGTCGATTGCAGCCGTGATGGTGTTGACCGTGAGCCTGGTGACGGTAATGCGCGAGGAGTCGCCGGAAATGGTGTTGTCGCCCGGCGGGTTGCCCGGCGAAGCGGATCAAACGCGGGCCGGCCCCGCAGCCGATACTGGTGAGAGCGCGACCGCGGTTCCTAAGACCCTGCTGCCTCACGTGGAACGTTCAGACAGCGTCGGGCTCAGGCCCCCGGCGCAGACCGGGTCTTCGGGTATCGGTTTGCGAGACAATCGGGTAGCGCCCGGCCCGGCCGCGGAGTCGCGCAAGGATATGGCTACGGCGGGCCACAGGCAAACCGATGTTCAGTCTATGTCCGCGCCTGCCAGGCGCGCGCAACCTGAAGCGTTTCCGGGGGCCGATGGCGCACGCGATAACAAAGTGGAAGCGCCCTCGGCGTCGCCCGCCGGGTCCTCAATGGCAGAGGCGACCCAGTCCCGCGCCGAACTGGCGCCCGAGAAGTGGCTCGAACGAATCGAAGAGCTGCGAAGGCAAGGCAGGTTCGAGGAAGCCCGGACGAGCCTGGCCGAGTTCAGGAAGCGTTTTCCCAACCATGAACTGCCGGCATCCTTCAAGGAGTGGGCCGGACCCTGATTGCTGCCTCCCAACGCCTGGTTCGGAGCGCCGAAAAGTCACGCGGCGCAGCCGGAAGTGGGCAAGCACAGCCCGTGCAGCGGAGATTTCTGTTATGTAATTATGCTGCGATCGAACAAAGTTATATTAGAACTGATACATATATTATTATAATACATTGAAATAAAACAAATATTGATCTAATATTGCGATGCAGTATAATTTACATGCTGCAGCACTCTCTGCTGCGATTATTACCGAAAATTACCGTTGCGTTCGGGCTGATGAGTCACTAGAATTGCCCAAGTTTTTTGCACAGTCGACACCGTCCCGGTGATTGCAAACTTAAGTCCGATCTCTCGAGGAGAATCGTTATCCTAGCAAGGTAACTGGCCGCCGGCCGCGTTCTGGCCGGCGTTAACGAAGGAGGTTTTGCGTAATGGCAAAATCACACCCCGCATACGCACAGTTCGACGATCAAGACACCCCGCGCCTGTCTCAGTGGGTGCGCGGCAACCCGGCCCACGTTGCTTTACTGGTCTGCATCGCTTCTCTCAGTATTATTCTTTACACCCAGCATGGCGTCCGCGTTCCGGGCACCTTGGTGCCCGGTATCGGAACGCTCGGTTTCAGCCACCTTGGGACGGCACCGGACGACCCGATGGAACCCGTGGCAGTCGATTCGAGCGAGCCCAAATACCGTGCCATCGGCGAATATCTGGCGCGCCGCTACCGCGTGTCATCCGAAATGGCTACCCATATCGTGTCGCAGGCTTATGCCACTGGCAGCCAGACCAAACTCGACCCGATGCTGATTCTCGCCGTAATCTCAGTCGAGTCCGGTTTCAACCCGGTCGCGGAGAGTTCGATGGGCGCCAAGGGCCTGATGCAGGTGATCCCTCGCTTCCATCCCGAAAAGTTTCATCCGCTGGGTGGCGAGGAAGCTGCGTTTGACCCTGAAGCCAATATCATGGTCGGGGCCCAGATCCTCAAGCAATACATGCGCCGCGCCGGAGACCTTGCCGACGCGCTGCGCATGTATGTCGGCGCCTCGTCCGATGAAAACGAAAAGGGATTCTCGGTGAAGGTGATGACCGAACGCGACCGGCTGCAGCACGTGCTGCAACGGCACCGCGACGAGCGGCGGGCGGTGCCGCAGGAACCCGTTGTCAAGGTGCTTGCCTCAGCCAACTGAGGAGCGTCACCTCCCATGGCAAGGATACGTATTGCCTGGCAATCCGGGGAAGTGATCGCTGACTTAAAGCATTGTGACAGGAGGCTGGCATGGCCGAGCAGAATGTGCCCAGGGACTGGTTCGAGTTCATGCAGAAAATGTGGAATCCGCTGTCGTTTCCGCTTCCCGGCATGATCACGCCGACCGTCGACATCGATGAAATCGACAAGAAAATCGGCGAACTGAAATCAGTCGAAACCTGGCTCACGATGAACACGGGCTTTGTGCAGATGACAATCAAGACCCTGGAGATGCAGAAAGCCGCGCTTGAAAGCCTGCGCGCGGCAGGCGAGCCGGCCAGCAAGCCGCCCAAGACGGGGAACCCCAACGGGAAGAAGTAATCAGCCGGCCGGAATACCCGGCCCGCAATCGCTGCCGGACCGGCGCAAGGCCGGGATGCCGTACCCATCGCCATTACCGTAGGGCGCGGATTTATCGCGCCGAATAGTTTCCGCCGAGTTGATGGCGCGCTGAAGCAGCGCCCTACAGGCTAATTGCCGATTCTGTTGCGCAGCAGCCCGAGACCGACGATCTCGGTTTCAAGCACGTCGCCCGCTTGCATGAACTCGGGCGGCGTGCGCGCGTGGCCGACTCCCGCCGGCGTGCCGCTCGAGAGGATATCGCCGGGTTCGAGCGTGAGCCCGGCTGAAAGCTCGGCGATAAGCCGCGGGATCTTGAAGTACATGTGGCGCGTATTCGAATCCTGTTTCACCACCCCATTGACGCGGCAGATCACCTGCAGATCATCGGGATGGGGCACTTCGTCGGCGGTGGCAATCCAGGGGCCCATCGGGCACAGCCCATCCAGGCCCTTGCCCTTGAACCATTGCTGCCCGTGCTGGCGCTGCACTTCACGCGCGGAAACATCGTTGATCACTGTGTAGCCGAAGATGTGTTTGGCCGCGTCGGCCTCCTTGATGTTCATTCCACCTGCGCCGATGATCACGCCGAGTTCGACTTCCCAGTCGAGTTTTTCGGTCACCCCGGCGTGCAGCGGAATCGCTTCGTACGGGCCGTTCACCGTGGTTGGCGGTTTGGTGAAAAATGCCGGGTGCGCAGGCATTTCCTGCACATGCGGCCGCGCCTTTTTCCCCTCGTCGAAGTGCTCGACGTAATTCCAGCCCACGCAGAATACGTTTTTGCGGGGGCGCGGAATCGGTGCCAGCAGGGCCACCTTGTCGAGCGCTATGCTTTCCGCGGCTTGGGATGCGACGTCGCGCAGCCACGCCAGCGCTGCGTCGCCCGCCGCGATCAATGAAATCATATCGGCGGGATCGAACGGCGGACTGCCGCCGACGCGCGTGAGGTCGATCACCTGCCGGTCATCGCGCAACAGGCCGACGTGCCGGGGGCCGTGCGGCCGTGGCGCAAAAGTTACGAGTCGCAATTTATCCTCCGGTTCTTGAACGTTTCCAGCGCCTTGACCAGTTCGGCGCAGATGCCGGGCTCCCACGCCGAATGGCCGGCGTCGGGGACGACAATGTAATCGGCTTCCGGCCAGGCGCGATGCAGATCATCGGCGCTGACGATCGGACACACCGCATCGTAGCGTCCCTGCACGATTACCGCAGGAACGTTGCGCAGCCTGGCGACGTTGTCGAGCAGCGAATCCTCGGGCAGGAAGATGCCGTGGGTGAAGTAGTGCGCTTCCATGCGCGCCAATCCCAGCGCGACGCCGTCGCTCGCGAAGTAAGCGACGGTGCCGGGGCTGGGCCGCAGCGTCGAGCACGATCCCTCGTAGCTGCCCCAGGCGCGGGCCGCCGGCATGTGCACCGCAGGGTCCGGATGGGTAAGCCGCCGGTAATAGGCGGCGAGCAGATCGTGACGCTCGCTGGCCGGAATCACGTTCGCAAACGCGCGCCACGCTTCGGGAAAAATGTGTTTCAGGCCGGAGAGGAACCAGTCGATCTCGCTTTGGCGGCACAGGAAAATGCCGCGCAGCACGAAGCCGGCGCAGCGTGCCGGGTGCGCCGCGCCGTAGGCCAGTGCGAGCGTGCTGCCCCACGAGCCGCCAAATACAATCCAGCGCGCGATCCCGAGGTGCATGCGCAGGCGTTCGATATCGCCGATCAGGTGTGGCGTGGTGTTATCGCGCAGTTCGCCGAGCGGAGTCGAGCGCCCTGCGCCGCGCTGGTCAAAAATGACAATACGGTAATGCGCGGGATCAAAAAAGCGGCGGTGATTGGGCGCGGCTCCGGCCCCGGGCCCGCCGTGCAGGAATACCACTGGCACGCCCTGCGGGTTGCCAGACTGTTCCCAATACATGGTGTGGGTGCGGTCCAGCGCGAGCATGCCGGAGCTGTAGGGCTCGAGCTGCGGGTAAAGTTCGGTGCGTATGCCGGGAGAAATGTCCATTGCTGCCTGGGCGTTATCGGACCCGTGAAAATAACACAAGCCTGCCCTACGCGAAACCACGCATGGTGGCCGGGCGGCTAAAGGAGCGCCGTGGGCGTGCGTTATAATAAAAAAATTCGGATTGTTTTGTGATTGATAAGGAACGGCAATGGCAAAAACCAGAATCGAACGCGACACCTTCGGCGATATCGAGGTGCCGGCTGACCGCTTGTGGGGGGCGCAGACCCAGCGCAGCCTGATCAATTTCCGGTTTCCCGGCGAAGTGATGCCGATCGCGGTGGTCCACGCCCAGGTCATGGTCAAGCGTGCAGCGGCGGTCGTCAATATGGAGCTCGGCCTGCTCGACCAGAAAAAGGGCCGCGCTATAGTCGAGGCGGCCGACGAAGTGCTCGCCGGCAAGCACGACGGGGAATTCCCGTTGGTGGTGTGGCAGACCGGATCGGGCACCCAGACCAACATGAACGTCAACGAGGTATTGGCCAACCGGGCATCCGAAATTCTCGGCGGCGAGCGCGGCGAAGGGCGGCTGATCCATCCCAACGATGATGTCAACAAGGGGCAGTCGTCTAACGACACTTTTCCCACTGCGATGCACGTCGCGGCGGTGATCGCGCTCGACGAGCAATTGCAGCCCGCGGTGCGCAGGCTGCGCGACACGCTCAATGGGAAATCGAAACAGTTCGCGAAAATCGTCAAGATCGGCCGCACCCATTTGCAGGACGCAACGCCGCTGACGCTGGGGCAGGAGTTCTCGGGTTACGTGTCGCAGCTCGATCACGGACTCGCCCACGTCGAAGGCGCGCTGCCGCATCTGTGCGAGCTTGCGCTCGGCGGCACAGCGGTTGGCACCGGTTTGAACGCGCATCCCAGGTTTGCCGTGATGGTCGCGGCAGAGCTGGCGCAGTTCACCGGCCTGCCGTTTGTCACGGCGCCCAACAAGTTCGAGGCGCTGGCTTCGTGCGACGGTGTGGTGCACGCGCACGGCGCACTCAAGACGCTCGCCGCGTCGTTGATGAAAATCGCCAACGACGTGCGCTGGCTGGCAAGCGGCCCGCGCTGCGGCATCGGCGAGCTCAGAATACCGGAAAACGAACCGGGAAGCTCGATCATGCCGGGCAAGGTGAACCCGACGCAATCGGAATCGCTGACCATGCTTTGTTGCCAGGTGTTCGGCAACGACGTCGCGATCAACCTCGGCGGGGCCTCCGGTAACTTCGAGCTCAACGTGTTCAGGCCGCTCGTGATCCGCAATTTCCTGCACAGCGCGAGCCTGCTGGCGAACGGCTGCGTCAATTTCGACGCGCACTGCGCCGCCGGCATCGAGCCCAATACGGCGCGCATCGAGCAGCTGATGCGTGATTCGCTGATGC
>Ga0080064_1006147_pt1 | contig 13246 bp, 13 predicted proteins | sample Subgrocontami54m_FD_69260 | JGI IMG/M metagenome (GOLD analysis project Ga0080064, IMG submission 69260) | Subsurface groundwater microbial communities from S. Glens Falls, New York, USA - GMW46 contaminated, 5.4 m (SPADES assembly) (version 2) ...
CCTATCAATATGGCAAAGGATATACTTCTTCAGTTAAAAGAAAAGGGCAGTGTTACGAGGGGATGGATAGGTGTCGGCATTCAGGAGGTGACGCCTGACCTTGCAAAGTCTTTCGGCCTGAAAGACAAGCAAGGCGCGCTGGTATCCTCTGTGCAAGAGGGTGAGCCTGCTGATAAGGCAGGGATAAAGCCGGGCGATATTATTGTGGAGTTTGACGGCAAAGAAATAAACGAGGTAAGCGATTTGCCGAGGACTGTTGCCTCTATTGCCCCCGGCAAAACCGTTAAGGTAAAGATTATAAGAGACGGCAAGGAAAAGGATCTTTCAATTACTGTAGGAAAGATGAAGGAAGAGGAAGAGGCCGCGGCAGTTGAGGGGAAGGAAGAGGGAATGCCGGAGAAAAGGCTTGGGCTTTCAGTTCAGTCAATAACTCCTGAAATAGCCAAGAGGCTGGATCTCAAGGATAAGGATACGGAAGGTGTAGTGGTAACTCATGTTAATCCGAATAGTCCTGCCGCAGCAAAAGGCATAAAGAACGGGGATATTATAAAAGAGGTGAATAGAAAAGAGATTAAGAATCTCAAGGGATACAAAGAGGCAATGAAGGCAGTTTCTAAGGACGATACTATTCTCTTCCAGATAGTCAGTGGCGGCAGGACATTTTATGTTGCCATAAAGGTGAAAGCAAAGGATTAGGGATTGCGGAAAGATACCAGAATTGTTGCTATAACAGGCGCCAGCGGGACGCTATACGGCTTGAGGCTTATACAGGAACTTCTGAAAAGGGGAGATGATACGGCAGTAATCATCTCCCCTTCTGGTTTTCTGGTTCTGGAGCAGGAGACAGGTTTAAGACTAAAAGGCGATAGACTTGGTGTTACAAAGGGCTTGAGAAAATATTTTGGCAGAACCAGTGGCAAGATAAACTACTATCCTTCAAACGATATTTCTTCTCAACTGAGCAGCGGTTCATCCCTTATTCGTGATATGGTTGTATGTCCGTGCTCTATGGGTACGTTGGCAAGAATTGCATCAGGCATATCTGGAAACCTGATTGAACGGACAGCAGATGTTGTATTAAAGGAAAAGGGTAGGCTCATTATTGTCCCGCGGGAAACACCTTTAAATCAGATACACCTTGAAAACATGTTAAAGCTCTGTAAAATGAATGCGCATATAATACCTGCAATGCCGGCCTTTTATCATAAGCCTGAAAAGATAGGAGACCTTGTGGATTTTGTTGTGGGAAAGATTATGGACGCAATGGGAATTGAGAATAGATTGTATAAAAGATGGGGTAGCGGGAAATAGTTATGCTGGATATAAAATTCTTAAGGGAAAATATTGAGGATGTTGAAAAGAGACTTGGGCTTCGCGGGGCAGGCATAAGTTTATCTGATTTAAAAAAACTGGACGAAGACAGACGAAGACTGATAACAGAGGTTGAATCTTTAAAACAAAAAACAAATGAAGTCTCAAAAGAGATAGGAAAACTTAAAAAGGAAAACAAGGATGTATCGGAACTTTTGAACAAGATGCAGGGTGTAGGTCAAATAACAATAGTAGAACCTATAATAACTATAAAGGAACTTGATGATGCGATAAACAAAAAAGAGGAAGCAATAAGAAATATCCTCCTTACAATCCCGAATATCCCGCATCAATCTGTCCCTTCCGGCAAGTCATCAGACGACAATGTAGAGATAAGAAAGAACGGAGAAATCCCAAAAACTCCCTTTACCCCAAGAGATCACAGCGAGATAGGCGAGGCCCTTGGAATCCTTGATTTTGAGAGGGGAAGTAAATTAGCCGGCGCCAGATTTACATTGTATAAAGGTCCGGGCGCTCTTTTAGAGCGGGCGCTTATCAATTTCATGCTGGATGTGCATACGCGGGAGAACGGATATATAGAGGTCCTCCCGCCTTTTATGGTAAATAGGGCATGTATGACAGGGACAGGCCAGCTTCCAAAGTTTGAAGACGACTTGTTTAAGATAGAAGGATGGGATCATTTTCTTATACCTACCGCAGAGGTTCCTGTTACAAATATCTTTAGAGATGAGATATTGAAAGAGGGAGAATTGCCAATCTATTACACGGCATATACGCCATGTTTCAGAAAAGAGGCCGGTTCATACGGCAAGGATGTGAAGGGGCTTATAAGGCAGCATCAGTTCAACAAGGTGGAACTGGTAAAATTTACAAAACCTGAAACTTCCTACCAAGAGTTGGAAATCCTTACCCAAGATGCAGAAAAGATATTGCAGAGACTTGATTTGCCGTATCGTGTTGTTGAGCTATGCACCAGCGATATAGGCTTTGCATCCGCAAAGACTTATGACATAGAGGTCTGGCTTCCCGGTCAGGGCAAATACAGGGAGATATCATCATGCAGCAATTTTGAGGATTTTCAGGCGCGGAGGGCGAATATAAAATATAAACCAAAAGACGGAGGAAAGCCCAGATTTGTCCATACCCTCAACGGCTCCGGCCTTGCTGTGGGCAGGACTTTGGTTGCCATACTGGAAAATTTTCAGCAGGAAGATGGAAGCGTAATAATCCCGGAGGCCCTCAGACCGTATATGGGAGGGGTAGAAAGGATAGTAAGCGGTAAGCAGTAAGCAGGTGTGGGGTGGGGATGGGGTATAAAACATTTTCGGGACAAAACAGAAGGAGGGATTGTCTTGCTTGAAGAGAAGATAAAGAACAAGACTGCAAGGATTGGTATTATAGGTCTTGGGTATGTTGGTTTGCCGTTAGCGCTGGAATTTGCAAAGGCAGGTTTCAGAGTAACAGGCTTTGATATTGATGAAGTTAAAGTCAGGAAGGCAAACAGAGGCGTGTCGTATATAAAGGATATAAAAAGCGCGGATCTTGCAAAAGAGATAAAAAAGGAAAGGTTTATTGCAACTACTAACTTCAATAAACTCAGCGGGATGGATGCCATAAGCATCTGCGTCCCCACACCTTTGAGCAAGACAAAAGATCCGGATATGTCGTATATAATTGCGGCAACAGACGAAGTTTCCAGAAATTTGAGAAAAGGGCAGCTTATAGTTCTTGAGAGTACCACATATCCTGGAACAACCGAAGATGTTATCCTCCCTATGCTTGAGGCAAAGGGCTTTAAGGCCGGCAGAGATTTCTATCTTGCATTTTCTCCTGAAAGGGTTGACCCGGGGAACAAAATCTATCAAACAAAGAATACCCCGAAGGTTATAGGAGGCATTACGAAAAATTGTCTTAAACTTGCCGGTCTTCTCTACGGACAGGCGATAGAAAGAATAGTCACTGTAAGCTCTGCGCGCGCGGCAGAGATGGTGAAGATACTTGAAAATACATTTAGGGCAATAAATATTGGCCTTGCAAATGAGGTTGCAATTATGTGCAATAAGCTGAATATAGACGCATGGGAGGTAATAGATGCGGCAAGGACAAAACCTTTTGGTTTCATGCCTTTTTATCCTGGGCCTGGACTTGGCGGCCACTGCATACCAATTGACCCATCTTATCTTTCATGGAAGATGAGGACGTTGAACTACAATGCAAGGTTTATTGAACTTGCATCCGAGATAAATTCATCCATGCCGGGGTATGTTGTAGAAAAGGTTGTCAATGCGCTCAATCAAAAAAGAAAGGCATTGAAAGGCGCAAAGATCCTGATAATCGGGGTTACATATAAAAAGGATGTGGACGATATAAGAGAATCCCCTGCACTGGATATTATGGAACATTTAATGGAAAAAGGGGTAAAGGTATCTTACAATGACCCGTTCGTAAAAGAATTATCAATTGAATCCGGCAAACTTAAATCATTTAAACTTACACCAAATCTCCTTGCTAAATCTGATTGTGTTGTTATTGTAACAGACCATTCTGTTTATAACTATGCATGGATTGTAAAGCACTCAAAGGTGGTTGTGGATACCCGTAATGCAGCGAAGGGGATTAAATCAGAAAAGATTGTGAGGTTGTGAAGATAGATTGAATATAGGCCTTATAAGGATGCGCTATACCCCTTACGGTGGGGCAGAGGTTTTTCTCTCCAGATTCATTGATGAACTCATTAAAAACGGGCATACCTGCCATCTGTTTGCTGCAAAGTGGGATGAGGATATAAAAGACGGCGTCATATGGCACAGGGTAAAAACATTTGGTCCTTCGTTCCTGCGTTTGTTGTCGTTTGCTGTAAATGCCTGGTTTGCCGTAAAAAGAACCGCTCCTGATGTTATCGTAAGTTTTGAAAGGACTTTGTATCAGGATATCTACCGCGCAGGGGATGGCTGTCATAAAGAATGGCTGATACAGAGAAGACAAGTCGCAAGTCACAAGTCACAAGTCGCAAGTCAAACAATATTGCTTCTAAAGCAATTCATTGTATATTTTAATCCGCTTCACCTTACCATCCTTTATCTGGAAAAAAAACTCTTTAAAAGCAAAAAACTGAAATTTGTCGTTGCGAACTCAAACCGCGGCAAAGAGGAGATAATAAGGCATTATAAATTGCCTGAGGATAATATTTGTGTTATATATAACGGGATTGATATTAATGAATTTGACCTTGGTTGCAGAGATAAAATCAGGGCTGCCTATAGGGAAAAACTTAACATAAAAGATGAAATAGCGCTTTTATTTGTGGGTTCTGGTTTTGAGAGAAAAGGCCTTGGGTTTCTTATAGAGGCTGTTGGTATTTTAAAAAGAAAAGCGGTAGGGGCGAACGGCCGTTCGTCCCTACTAAAGCTGGTTGTTGCAGGAAAAGGAAATAGTAAAAAGTATCAAGACATAGCGGACAGGCTTGGAATAGGAAAGGATGTGGTATTTACAGGTCCCGTGAAAGATGTGCAAGGTTATTACTCTGCAGCGGATATATTTGTCCTGCCGTCCATATATGAACCTTTCAGCAATGCCTGCCTGGAGGCAATGGCAAGCGGGCTTCCTGTTGTAACATCAAGGATAAACGGGGTATCAGAGATACTCACTGATGGAAAGGATGGGATGATTATAGATGTCCCTGCAAACCCTGAAGAGATTGCGGAGAAGATTAAGCCTTTGCTGGATGAAAGGGCAAGGCAGGCCGCAGGCAGGGAAGCGCGGATGACTGTTGTAAACTACAGCATAGAAAGAAATGTGGAGAGATTTTTAAGGCTTATTGATGAGGTCAGAGGAGGTCTAAAGGGGTGAGGTCTATTTTAAAATATAACAGAGGGATTGAGATCCTTGGTAATTTTAAAAAGGGGACTGTCCTTGTTATAGGCGATCTGGTAATGGATCATTTCATCTGGGGAAAGGTGAGGCGCATATCGCCGGAGGCCCCTGTCCCTGTTGTAGAGGTTAATTCGGAGAGCCTTATGCTGGGCGGCGCCGCAAATGTTGTAAATAATATCCACAGTCTCGGCGGCAGGGTTCTTGTATGCGGCGTTATTGGGAAAGATGACGCCGGTAAAAAGCTCGTCCATGAACTTAAGCAAAAAGGGATACCGTCAGACGGTGTTATTGTTGAAGGCGATAGGCCGACCTCTGTGAAGACGAGGATTATAGCCCATAGCCAGCAGGTAGTAAGGTTTGATAGGGAGAAAAGGGACAAGATACATCTTGATGCAATGAAGGCAATAATAGACCATACAAAAAAGAAGGTAGGCTCAGTGGATGCTATTGTTATATCAGATTATGCCAAAGGTGTGATATCCGAAGAACTTGTGGAAGAGGTGATAAACATTGCCAGGAAAAATAATAAACCGGTTGCTGTTGATCCAAAGGTCAGCCATTTTGATTTTTATAAAAATGTCAGCATAATAACTCCTAATAATGATGAGGCATCACAGGCATCCGGCATAGATATCGAAGATGACGCAAGCCTTTTGCGGGCAGGCGAGGTTCTTCTCAATAAACTCGGAAGCGATGCTATTCTTATAACAAGGGGGGAGCATGGCATGAGCCTGTTTGAAAATAATGGCGAGATAACGCACATCCCCACTGTTGCGAAAGAGGTTTATGATGTAAGCGGCGCAGGAGATACTGTTATAGGCACGGTTGCTCTGGCAATTGCCTCCGGCGCAAGTTTCAAGGAGGCGGCAGTGATATCCAATTTTGCGGCAGGCATTGTAGTCGGCAAGGTGGGGACAGCCACTGTTACACCGGAAGAATTAAAGAAGGCTGTTGAAAATGGACTCGGAGCGAAGAAAGGAAGATGAGCAAACCAAAGGAGCCGCATTTAGTTAAACTAATAATAAGCCTTATAACCTCTGATAATGGGATTGTAAATGGGCTTACAAAACCTGTTTTAAAAAAGATGGAAGACAGATTCGGCGGCATGGATATTTTAAGTGAAAGGCTGGATTTTAGCCATACCGACTATTATAAAGATGAGATGGGGGAAGGGTTGTTCAGAAAGATTGCATCCTTTGAAAAACTTATTAAACCCGACTCACTACCGGATATAAAGCTTTTTACAAACTCAATTGAGGATGAATATCTCAAGGAAGACGGGAAGAGGATAATAAATATAGACCCTGGCTATATCTCCATGGAAAAGATGGTTCTTGCAAGCTGCAAGAATTTCTCCCACAGGATATATCTAATAAACGGCGTATATGCTGACTTAACACTTATTTACAGGGGCGGTGGATTTCAGCCGCTGGAGTGGACATCTCCGGATTACGCCGAAGCTAATATGATAAGACTCCTGAAAGAAATTAGGCAGAGGTATGCGCACCAACTTCAAAATATGTGGTCTACAAGTGCTTAAGAGCATGACGGGCTGCGGCGCAGCTCTTTTTCCAATTGGGGAGGGCAGGTTTTCTCTTGAAATAAAGAGTGTAAATCATCGCTTTCTTGAGATAAATATAAAGGCCCCGGACAGGTTTTTCCTATTGGAAAATAAGATTAGAGATACTATAAAAAAGTCTTGCTCAAGAGGTTCGTTATCTATATCAATCACGTCTCTTGGCACATCTCTTGGAGAAACAGCAGGACAATTGAAGCCCAATATTCCATTGGCCAGATATTATATTGACGTTATCCGGGAACTTCAAAAAGAGCTTGGGCTCAGACAAGAAGATATTGACATATCACTACTTTTGAAATTCAAGGATATATTTTCTTTTAGCAGTATAGAGCGCAATCAGGGAATGGATTGGAATGGGCTTAAATCTGGTTTGGAAAGCGCATTAAATTCTCTATTAAGGATGAGGGAGGAAGAAGGCTGCGCCCTTGCAAAAGATATAGGTTTAAGGCTTGATTACATGGAGGATATTGTCTCAAAAATGGAAAAACGAGCGCCGATTATATCAGAGGCATATAGAGAGAAACTAAGGCAGAGGATGGCCGATATTCTTAGTGGTGCAGATGTAGATGAGGCTCGATTATTAACAGAGGTTGCCGTTTTTGCCGAGCGAAGCAGCATTACAGAGGAACTGGTAAGGTTAAAGAGCCATTTAACGCAATTTAAAAATATGCTCGGATTAGATGAACGGGGTACCCATCCGAAGGATGGGTCGGGCAGAAAGGCGGATTTTCTGTGCCAGGAGGTTTTGCGAGAGATAAATACCATTGGCTCAAAGGCCAATGACTTTGAATTATCCACTCTGGTTGTTTCAGCAAAGGCAGAGCTGGAGAAGATACGGGAACAGGTTCAGAATGTGGAATAAAGAAGCGGTCAGCGGTCAGCAGTCAGCAGCAGGCGACAGCGGTATCCTTTTCATGGTTTCCGCCCCTTCTGGCGCTGGTAAGACAACACTTTGCAGGAAGGCGGTTGACTATTTCCATGATTTGAGGCATTCTGTATCTTACACAACGAGGTCCCCTAGGGATGGTGAAACAGACGGAATTGATTACCACTTTATAAGTAAAGAGACCTTCCGTGAAATGATTAATGGAGGGGAGTTTCTTGAATGGGCAGAGGTTCATGGAAATAGGTATGGAACATCATTCAACGAGACTAAAAAACTGCTTGCAGACGGATTGGATATAATCCTTGATATAGATGTCCAGGGTGCAAGGCAAATAAAACTACAAATTGTAAATTTCAAATTTAAAATTCCAGGGGTCTTTATATTTGTCCTTCCACCATCATTGGAGGACTGTGAAAAAAGAATTAGAAACAGGGGCAAGGATAGTTATGAGGCAATTTTAAGCAGATTGGAAAATGCCAGAAACGAGATAAAAGAAATGATGTGGTATGAGTATGTTATTATAAATGAGAACCTTGAAGATGCGTTTGAAAGGCTTAAATCAGTTATAATAGCTGAGAGAAGCAAAAGAGAAAGGATGATGGGGAAGCTTAAGGGGCTTTATCCCACGCTTCTGAAAGAATGAAGTAAACAGTATGGAGTACGCAGCAGGCTATTAACTGCCTGTTGCCTCCTCTCTACTAACTTAGGAGGTGTTTGTATGGCAAGGGTAACGGTTGAAGACAGCCTCAAAAGAGTGCCGAGCAGATTTGCGCTTGTAGTTTTGGCAGCAAAAAGGTCAAAGAATTTATTGAAGGGCGCAAAACCTCTTGTAAACTCGGAAAACCGGGCTATTGTAACTGCATTGAGAGAAATAGCAGCCGGCAAGATTGTATGTGAGGAGGCAAGGACTTCAATAAAAAGCTGAGGACTACAGACCATTAAGAAGATAAGAGGTTCAAAGGTTGAGAAGTTGGTAGTACATGGGCTAACACCAATAGCGCCCTCCCTAAAAGGAGGGCGATTATTTATTTACCATGTCTCCTTATTTCTACACTACCAAAATGCTTAAGGCCTTAAAAAACATCATAAGCCACAACAGGATTCTAACCAGCGTTGTGTTGGTAATTCCGTTTCTCTTCTTCGCTCGGCCCGGCTTGTTAACCTTATCCATGGGCTTGCCAGTTATTCTCTTGGGAGAAGCGATACGCATATACGCCTCCGGCTACATTCATAAAGATAAGGAAATAACGATGGACGGGCCTTATTCCTTGACGCGGAATCCCCTCTATCTTGGGAATTTTTTTCTCGGTCTCGGATTTTCCATAGCCGCTGGCAACATTTTTTTCCCGATTGTTTTTATAATCCTCTTTTTTTTCATTTATCATGCTACGATTGAGCAGGAAGAGGCTTTTTTATCGAACAAATTTGGGGAGGTGTATGCGCACTACAAAGCAAAGACATCGAGGTTTTTTCCAACACCTTCTTCGATCAGAAATTCAGTAAAGGGGACATTTCGCTGGGAACTGGTTAAGAAACACCGGGAATACAATACCTGGATAGGAATACTGATTGGAATACTTCTACTCGTTGTCAAGTTTTTGGCGGTCTGAATCTTTTTCATTTGAGAATCATTTTTTTGCTGATAAACCCATGCCGTACATAATACAGAGATATATTTTCAGGGAGATGGCCATTCCCTTTCTCTTTAGTATCGGTATTTTTACCATTACCTTCCTCCTGAGCAAGATACCCCATCTCATACAGTTGATGATTAATCATGGGATGGGGTTTTTGGTCGTTGTTCAGTTTATTGTATTTATCCTGCCGTCAATTCTCATATACGTTATTCCAGTATCATTTCTCATAGCTGTCCTCATTGCATACAACAGACTTTCCAGCGACAACGAGATAACAGCGATGAAGGCATCGGGCCTGAGCATATTAAAGATAAGCCGGTCTGTTGCCCTTATGGCGATATTTGCATACAGTATTTCATCTTTTTTCACAATCTATGCCTTTCCGTGGGGGAGTTTGTCATCCAAAAGGCTTCTTTATGATGTAGCAAGAAGCAAGGCCAGCATTGGTTTGAAAGAGCGGGTATTTAATAGCGCATTTGACGGATTGATATTGTATGCAAACCGTATAATGCCTGAAAATGGCGAATTGGAAGGCATTTTTATTTCAGACCAGAGGGATGAAAAAGACAACAATATAATAGTAGCAAAAAGCGGCATTATATCATCTGACCACCAAACTATGAAAATAACCTTGAGGCTTTTTAATGGCAGAGTCCACAGGTCAGGAGAAAAAGGGCTTTATAAGATTGTTACCTTCAATACATACGATTTAAACTTAAGTCTTAAAGATGAAAAGATAAAAAATCCTGATACTTCAAAGACCAACAAGGATCTGACTGTCAGCCAGCTAAAAGAAAAAATAGACGATATGAAGAGGGGAGGAAGAGATCCGGCGCCACATATAATAAATCTTCATAAGAGATTTGCCCTCCCTGCCTCTATATTTATTTTTGGCCTCCTCGGCGTCCCGTTAGGAATTCAGAAGGTAAGAACGACAAAATTTACCGGTTTTACCATAGGTCTGGGGGTTGTGCTTTTTTATTATGTGTTGTCAACCGCGCTGGAATCGCTTGGAGACAAGGGGCTGCTCAATCCGATACTGGCAGTATGGGGGTCGGATATGATTATGGCTGTGATTGGCGCCGCTATGTTTTATAAAGCGGCAAAGGAATCTCCAATCAAATCTTTGGCATGGCTGGAAGAAAAAAAAGACGCCGCGCTTGCGGTTTTTAAAGCAAGGATTAGGAAAGAAAGATGAAAATACTTACACGATACATTATCGGAGAATTTCTCAAAATCTTTGCGCTTACGCTGGCGGCATTTATATCTCTTTATCTCATCATAGATATTTTTGAGCAGATGGGTAAACTTATTGAACACCATGTGCAGTTTGGGGACGTAGTTAAATTCTTTCTATATAAGACACCTTTTATCTTCTACCAGATAAGCCCGGTTGCTGTTCTAATGGCTGCCTTGATATCCCTTGGTATCTTTGTCAGGTGCAGCGAGTTTACTGCTGCGATGGCAGGCGGAATCAGTGTATCACGTTTTTTTATACCTTTCTTTATGACGGCATTAGCCATAAGCGGGTTAAACTTTATGCTTAATGAGTCAATTATACCATTGGCTAATCAAAAGGTTATGGTTATAAAAGAGACAATGGGGGGGGTAAATAAAAGAAGAACGCAGTTTGCTCAGGACAGCGTCTGGTTCAGGGATAAGATGGACATATACAGTATAGACTATATAGAGCCGCAAAAGGGGATTTTAAAAGGCCTGACCATATATAAGCTTGACAATGATTTTAATATTATTAAAAGGATTGACGCCAAAGAGGTAAGCTGGATAAATGGGAAATGGATTGCAGCCGGGGGCAAAGAACGAAGCTTTCAGCAAGTCGGACTAGTTGAGGAAACAAGAATGACAGAAAATACGATACCGCTTACAGAAAAACCTGAGGATCTTATAAATATTGAAAGGCTCGCAGATGAGATGAATTTCAGAGAACTTTTGAGATATGTGAATAAACTTAAGAGAGAAGGGTATGCGCCTGTAAGATATCTTGTAGATTTACATTCCAAAATATCATTTCCATTGGTAAGCATTATTATGGCAATGATAGGAATGCCGTTTGCATTAAAGAGCGGAAGGCACGGCGGGATAGCTGTTGGCGTTGCTATAAGCATCATCATAGGTTTCAGCTACTGGGTTGTCTTTGCAATTAACACATCTCTTGGATACAACGGCGTCATTCCGCCTTTTTTGGCCGCATGGCTTACAAATTTTATCTTTGCCGCGCTGGGGATTTTGATGTTTGGGTATGTCAGGCAGTAAATGGAAGATTCAAATTTTTATCCTATTCCCCTTCCTTCACAATATATCCTATCCCCCTTACAGTGTGTATCAGTTTTTTGAAAGGTTCTTTGTCTATCTTGTTTCTCAGATGATTTACATAAACATCAATGATATTGGTGTCGCTGTCAAAGGAATAATCCCAGACGTGCTCTGCTATCATTGTTCTGGTCAGAACCTTATTGGGATTTCTTAAAAAGTATTCCAGGAGACCGTATTCCTTTGAAGTCAGATCTATTACAATATCACCTCTTTTTGCCTTTCTTGTAGCCTGATCCAGAACGAGGTCTGCTAACTTAAGTTCGGTAATGCCGTAGCCCTTCCTTCGCATGAGCGCCCTTACCCTTGCCAGAAGCTCTTCAAATGCAAATGGCTTGCTTAAATAGTCATCGGCCCCGCTGTTAAGCCCTTTCACCTTATCCTCCACAGTGTCTCTTGCAGTGAGAAGAAGCACAGGGGTCTTGATATCCCTGCTTCTTAAATCCCTGACCACATCTGTGCCATTCTTTTTAGGGAGCATTATATCCAGTATGATGACATCATAGTCATTCGTTGATGCGAGATATTCACCTTCAACCCCGTCATACGCAACATCAACGGCATAGCTTTCTTCCTCAAGCCCTTTTTTTATAAAGCCCTCAACCTTTTTTTCATCTTCTACAACAAGTATGCGCATGGCAACCTCCAACAAAGCAGGAAGATTTGAACTTTATTGTTTCAATACCTTCGGTATATCTTCACCTTTTATCCTGCCAATTGCGGCAAGGGTTATTTTACCCGGATTAAATATATCTTTAGCCAGTATTCTGATATCCTTCGGAGTCACCTTATCTATACCGCCTATTATCTCCTTCAGGGTAATTGTTCTTTTAAAATATATCTCATCCCGCGCAAGTTTTGTCATTCTGCTTTCGCTTGTCTCAAGACCGAGCAGCATGCTGCCTTTTAGCTGTTCTTTTGCAGATTTAAGCTCTCCTTTAGCAGCCTCTTTTTTTGAAAAGGTGTTTAGCTCTTTCAGAATCAATTCTACCACCTTGCCGAATGTATCAGGAGCAGTTCCGGCATACACCACCAATGAGCCTACATCAAGGCAGAGATTCAGATATGAGTAAACTGAATAGGCAAGCCCTCGCTTCTCCCTTATCTCCTGAAATAGCCTTGAACTCATTCCGCCGCCAAGCAAGGTATTGAGCAAGTAAATCTTGTATCGGTCGGGATGTGTCTGGTTTGGCGAAGGCGTGCCGAGGCAGAGATGCACCTGTTCCAGGTTCTTTTGCTCCAGTGTAATGCCGGAATGAGGTTTAGGGAGTTCGGAGTTTTGGACACCCGCAGAGCGGGTGCGGTTTTCGGAGTTAGAAACCGGCATTTTTTCAAAGGGCTTCAGCAGTTTCAATAATCTTTTATGTTTTATATTTCCAGCCGCTGTTATAATCACAGCATGCGGCAGGTATGACTCCCGGTAATAAGACACAACATCATCTCTTTTTATGGAGTTTATTGTCTGGAGATTGCCAAGAACCGGCATACCAAGGGGATGTCCTTTCCAGAAGGCCTTTGCAAACATATCATGGATTAAATCATCGGGTGTATCCTCGACCATCTTTATTTCCTGCAGGATGACCGCTCTCTCCTTTTCCAACTCTTCTT
>Ga0080064_1006148_pt1 | contig 13246 bp, 10 predicted proteins | sample Subgrocontami54m_FD_69260 | JGI IMG/M metagenome (GOLD analysis project Ga0080064, IMG submission 69260) | Subsurface groundwater microbial communities from S. Glens Falls, New York, USA - GMW46 contaminated, 5.4 m (SPADES assembly) (version 2) ...
CTCCCCCCCGCGGCGGGGGGGGGGGGGGCGTCGGGGGTGGGGGGCAGGGGGGGCGGGGGGGCGGGGGGGCGTCGAAGTCGGAGCAAAACGGCGAGGCCCCCTCACCCGGCTCGCACGCAGCCAAGCTTGCGCAGGCTGCGTAGACTTGCCTGCGGTGCTCGCCACCCTCTCCCCGCACGCGGGGAGAGGGAAAAGAGAAGATGGCCTCTAGCCGCATATCTTGTATCAACGGCGCTCAGCGAATTTCAGCAAGCGAGGAACCATGCCGTTCTCCATGTCTCAGGCCGTCCTTCCGGCTCTCCAGATCAGCCTCAACGCGCTCTCCGGTTGTCTCGACAAGGCGCAGGCGCATGCGGCGGCAAAGAAATACGATCCCGCGGTTTTGCTGAGCACGCGGCTGGCGCCCGACATGTTCGACCTGAAGCGGCAAGTGCAGATGGCGTGCGATCTCGCCAACAGAGGCGGCGCGCGGCTCGCCGGCTTGGAGCCGCCGCGCTATGAGGACACTGAGACGACGATCGACGAGCTGAAGGCGCGCATCGCCAAGACACTGGTTTTTCTCAAAACGCTCGACGCCGCGAAGATCGACCAGTCAGCCGACCGCGAGCTCACCTTTCCGCTCGGACCGGAGCGCAAAGGGCAGATGAAGGGCGACGATTATCTCAATCACTTCGTGCTGCCCAACTTCTATTTCCACTGCACGGTCGCCTACGCGATCCTGCGCCATTGCGGCGTGGAGCTTGGGAAGCAGGACTTCCTCGGCGCGATTCCAATGAAGATGAGCTGAGATTGTTTCCCTCTCCCCTTGAGGGAGAGGGTGCCGAGCCGCGATTAGCGGCGAGGCGGGGGAGGGGTAAGCCGCGGCATATGCTGGAGAGTCCGCCCCCCTCACCCGGCGTAGTCTCGCTGCGCTCGACTTCGCCACCCTCTCCCTCAAGGGGAGAGGGATAAGAAGAGCGCCTTATGAAGAGTGGTCATTCCGGAAGCCGAGCAACGCGAGGCTATCCGGAATCCATACTCCCTGTCTCGCCGTGATCGCACCACCGGGGTTATGGATTCCGGACTCGCGCTTTTTACTGCCGATCTTCGGGTAAACCCGTGATCGGGCCGCGCGCCCCGGAATGACGGGACATCTTCGCCGCCGCGATCAGCTCTGGCCGGTATTCGAAATGCATGGTGTCGAAGTGATACCACTTGCCGCCCCAGATGAAGCCGTGGCGCTCGAAGATCTCCACGATGGCGGGCGGAATGCGGTTGCGCCAGCGCAGGCTATCTTTCTCCGGCTTCCATAGCCAGTAATCGGCGAAGCGCAGGTTGAGGTCGAGCGCGGCGCCGTAGGAATGGAAGGAGAGGCGGTTGGTGCCGGCGATGCTGCGGCAACTGTAGCTGCCTGCCGACGGGCTGACATATTTCAGCAGGTCCGGCCGCGCCTCCAACTCGCGCGAGATGGCGGCGACTTTTCCGGCGACGCCGTTCACGCTCGTGACCATGAGCGTGCCGCCGCCGTGACGCGGCAGCCAGGCGACGGGCGTCAGATGCTTCGCCACCTCGCCCTTTCGGCAGTCGCCATACATCGCGCTGAAGAAAGCCTCGTTGCGGAAGCGCCCCGGGTCCTCGTTGCGCGCGGGAATTTTGATGTCGGTTCCGACGGGATAGGCGAGCGCGAACTGATCTTTGATATCGGGGCGCGCGAGCCGCTGCTCGAAGGATTTATCCGGACGGCCGTCCGACACCGGCATGCGCCGGCCGGTGTGCCAGACGATGGTGTTGTTGTAGTAGCTGCTGAGATGATCGGGATAGGAGGAGACGAGGGCGGAGAGGATGGGGTCTGCGTGGGCGAGGGAGGAGAAGGTGAGGAGCAGCAAAAGGGCGCTCGAGTAACCCACTCTGCGCTTATTCACGGCTTGATACCCACCCGATTCCAGTGCTCCATCAGTGCGTCTATGGAGGGCGGGATATCTGCCAGCGAAATTCCTTTTCCATGAAAAGCAGCAAGCTCGCGCAAAAGCCACGAATTGGTTTCGCGCTCTTTCGGATTGATCAAAATCCTGAATTGAGCATCCAATGTGAAAGCCCCCAGTTCGAATGCTTTGTCGTGTAAAATGCAAAAGCAGAGGCCGTTGGCAATATGGCCGCGCAAAGCCTCGTTATCACACCATCTAGCTATGTGAGCGGCGACCAGGAACCTAACATCCGATACGGGACAGCCAGGAAAACAACATTGGTATGCGTAAGCCTTTTTTATTTCATCGGAGAATGTCTTTTGTCCGCGGCGTGATCGCACGGTGCTGAATTGAGAACTAGTCGGGACAGAAATAACAATCGTGCCACTGGTATGATCGACAAGCTCTCCTTCTGATCCGAACAGCGCAGTTAGCAACTCATCTTCAACCTCGGACAGGTAAGCGCCATTAAGGCATTGAAGGCGACCGCCTTGTTTTATATAGAATACTCTCTTCTTATCAGCATGGCGGGCATTATTGTGAACAAGATATTGTTCTAGTTCGAGCCGACGGGACGAGAACAATTCGTTGAGATGTATGGATTCATAGAACGGCGTAAAATCCGATAAATCCGCGCGATAGAATTTTTCCGAATAGTCCCACTCTCCTGGTTGCGGCGGTCTAGTATTTGTTTCAATTCCGTTTCCCAATGCAGTGGAATAGCCAACGAAGCTCCATCTGGATGCTATCGTTCGTAGGTGAAATACCAGATCGCCATCTCTAACTTCTGCAATTTTGTTCCAAAAGGGCCAACGCTTCCCATCGCGAGTTTTTGTTGGCGCCCACACACAATTGGAAAAGGCCCAAGTGCCGCCCCCGTGGATCGGGTCTTTGGACATTTCTAGATAGATCATCCAACAGTCACACCTTCCCCAAAAACTCCATCACCCGTGCCGGCGTATTCTCTTCCGTCTGCTTCTCCACCGGCACGTCCCAGTATTCGGACTTCGGCAGGCATTCCTGGAAATAGCGCGCGGCTGAGGTGGCGTGGAAATTGTCGCTGCCGGGAACGATGAGGGCAGGGATGTCGAGCTTCAACAAATCCTCGGGCTCGGCGCCGGGCGCGGTGTCGCGGTCGATCAGCGTGCGCGCCATGCCGGCGACGGTGAGCTTGTAGCGCTCCACGTCCTGCTTCACGTAGCTCTCGGCGAAGGCGCGGTCGTGCTTGAGCACCGAGGCCCAGGGCCCGCCGCGCGGATCGGCGCCGAAGGGTTTTCCGTCCTTGGCGACGAGATCGGCGACCGCTTGCAAACCGTTCTGCTGCACATAGGCGAGATGCTCGGCAAAGCGCTGGTGGCTGGAGAGGCGATATTTCGCGCCGCCCACCGGCCAGAACAGCACGAGGCTGAGCGTGGTCTCCGGCTGCATCACGCCGAAGGCGGCGGCGCAGGAGACGCCCATGCAGCCGCCCATGATATGCGCCTGCTTGAAGCCGAGATGGTCGAGCAGGCCTTTGCCTTGAGCTACGTAATGCGCCCAGGTGACGCGCTCGACGCGGCCGCCGGACTGGCCGCATTCGCGCCGGTCGAAGACGATGCAGGTGTATTGCTTCGGCAGGTGATCGAGGAACTTCACCTTGGCGTAGACGCCTTGCGTGCGCCAAGTGTCGATCACGGCATTGAAGCCGCCGGGCGAATACATCAGGAGCGGCGGGCCGGAGCCGAGGACTTCATAGCGGGTGGAGATGCCGTCGATGGTGGTGGTGGTGGTGGGCATGGATTTCGATTCCTCACTATCTCAGCCTCATCCTGAGGAGCGCCTGAAAGGCGCGTCTCGAAGGATGGGGCCGCCCTCGTCCTTCGAGACGCCCGCTGCGCGGGCTCCTCAGGATGAGGGCGGAAAAAATTGCTACCCCTTGATCTGCCGGCCGGCGCGCACGTCGCCGATCATGGTCTTGAAGGCGTCGAGCGCGAGCTTCGCGGTGTTGACGTAAGTGTCGCCCTTCGAGTCGATCCATTTGGCGGACGAGCCGAGCGCGGTCTGCGCCAGCCGCACGCGGCCGTCGAGCCACGGCCCGCCGCCGAAGCCGCCGATGACGGGAATGGAGACGGCCTTCACCACCGCGGGACCGGCGACCGGGCCGGAATTGGTGAAGTCGAGCATGGCGGCGCCGGCCGCTTCCAGCCGCTCGGCTTCCTGTACGAGTCTGGTCGTCATCTCCGCCGTCGCCTGCGCGCCGGCGGAATTCTGCGCGCTGTAGGGGATGCCGTATTTCATCGCGGTCTGCGGGGTGAGCCCGAACTGCGCGAACACCGGAATGCCGGCGCGGGTCAGCGCGGTGACGGCCTCGGGGAATTCGGCGGCGGCGTCGAGCTTGAGCATGTCGGCGCCGCCTTCCTTCACCAGCCGCACGGCAGCGCGCAGCACGCTGTCGAGGCCTTCCTGCAACGGGCCGAACGGAATGTCGCAGATCACCAGCGCGCGCTTGGTGCCGCGGCGCACGGCTTTGCAAAATACCAGGATCTCATCGACGGTCACTTGCAGCGGATTCTCATGGCCTAGCAGATTGGCGCCGACGGAGTCGCCGACCACGATCATGTCGGCGCCCGCGCGCTCGGCGATCTGCGCGATCTGGTAGTCCCAGGCGACCACGCCCGCGATCTTCTTGCCCTCGCGCTTCATCTGCTGCAGGGCGGGGATGGTGACGGGCTCCTCGGACGCCATGGATTTCCTCTTTCGCGGGATGGTGGCGGTGCGCGCCGGCCGGCGCGGTCATTGGTTAATGCCAAAGTGTGGCCGCATAAGACAGCACGCCCCGGCGGGTTTCAAGCGGCAGGCCGGGGCTGGAACCGGCCGGCCTGTGAGAATCGCGGGGTGTTAACCCGCAAGAGAATGCCTAAATGCTAGGCTTCCCGCGGTGATTCCCGGGATATCCGGCACTCGGGTAAATCCGGCAGGAACGCGAGCCCGGCTGCGCCGTTGGAGGGGGAGGGCGCAGCTTCGAAAGAGGTGGCATGTTCGAAACTGTGAATGCCCGGCGTCCCCCAGACGCAAAATCGCCCGACGTGGCGCAACTGCGCGATGCCATTCTGGCGAAGCTGACCTACTCCATCGGCAAGGATACCGCGAGCGCCGGACCGCATGACTGGTTCATGGCAACCGCGCTGGCCGTGCGCGACCGCGCGATCGACCGCTGGATGCGCTCCACGCGGCAGACCTATGCCGAGCAGAAGAAGCGGGTCTATTACCTCTCGGTGGAATTTCTGCTCGGGCGGCTGCTGTTCGACACGCTGGGCAATCTTGGCGTGACGGAAACCACGCGCGCTGCGCTGCGCGAGTTGGGCGTCGACCTCGAGGAGCTGCGCGCGGTCGAGCCGGATCAAGCATTGGGCAACGGCGGGCTCGGGCGGCTCGCGGCCTGCTTCATGGAAAGCATGGCGAGCCTGCAACTGCCCGCTTACGGCTACGGCATCCGCTACGACCACGGCCTCTTCAAGCAGCACATCAGCGACGGCTGGCAGCATGAGGTGCCGGAGGATTGGCTCGCGTTCGGCAATCCGTGGGAGTTCGAGCGGCCGGAGGTGATGTACCAGATCGGCTTCGGCGGGGCGGTGGAATATATCGGCGGCGACGCGGATACCGCGCGCGCTGTCTGGTATCCGGCGGACACGGTGCGGGCGGTGGCCTATGACACGCCGGTGGTCGGCTGGCGCGGGCGTCACGTCAATACGCTGCGGCTGTGGTCGGCACGCGCGACCGACCCGATCCATCTTTATGCGTTCAACCAGGGCGACTTCGTCGGCGCCATGGCGGAGCGGGCGAAAGCCGAGGCGATCTCCAAGGTGCTCTATCCGAGCGACGCCACGCCGTCCGGCCAGGAGCTGCGGTTGCGGCAGGAATATTTCTTCACCTCGGCGTCGCTGCAGGATCTGGTGCGGCGGCATCTCGACCAATATGACAGCCTCGCTTCGCTGCCGGAACATGCCGCGATCCAGCTCAACGACACGCATCCGGCCATCGCGGTGGCCGAGCTGATGCGCATCCTGATCGATGAGCACGAATTCTCCTGGAACGAAGCTTGGCGCATCACCACCAGCACCTTGAATTACACCAATCACACGCTGCTGCCGGAGGCGCTGGAAAGCTGGCCGGCGGAACTCATGGGCCGGCTGCTGCCGCGGCACATGCAGCTCATCTACGTGATCAACTGGAACCACCTGAAAGCGGCGGAGCAGGCCGGCGTTTTCGATCCGGCGAAGCTCGCGGCGCTGTCGCTGATCCAGGAGAACGGCGAGAAGCGCGTGCGCATGGGGCACCTCGCCTTCGTCGGCTCGCATAGGGTCAACGGCGTGTCCGCGTTGCATACGGACTTGATGCGCAAGACCGTGTTCCGCGACCTCGACGCCATGCGGCCGGGGCGCATCGTGAACAAAACGAACGGCATCAGCTTCCGCCGCTGGCTGCAACGCGCCAATCCGACGCTGACGCGGCTGCTGGTCGATACCATCGGCGAGCGGATGCTGGACGATCCGGAGGCCATGCGGGCATTGGAAGGGAAAGCGGATGACAAGGCCTTCCAGCACGAATTCGCGGCGGCGCGGCAGCACAACAAGCAGGCGTTGGCGAAATGCGCGTGGGATCAAGTGGGCGTGCGGATCGATCCGGCTGCGCTGTTCGACGTGCAGATCAAGCGCATCCACGAATACAAGCGTCAACTGCTCAACGTGCTGGAGACGGTGGCGCTCTACCAGGCCATCCGCGAGAACCCGAATGCTGGGTGGACACCACGGGTGAAGATCATCGCCGGCAAGGCGGCGGCGAGCTATGTCCGCGCCAAGCTCATCATCAAGCTCACCCATGACGTGGCGAAGGTGGTCAATTCCGACCCGCTGGTGGGCGATAAACTCAAGCTCGTATTCCTGCCCAATTATAATGTGAGCCTAGCGGAGGCGATCATTCCGGCGGCGGACCTGTCGGAACAGATATCGACCGCGGGCATGGAAGCCTCCGGCACGGGGAACATGAAATTGGGTCTCAATGGCGCCTTGACCATCGGCACCCTCGACGGCGCGAATGTCGAAATCCTGGAACACGTCGGCGCCGAGAACATTTTCATCTTCGGCATGACGGCGGATGACGTGGAGAAAAAGCGCCGGGAGGGATTCACCGGCCAAGATGCCGCCGGGCAATCGCCCAGGCTCGCGGCGGTGCTGGACAGCATCGGCGCGGGGGCGTTCTCGCCCGGCGACGAGAAGCGCTACCACCCGCTGCTGGACGCAATGCTGACTCTGGACCAGTTCATGGTGGCGGCCGACTTCGAGGCCTATTGGCAGGCCCAGCGCAACGTGGACAAGCTGTGGAAGGACCCGCCAGCCTGGTGGAAGGCGAGCGTCCTGAATACCGCCCGCATGGGTTACTTTTCGTCCGACCGCACCATACGTGAGTATGCAGACGAGATTTGGGGAGTAGGGAACCTGGGTAGTACGCAGCCGATGCGGCTGCCAGCATAACCGAGCGTGGCATGCAGACCTTTTTCATCGGCCAAAGCTATATCGACGTCACCTTCCTCACGGACCACATCCCGACGGGTGACGAGAAGTATGTCGCCGACGATTACGCGATCTCGTTCGGCGGCAACGCGGTGACGGCGGCCTTCTGCTGCGCCAAGCTCGGCATCAAGCCCGACCTGCTCTCCACGCTGGCGAACGACTGGCTCGGCCGGATGTTCTCCGACATGGCGGCGAAATACGACATCCGCCTGCATCCGCGCTATGTTAAAACTTCCTCGCTGTCTTTCATCATGCCGAACAACGGCAAGCGCGCCATCGTGCGCTGCCGCGACGACCACTATCTCAGTTCGTTTCCCATCCTCGATCTAAACGGCTGCCGCGCGCTGCATGTGGACGGGCACCAGCCGGACGCCGCCATGTTCTACGTCAAGCATTCCCGCGAAGCAGGCATCCTGACGTCGCTCGACGGCGGCGCGGTGCGTTCCAACACGCACGATCTGTTGGCCTTCATCGATATCGCGATCGTCGCTGAACGATTCTGCGAGCAGATGAAGCAGACGCCGGCGGAAACGCTCGACTACCTGAAAAGCCGCGGCTGCCGCATCGGCGGCGTCACGCTCGGTGAGCGCGGTTTCGTCTGGTACGACGAGACCGGTGCGGTGCGCACGACCAAATCGCTGCCGATCCCAAAGGAATTGGTCATCGATACCAGCGGTGCCGGCGACGTTTTCCACGGCGCTTATGTCTATTCATATCTGAGCGATCCGAAGAAAAAGTGGGAAGAGCATTTCGAATTCGCTCAGCGCGCTGCGACCTTCAAGATCCAGCATCTCGGCAACGAAGCCGGGCTGCCGAGCCTCGAAGACATCCGGAACCTGCAATTCCCGAAGAAGGGGGAGGTGCTGCCCCTGAAAAAGGCGCAGGCGCGCGGGACGTGAGGGGCGGCTTCCTTTCCGCTCGTCCTCGCGCAAGCGGGGACCCAGCGCAAATTTCTGGATTTCCGCTTTCGCGGGAATGAGCGGATTGAGTCTCGTTACACGCGGGGAGAATTAACCCGCCTGCGTCTCCGCCGCCGCCCAATCGACCACATCCTTGAGCGCGCTCGCGCGTTGGCGGCCGGCCTCGCGTGCTTTGGTGAAGACCTCGATCTGCCGATCGGCGCTGGTGCCGTGCTCGATGAGATACGACAGCCGTGCGATCTCGTTCCGCACATCCAGCGCTGCGATGTCCTCGTCGATGAAATCAAGCACCTCGTCGAGCCACTCCTTGGCGCTGGTAGGCTGACGCCGGAACGGATCGACGAATATCGCGGTCACGCCATAACGCTGGGCGTGCCACTTGTTCTCCACGGTGATGGCGCGACCGACCCGGTCGAAGCCGGCGTTAAGCGCGCGGTCACGGTCGAGCGCGCGCACGAGACAGCGGAACAAGGCGGCGATTGCCAGCCCATCCTCCATCCGGGTGCAGCTATCGGCGACGCGCAGCTCGATGGTCGGAAAGCGAAGCGAAGGCCGGATCGCCCACCAGATGTAGCTCGCATCCGGAATGATCTTCGCCCAGCTCAGGGCGGACACGTATTGATCATACTCTTCCTTGGTGCGGAAGAGTTCCGGCAGGCCGCTGCGCGGCAGCTCATCATACGCGGCCAAGCGGTAGCCGCGCAGGCCGGTCAGATGTCCCTGCCAGAACGGCGACGACGTGCTCAGCGCCAGCAGCAGCGGCAGGTAGGACGTCAGCCGCATCATCAGATCGACGCGCGTATCCGGGTCGGGCACTTCCACATGCACATGCATGCCGCAGAGCATGTTGCGCGAGCCGATCATTTGCAGGTCTTCGCGGATGGCGTCGTAGCGTGGATTGGGCGTGACGACCTGGTCTGGCCAGTCGGCGAGCGGGAAGGTCCCCATCGCGGCGATGCCGAGCTTCTGCGCCGCCGCCTCTTCCGCGAGTACGCGGCGGCAATGCAGAAGGTGTTCGCGGCCTTCCTCCATGCTGTTGCAGGGCGGGCTCACGGACTCAATCTGCGACTGCAGCATTTCCGTCGTGACGCGGTCGCCGAGGCTATTCTTCGCAGCGGCAATGAATTTCCTGTTCGCGCTCGTCACCGCGCGCCGGGTCTTCAGATCGAAAACGAAATATTCTTCTTCAATGCCGAATGAATACATGGTCAGGACAACGGTGAGGGACGGAGCCGGTTCCAGGCGAATCGCCTAGATTGTTCATGCTAGCCGCGGACAGCACTCAACGCATGGTCGGCATGATGTAATCGGCGCCGGCACGGATACCCGTGGGCCAGCGCGACGTGACGCTTTTCAGCCGGGTGTAGAAGCGGACGCCTTCCGACCCGTGGATGTGGTGGTCGCCGAACAGAGAGTGCTTCCAGCCGCCGAAGCTGAAGAAGGCCATCGGCACGGGGATGGCGACATTGACGCCCACCATGCCCGCGGAAACGCGGCTGACGAAAGAGCGCGCGGCGTCACCGTCGCGGGTGAAAACGGCGGCGCCATTGCCGAATTCATGATCGTTGACGAGCTTCAGCGCGTCCTCAAACGCGGGCGCGCGCACCACGCAGAGCACCGGGCCGAAGATTTCCTCCTTATAGATGCGCATGTCCGGGCGCACCTTGTCGAACAGCGAGCCGCCGAGGAAGAAGCCGTCTTCGTAGCCTTGCAGGCGCAGGTCGCGGCCATCGACGACAAGCTCCGCGCCTTCCTGCACGCCGAGGTCGATATAGCCTTTCACCTTGTCGCGGTGCGCGCCTGTGACCAGCGGGCCCATTTCGGATTCTTTATCCGTGCCGGGACCGACTTTCAGCGCGCGCACGCGTGAGGCGAGTTTTTGGATCAGCGGATCGGCCACCGCGCCGACCGCGACCGCCACCGACACCGCCATGCAGCGTTCGCCCGCCGAGCCATAGGCCGCGCCCATCAAGGCGTCCGCCGCCTGATCGAGATCGGCGTCGGGCAAAATGACCATATGGTTCTTCGCCCCGCCCAACGCTTGCACGCGCTTTCCGGCGTTTGTGCCGGTACGATAGACATGCTCGGCTACCGGCGTGGAGCCGACGAAGCTCACCGCGCCGATGCCGGGATGGGTGAGGATCGCGTCCACCGCTTCCTTCGCGCCATTGACGACATTGAACACGCCGGGCGGAAGGCCTGCTTCCAACAACAGCTCCGCCAGCCGCATGGAGCAGCTCGGCACTTTCTCCGACGGCTTGAGGATGAAGGTGTTGCCGCAGGCGATGGCGACCGGAAACATCCACAGCGGCACCATGGCGGGAAAGTTGAACGGCGTGATGCCGGCGCAGACGCCGATGGGCTGGCGCAGCGAATAACCGTCGATGCCGGTGCCGACATTCTCGCTGAACTCGCCCTTGAGCAGATGCGGGATACCGCAGGCGAACTCGACGACTTCCAGGCCGCGCTGAAGCGAACCTTTGGCGTCGGAGAAAACCTTGCCGTGCTCGGACGTGATCAGCCGCGCCAACTCGTCGGCGTGCTTCTCGATCAGCTCCTTGAAGCGGAACATGACGGCGGCCCGGCGCGGCGGCGGTGTCGCCGCCCAGGCGGGAAAGGCGCGGGCCGCGGCGGCGACGGCCTTGTCCACATCGGCGGCGGTGGCGAGCGAGACTTGTTTGGTGACCTTGCCGGTGGAGGGGTCGGTAATAGGGGCGGTCGCGCCGCCCGCGCCCGGCATGGGCTTGCCATCTATGAAGTGTCCGACGGTTTCCATGCCGAACTCGCCCTCCGGGACAGAGCGCCGGGATTGAACCCTATTTCGCCCGGCAAGGGCAGGCTAGGACGCGCGAGGCCGGCAATGCTAGTCAGCTAATAGTCTCAGATTCCAGGGAGTTTCTTATCCCTCCCCTTGTGGGGAGGAATTAAGAAGCGTCATTCATCCGCGGGCTTGCGCTCTTTCTTGGCGCGTTCGCCGGTGAGGAAGTATTTGCCCTCGACCGCCCATTGCGCTTCCTCGCGGTCGCGCTCGGAGCAGTCGCCGAGCTCATAGCCGAACCAGGGCTTGCGCGGGGTGAGCGCCGGATATTGCAACTGCTCCCAGATTTCCCGCGCGCGCTCCATGTATTGCTTCGCCGGCAGCGACACGGGCGGATAGTCGAAGGGCTGCATGGCGTTGATGAGCAGCGCCGAGCCGAACACCTGCTGCACGTGGCTGTTGTCGATGCCGTCCTGGTTCGACGGTGCGCCGGAAGGATCGAGGCCGACAGAGCGGTTGGGCAGCATCGCGGTGTCGCGATGCGGCTGCATGCGATAGCTCAGCGCCCAGATGATTGCCTCCGGATCGTGGACGTCGATGTCCTCGTCCACCGCGATCACGATCTTGCCGACCATGGTATTGCGCCCCGCCACCGCGTAGAGCGCCTGCCAGACCATCGAGAGATTGCACTTCTTCATCTGGATCACGACGAAGGAGTCGATTGCGATCTCGTGGCAGGAGACATCCACCACGTCGGCAATGCCGCACTGGTTCTTCAGATAGAACAGATAGGCGTTGTCCTGGCCGATCTTCTTCAGCTTGCTGCTTTCGCTCGGCGGCATCTGGCTGATGATGGCGGTGAAGATCGGATTCTTGCGGTGGGTGATGCAGGTCACCTCGAACACCGCGTTATAGACGCGGCCGCCCATGTAGCCGGTGTATTCGCCGAAGGGGGCTTCCGGCTCGACATATTCGGTGGAGATGTGGCCCTCGATCACAAGCTCGGCGTGCGCGGGCACCGTGAGATCCACGGTCTTGCACTTCACCACATCGAGCGGCTCGCCGATCAGGCTGCCCGCGACGGCATATTCCTCGACGCCATAGGGAATGCGCGAGCCGGACAAGTGGGTCAGCACCGGCGGGCCGCCGATGACGAGCGCGGCTTCCAGCGGCTTGCCCAGCTTGCGGCACATATCCCAGTGCTTCCAGCCGTGGTTGCGCGGCGAGATGAACATGCCCATGCGGTCGGCGGCCTTCACCTGGCCGCGATAATTGCCGACGTTGATCCAGCCGGTCTCCGGGTCCTTCGTCACCCAGTTTGAGGCGGTGGTGTAAGGGCCAACGTCGAAGCCCGGCGTGGAAATGGGAATGGGAAATTCCTCGATGCCGCCGTGCTCGAGCAGATTGGCGCCCATGTGCACTTCTTCCTGCACGCTGCCGCTCTCGACCAGGCGCGGCGGCGTCGGCTTGGCCTGGGCCTTCTGCCAGCGGTCGCGGATTTCGGAGACCTTGCAGCCCATGCCGACCGAATAGATTTCCGACGAGCCGGCGTAGATGCCGACCGCGACGCCGCCCTTGAGGCTTTCGCCCCTGGCGTTGGTGACGTTCTCGAACAGGAAGCCGGTGCGCTGCTCTTCCTTCAACCCGCGGAACTGCCAGCGCACCAGCGGCATCAACTCGGTATCTTTGTTGATCGGAATGGTGACGCGCCGCAGCAGCTTGCGGCGATCGAGATTTTCCAAGTGCGTGCGCAGATCCTGCAGGTTGCTCGTCACCTGTGTGCGGTCGTCCATTTTTTGTCCTTCGCGCGATAATTCGCAGTTGAATTGGTTTGCATATGCCGGGGCATCACCTCTCCCCAGCGGGGAGAGGTCGGATCGCGAAGCGATCCGGGTGAGGGGGTTCCGGCGATGGAGAGGGTACGAAACCCCCCCCCCCCCCCCCCCCCCCCCCCCCCCGGGGGGGGGGAAAAAAAAAAAAAAAACCCCCCCCCCCCCGCGGGGGGGGGGGGAGGGGGGGGTGTGGTTTTTTTGTTTTTTGTTTTTTTCCTCGCTGAGGCGAAAGAAAACAAAAACA
>Ga0080064_1006150_pt1 | contig 13245 bp, 11 predicted proteins | sample Subgrocontami54m_FD_69260 | JGI IMG/M metagenome (GOLD analysis project Ga0080064, IMG submission 69260) | Subsurface groundwater microbial communities from S. Glens Falls, New York, USA - GMW46 contaminated, 5.4 m (SPADES assembly) (version 2) ...
CCCTCACCCCATTCGAAGGCGCTGCCTACTGGACGGCTGAGGGCGAGGCCAAGCGCGCTGCGCTCAACGAATGGATCCGCACCGGCCGCGCTTTCGACGGGGTGATCGAATTCGATGCCGGGGTGCGGGATCCCCACCAGCGCGCGAAGCTCCTGCCGCAATACGATTCCGGCGATCACCTGCATCCCAACGATGCAGGTTACCAAGCGATGGGCAATTCAATCGATCTGTCGTTATTCAAGGCTGGCCAAGTGCCCGCGACGCGCTAATCGTGAGAGCGAGGCACGGACGTTTCCGAGCCTCGTAGCTCCGTGTCTTCTGTGTCTCCGTGGCCCGTACGGGTGAGTGTCGATGGCCGCTGCGCTCAGGCCTTTACCAGCTTCTTGTCGGCCGGCTGGTGCTCGTGGAGAAATTCCAGCGCCAGGCCCAGGACGAGGTCCGTCAGGCCGTCGGCCTGCAGGTTGCCGAATTTCTCCTTGAACGCGCGCAGAGGCACGACCGCCTTGGCCATGGCGCGGTGGCCGCCGGCGCTCCCGATGTCGGCGAAATACTTTCGGACGAACTCGCCCGCGTTGCGTGAGTAGCCGAGGTTGCGCACCGACATGATCAGCGAGTCGTTGACGATGCCCGAGATGATCGTCCACTTGACGTTCTCGAGCTGCAAGTAGAAGTCGGCGACGTACGGAATGAAGTCCTCGCGCGGCGAGGCGCCCAGGAACGCGCAGAACACCTGCTCGGTCATGCGGCCGTTCTGCTTGGCCTTGAGCACGTACTCCAGCCGATCCATCGTGATTTCCGCGCCCTCCATCTTGCGAATCAGCGCGGCGTCCGCGAGCGGATAGAGATACGAGAACGCCTCGATGTCGACGCGGTTGGCCTGCCGGTTGAAAAACAACGTATCCGACTTGATCGCGTAGAGCATCGCGGTCGCCGTCCGCTCGGAGATGTTGGCGTCGACGGCGCGCAGGTGCTCGGTCAGGATCGTCGACGTGGAGCCGTAATCGGGGCGGATGTCCTTGAACACCGCGCTGTATCCCGGCTGCTCCGGATGATGGTCGATGACGACCGCCGGGACGCCACGGATGCCGTAACTCTTGGCTCTGGCTGCCACCGCAGGATGACGCATGTCCAAGACCTCGACTGCACAGGACGGACAGGTGATCCGGTTGACGAGGGCAATCGTCTCCTCGCACGCCGGGCATCCCGCGCTGAAGACCTCGATCTTTCGCTTCGCACTCATGACGATACCTCCGTGACGGTGGCTTTGGTCGAACCCTTCGCTGCCGGAACGCAAGCGGGACAGGGTAAGGGGGTCGCACGGCGCGGCCAGGCATTCCACACTGAAGCGGCGACCAGCATCCCGACGCCCCCGAGCGTCGCCGGTGTCGCATCGAGGACAAACTTTCCAAGCAGGACGATTGCCGAACCCACGAGTCCAAGGACGAGTGGGCCGTGGCGGCCATGCCTCCTGGCGGCGAAAGCCAGCGCGCCGACCGCGATAGCCAGGAAGGCCGCCGTCAACGGCGGGAGGTAGGCAGTCGTCCCGACGAACCCGACCCCGAGGGCCGAGAGCACGCCCGCGTAGGCCGGCCAGCAGAGCGGACACGTCAGGCTGGGCAGGAGTGCCGCCACGATGCCCGGTACAACGAAGACACTTGCCAACGACGCTCGCCTCCCGGCGCCCGATGGAGTACTGAGATTCGAGAGGGTCCCCTCCTTCGCGTGCGAGAGAGCGCCTGCGATCAGCCCGACCGGCGGCACGCCACCTCGGCCATCTTCTGTCTCGTACAGCCGGCAGGACGCGAGCCCCTCGACCGGCTGGGCTCCGGCCACGTCGTTTCCCTCGATCAGCACCGTAGGCGAGCCGAATCCTCGTAGGCGTGCCGGCGTGGCTGAGGACGAGTGTTCCCACTCTGTCCACTTTGCAGGCAGGCCCGCCTCCTCAAAGGCGCGGAGCAGGTTCGCTCGCGTCGCGGCGACGTGCGGGCAGTCCTTGTCGTAGACGAGTTCGACCGTGCGGCTCATGACCCGTCCTCGGCATCGAGGCTCTCCAAGATCGGGCACTGGCTGACGCGACCGCGCCCCGCGCAGGCGGCGCGGGCTCCCGCGCCGTACCCCAACGCGCGCGGGGCGGCGCGGGCCGTCGCCGCCTCGTCGTAGGGGCGCTTCTCCTCGCCGACGATGATCGAGCCTTCGTGGCCCTTGCCCGCGAGAAGGACCGTGTCGCCTGGAGCGGCACGCCCGAGCGCGACCGCCACCGCGGCGGCCCGGTCTACGACCACGAGGTAGTCCGTCCCCGGCCGCTTCCCCGCCTCGCGCGCGCCCGCCTCGATCTCCGCCAGGATCGTCGCCGGGTCCTCGAGGCGCGGGTCCTCCTGCGTGATGACGAAGAGGTCGGCGTGACGCGCCGCCGCGGCCGCCAGGAGTGGGCGCTTCGCGCGGTCGCGCTCGCCCGCGCTCCCGAACACGGCGATGAGCCGCCCCGGGGTGAGCGGCCGGAGCAGCGCGAGCACGTGCTCGAGCGCTTCGGGCGTGTGCGCGTAGTCCACCAGCACGCTGAACGGCTGACCCTCGTCCACGCGCTCCATCCTCCCGCGCACCGGCCTCGCCCGCTGGAGCGCGGTGCGAGCCGCCTCGAGCGTCGCCCCGGCCGCGAGCCCTACCCCGGCGGCGGCGAGCGCGTTCGCGACGTTGAAGCGGCCGACGAGCGGGAGGAGGAGCTCCACCTCCACGCCCTCCGCGGCGATGCGCAGCCGCGAACCGGCCGCGTCGGCCGCGAGGATCGTTCCCTGGACGTCGGAGAGCGCGTCGATCCCGTACGTGATGACTCGCGCGCCCGCGACGCGGTCGGCGAGGTACCGCCAGTGGGGATCGTCGGCGTTCAGCACCGCCGCCTTCTCGACGCCCTTCGCCGGACCGTCGGCGAGCGCCTCGAAGAGGAGGCCCTTCGCCTCGAGGTAGCGCTGGAGCGTGCCGTGGAAGTCGAGGTGCTCCGGCGAGAGGTTCGTGAAGACCGCGACATCGACCGCCACCCCGCGGAGCTTGTGGAGCGCGAGCGCGTGCGAGGTCGCCTCGAGCACGCCCCAGGTGCCGCCGGCGACGAGGAGCTCGGCGCAGAACTCCTGGACGTCGACCGCCTCCTGTGTGCTCTGCCGCGTGTCGTTCGCCCACTCGTGGTCGGCGATCTTGAAGTCCACGGTCGTCGCGTAGCCGGTCGTCTCGCCGGCCGCCTCGAGCACGTCGGAGGTGAGGTGCGCCGTCGTCGTCTTCCCGTCGGTGCCCGTGACGCCCACGATCCGGAGGCGCGCGGTCGGGTGGTCGTAGAGCTCCACGGCGAGGTCCGCGAGCGCGATCCGGGCGTCCTCGCACACCGCGACCGGCGCGCCGCTCTCGACCGCCCGCTCGGCGACGACGGCGACCGCGCCGCGCGCGACGGCATCGGCGGCGAACGCCGCGCCGTCGCGGTGGAAGCCGGGGATCGCGACGAAGAGCGACCCCGGGCCCGCCTTCCGCGAGTCGTAGACGATCCGCTGCACCTCACGCTCGGCCGACCCCGCCGGTACGGGGAGCCCGCACGCGCCCAGGAGCGGGCCGAGCTTCATCGGCGCGCTGCCAGGAGCGCGCGGGTGTACAGCGGCTCCAGGATCCGGTAGGCGCCGTAGGCGAGACGGCGGGGCGCCACGTCGTGCGCGCCGACGAACCGCACGACCTGCCCGCCGAAGCCCTTCTTGAAGACGTACGGGCCACGCATCGGGTCATCCGCACGCGCGAGGTCTACCGGCACGCCGCCGAGGTCGTAGCGGGCCGCACCCCGGCGCTTGGCCGCGAGGATGCACTCCCACTGGAGCGGGTACGCCGCGAGCGCCTTGCGACCCTCGTCGTTCGTCGCCCCGTACATGTAGAGGTCGCGCTCGCCGCAGCGCCAGGTCATCGCCGCGGCGACCGCCCGGCCCTCGACCTCGGCGAGCCGGAGCGTCGCGAGCCCCGCCGTGAGAAGCGTGGACCAGACGAGCCGGTAGTAGGCCCAGGTCCGCGTGACGAAGCCGGCACGCGCTCCGGTGCCGGCGTAGAGCGCGTGGAAGGCGCGGAGGTCGTCGTCGCCGGCGGTGGCCTCGCGCACGGTCACGCCGCGCTTCGGCCCCTGGCGCACGCTCCAGCGGGTGTCCTTGTCGCAGCCCGCCAGGAGCGCCTCCTCGTCGGCCGCCAGATCCAGCACGAGCGTCGCGAGGACCGGCTGGACGTCGGGCCCGCGCCGGAAGCCGGCGGCGGCGAGCGCCGACGCGGCCTCCTCGGGCGCGAGCTCGGGATCGACCTTGAGGAAGAGCGCGCCCCGCTCTCGCGCGAGCGCCGCGAGCGCGCCCAGCGCGTCCGCGAGACCACGCGCGTCGCCCGGCGCGACGATCGGGCCGCGCGGGACGTACGCCATCGCACCGAGCGGGAGCGAGCGCCAGAGCACGAGCGCGACCGGGAGCGGCTCGCCGACCCGCACGTACTCGGCGCGCCATCCCTGCGCTTCGCGGATGCGTGCCCAGGCACTCGACTGGAGGACGTGACCCTGCGGCGAGCGCGCAGCCGCGTCGTCCCAGCCCGCCGGCACCGCCACGGTCATGCTCGCCTCCCCCGGCGGTCGGTCGTGCGCCGGGACCAGCTCACGCCTGGCCCGCCCGCGCGAGCCTACGCCGGCCGGCGAAACGCCAGACCGGCCAGAGGAGCGGGACGACCGGCGTCTCGAGCATCCCGAGCCAGGTCGCCTCCTCGCCGCCGAACCCGCGCTTGAAGGTCTCGACGCCCGCGAGCGAGCCGTCCTCGTCCAGGCCCCACATGTCGTACCGCCGCACGCCGAGCGCCCGCATCCGCAGCAGCGCGCGCCACTTCAGGAGGTAGAACGGCCGGTGCTCCGCCTGCGCCCCGCTCCAGCCGCCGAAGAGCTCCCAGGCGCGGCCCGCGAACCGCACGACCAGGAGCGCGCCGGCGTCGTCCCCGCCGACGCGTGCGACGAAGAGGTGCGCGCGGTCGCCGAAGGCTTCGCGAAGCCGGGCGAAGTACGCCGGATCGTGGAGCGCGAAGCGGTCGCGGGTCGCCACTCGGTCGAGGACGGCCAGGAAGCGCGCGAGGTCGGCGGTCTCTTCGGTGAGCACGCCCTCGCGCTCCGCCTTGTGGACGTACTGCCGCGTCTTCTTGCGCATCGCGGCGAGGAGGTCCGCCGGCTCGGGGCCGAGATCGACGAGCAGGGTCCGCCGCGGCTGGACGTAGACCGGCGAGCGCCGGACGCCGGCCTCGCCGAGGTCCGCGCGGAGGCGCGCGTCCTCGGCAAGCTCGGGGTCCGCGAGGAGACACGCGCAGCGCTCGCCGAGGAGCGCGGCCCGGAGCGCGACGAGGGCGGCCGGCAGGTCGCCCCGCCCGACGAGCGGACCGCGCGCCGCGTAGGCGACGCTCACGCCGAGCGGCAGGCGCCGGAGGAGCACCTGGCAGAGCCCGGCCGTCCGAGCTCCGTCGCGGAGCAGGTAGCGGCGCGCCTCCCAGCCGGCCGCGCGCTTCAGCGCGGCCCAGCCGGTGCTCTGGAGCAGGTGGGGCGCGTCGGCGGCCGCGACGAGATCGTCCCAGCGAGCCGTCTCGGCGGCGGTCGCGGGGACCGCGACGAGCGTCAGGAACGCTCCCCCGCGCCCACCGCCACCGGCTCCTTCGGCTCCTTGAGCTCCTTTGGCTCGAGGGTCCGCTGCGTGTGCTTGCATTCCGGGTAGCGCTCGCAGCCGTAGAAGAACGAGCGGAACTTGCCCTTGCGCTGGACGAGGAAGCCCTCACCGCAGGTCGGGCAGCGCACTTCTGTGCGGACGACCGTCTTCTTGATGTACTTGCACGCGGGGTAGCCGGTGCAGCCGATGAACGGGCCGAACCGCCCGTTCCGTCGCGCCATCGGCTTGCCGCACTCCGGGCATGTCTCGCCCTCGATGACCTCGGGGCCGGCGGGCTCGCCGTCGAGCGGACCTGAGTAGTCGCACGACCCCTCCGGCGCCACCTGGCCCTTCTTGCCCTTCACGAACCCGGTGCAGGAGTAGAAGCGGCCGAACCTGCCGAGCTTGATGATGAGCGGCTTGCCGCAGACCGGGCAGGACTTGTCGGTCTTCTCCTCGGTGACGTCGGACTTCTTCACGCTCTTGGCCTTCTCGGCGAGCAGTGCGATGAAGGGCTCGTAGAACTCACGGACCACCGGCGCCCACTGCGCCGAGCCCTCGGCGATCCGGTCGAGGTCGAGCTCCATCCGGGCCGTGAAGCCGGTATCGACGATGTCCGGAAAGTGTGCCTTCAGCACGTCGGTGACGACGCAGCCCACGTCGGTGGGCACGAGCGCGCGGCCTTCCTTCGTCACGTACTTCGAGGTGAGCGTGGAGATCGTCGGCGCGTACGTGGAGGGCCGGCCGATCCCGAACTCCTCGAGCGCTTTCACCAGCGACGCCTCGGTGAAGCGGGCGGGTGGCTGCGTGAAGTGCTGGTGCTCGTCGAGGCTCACGAGCTTGAGCGCCTCGGCCGCCGCGAGGTCGGGCAGCGGCTCGACCTGCTGCTCGGGCTCGTCGCTCGCCTCGGAGTACACCCGGAGGTAGCCGTCGAAGAGGAGCTTCCGGCCATTCGCACGAAGCGTGTACGAATCCGCCGCGATGTCCGCGCGGGTGCCCTCGTAGCGCGCCGGCGGCATCTGCGCGGCGAGCGTCCGCTGCCAGATGAGCGTGTAGAGGCGGAGCTGGTCCTTCGAGAGGTACCGCGCGATCTTCGCCGGCGTCCGCGAGAGGTCCGTCGGCCGGATCGCCTCGTGCGCCTCCTGCGCGCCCTTGCTCCTCGTCTTGAAGTGCCGCGGCTTCTCGAGCGCGTAGCGCGCCCCGAACTCGGCCGTGATGACCTCGCGCGCCTGCTTGAGCGCGCCCTCGGCGACGTGGAGCGAGTCGGTGCGCATGTACGTGATGAGGCCGACCGTGCCCTCGGCGATCGCGATGCCCTCGTAGAGTTGCTGCGCGAGGACCATCGTCCTGCGGAGCGTGTAGCCGAGCTTCCGCGAGGCGTCCTGCTGGAGCGTCGAGGTCGTGAACGGGGCGGCGGCGTTCCGCGACGACTCGCGCTTCTCGACGCTCTGGACCGTGTAGATCGCGTCGTGGAGCGCGGCCCGGTGCCGCGCCGCCTCCTCGGCCGAGCCGATGTGGAGCTTCTTGCCGTGGTGGTGGATGACCTCCGCGGCGAACGGCTCGCCGGCGTGATTCGCGAGCACCGCGTCGAGGCTCCAGTACTCCAGAGCCGTGAACGCCTTGATCTCGCGCTCGCGGTCGACGATGAGCCGGAGCGCGACCGACTGCACGCGCCCGGCCGAGAGGCCGAAGGCGATCTTGCTCCAAAGGAACGGCGAGAGCTTGTAGCCGACCAGACGGTCCACCACGCGGCGGGCCTGCTGCGCGTTCACGAGATCCTGGTCGATCTGCCGGGGGTGCTTGAACGCCTCGGCGATCGCCGGCGCCGTGATCTCGTGGAAGGTGACCCGCTTGAGCTTCCCCGCGGGGGCGTCGATGAGCCGGGCGACGTGCCAGGCGATCGCCTCGCCCTCCCGGTCGAGGTCGGAGGCGAGCCAGATCCGCCCGGCCGCCTTCGCCTCCCGCTTGAGGAGCGCGACGGTCTTCTTTGAGTCCTCGGGCACCTCGTACTGCGGGGCGAACGTCTCCTCGTCGACGCCGAGCTTCGACTTCGGCAGGTCGGCGATATGGCCGAACGACGCCTCGACCCGGTAGTCGGGACCGAGCATCCGCCCGAGCGTCCGCGCCTTCGTCGGCGACTCGACGATGACGAGGTCCGGGCCGGTCGCCCCCTTCGCCTTCGGGGTGGCGGTCTTCGGGGTCGCGGCGGCCTTCGGCCGGGCGGCGCGCCGCGCCGGTCGCGTCTTCACGCCCATTTCGGGGGTCTCGACGGTCACTGGCGTCCTTTCGCATGGTGGAAGTACGGCTGGCACTCCGACCAGCCTGATTCCACTCTAACGGTGACGTCGATCCCGCCTTTCCGCCACGCCGCCGGAGACCCAGGGCTTGGGCCGGGGGCATCGGCCGCTACAAGGGGTCGCCATAGGCCGCCAGGGCTCCCCTGGGGGGCGCGCCGCGGGTCAGAGGAGGTCGGCGCGATCCTCGCGGCGGAGGCGGTCGACGATCGTCTTCACGTCGTCGGCCCGCTCCTTGGCCGCGACCAGGAGGGCGTCCTCGGTCTCGACCACGATCAGGTCGTTCACGCCGATGAGCGCCACGGCCTTGCCGGGCACCCAGACGTAGTTCCCGGTCGCGTCCTCCGCGAAGTGCTCGCCCGAGGCCGAGCTCGCCGAGGTGGCGACCAGCTCCGCGAGTCTGGCCCAGGAGCCGACGTCCTGCCAGCCGATGTCGGCCGGGACCACCGCCACGTTCTCCGCCTTCTCGGCGATCCCGTAATCGATCGTCGTCCGCTCCGTCCGCTCCCAGACCTCGGCGAGGACCGCGTCGTAGCGCTCGGTGCCGATGGCCGCCGAGAGCGCGTCGATCGCCTCCGCGGTCTGGGCGAGGTGCGCGCGGTACGCGTCGAGGACCGTGGACACCCGCCAGACGAAGATCCCGGCGTTCCAGTAGTGGCCGCCGGCGGCGACCATCCGCTCGGCCTCCGCCCGCTCCGGCTTCTCGATGAAGCGGCGCACCGCGCGCACGGCGACCGGGGTCTCGAGGGGGAGCGGCTCGCCCGCCTCGATGTAGCCGAAGCCGGTGTCCGGGCCGGTCGGTTCGATGCCGATCGTCACCAGGTAGTCCGCCTCCGCGGCGACCGTCGCGGCGATGAGCACCTGGCGAAAGGCCTGCGGCTTCGTCACCACGTGGTCGGCCGGCAGGACCGCGACGACCGCCTCCGGGTCGAAGGCGTGGAGCGCGGCCATCGCGAGCCCGATCGCCGCCGCGTTCCCGCGCGGGTACGGCTCGATGACGAGGTGGTCGGCCCGCAGCGCCGGGAGCTGCTCGTGGATGAGCGCGCGGTGCTCGGGCGGCGCCACGACGAAGACCCGCTCGGCCGGAATGAGCTCCGCGACGCGCTCGACGGTGTCCTGGAGCATCGTCCGCGGTCCGACGAGGTCGAGGAACTGCTTGGGCCGGCCGAGCCGGGAGCGCGGCCACAGCCGGGTGCCCGCGCCGCCGGAGAGGACGAGCGCGTACAGGCGAGGCATGTTACTCAAGCACCCGGCTGCGCCGGGGTGCCGCGCTCAGGGCTGGTGGACTCGCTCGTCGCGGCGGAGCCGCTCCTCGCTCGCACACTCGTCCTAGAGCCCGAAGTAGTCGAGCCGCATCGCCTCGCGGACCTCGTGGAGCGTGCGGGCCGCCTCGCCGCGCGCGCGCCGGCTGCCTTCGTGGATGACCTCGTCCACGAAGCCGGGGTCGGCGGCGTAGCGCGCCCGCCGCTCCCGGATCGGCGCGAGAAAGGCCTCGAGCGCGACGATGAGCTTCCGCTTCACCTCGACGTCGCCGACCGTGCCCGCGCGGTAGCGCTCCTTGAGGTCGGCGACCTCGGCCGCGTCGGCGTTGAACGCGTCGTGGTACGTGAACACCGGATTCCCTTCGACGGTACCCGGGTCGGTCGGCCGGAGACGCTTCGGGTCCGTGTACATGCGCATGACCTTTCGCTCGACCGTCTTCGGGTCGTCGGAAAGGTTGATCGCGTTGCCCAGGCTCCGGCCCATCTTCTCGCGGCCGTCGGTCCCCGGGAGCACGCGTCCGTCGGGGATGAGCGCGTCGGGCTCCGGGAACACCTGCGCGAACAGCTGGTTGAATCGTCGCGCGATCTCGCGCGTGAGCTCCACGTGCGACTCCTGGTCGCGCCCGACCGGGACGAGGTCGCCCTTCACCGAGAGGATGTCGGCCGCCTGGAGCACGGGGTAGCCGAGCAGCCCGTAGGTCGGCTCGCTGAGCCCGTGGTCGCGCAGCTGGTCCTTGAGCGTCGGGATGCGCTGCACCCGGGGCACCGAGACGAGCATCGAGAAGTAGAGGTGGAGCTGCGGGATCTCGGGCACGAGCGACTGGAGGAAGATCGTGACCTTCTCGGGATCGACGCCCGCGGCGAGGTTGTCGAGCACGTCGTCGCGGACATTCCGCCCGATCTGGTCGAGGTCCTCGAGCCTGGTCGTCAGCATGTGGTAGTCGGCGACGAGGAGGAACGTCTCGTACTCGTCCTGCAGCCGCACCCGGTTCGCGAGCGTGCCGACGTAGTGGCCGATGTGGAGCGGGCCGGTGGGGCGGTCACCCGTGAGGATGCGCTTCCGGGCCCGGGGGGCCGCGGATGCGGGCTGCGGCGCGGCCGTCTGCGTGCTCATCGGAAGCGTCAGTCTAGTCCCAGCCATCCGGTCGGCTCGACCGCCGACCGGATGGCTGGGCTCTGCTCGGCTGCGCTGCTACTTGAACTTCAAGGTAAGGACATCGCCCGAGACCGTGTGGTTGACCGCCCCGGTGTTGTCGAAGACGGCCAGACCGAACGGATACGTCTTGCCCACGACGAACTTCGTGTCGTCGTCGTGGCCGGTGTCCAGCTTGCGTTGGAACACCACCGCCCACTTGCCACCGGCGTGAACACCCTTCGCGGCGATGTCGCCACGGCTACCGACCCACGGCGCGAGCAGCTCGCGGGCGACCTTGTCGCCGGCCTTGAGCTTCGACGCGTCGAGGGCGACGGCTTCGCTGGCCAGGATGAATGAGCTTCCAGCCGAGGGCTTCTTCGAGGCGTCCTGCATCTTCTCGGGGCCCGTGCCCTCTTTGTTCTTGTTGTCCGCATAGCCGCCCTTGTCCTTCGGGTCAGCCTTGTTCGCCGACTCCACGTCCTTGGGGTCGGTGAGCACGCCGGTGAGGTACTTGTCGTCGACCTGGCCCACGGGGTTCGTGCGCGCCGCCTTCCAGTGCCAGTTGTCGGCCCGATCCCCGAGGCCGGGCGTGATCATGTACCACTTGTCGATGGCATCGGAGGCGGGGTTGTGGCAGAGCGCGGCGCAGGTGCGCGTCTGGAACTTGTCGATCGCCGTGATCTCCCAGTACAGCGCGAGGCGATCCTCGTTGCCCGAGGACTTCCATTTCGCGCCGTCGTACTCCCAGACCCGTCCCGCGCTCTCCGTGGCGTCGGCCCACTCGAAGCGGAACCACACGTCGGTGGTGCTGTAGAGCGCCTGCGCCTTCACCTCGACGCCCTGCTTCGCCGCGGAGCCGTCGATGACGGTCGTCTTGATGACGATCGGCCCGGCGTCTTTCCAGGCGGCGTCGTCCGCGGCCAGCGAGGCCGGCGCCTTCTTCGCCGCGACGAGCTCGTTCGGTGCTGCCGCGCCACCACCGCCGCCGCAGGCACCCGCGATCAGGGCCAGCACGACCAACCCGAGGAACGTACTCCGCATCTTCAACATCCCTTCAACTTGAGCCAACGAGATGGATCTAGGCGCCGCCGAGGATGGTCAGGACGATGACGGCGGCTGCGTAGAGGAGCAGCACGCCGGACGTGATCGGTCTTCGCCACGGCCTCCTTTCCGCTCCGCTGTCGACGAACGGCAGCAGCACGAGCGATCCGAAGAAGAAGAGCGGGATCGCGACCGTGCCGATCGCTTCGAGGTTGCCGGGGAAGTACGTGAGCAGCTGGAAGTAGAAGAGGAAGTACCAGTCGGGCCGTGGGACGAAGGCCGAGTCGGTCGGGTCGGCCCGCAGGTCCAGCGGCGCGGGCAGCTGGCTCGCGGCGAGGATCAGCCCGGCAATGACCGCGAGGGCGATCCCGGCCTCGATCGCGAGGTGGGTCGGGTAGAAGGGCACGGTCTTCGCCGGTCCGTCGCCCCTCTTGATGAGTGCCGGCGCGAGGCCATGGTGCCGCATGAGCGCCAGGTGCGCGAGAACGAGCACCATGAAGGCTCCGGGCAGCAGGAGCATGTGCACCGCGTAGAAGCGCGTCAGCGTGGCGATGCCCATCTCGTCGCCGCCGCGCAGCAGGCCACGGAGGAAGCCGCCGATGACTGGGACCGAGCCCGCGATCTCGGTGCCCACCTGGGTCGCCCAGTAACCCTTCTGGTCCCATGGCAGCAGGTACCCCGTGAAGCCGAACGTGACGGTGATCAGGAGGAGGACCACCCCGACCAGCCAGGTCAGCTCCCGGGGCTTCTTGTACGCGCCGTAGAGGTAGGTCCGGAGGAGGTGGAGCACGACGATGACGACCATCGCCGACGCTGCCCAGTGGTGCACCCCCCGCACGAGCCAGCCGAACGGCAGGGTGAACTGCATGTAGTCGACGCTGCCGTAGGCGCCCTCCGGCGAGGGATCGTAGTAGAAGGCCAGGAGCGTCCCCGTGAGCGTCTGGACGAGGAAGAGCACGAGCAGCAGCGACCCCATGCTGAAGAGGGGGTTGTGGTGAGCGTGCGCGGGGACGGGGTAGCGGAAGATCTTCTGGAGCGGTCCGCTCCAGCCGGTCCGGTCGTCAAGCCAGCGGAGGATCGTGCTCATGACTAGATGTGCACTTCGATGACGCCGTCTTTGAGACGCGTCTCGAGCCGGCGGAGCGGGCGCGGCGGCGGGCCGGAGATCACGTTCCCCTGCTCGTCGTAGAAGCCCGCGTGGCAGGGGCAGGCGAAGCGCGACTGCTCGCGGCGCCAGCGCACGTTGCACCCCAGGTGCGTGCAGACCGCCGACAGCGCGATCACCTCGCCGCCGGTCCCGGCACGCGCGTAGATGAGCCCCTCCTTCGCCACCTCGCGCCAGGCGTCCTTCGTCCGGAACTCGTACACGATCCGCGTGAAGTCGTCGCGCGTGAGCTTGTCGGGCGGGCCGATCGGGACCCAGTGCTCGGGGTCCTGCTCCAGGGAGTTGCCGAGCGCGAACCGCGCCGAGGGCCCACCGAGCAGCGCTCCCGCGGTCAGCGTCGCGCTCCAGAATCCGATGGTGCCGAGGACCTCCCGCCTGCCAACGGTGGGGGCCTCGTCCGAGTGGTCCGGCTCATCCGCCATGTCTGCCTCCTCATTCGCGCCTCGCCTGCGGGGGATCGCGACGAACGGACCGGGTGAGCGTTGGCTGAGCGTTGCCTGAGCGTCGCCTGAGCGTCCGCTCAGCACAAGGTCCGAACGGCCCAGAGCAACAGGACCCTCGGCGCTCGGGTCTGTGCGCTGCGATCTCCGGCGACACGTCCGTGACGACACCGCCGCTCATCGAACACGTCACCGTACCTTGACGCTCGCTGAGCGCGACGACGTGATCGCCGCCG
>Ga0080064_1006151_pt1 | contig 13243 bp, 14 predicted proteins | sample Subgrocontami54m_FD_69260 | JGI IMG/M metagenome (GOLD analysis project Ga0080064, IMG submission 69260) | Subsurface groundwater microbial communities from S. Glens Falls, New York, USA - GMW46 contaminated, 5.4 m (SPADES assembly) (version 2) ...
AACCTCCAAACAGTTGTACGAGAAGGAAACCTAGCGTCCGGCGCAGTACAGCTTTGACTACCAGGAAGCCCACTTCACGGTGCTCGACAACAGCCGGAGCACCGAACTAAGTCTGGACCAACTGGCATTCCTCGAACAGGACCTCGAACGTAACAAATCCAAAAACCCGAAACTCATCTTCTTCCACAAGCCGTACTGGATCGGCCCCATACGGTTGGGAACCGAGATGCCCCTCCACACAATCGCGAAGAAACACGGTGTCGCTCACATTATTAGTGGACATGGCCACCAATTCGTCCGCATGGTCAAGGATGGCATCGCCTATATGGAAGTCGGCAGTTCCGGCGGCAACATGCGCGCCGCCCTCGAACGCGGACACGGTTTCAAGGAAGGCCGCTTCTACCACCATGTCTGGGGCCACATCAAAGGGAGCAAGGTCATGCTCACCGTGAAGGAGATTGATGGAGCCAAAGGCGCGGGCCGCATGTTCAAAGCGGAGGACTGGAATGGGAACGGCCCCAGGTTTGACGTCACCGACCCGGCGATTGTGGAGGATCCCGCCACATAGCCGCCCTTACTCCACTGGCAACGTAAACGTCGCCGTGACACTCGCTCCGCCTGCCCCGTCCGCTTTCAAGCCGTAGGTGGTTGTCTGGACCGGTCGTATCTCCAGGCACCGGTTGAGCGCCGGCTTTATCTCCTCCACCGCCGGATTCAAATGCACCGTTTTCGCGTTCAACACTCCGTAGCAGAGCAGCCCTTTCTCTCCCCGCTTCACCCGCGCCGGCGAGGCGTAGAAATGCAGGATTTTCAACTCGTCTCCCTCCAACTCGCTTGGCAGCCGCGAAACCTTCTTTTCCACTTTCCGCTCGGTCTCGGCCCTATCCAGATACCGCCCTCCAAACACGATTGCCAGATAGATCGAGCAGATTGTGGCCGTGATCACGGTGATCCGCAACGCTTTCCTCAATGGCTGCCGCCTTCCTCCAAGCTGATTGCCGGGCAGTGGCGGTCCATCGCCGCTACTGGAAGTAAGGGGAGCCATCCGCGCGGAAACTGGTACCGCGCTTCCAGGGCGCCGGCGGCATGCTCTTGAATGCCTCTTCGTTTAGTTCCACACCCCAGCCTGGCTTGTTCGGGATTTCCAGGTAGCCGTCCTTCTTGACCATCAGCGGTTCCTTCAGCACCTCCTTGCGCGCGCCGGAGTCCGGAGCGCTGTATTCGAGGATGAAGAAGTTCGGAGTCGAGGCCGCAAAGTGCACGTTCACCGCCGTGGCCAGTGGGCTCATGGGGTTGTGCGGCGCCACCATGATGAACTGCGCTTCGGCCATCGCGGCTATTTTCTTCATCGTGAGCACCCCGCCGCAGCAGCAGATGTCGGGCTGCACAAAATCCAGCGCCTGCAGCTCGAGCAGCGGCCTGAACTCATGAATCATGTAATTGCACTCGCCGCTGGCCAGCGGGATGTTGACATGGTCGGAAACCTTCTTCATCGCGGCGAAGTTTTCGGTGCGGATCGACTCTTCCATCCACATCGGATTGTATGGCTCAATGGCATGTCCCAACCGGATGGCCCGTTGCACCTCGAAGAACTTGGCATGGACATCGACGCCGATGTCCACATCGGGGCCAACAGCCTCACGAACTGCGCGAACATGCTCAACGGTCATTCGCGTTGCCTGGTTGTACGGCATATCGCCCGGAGCCTGTATGCCCATCTTGAGAGCCGTGTAGCCATAGGTTTCCACCATCCTCTTGGCGTTTTCACCGGCCTGCTGTGGTGTGCCGCCGCCGGTGCTCTGGTAGGTACGAATCTTGTTTCTCGTACGGCCGCCGAGCAACGCCCACACCGGCACTCCCGCGGATTTGCCCGCGATGTCCCACAACGCATGCTCAATTCCGCTGATTGCCGAGTTGACGATCAAGCCGCCGGGGAAACGTGTGGTGTTGTACATCAGGTCGAACAGATACTGTACGTTCCGAGGATCTTGTCCCACGAGCCACAGCTTGAAGTCCTCGATCACCTTTATCGTGGCCTCGTCCGGACCGGCCGAATAGGCTTCGCCGATCCCATAGATTCCCTGGTCGGTGAGGATTTTCACGTACACCCAGTTACGGCCGCCCGCGCCCACCAGAAAGGTCTTGATATCGGCAATCTTCATCGGCCCCGTGTTGCCGATCTTTCCTCCGTCCAGAGGTTGCAAACCACCTTGCCGGCTACCCGCGCCGCCGCGGGAACCGCGACCGCCTCGTGGCCCGGCCGGGGTCTCTTGTGCGACAGCCAGCCGCGCCGCGGCAGCCAAAGCAGCTCCCCTAAGAAAGTTTCTTCTTTTCATCGATTGCCTCCCTAGTTCCTGAACAGGAATCAATTCCGTTGTACGCGGTCAATAGTATTACCCCGGAAACACCAGTGTCAATAGCTACCCTCGCTTGCGCCGGGGCCGAAAGATTTCTACAATGGTCCCACCATGAAACATCAAACCTTACGGCTCGTATGGATCGCCTCGGCCTTCCTGCTTCTGACGTCCGCTTATCTGCGGATTCCAACGGCGGTGACATTGGAGCAGACGGCGAACAACTTCCTGAGTTCGCTGACGCCGGAGCAGAAGGCGAAGGCAACGTTCTCCTTTCAGGATGACGAACGCTTGAACTGGCATTTCATTCCGCGCGTGCGCAAAGGGCTGCCGCTGCGCGAGATGACGCCGCCACAAAAGCACCTGGCCCAAGCGCTTCTGTCGGCCGGTTTGAGTCAATCCGGGTATAGGAAGGCCATCACGATCATGAGCCTGGAGGACATTCTGCGAATCATCGAGAAGGACTCCGGTGAGCGTCGGAATCCGGAAGGATACTATTTCAGTATCTTTGGCGAGCCGAATGAAAATGGAACATGGGGATACCGGGTGGAGGGCCACCACATGGCGCAGAACTGGACCGTGGTCAAGGGAGCGGTTGCCGATTCACCGAGCTTCTTTGGCACCAACCCGGCACTTGTGAAGGACGGCCCACGGAAGGGCCTGCGTGTATTGGCGAGCGAGGAAGACACCGCGCGCGAGTTGCTCATGGCGCTGGATGATGGGCAGCGGAAAACGGCGATTGTCAACGAGACCGCGCTCAAGGACATTATCACGATGGCCTCGCGCAAGGCGGCACTGGAAGGGCAGCCGTCAGGACTTTCGGCAGCGAAGATGAATGCGAAGCAGTTCGAACTGCTGCAGAATCTACTCGAAGTGTACGCCGGGAACATGCCGGACCAGTTGGCCGGCGCACGGCGCGAGATGATCAAAAAGGCCGGAAAAAATATCTTCTTCGCCTGGACGGGGGTAAAGGAAAAGGGCGGGCCACATTATTATCGTGTGCAAGGTCCGACGTTCCTGGTGGAGTACGACAATACGCAGAACGACGCCAATCACGTTCATTCGGTGTGGAGGAACTACAACGGGGACTTTGGGTTGGATCTGCTGGCGCAACACCTGCAGACCGGCCACAAATAGCGGTTAGTGATCGGATTTGGTTTCCGTATTGCGAATACGGTTGAGTTCGCGCAGAGCCGCAAGGCCGGCTTGATCCTTCTCTGTCGCTGTGGCTTCTTTTGTACGGATTAAGGTTTCCAGATCGAGCACACGAAACTCCAAGCCTTCCCCCGCCTGCAACAAGGTGGAGTGAGACACGAGGGACTCGAAATTCTCCCCGCACCCAATCATGCCAAGGACGTCAAGTGGACCATGGATGGTTTCGAGAAGTTGGTGCCCGTCGGACTCCAGGTGAGAAATCGTGGGGTGAAGATCGGGCCGTGCCCGGTAATGCGCATTCATCTCCCGCAGCGCCGAGTCGAGTCTTGCCAGATTATCCGGAGTGCGCGCATGTACGATGTCGAGGTCAAAGGTAGTAACCGGAGACCCGTGCAGCACGGCGCCCACCCCTCCCACAACAATGAACTCTACACCATGATGCGCCAGGCATCGCAGCATGGCCAGGAAACTAGGGCTTTTCCTGGATTTCACGAAGTTCCTCCACAGCGTCGACGAAGTCCTGGAGCACTTGCAGCCTTTGGGCCGGCGTCAGAGTGAGCATCCACCGGATCAACGAACGGTCAACCCCTTCGGGGGAATAGTCGGGTTCCACGGGGGCTCCGGCGGCTCGCATCTCAACTAAATGATAATCGACCGGCGCACTACCACGATTTCAGAAGCCAGGAACCCGAACGACCTGGTCTGCGTCTCATTGGCCCAAGGAGATTCCTTCCATGAAATTGCTCCTCTCACTGTTGTTCTTGACTTGCCCCATGCTGCCACAGGCGCCACCGGAAAGCGCCAAGCCCGCTGACAACAGGCTGCACCTGCTAGCCACCTGCCAGGTACTCAAGTTCGGAGCGAAGCTGACAGCCATCAGTATTGCTCGCGGCGCCGCCTACCCTTCCGTGATAGAACTCAAGGGATCGGTCGAGATCAAGGGGAACGGAATTCACATGTTGGCCGATGAAGCTACCTACAATGAAGCTACCTGTGAAATAGAAGCGAGCGGTAAAGTTCTCGTGAAACCATATCAGGCCGTGCCGGTAACAGTTCCGCCCGTCATTCCATAATAGGTCAGGCGATGATTTCCTGGATGATGCGGCCGTGGAGTTCGGTGAGGCGCTCGCGGCGGCCTTGATGCAGATACGAGAGCTGATCCTGGTTCAGTCCCATTTGATGCAGCAGTGTGGCGTGCAGATCACGGAAATGAACGGGATTTTCCACCGCTTTCAGGCCAATCGCATCGGTTGCGCCGTAGGCCATGCCGCCCTTGAACCCGCCGCCGGCCACCCACATGGAGAACCCGGTGTTGTGATGGTCTCGTCCGCTGCCCTTTTCCGACTCCGGCGAACGGCCGAATTCCCCGCCCCAGAGAACAATAGTGGAATCGAGCAGCCCGCGTCGCTTCAGATCCTTTACTAAAGCCGCCGTTGGCTGGTCTGTCAACGAGGCCATGCGGAGGTGATTCTTCTCGATTTCGGTATGCGCGTCCCACTCCGTTCCCGCGCCGCCACCGCCGGCCACAACGCAAATGTAGCGGACACCTCGTTCCACTAACCGGCGCGCCAGCAGGCAGCGGCGGCCGTAATCGTCCGTGTTGGGCTGGCCCACGCCGTACAGGTCCAGCGTTTCCTGGGGTTCATTGGAAAGGTCAAAGATCTCCGGAGCCTCCGTCTGCATCTTGAACGCCGTGTCGTAGGCCGACATGCGTGCGGCAAATTCGGGATCTTCGCCGTGGTTGGCGTCGTTGATCGCACGAATCAGGTCCATGGTTTTTTCGCGACGCGCGCGCGTGATCTTCTCCGGCAATTCCAGATTCAGCACCGGACGTTTGCCGGCACGGAACATGGTCGGTTGATACACCGCCGGGAGGAAGCCGTTGGTGTACATTGGCTGGCCCGCTTCCGGCGCCCCGTGCGGATCCGGCATGACGACGTAGGCGGGGAGCGAATCGGATTCCGTTCCCAGACCATAGGCAACCCATGACCCCATTGCCGGGAATCCTGGAATCACGCGGCCCGACATCAACTGATACTGCGCCGCCGAGTGTACAACCATATCGCCGTGCATCGACCGAAGGACGCAAATATCGTCGGCAATGGAATGCTGGTGCGGCAACAAGTCGGAAATTTCCAAACCAGACTTCCCATGCTTGGCGAACGTTCGCTTGGTGCCGAGCAGGCGCGAGCTGGAGTTGACGTTCTGGTATTTGACGTCGCCGAACTCGGCCGGCCGCTTCTGGCCATTCAGTTCATTCAGCAGCGGCTTCGGATCGAACGTCTCCATGTGCGACGGACCGCCCGCCTGGAACAGGAAGATGAACGTCTTTGCCTTGGCGGCAAAGTGCGGCGGCTTGGGCGCCAGCGGATTGTAGCGCTCGGCGCGCGCCTGCTCCTGCGCCAGCATTGAAGCGAAGGCAAGCGACCCAGTCCCACAGAAGCAGTCTGTCAAAAATTCGCGGCGGTTTCGGTTGTATCGAACGTGTTCATACATTTCAGTTCACATAAAGAAACGGGTTGACGTTAAAGAGCGCGAGGGCGAACTCGCGCAGAGCGATCGGGTCATTCTCAGACCCAGCCAGGTAGCTGAGCGCGATCTTGCGCTCCTGGGCGGACGGCGGCCGTCCCGCAATCCTGCGCCAGGCGTAATCGATGCGCGCCTGCGTGTCGGGGCGCTCCTTGAGCAGCAGATCGGCAAACGACTGCGCCAGATCATTGGAGGTCTTCCCGTTCAGAAGCTCCAGCGCCTGCGGTGCGTGAGTGGATTGGTCCCGGCGGGAACAACTGAGCAGCGTGTCGGGAGCATCGAACACCTGCATAAACGGAAGAATCAGGTTCCGTTTGTAGATCATGTAAATGGTGCGGCGGTCGTAGTCCTTTAGGTTTTTCCCGGGCACCCAATATTGCGGCCGCTTGAGATCCTTGATGAGCTCCTCGTCGATCTTCACCATCACGGATGGTCCGCCGGCGGCCGGATTCAGGCGGCCCGACACGGCCAGCATGGAATCGCGAATCTCCTCGGCCTCCAGGCGCCGCAGTTTGAACTTCCACAGCAGCTTGTTTTCCGGGTCCTTCTCCGCGGCTACCTTGGCCAGCGGCGCCTCGCTGGATTGGCGGTAGGAACCGGACAGAAGAATCATGCGGTGGATCGGCTTCCACTTCCAGCCGCCCTCAATGAACTGGTTAGCGAGGTAGTCGAGCAGCTCCGGATGCGTCGGCTGGGTGCCCATGCGGCCAAAATCGTTAGGTGTGGAAACGATGCCGCGGCTGAAATGATAATTCCAAATCCGGTTCACCAGAACCCGCGCTGTGAGCGGATTGGCGGGATCAGTGATCCAGGCCGCCAGCCTCTGTCGCGGCTGGGTGGTTTCCAACGGAAGCTCCGGGGTGTCGTCCGGCAGCAGAACACCGGGCGGCCGCATCCCAACCTTGGCGCCCTTGTCGCGGTAATCGCCCCGCGTCAGGATGTGTATGGGGGTCATCTGCGCCGCATCGTCCTTGACGGCGTACCATGCGGTGAGCGGGGAAGGCATCTTTTCGTCCAGCGCCTCCAATTTCTCAGTCAGCTTGCCCTTCTCCTCCTCCGATGCCTTGCGCATCTGGAAGCGGAGAGTGCGCATTTCTTTTTCGATCGGCTCCACCTGCGCCTTCCACTCCGCCTTCTCCTGCTCCGACGCCACGACGATGTCGTTTTCCTGCGTCTGTGCGAAATAGCCTTGCATGCGGTAGTAGTCGGAATGCCGGATCGGGTCGAACTTGTGGTCGTGGCAGCGGGCACACCCCAAGGTGACGCCCAGTATGCCGGCGCCGACGATGTTGGTCATTTCAGTGAGCACCTCGCTGCGCGAGGAGGCCACTTCCTGATTGCCGGCGTTCTTGCGCAGCGGTCCTAGGCGGTTAAAGCCGGAGGCCACCAGCAGTGTTTCGTTCTTCGGATCGATCTCATCGCCGGCCAGCTGCTCGGTGAGGAATTGATTGTAGGGCTTATCGTCGTTGAGTGATTGGATCACGTAGTCGCGATAGCGCCACGCATCCGGACGGTGCGTGTCGTATTCATAACCGTCCGATTCGGCAAATCGCACCACGTCCAGCCAGTGGCGGGCCCATTGCTGTCCATACCGTGGGGAGGCAAGCAGGCGGTCCACCAGCGTCTCATACGCCTTGGGCGATTTATCCTTCACGAAGTCTTCGATCTCCTGCGGTGTGGGCGGGAGACCGTGTAGATCATAGGTCACACGGCGAATCAAAGTGACGCGATCAGCCGGCGCAGCCGGTGCCAGGCCCGCCTCGCGAAGCTTTGCGAGGATGAAATTGTCAATGGGTGTCCGGAGGAAAGCTTTCGCCTGCGGGTCAGCGAACGTAGGCGGCGCGGCTTGCACGCGCGGGCGGAAAGCCCAGTGCCGGCGCTCGGCCGGCTTGAAGGTTCCCAGCGGGGCTGTCTCCGGCCCTGTGAATGCCGTGAGGGCTAGCGCGGCCGCGAAAAGAATGATAACCCGGCGTCTCATGTTGGTTGTTCTAATAATACAGCAGACGGCGAAGGTGAGGCGATAGTTACCCCAGCAGTAGCGGTCACCGGACGTGAGAATCAACGGCGTGCCCCGCTTCAAAGCCTCACTTGCGGCGCAGCCAACCGCCGGGGTTGAACGTCATGACCAGGGCCTCTCGGGTGATGTCAGCCTCAAAGTCCCGGCTTCCGCCTTCCGACAGGAAGCGGCGTACGGCGGCGGTTGGGCCAGGTCCGAAATCAGGCTGCGTCGGGATCCCGTCGTAGTGGGTGTCCTCCACGATCAAATAACTGCCGGAACTGACCAGCGGCGAGTACATGCGCAGCTCCCGGAGGACGTGGTTCATGGAGTGATCCGAGTCTAGTGTCACCAGTGTCCTGTGCCCCTTCACCTTCTCGGCAATGCGCGAAACGATAGCCGGATCGGTGGAGCTGCCAAGAAAGAACTCAACGTACTTCTTCCAGAGAAAGTGAGTGGAGGCGCCGGCGGTGAGGTCCTGAATGTCGACTGTTAGGACGCGGGAATTTTCGAGGCCCATGCCGTGTAAAGTATTGGCCCAGTAGAGCGCCGATCCTCCTTTCCATGTGCCGGTTTCAATGATGAAATCGGGCTTCACCTCATAGATGATCTGCTGCATCATCCAAAGATCCAGCGGGTTTTTGATGATGCGAATGTTGTGAAACCACAGGTTCTCCCACACCGGCAATTCGTGGAATAAGCGCATCATCTCACGCTGCTTGTCCAAGGGCATGCGAAGATTGCGCTGCTCCAAAACCTTGGCGTAACCTTTGCGGGAGAGTTCCAACTCGGACCGGGCAAATTCGTTGGTCTGCTCATAGGGTTTGAGGCTTGCTGAAACAACAATCAAGCTGCGGACCTGGCCGCCGTCGACGAAAGACTTATCCACCTCGAACTCAACCGAGGAGGGTCCACCATGTTTCTCCAAGGCCGGCAAGGGTACCGGACTCTCGAATACATACCGGCCCTGCTGGCTGTAGGTGTGGCGGCCCGCCTCGACACCGTTCACTTTGGCCAGTACCGTTGGCGCTCCTGCCGTCCTCATCAACTCCTCAGGTACGGTGAAATCGAGTTGTACATAGGGGGTTTGCTGAAGCGGCGGAGAGTCGAGCGAAAAGGAAAACGCCTTACCGGTCCAGCGCCACGCCTCTGAACCATCGTAAATCCCCCGCACGATGCGGGAGCGGGAACCGGGGTCCTGCATGCGGACCTCGGTGATGGGCCGCGTGGGCGTTCGGCGGCAATTGAGCAACACCGTCATCAGCAAAGAAAGAACCAGAACGCCACGAAACATGATCAATTTCCCCCGATCCAGCAGGATGCTGCGCAAACCAATCAATATACCTGCTTCCGATGTATCGTAGGGATTGTGGCCCGCCTCCCATCCGTTGTACAGTTTCCCCATGACCCGACGAACTTGGATGCAGCGCGCACTCGCCTTGCCGGCAGGAGCTTGGATGGCCCGCTACCACGCGATGGCGCAGGCGCATCGCGGCAAAGTGAAGATCACCGCCGTCAAGGCGATGCAGATTCAGAATATCGCCGGCAACTGCCTGATCAGGATTGAAACCGATGTGGGCCTCACCGGTTACGGCGAGGCGGGTGTTTCCGGACCGATGGCCCGCGCGCGCATCGAACAGTTCAAGACGTTCCTGGTGGGGCAGGACCCGCTCCCCATCGAGAAACATTTTCATGAGCTGACCACGCTCATGCATCCCTACATGGCCAACATCCCAACCATCAGCGGCATCGACATCGCGCTGTGGGATCTGGCTGGCAAGATCACGGGACAACCAGTGAACGTGCTGCTGGGCGGACCGTTCCGAGACTCCATACGCATGTACTCGCACGGCATCGGAGTGAATATGCTCGACACCGCCTCGTGCAAGGAGTGGGCGGCGCGAATCAAGGCGATGCCGGAAAAGTTCAACGCATTCAAGATGAATATTGACCCTATGCTGGGCTCCTCGTCGGGGCGTTTCACAACGACGCTCGACAGCCGGCAGCTCCGCAATGTGGCGCGGGGATTTCAGAACGCGCGTAACGCCGTGGGAGAAGAGATCGACATCGCGGTGCATTGCCACAATGAACTCGATGTCACCAGCGCAATCCAAGTGGCCAAGGTAGTGGAGCCGATGAATCCCCTCTTCCTGGAAGATCCGCTGCAGGTGGATCACACCGAAGGCTGGAACGCGGTGAAGCGCAGCACGCGAATCCCGCTGCTGGTGGGCGAAAAGCTGGAACTGGTGCGCGGGTTCAAACCGTTTCTCGATACGCAATCAGCTGACATTCTTCACCCCGACCTTGCTTTTGCCGGTGGATTCACAGGCACGAAGAAGATCGCCGACTACGCCAAACTGTTCCGGACCCCTCTGGCGCTCCACAACGTCGGTAGTCTGGTTCTGTGCTATGCCTCGGCACATTTCGGCTCGGCGATCTTCAATTTCTACCGGTCGGAAAGCGCGCTCGGCCGCCCCACCCGGCACGTCGAGAAAATGTCCGCCACCGCGCCCCCGGAGGTGAAGGACGGCCACCTTACCGTGCCTACCCGGCCGGGATTAGGATTTGAACCGAACGAAGAATATCTGCGGTCCGTGCTGACGCCGGGCGAGCCTTACTGGAGCTGAATCATGCAGCATCGAAGACATTTTCTGAAATCATTGCTCGCGGTTCCGGCCATCCAGGCAGCCGCGCAGGAGGCCGCCCGCCGCACCACGGGCCTGCCTCAACTCAAAATCACCAACGTGAAGATCATTCCCACCAGCGGCGGGGCGCGTTACCGATGGATTTTCGTGAAGATCGAAACCAGCGAGCCGGGGCTCTACGGAATCGGATCGGCCAGCAATCATTACCAGACGCACGCCGTGATTGCGGCGCTCGAGAACCACCTCAAGCCGTGGCTCATCGGAAAGGACCCGGCGCAAGTGGAGGATCTATGGCAGTCCAGCCATCTGAAAACCTACTGGCGCAACGGCCCGGTGAACAACAACGTCCTGAGCGGCATGGATATGGCGCTTTGGGACATCAAGGGCAAGCGCGCCGGCATGCCCGTCTATGAACTGCTCGGCGGTAAGGTGCGCGCCGCGGTTCCCTGCTACGACCACGCGGGCGGCCGCGACAAGGAGGCCTGCGTCGAGGCGGCGCAAAAATCGCTCGCCAACGGTTACCGGCACATACGGATCCAACTGGGCGGCTACGGCGGCGGCGGGTTCATCGCTCCCGGCCAAGGCTCGCGGCCGGAGGGCGGACCCTCCGGGGCGGCCTTCGATGAGGAGATGTATGTAGAGTCCGTGCCGAAACTATTCGAGTATGTCCGCTCGAAAATCGGCTTCGACGCGAAGCTATGCCACGACGTGCACTCGCATCTGTCCGGCATGAACGCGGCCGAGTTCTGCCGGCGCATGCAGCCGATGCAGATGTTCTTTATTGAGGATGTGCTGCCTCCGGAGCAACTCGCCTGGTACCGTCACATCCGGCAAATCTGCACCACGCCGCAGGCGGTGGGCGAGATCTTTACGCATCCGTTCGAATACATGCCGCTGATCACCGAGCGGCTGATCGACTTCGCCCGCTGCCGCGTGTCGGCCATCGGCGGCATCACGCCCGCAAAGAAGCTGGCGCACCATTGCGAGGTTTTTGGCGCGCGAACAGCCTTCCAGGAGGGCGGTGAAAATGACCCGGTGAATCAGTTGGCGGCCTACCACGTGGACATTTCCAGCATCGCCTTCGGCATTCAGGAGGAGAACGGGTTCCCAGCGCCAGTGAAAGAGATGATGCCGGGCGTGGCCGAGATCCGCAAAGGATACATGTATGGAAGCGGAGCCCCCGGCCTCGGAATCGACCTCGACGAAAAGCTCGCCGCCAAGTATCCTCTCCAACCGATCGCCAACGGCGGACCCTACAGCTTGGACCGCATGATGGACGGCACTGTCGTGAAGCCTTGATCAATCTCCGTACGAGACCAGGATATGCAGCAACCCCCTTCCCTGATTCGTCACCTGAAGCAGGCGGTTCGCGAAGCATTCACCGACTATTTTTTCCTCACTGTTGTTATCGTGTTTCTTCCGTTGGATACACTGATTCACATTCGTCAAATATCCAAATTTGGCTTCTTTGCCGAACCTCCTGTGATATTAAGCCGCAGTGTTCTGGATGCGGTGATAATCACTCTGATCGCGGCTCTCATTAGAGGCAAAAGATCTCAACCTTAGCCCGCATTTAGCCCGCATGATGGGGGCACAGTGGTGAAGACATAGCCAGCTGGCGCCTGGAACTTCACTTCAAGGATGACTGGTAGCGAGGAAAAGGCAGCGGTCCCAAGGAACCGCAACGCCGTCACGCCAACCTTGGTGGTGGAAACACAGTCGAGTGTTCCGCGACGTCCTGTCAGGGCGGGGAATATGTAGTTGGCCCAGTGTCCCAGCGGTTTGATCGACGGAATCGTAACACCGTTGTCGATCAAATTTCCGCTGCCTTCCCTAGCGCTGCACGATATGTTGGCGGAGTTCGCGGTGTCCAGATTGGCGATTGCCAGCCCCGTGTACATTGGAACATTCGACGGTGCGAAGGTGGTTGCGTCGAAGGGTATTTCGAAAGCCATGGCGCCTGCGGTCGACGCTACGGCCGCCTCGTAGTGCGTGCCGCCGGCGTTGTTTCTAAACAACCCATGGACGACGATTGAAACATCGGCGTTCACTTGACCCCAGGCCACCTTGAGCGGGGATTGTGCGCCGCCGGCCTCGAAGTAGGCCGAGCCCATGGGTCTTAAGATGCCGCTCAGGGTACTGATGGGGCAATCCAAGTCAACAAGTGGGTGGACGATCCCGCGTCTCACCAAACTGATTCTGCCCCCACAGTAGTTCTGAGGGACGTTCTCGTACTCGAAGGACAACCTGTTGATTGCCGCCAATCAAAATCGCTGATACAACGCTGGCCTACTCGTGGAACGGTGCCGCGGACGAAAGCATTTGGACGAAACCTGCCACAAGGAACTCAAAGCAAGCCTCAGTGAATTCGCGTTGCCGGATGAACCAGAGCTGAATGAGATCGGCCCTTGCGGAGGTGGAAGAGAAGTACCAACAGATCAGACTAGATTAGCATTCTGTTGAAAGCTACACAATATGGGTCTCGTCCATTTTATACTTCCAGCGAAAGATGACGGGGTCCGCGTTGATCTGTTGGAAGTACAGATGGATGCGATCAATCAGTT
>Ga0080064_1006153_pt1 | contig 13236 bp, 13 predicted proteins | sample Subgrocontami54m_FD_69260 | JGI IMG/M metagenome (GOLD analysis project Ga0080064, IMG submission 69260) | Subsurface groundwater microbial communities from S. Glens Falls, New York, USA - GMW46 contaminated, 5.4 m (SPADES assembly) (version 2) ...
AGCGGCGTGTTTGAACTCCTTGGTAAACATCCTTCTCGACAATCCCATGACTCAATTCTCCTTTAAATGGATTTTGAGTCTTAACTGATTGTGTCAAAAATGGGGGCAAGTCCAAACTTGCCTATGAAGCGCGAAACTCCCAACAGAATCTCCCACGGTTTGAGCTGTTCGTGGTTGAAGTACCGAATACAAAACCAGATGTATTCGACGGTGCGAGGCTACGGGGGCTTGTCAAGAATGACGCCGTCAATTACCCGGTCAGCCTTCCAGGGCGCGACACAGAGCCGATAAAGATTCGTACGGAGCGATGGGAGTTGGTCAATGTACCTGGCTCATACCATTTTTACATACAGGAATTCTCGAAAGGATTACGAGTTCGCATCGAAGATCATCCGCCGGATATCGACGTAGATGTCCGGGTGAGGCCACAGGGCAGAGGCGACCCTCCGTCGACAGCTGGCAATACCTATCTCTACAATAACCTCACATATCCGGGCCAGGGAGTTGAGATCACGTTTACCAAAAAGAGATAGGCTTCGAGCGTTCCTTAGCGGTTATTGCCGTAGATCTGCATCGCGAATTGTTAAGATAGGGCACGGGGAGGAAGCGACTGGCTATGAGAATTCGTCTCCGGGATGCCGTATTTGAAATCAGGCGCAGCTCTATCGACGGTAAAGGACTTTTTACAAAACGACGAATCCAGGCCAGGAAAAAGCTGGGTGAGATGACCGGCGAACTGATTAGCCAGCGGGAAGCCGTGCGTCGGGTGCGAAACAGGCAGCGCATTGCGATCGTGGAATTCGGTAACGGCAAAGCCATAGACGCTTCGACGCGAGGCAATTACTTCCGATACGCCAATCACTCGTGCACACCTAATGCGTTCGTGCGCATTTTCCGCGGGCACATTGAGTTCTATGCCATTCGGAACATAAAGCCGGGAGAAGAGATCACTTGTAATTACGGCAATACCCACCATAACGGAAATCTGCGCTGCAACTGCGGCAGCAGGCGCTGCCGAGGGTATCTTTGATTTCAAGTCCCTGCGAGGTTCAAGGGACACGAAACTATCTTGCTGGAGAAATGGAATGCACACTTCGGAACCTAATTAACAACCCGCTAATCGTACATGGCTCTCTGTCAGAAGCTCCGCGAAGTTCCGCCTCGGAATCGCCACGCCAGGCTCGCCACGGTTCCACCGTCTCTGCCCATTGCACTCTCGGGGTGGCCACCGTAGTTGTTGCGCCCCTCGATCTCAGATCCCTGCTTGGCTTCCCTTCAGTTGCTCCTCTAGCTACTGTCTTGCTCCTTCGGCCCTGCGCTCCAGCCCCATTACAGGGCCTTTCTCGCTACTACGGCCTCTGCTGTCTTCTTCTTCGCTCTCACGCGAAAGATCTCCCCAGGTAAGGTTCAGAATATTTCCCTTCGCGCCGTCCGGCTCTACCTGATGCGTCTCGGATGACTTTTGGACTTTGCTGTTGCCAGCCAGCTCGTCGCCCGCACCCGATCTCTCTGCCGGTGTTGTGTTCCTACGGTCGAGGGTTTGCTACGCGCTTCTTTCAGCTTCACCTCACGGCTACGCCTTGCGTTTCGCTACGGTTGTCGTCATCAACCCCGTCGATCTTCTTTCATATCGATAGATTCTGCCCATGCTGGGCACACTGGCGCACGCACTCTTGCGTGCCGTGTCGGCGGTACTCCTGCCGACACCATCTACGCCTACCGGAGAGGCGTCGAGATGAGTCTCGACGCGGCACGCTGGAGAGCGTGCGCCACAACTTACGCAAGCACCCTCGATACCGCTGAGCAACAGAGGGGTCAACGCGTCTTGCACTGCTTGCCTTCAGCCTGACACAATGACACCATGCAACGCAGACACTTCATCACCTCCGCAGCGATGGCGCCGGCGGCGCAGGCTCAGGGACAGATCGTGCTCCCTCCGGCCAATGAATTCGTGGCCAGCGGAACCGCCGCTGTCTCATACAAAGTGGACATCATCCAGGAGGGTAAGCGGTCCGGCAAGCCCCATAAGGGAAAGATGCTGGCGGCCATTCAACCGCACTGCGACGATGTGCCGATCTTTGCGGCGGGCACAGTGCTCAAATTGATCGATGAAGGCTACGAAGGAATCCTCATCACACTTTCCGATGATTCCATGGCAGGCGACGGATCCGGCCACGGAGAGGTGGTCTGGAAGAACGAGAAGGACACCAGAGAGGTGGCCAAGCGGATGGGTCTGAAGGAATCTATTTTCCTCAACTACCCCAATCACAACATGGACGCCTGGCCCATCATCGAAATCCGCGCGAGGCTCGTCTTCCTGTTCCGTTATTTTAAGGTGGACACCATCGTTGTTTACGACCCCTCCTCGCTGTATGAACGGAATCCGGATCACACCGTGACGGCGAAGGCCGTGGAATGGGCGGCCGGCGTCTGCGCCATGCATTGGGACTATCCGGAATTCGGCTTTGCCGGGGTCCATCCGCATGCGGTCCGCGAGCGCTACTACTTTTCGCGCGGCCCGCAATTGGTCAACCGCGTCGTGGACATCGGTCCCTACATCGATCAAAAGGTTTGGGTCAACCTGGCCAACATCACCCAGGGCCCGGCCGGCAATCAGGGCGAGCGCCTCCGCCAGCGGCTGGCCGCGCAGGGCAAAAAGCTGCCGCTGCTCGGCAATGATGCGGAAACGGCGAACCGGCAATACACCAAATACTTCGCGCTTGGCCGCGACCGGGCGCGCGGTCCGGCGCACGGTCTGGAATGGGCCGAGTATTTCCACTACATCGGGCCGGACGATCCAATGGAGGAAAACTACATCGCCAGCAACGCGGTTCCCCTCTAGCGCCGCGCCGGGAGTATCCTGTTTCCATGAAACCGTTTGTACTGGCGGCACTCGCCGCCGCTGTCTGCCTGGGCCAACCGAGCCGCCCCGTGGAGACCTTCCAGACCAAGGCCGGTCCCCTGAAAGTCACTGCGATCCGCCACGCCTCCGTGATGATCGAAGCCGGCGGCCAGGTGATCCACATCGACCCCTGGAGCCAGGGCAACTACGATGGATTGCCCGTCGCCGACCTGATCCTGATCACCGATATTCACGGTGATCACCTCGATCTAAAGATTCTCCCGAAAGTGCGCAAGGAAGGAACGGTCATTGTCGCTCCGGAGGCCGTGGCAAAAACGCTGCCCGGAGCCGAAGTGCTCGCCAACGGCCAGTCCAGGACAATCGGCAAGTGGACCATCCAGGCCGTCCCCATGTACAACGAAAAGCGCGGGCCTTCGGAAGGCAAATTTTTCCACGACAAAGGACGCGGCAACGGCTACGTGGTGAGCTATGGCGGGTTGCGCCTATACTTTTCCGGCGACAGCGAAGGCGTTGCCGAGATGCGCGCGCTACGCAACATCGACGTGGCGTTTGTCGCGATGAATTTGCCCTACACCATGCCCCCGGAGGAGGCCGCCGAAGCCGTGAAGGCGTTCCATCCTAGGATTGTGTACCCGTATCACTACCGAGGGTCGGATCTCAAGGTCTTTGAGCAGGCACTGGCAGGCTCCGGCGTCGAGGTTCGCATACGGGACTGGTATTACTGAGTTGGCGCAAGAATCGGATTGATCGGAACTGCTCCCGGATGGCATTCTGGCCTAGATGAATCAAGCCGACTATTCACGAGTGGAACGGGCGATCCGGTTTCTCGACACACACTATCTGGAACAGCCGGGCTTGGACCAGGTGGCGCGCGCCGCCGGGCTGAGTCCGTTTCATATGCAAAGGCTGTTCAAGCGCTGGGCCGGTATTTCGCCGAAACGGTTCCTTCAATTTCTCACGGCCGAACACGCCCGCGCGCTGCTGGAGGAGTCGCGCAGCACGCTTGAGACGGCCTGCGATGCCGGCTTGTCCAGCGTCAGCCGCCTGCATGAATTGACAGTCGCCGTGCATGCCGCAACGCCGGGCGAGATACAGGCGCGAGGACAGGGCCTGGAGATCGTGCATGGCGCCCACGCCACGCCATTTGGGGAATGTTTCACCGGAGCAACCGCGCGCGGCATCTGCTGGCTGTCCTTCTCCCCCGCTGATGAGGCACTGGAGGAGATTAGCCGGCGTTGGCCCGGCGCAACCCTGCGCGCGAGCCAGGCCGAGACCAGACCTCTTGTGCGGCCGCTGGTGGAAGGCCGAGGCGCGGCGCCCGTGCATCTGTTTGGAACCAATTTCCAGATCCGCGTTTGGGAAGCGCTGTTGCGCATACCCGGCGGACGCGTGGCCTGTTATGAGGATCTGGCAGCGCAGGTCTGTTCGCCGCGGGCCACTCGCGCGGTGGCCTCCGCCGTGGCCGCCAATCCCGTCGCTTTCCTGATCCCCTGCCACAGAGTGATCCGCAAGACGGGCGTGTTTGGCCAATACAGGTGGGGCCCGGAACGCAAGAAAGCTATGCTGGTTTGGGAGAGCTCTCACGCGCAAGCTTGAGCCGGACTCCGGCTTTGCGCGAGGCGGGAAAATCCAATTTCAGAATGCCGCCGTGGTCGGTGGTGACTTCCCGCAACTCCTCGTCATCCACTTCAATCTCATAGCGTGCATCCGGCTTAAGCCCGATCAGGTAGTAATGCGCGGGCTCGGTCGTGTCGATGGAAAACTGCGCGCTGAGCGATGCCGGCAGCAGCACCGTGTTGCCCATCATCAGCGGTTTCCCCATCGCCTCCTGCTTCAGATTGTGAATCTCTCCGCCTTCAAATAATTGAATCTGGCCCGCGGCCTGGAAGTACCAGATTGCATTGTCTTCCCATTCCGAGCGAATGATCAGCCGCCCGGTAACCGGATCATGGAAGATGTTCGGCAGGTAATGAAAGCTGAGTCCGGGCTGATATGGATTGGCCCAAAGGAACTCATAGGGAATGCCATAGGCGCTGCGCATCAGAAAGCGATCCTGGATCAGCCAGCCCTGCAGGAACTGCATCTCCTGGGAATTACTGTCATAGGCCACCATCGCCAGCGCCGCGGCCCGGCTCCGGACGGCCTCGCGGAGGTCCGGTTCTCCATGCGTCTTCATGAGCGGAACACGATATTCGTTTTCCGCCGCAGGGAACGGAGCAGGGTAGTGCGACATCAGGTGATACACAGGCAGTGTGGTGAAGTGCTTGGCCGCTGTCTCGCGGAGGTCGATGTCGAAATTGTCGCGAACCACATGCAGCATCTCGAACAGTGCGTAGTGGTCTTTCGGATCAATCGGAGTCCCTCCCGCCCGGATCGGAGCCAGTACGGTCTTCTCCCACCACGGGCCGAGCACCGGCTTCACGTATTTTTCTTCCACTCCCGGAACATGGCCCGACAGTGCCACGGCCGCCAGCACGCGGTTGCGTACAGCCGCGAAATCCTGCGCGGCCGCTGCCTTTTCCAGCGCCGCCTGAAGCTTGGCTGTCAGGCGAGTCCGCTCCGCCTCGGTGAGCAAAGGCTGGCACCAGTCATATACGATGGCCAGCTGCCGCAAGTCAGTACCCGACGGGCCGAGCGCCCAATCGACGGCTTTCCGTCCTTGTTCCTTGTTCTGTGAGGCCACGTAGTACAGGCTATAGGCAAATCCCTTCTCCGGCATGTCCACTTTGCCGGCGATGAGCAGGTTAAACTGGGTCCAGCGCAGGGATTCGCGTTCGCGCTCGCGCATCAGCAGGCGGCTGCGCTTGGCCGGCATCAGGATCCTGGGATGGTCGAGCGCCGCGGTAAGCTCGACTTTGGCCAGGTCCCTTGCCAAGTCCAAGGACTGTCCAGCGGCGGTGACGGGGAGGGCTAAGGCGGTGGCCAATAACAATCGATTCAAGGGCATGGGGGGAACTACCCCGATTGTGTCACACTGCCACACCCATTGCACCAGCACACCCCGCATGGTCCGATCCAGTTCAGATGATGACTCGTATTTTCAACAGTTTACGAATGGTCCAGTTTGGCTTCGGGATTGCTTCTCATTAGGGTGAATTGATGCAGTAACTTGAAAACCTGAACCCTCTGCTGCAACGGGTAGGCGATAAGGGTGGTGCTAGTCAGTAGGATGTGCTCACGGGAGAGGATATTATGACCAAACCCATCCATCCCCACTCGGTTGCCAGTTGCATCAGAGGGGCTTTTTATTAGCTTCTTTTCTCAACGGATTTTGATTTGCCGGGATTCCGGCGCCGGTGTTATTTCTTGCGATTCTGGTAAGACTGTTTGGACGCGGGCCTTGCCAGGAGAGTAGGGAAGAGTGGGGCTTACCAAAGCTTCGCTTGGATCCGGCGCTCGGGGTTCATGCCCCCATCCAGGGGCGGCAGGCCGCATCGGCCATAGGGACGTCTTAACAGGATGCACCCGGGCCGGTGCGGCTTTTTGTTTCCCCCTACCAGCTCAGCGTGCCGGTGCGGGCTTCCTCTTCCGGATTGGGCACGTAAAGAGTCCGGCATTTCTCACACCGGTAGATCTCGGCATCCGCCCCAAACTTGGCCTTTACCTCATCGCCGAAAAAATACCAGCGCTTCAGGTGGCCGGCGCACATCTTGCCCTTCTCATCCTTCTCGTTGCAGGCGCGCATGCGCGCAATGCGCTGCTTCACCTTGGTTCCGTCGGTGAGGGTGTCGATCAGTTTGGCCTCGGGAGGAGGCGTATCAGAGGCGGCGTATTTGGGATTGGCCATGGCGGTGGAAACGCTAATCAGTATATCACTCGGGCGGCGCCTGATCAGAACTTGAGTTTCGAGGGCGGGATCTTCAGATTGCCAAGCCGCCCCAGCGCGCACACCGCCATCTGGCTGGCGTCGAAGAATTCGCAAGCCACTTGCCGGACCTGTTCCGCTGTCACGGATTCGATGGCGGCGAGGATCTCGTCCATCGAAGCAAACCGGCCGAAATAGAGCTGTTGCCGCGCCAGGTTGGACATGCGGCTCGAGGTGGACTCCAGTCCAAGCATCACGGAGCCTTTCAGATGATTCTTGCTGCGGACCATCTCCTCCTCGCTCACCAGGTCCGCCTTCAGCATGCGGAACTCCTCCACCACCAGATCGATCACCTCGAGCAGGGACTCTCGCGACGTCCCCGCGTAGACGGCAATGCAGCCGGAATCGCGATACGCGTTCACTTCCGAAAAGACCGAATAGACCAGGCCACGCTGTTCGCGGATGTTTTGGAAAAGACGCGAACTCATGCTGCCGCCGAGCAGTGTATTCAGTAGGTAGGCGGCAAACCGGTTCGGGTGTGCCACCCGATAGGCCGGCATTCCGATCATCAAATGCACCTGCTCCAGCTCCTTCTTGTTCTTCAGAATCAAGTGAGGCTGGGTGCGCGGCGTCTTTTGATCGGGCAAGCCTTCCCCTGGCTTTAGATCTCCAAACTCGGCCGTGGCCAGATCCGCCATCTGCGCATGGCTGAGATTTCCGGCCGCCGTGATGATCAGGTTGGCCGGAATGTAGACACGCCGGTAGTAGTCATTCACCATCTGGCGGTTAAAACCCTGTATCGTCTCGCGCGTTCCCAGAATCGGCTGCCCCAGCGGCTCCTCTTTCCAGAAATTGGAGGAGAAGGTCTCATGCAACTGGTATTCCGGGCTGTCGTTCTCCATCTTGAGCTCTTCGAGAATGACGCCTTTTTCCTTGCCGATGTCCTCTTCGCGAAAGGCCGGCCGCTGCAGCATATCGGCCAGCACGGTAAATGCCTGCGGCAGATGTTCGTCCAGCACCTTGGTGTTGAAGCTCACCATCTCCTTGCCGGTAAAGGCGTCCAGGTGGCCGCCCAGCGAATCCATGCTGCGGGCGATGTCCTGGGCCGAACGGCTCGCCGTGCCCTTGAACACCATATGTTCAATGAAATGCGATATGCCGATCTGGTCGCCGACCTCGCGGCGCGAGCCGGAGTCCAGCCACAGCCCCACCGAGACACTGCGGACATGGGACATCGTCTCTGTGATGACCTTTAAACCGTTGGACAGGACGGTCGTTTCGATATTTCGATCCGAGGATGGAACGGGCACTGCACCAAGTTTAACACTGGCCTCTGGCCGAGGCTGGCCGCGGGAGTTCTATCGAGCCGTTTAACGCAGATAGTTGAACAAGGTCTCCCGTGAACGCTGCCCTTCCGCGCTCAGGGTCGCCCTCTGCTGGAGTTGGGCGTTGTTGAGTTCGAGAATGGCGGAGGCCAGGTCCGTGTCCTGTATGTTGCTGATCTGCTGGTGCAACTGCAACTCCTTCGATGAAGATGAATCCAACGCTTCCCGCACTTGATTCTGCACCGTTCCGTAGTAGGCGAGCTGGTTGTTGAGATGAGCGGACGAAGACCGGACCAGCGTCATAGCCTGATTGATGGCCGCCGGATCATCCGCGGCAAGAGCCTGCCGCAGATCATTGACAGCCTGGAAGACGCTGTTGCCCGGCGTCGGATCGTCAAAGATCTGGTCCGCTGTGAGTGCCACTGAGAAGCGCTGGCCGCTGGGATGCTGTACCTGCCGCGTGGAGGTGGAGCCTTGATAGGCGCTGAAGGGATTGTACAGATTCAGATTCAGTTGATACGGGACTGTCTGGTCGGCGTCGCCGGAGAAGAGATAGCGTCCTTCCACAGCCGTGCCTGTGAGGTTGACCAACTGCTCCAGCAGCGTCCCCACCTCTACGCTGATGCTGCGTCTTTCGCTTGCCCCCAGCGTGCCGTTGGCCCCTTGCGCGGCCAGCACCGAGACACGGTCCATGAGCAATACGCCGTGCTGCAGGGCCTGCTCGGCGCTGTCCACTTCCGTCTGCACCCGCCCGAGATTGAAATGGATCTGCTCGGTTGAACTCAGCTCCGCCCGGATCTGAAGCAGCCGCGAGACCTCATCGGGAGCATCCGATACCTGGTTGAGCCGGCGTCCCGATGTGATCTGGTTCTGCGCCCGCTCGATGCGGCGCGTAATGGCGGCCAGGTCCGTGAGGAATCGATCAGCGCGCGCGTCAGGTCCTTGAATCATGCCATCACCTCAGAAGTCCCAGCATTTCATCGGTCAACGAGTTTAGTACCCGGACCAGCTCCGCCGATGCTTGATAGGCGCGCTGGAACTCCACCAGCTTCACCGCCTCCTCATCCAGCGATACCTCGCTCACTTCAGCGCGGAAGGATCGCGCCTGGCTCAGGACAAGCCGCTGCGATCGCTCGTCCTCGCGGGCGTTGGCAAGACTCCGCCCCACTCCGCCGGCGATCTGCCCATAATATTGGGAAAAGGTAAACTCGCCCACCTGCCTGCTCGTGCCCAGTGCGGCCAGGTCCAGAGCATTGCCGTTTCCGCCCGGGGCGTCGGCTCGCGCCGCCGCCAGCTCTTCCGGCCGAATGCCAGTCACCGACAGCGTGGCCGCGGCCCCCACCACGGAGTCGTACTGGAAGAGATTGATGGCCGGGCTTTGGCCGTTCGCGTCCACTCCGTTGAGCAGTGTTTCATTCACCCGGTCGGCTAGTGTCTGGGCAAGCTGGTTCAGATCCGTTTGCAGCGAGGGCAGTATGGTGGTTCGAAAGTCGATCAGCCCTCTCACCCGGCCTTGCTGGATCTGGCTCGTGATCTCTTTACCCTCCTGGTTCAGCAGCCGGGGCGTGGCTCCGGAGAAATCCGCCGAGATCGCGAAGACCTTGTCCCCCAGCGCCAGCGGTGTTTGCCCGCCCAGGTAGACGTTGAAGGATCCATCGCTGCCGCGCAGCACCGTAAAGTCTGCATGCTCGGACAGCTCCTCCAGCGCCGCATGGATCTGCGCATCCAGGCCAGGGTCGTCCAGGCGGCGTGCGTCCTGCCGTAGCTCATTGTTGAGCTTGGCGACCGAGGCGCCGATCCGATTAATGGCTTCCACCGACGCCCGCAGTTCCACATCGCTCTGAATGGCTGCATTTCCCAAGGACGACGTGGTCGTCTGAAAGGCCTGCGCCACCTCCCTGGCGGCCGAAATCACCGACTGTCGCGCCACGTTGTTGTTCGGGCTCACCGAGAGCTGGGAAAAACTGTTAAAGAGCCGGTCCAAACCCGTGGCCAGCCCGGACTGCTGGGAGATGTCGAAAATCGGCTCGATCTGCTGCAGGCTCTGCGTGAACTGGCCGGACCGGCCCACTCGCTGGCCCTGCACTTGGACACCCCGCTCCAGGTACGCCCGGCGCCCGTTGATGATCCCCCCGATGTCCACCCCGCCCGACAAACCACCGTTGACATCAAATAGTTTGGCCCGCAGATTCGGGTCCTGGCGAACATACCCAGGCGTCTTGGCGTTGCTCACGTTGTTGGACACGATGGCCAGCGACTTCTGCATCGCGCTCATCGACTGTGCCACCGACACCAGCGAGTTGAAGATGTTTCCCATGTCCTAGCCCTTTACATCCACCCGTTCCGCCACTGGCAGCCGCGCCGCGTCCGGCAACGGCGATTCACCTCCGTCCGGCCGGTATGCCTCCGCCGCGGCCAGGAACATCCGCGCCCAGCCCAACTGCAGCCCGCCCGCATGGTGCAGCAGCAAGCTGATCTGCCGCGTGACACGCGCCGTCTGCTCGATCCGCAACCGCGTTTCGGCCGGTACCGCCGTACCCGCGCCCATCCGGGCCCGCACCTCGGTCAGCGAATCGATCGTCTCCCGGATGATCGGCATGCACAGATTCAGGTTCGCCGCACTTGGCTGCAAGAGCATCTGGCGCACCTGCTCCAGCCCGTTCAGACTTACGCTGATCGCTTCGGTCATCGTTTGCGCCTAGTGCATGCTTTCGATCAGGCTCGCGCTGACCTTGTTTGGTTCTATATTGTATCGGCCGGATTCGTACAGAGCGGTCAGCTCCTGCACCCGGTAGCTGTGTTTGGGCGATTCCAGCGCCAGCTTCGTGAGCCCCTGTGCCAGATTCGACAAATCGACCCGGTCAGTGGCAGCGTATCCCGCTTTCTCAATGGGATTCTGGAAGCCTTCTGTCTTGCGTGTTTTTCCGGTCTTGTCCAGCCCTTGTCCCGATGGGGCCACTGGTAGACTATTGCCTGTATTTGTATGGTCTATTTTCATATCGTGCAGCCGGTTTTCCGGCCTTATCTGGCTTATCGGAATACTTCACCCACGAGTTTAGAAAAAATTGACCTTTCCCATCGAAATCAACATCCGCGCACAATCCGATTCCAGTTGTGGACTCACCCGCCCGTCCCTAGAATATGCGCAGGAAGCTGCCCGCGGTCCGCCACACCGCCACGTTCTCCGTCCCGTTGCCCAACTCGGAAACCGGTGGTTTGCGCAAATCGCATCCCGCCGCCTGCAACAACTCATCGGCATCAAAACCAATTGCCTCCGCATATTGCCGCAGATAGCTGATGGTGAAGATGCCCCCCGGAAGCAGGTGGAACTCCTCGTTTTCAATGGCCTGCAGGAATCGCATGTTGATCTTGGTGGCGCCGGAAATCTCCTCCAGACCCAGACCGGACTCGGAACGAACCCTCCTCAAGTTGAGCGCAGACCGCATCGAAGCGCAACCGCCGGGGGAGGGCGCGGTTTGTGTTTTCATGTACAGGCTCCTGCCGTAATATCATACATGAAAACGTAACTGTGTCAATGGCTGCTTACCAAAGCCTCATGCATTGGTTGAAGCGGTGGCTACCGGAACCCGTCGATCACCATGACGTCCTGCGTGGACTGATCGGAGCGGGAGTAGACCAGTGTTTTGCCATCTGGTGAGACCGTAAAGGTGTTGGCCTTCTTGTCTTCCAGGCGGGCAAATTCGCGCTTCTGCCAGTTGGCAAACGGGAAGAAGTTGATGATGCCGGTCTCATGATCCCATATGTGGAATCCGAGGCTGGCCTGAGAAATATGCACATGGTCTGCGAGGGCCAGCACCACGGATTCCTTGGTTCCATCGACGGGGGCCTGCCAGAGTTTGCCTCTGTCAAGGTAATAGAGGACCTTCCCGTCGGGGGAGTCGCCAAGGGTGGGGCTGGTTGGAGAGGCCTTTCCGATCATTTCCAGCTTGCCGCCGGAGGAAGGGATGCGCGCCAGTTGCGGATGATCCGAATCGGTATCCAAGCCGAAGATGATCCACTTCCCATCGTGGGACCAACTGTAAAAGTATGCGCCTTTCTGGATGAGCGCAGCGGGACCGCCGCGCGGGGAGATGGAGTAGATATAACGCTTGCCGTCGACGATGCGCCCGATCAGGATGCGAGTGCCATCTGGGGACCAAACAGGGAGAAAGTTCGGTCCGTTGGACGTGAGTTGCAGCAGGCCCGAACCGTCCGCATTTGATACGTAAATTTCCGGCAAGCCGGAGCGGCCGGAACCGAAGGCGATTTGGCTGCCGTTCGGCGAAAATGCAGGATTGGATTCAAAGCGCGAGGAAGCCAAGGCGCGAATGACGGAGGCCGCCGCAGGTGGCTGGAGATCGCGGCGCCAGAGGTTGGTGTCTGTGTCGGAGTGGGCATAGGCGATGCGAATAGCGCCTTCGGAGGCGGCAAGCGTTGGAGAGTTGGCGTGGTCGCCGGCCCCGGGCAGAATGGTCGATGATGAACCCGCGGAAGTGGTGGCGCGGTAGAGAGCGCTGGGTCCGCCTTGCGAGGCGGCGAAAACGATCTCCTTGCCATCCGGGGTCCAATCGAGACCTGTGATTCTGAAGTAGCCGCTGACAATCTCCACTGCGGGCGAGGTGGGCTTCAAGGAAGGATCTACGTCGAAGGTCCAGATGCTGAAAGCCTTGCGATCGGTAACGAAGGCGAGCCGTTTTCCGTCCGGCGACAGTGTGGGGAAGGCGGGATGCGCGTGACCTTTGTCGTGTGGAGCCGGCAGTTCGAGCTTGTGCTTCTGGCCGGATTCCACGTTCAGCACGGACAGCGCATGGAAGTCGGCGAAAGCGATCCAGCGGCTGTCCTTGGACCAAGCCATGCCTTGGCGGTTCGCCCGTGAATCTGAAATCTTGCGCGCGGTTCCTCCCAGCGAGGGGACGACGTAGAGACCGGTCTCTTTGCCGAATCTTGAGAAAGCAATGAAGCGGCTATCCGGTGACCAGACGGGATTAGCGCTGCTGCCCGGCCCGGAAGTGAGGCGTAGCGGGTCACCAGTGCCAGTCAACTTGACGTAGATGTCAAAGTTGTCGGACTCGGCTGGTCCATCCCAGGCGAAGGCGACTTGCTTTCCATCCGGGGAAATGGCCGGAGTAACTTCCCTGCCGGCGAATGAAGTGACGGGGATCGCCTTGAGGTCCGCGGCTGGTTTTCCACGCGGGTAAAAGAGGAAGCCCGCGAGGCCGGCTGCGGCCAAAACCGCGACGGCA
>Ga0080064_1006155_pt1 | contig 13230 bp, 9 predicted proteins | sample Subgrocontami54m_FD_69260 | JGI IMG/M metagenome (GOLD analysis project Ga0080064, IMG submission 69260) | Subsurface groundwater microbial communities from S. Glens Falls, New York, USA - GMW46 contaminated, 5.4 m (SPADES assembly) (version 2) ...
AGATTTGGCCTGTAAGCAGGGTTTTGTTGTTTATCCCGGTGAAGAAGCTTATCCCCTTGCCGAAAATATCTTTACGCTCCCTGTCAAGAAGCTGGTGGACTTAAAGGACATGCTTTAGGGCTTTCTTGTCGACTGCTTGGTGAGGATCGGTGGGTATTATTCAATTTCACCGGAGGGGATATAAGGCCAGAAGGATCATGTGCAGACGGCGGAGGTCCTCTTCGGGAAGGCCTTTTACGATCTGACCGATTGTACTTTCAGCCGCCTGCTTATCCACCGTCTCCTGTTCGAAGCGGAACAACTCCATGAGGTTAATTTGCAGTGCGGAAGCTATTTTTACGAGGGTGTCAAATGAAGGGTTCTGCTGACCGCGTTCAATTTCTCCGAGAAATTTATAACTCATCCCTGACTCGGCCCCCAGCTTTTCCTGTGTCCATCCTTTGGCAGTTCTCAAGGAACGGATTCGACGACCCAACAGTACCTTCTCAGTTTCTCGTTTTTTCATAAGCGAAGTTTAGAGGGTAATTAGATGAGAATAAACCCTTCATTGGTGTTAATTTGTCTTGACATAAGACCATTAAAGGTATTTGTAAGGAAAAATACCCTCAATGGATTGCATAGAGACTATCGCTGACATGATTGGAAGCAGCATGATGGCAAATTCACAGCAAAAATCATTGAAAAAATCCTTAAGCTATGAGATATTCAATTCAAAACCTACTTTTTCGGCTGTCCGGCAGCAAAATAGCTTGAATTCCTGTTGAGGTTTAAAGATGTTTAAATCCTTTACAGGTTTGGGGCATGACCATCCAAAAGCATCGGCTCATAATCTAAGGGTATTATCTCTATTCTCGGTCGGCATATGTTATCTTGCACTTTCTGTATCCTCCCCATATCATGCAACTTACTACGTTGCACAATTCGTACAGCAAATACTCCAATTTCTGCAAAACACATGTGATATTAATCAAAATGACGGTTTCCAACTGAAAAAAATCAGAATATTTCAATACGCAAACAAATTAGAGGGGACTTATTATGAAAAAGAAAAAGTGTGTAACCATCGTTTTGCGGCTTTTCTTTGTAATCCTTATTGCTACCATAGCTTCGGCGCGTAATGTAAGTGCTGAAACGATTTCTGTGAAGCAGCTTGGCTGTGGGGCACAGACAAACTGCTATGCATCGATTAACACGGCAATATCTTATGCCCAACCGGATGATATTATTAAAGTATACCCAGGTCGTTATGAAGAGGCCGTTGTTATCAATAAGAATCTCAAATTGATAGGGTCAGGGCCCCAAGTTACATTCATTTATAGTTCATTAGACGGTATAAAAGTAATGGAGAATATCCGAGCAGTTATTATAGGATTTACGATAAGTTCAGCATGGAATGGAATTTATTTAAAATATTATTCTAACTCAACTATTAAAAATAACTGTATTATAAGTAGCGGGAAAAATGGAATATTTACCGATTCATCGTATAGCGGAACTTCTAAGCCGTTAAATACATTCATCATCAATAATGTAATTGCATTTAACGCACTCTCGGGAATAGCTAACGCTGACTATTACATGTCTGAACCAACATGTTCCATATCGAACAATATAATACTTAGCAATGGTTCGTACGGCATGTTTATAAAGTGGGCAGATAATATATCTATTTCTTATAATAACGTGATCGGGAATTATGCTGGCAATTATTCTGGCGTCTCAGCAGATGCAGGAGATATATCACAGAATCCATTATTTATTGATTCATCAAACGGCAATTACACCCTCCAAAGTACATCACCCTGTAAAAAGGCTGGCCGTCCCGGCTCTGCCGATGCTAACCCGGACGGAACGCGCAACGATATGGGTGTATATGGCGGACCCGATGCTGCTTCTTTCTGGCCATATCCACAAGGCGCTCCGATGATCACAAATCTAACAGTAACGCCGTCGTCAGTCCAAAAGGGTGCGACAATTACAATCAACGCAACAGGTGAGGTGCGATAACTCTTGCCCGGAAGATAACTTTCTGACTTCCCCTGCTCCATGAGGATGAATGTTGAATGAGGGGCTATGAATACTCATAAATTGCTTTCCCACATGTTGATCTTCATCGCAGTGATAATAGTCATGGCGATGCCGCCTACCTTTGCCGATGCCGCTTACACGCCTAAATCAGTCAGTAAATTAGTCGCGGATGTTGACGGCATAAATCCATCCTCCACCGGCAGAATTCCATTGATACTCATACATGGCGTGCATGGCACCGACAGTGCGACATTTGCAGCCATAGATGGAATGACGACAAATGAAAAGGCTTATTTCCTTAATTTTATTAATTATTTTTATTCAAGCGATCTTAAGGAAAAATATCAACTGTACCGGTTTCATTATTTAAGCGATCAACTGACCGTAAAAGACATCGGGCAGGGGCTTCGTGAGTGGCTGGACGATTTTATACAGAATAAAAAAATAAAGGATGGCAAAATTGTTATTCTTGCCCACAGCATGGGCGGGCTCGTGGCGCGTTCTTACATGGAGGAGCAACAGCATTTACAGGGCACTTATGCGTCTCAATTCGGAGGAGCACGGGTTGAAAAACTGATAACCCTTGCTACGCCTCATCATGGTTCCCCAGGTGCAAATGGGGCATCGAGGGATGCATTAATGGCAAATGCTGCACTGTGGCAGGGCGTGGTTCAGCTTGCCTGTTTTTACTATAACTCTCAGTATTCCTTTGCTACCGCTATCTCTGATTCAGCTGTAAACAGGTCAGATTTGAGAACTGATAATTTTGCTTTTGACAATAATACACTGATAATGAATGACAATGCGTGGCTCACTCAGTTGAACCAAAACACATTTTATGACAATAAAATGATCGCTTATTATGGTTCTATAGATTTAAACGATACTGAAAGAACCCTTATCTACAACGAAGTGCTTAACTCAAGCCCACTTTATTTGCCTATATATGCCTCACAGGGCGGCAATCATCAAAAATTGCTTGTGGCTAATATCATTATGAATGAAGGTTTAAATGCCCATTTCCCCTTCAATGATGGAATGGTTCCTGAAGACAGCGCTAAATTTGGTGGACACACACTTAATAAGCCGGCAGTAAAAATGACCAATTATGACCATGAACAGATGAAAGATGGTAGAAATTTACTCCCGAATGAATTATTTGACCTGCTTAATGTTGATTTAAACAATATTTATACTTCTTCAAGTATTACTCCAATTGTTGCAGCGGAGTATTTTATTGATATTGATCCCGGCGAGGGTAATGGTTTCGCACTTCCTGCGAAGGATGGCGCATTTGATACGACAATGGAGGACGTAGAACTTTCATTGCCCACTTCCAATTTAACAATTGGTGCTCATAACCTTTATATACGAATGAAAAATATAAATGGCTTATGGGGAACGCCGCGCAAGATAATGTTCTATGTTGAGGGGAATAAATATATCGCAGGGGAGGAATATTACATTGATGCAGACCCCGGGGTGGGCAATGGAATTCCTGTAACGGCATCCGATGGGCTGTACAATGCAGCAAGGGAAGTCGGCACGGCTGCTATTGATACTTCCAATCTCTCTACAGGGCTGCACATACTTTATGTCAGGGCGAAGGATTCTGAAGGGCATTGGGGAACCTCAAGACATTATATGTTCGAGGTCTTAAATCCCCCTGTGATCGTGGCTGCAGAATATTATGTGGATACCGACCCAGGACAGGGGGGCGGAACAGCGTTAAATGCAGTAGACGCAAGTTTCGATTCTATTATTGAAAATATTTCAGGAACTTTAAATACATCTTCTCTCAGTGCTGGTGATCATTCATTATATGTACGGGCTAAAGATTCTTATGGCAGATGGGGCGGAGTTAGCGAGGCAATCGTAAACGTTACCGTTGACACTACGCCGCCGGTGGTGAATGCCGGAGGCAACCAGACCAGGAAGGCGGTATTTACGCAAACGGCAACGGCGACGGATACAAACGTCATGACCTATGCCTGGAGCAAACAGGCGGGGCCTGGGACAGTGACCTTCGGAACGGCGACCGGATTATCGACGACGATTACGGCAAGCCTTGAAGGGACCTACACGATCCGGTTCACGGCGACCGATGCGGCGGGAAACAGCTCCTTCAGCGACATAACCTTGGTATGGGATACGACGCCGCCGGTGGCGGTTATCGGTGCTCCTTCGGCAATGGTTACGAAAGCCGGGCCGGTGACCTATACGGTGAGCTACACGGGAGCGGATGCGGTTACCCTTGCAGCCGCCAATGTAACGTTGAACAAGACCGGGACGGCGGACGGTACAATCGCCGTGAGCGGCACGGGGAACACTGCCCGGACGGTGACGATCTCGGATATCACCGGCGACGGGACGCTGGGGATATCGATCGCGGCGGGAACGGCAAGCGATGTTGCCGGGAACCAGGCGATTGCATCGGGGCCGAGCGCCACCTTCATCGTTGACAATACGCCGCCGGTGGTAAATACCGGAGGGAACCAGACGAAGAACGGACTATTTACACAAACGGCAACCGGGACGGATACAAACGTCATGACCTATGCCTGGAGCAAACAGGCGGGGCCTGGGACGGTGACCTTCGGAACGGCGACCGGATTATCGATGACGATTACGGCAAGTCTTGATGGCACCTATACGATCCGGTTCACAGCGACCGATGCGGCGGGTAACAGCGCCTTCAGCGATATGACTCTGGTATGGGATACGACGCCTCCGGAGGCGGTTATCGGTGCTCCTTCGGCAACGGTTGCGAAGTCCGGGCCGGTGACCTATGCGGTAACCTACACGGGAGCGGATGCCATTACCCTGGAAGACGCCAATGTGACGTTGGTCAAGACCGGGACGGCAAACGGCACAATCGCCGTGAGCGGCACGGGGAACACTGCCCGGACGGTGACGATCTCGGATATCACCGGCGACGGGACGCTGGGGATATCGATCGCGGCGGGAACGGCAAGCGATGTTGCCGGGAACCAGGCGATTGCATCGGGGCCGAGCGCCACCTTCATCGTTGACAATACGCCGCCGGTGGTAAATACCGGAGGGAACCAGACGAAGAACGGACTATTTACACAAACGGCAACCGGGACGGATACAAACGTCATGACCTATGCCTGGAGCAAACAGGCGGGGCCTGGGACGGTGACCTTCGGAACGGCGACCGGATTATCGATGACGATTACGGCAAGTCTTGATGGCACCTATACGATCCGGTTCACAGCGACCGATGCGGCGGGTAACAGCGCCTTCAGCGATATGACATTGGTATGGGATACGACGCCGCCCGAACTGACCCTTAAAACGGTTACCACGCCAACGGGCTTGAGCCAACAGACAATCACTGGCACGGTGACAAATGCTGCTACCGTTACCGTAACGACGGATACTGCCGCATCTGACGGAACCGCCTCGATTAACGCCAATACCTGGAGCTACACTATAACGGGGTTGGTTGAAGGGACAAACGGCGTCACTGTTACAGCGAGAGACGCGGCGGACAATGTTGCCACTGCTACGACATCGATCATGTATGTCAATGCGAAAGGAGATGTCAATGGCGATTGGGTAGTCGACCTGCAGGATGCTATAACCGCTCTCCAGGTCTTCAGCGGCATGACTTCTGCCGTGCTCCGGGCAGATTTTTCCACTTCCGGCGCGGATGTTAACGATGACGGCCGACTGGGTTTAGAGGAAGTGCTCTATATCCTCCAGAAGCTGGCGGGAATGAGGGAGCAACTGACAGCAGGTACGGGGAGTGGCAGTGGCTTCTGATCCGGCCATCCATTGATTATAAAGAGATATTTTACGTCATGATGAAAGTGACTTGACAATACGCAGAGATTGCAAAGGGGGAATTATGATTCAGCACTTTGTTAAGAAACATCTCAATATCATTTGCATTGTTTCCATCTCTATTTTCCTGACCACGGCAGTTTTGCTGCACGCTTTGTCGGCGCAGATCAGCAGTTTATCAGTGGATGATATGATAAGCAGCGGCAAGACCCAGCTTTTTCAAAAGACGATTCAGGGTTCCCTGGATGCGCATCAAACCTTCAAGGCGGCGGCTCTTGATCCTGCGTACAGCGGCACTGCTTCTGATCGGAAGATCAAGATTCGCGTCTATCTTGCCTTTACACGCCTCCTCGATTTGGTTTTTCGCAGCGACGGCGGCGAGACGGACACCTTGACGGAGTTGCTGGCAAAGTACGGTCTAACCCGGACAGGAACCACCCTCGACAACTTCAGTTTTGACCCGACGCGAAATAATCTGGGCGCGGTTGTCATACCTGGAACGGCGCCATCGAGCGAGGCCATGCGCAGCTTTCTGGCCGGTCCTTTTCTGGCTGCCGTTAATGCTTCCATCAGCGATATGGACGAGGCCATAACCCTTTGTGGATCCGGCGAAGGCAAAGAAATCATCGCGAAAGGCCTCATCTCGGCTACCCAGCCCTTGAATGCGGAGCTTGACGCCGGCGACTATTATCTTTTTCGCGCCAGCCTCAAGCTGCTGAAGACCTATGTGCTGATGATCTCGGCTTACAATCTGGACGTGGACGTGAGCGAGCTCGTCGGCCTGATAAACGCCGACAACCTGAATTTCAAAAACTTGCTCGATCGTTATCCCAACCTGTTAAATAAAATCACCTCGGCAGGCACGTCGGCGGATAACGGCGTGGCCAAACTGGCCGCGGCAAAGGCTGCCTTGATCAGCGCCATTGACGACTATACCAGTGCTTCCGAGAGGATAAGGAATGACGTGGACGTCACTTTCGGGGCGGAAGAACTGATTACCATCGCCGCCGCGGACCTCCTTCAGGAAAAATTCTTCCGGGAAGAGCTGTCAAAGATCAAGGCCTCCCTGGATGGCACGGCCGATCCCGTTTACGAGCTTGTGCATGATAAAGAAACCTGGGAAATTACGGACGATGCGACGGGGAAAAAGATCCAGGTGACATGGCGTCACCGTAAATCGGAGGGATCATGCCGTAACATATCTTCTCAGGACAATATCTTTGTCGGCTATCCCTGGAGTCTGCGATACACCGCCATAAGCGGCTCCGATTTAACGCTGCGTGTCACTACGTGGGGAACGTATAATGGGCAAGCGTTTTCCGCCGCCGAATTCCGCGGCACTCTCAGCAGCAACGGGATGCAGTTAAGCGGCACTTATCGTACGGGCTACTGGTCACAGTCCTGGGAACAGATGACTGTGCGCGGCACTTTTAATGCGAACTTGACGGCCTTTGACGATTCGGACCGGACAAGGATCAATCTCAACGCCCTCTTCGGAAACGGTACGCAAGCTCCCGGTCTGCGCGATCTCTTGCCGGAATTCACAGCTTACGCGTGGGGTATTCCGAAGGTGGGGACTATGGGGCATGGTTTAGGCAATGATGCTACTTTAAACGGCCTCTTGCCCGATTTCACACAGGCCAGTTGGGCGCAGGACAACAATATTCTGCAACCATCCGGCATGGCGTCCATAACGACTGTCGGCAACGGCGCCATTACGATTGATGGGCTGGTTGGCGACTGGGCCGGGATCAACCCCGTCTTCGATAAAACCGCCTACGGAGACACCGCTGGCGATCCGGGGAGGAATATTGCCAAACTCTACCTGGCGCAGGACAGCGCCAACCTCTATTTGCGCATGGACACGATGGGCGCCCGTCTTAATGAAAACGGCTCTTACGATTATGCCGTCAAGTTTACCACCCGCCCCGGCGGCGCCGGGGACTCGCCCGGCGATCTGCGTCTATGGGCTGCCTACAAAGGGTACAAAGACCAGTGGACATTTACGACAACCGGCACAACGCCGAAGCAGTTTACGATCAGTCTTTGGGGCGCCGACGATTGGGGGAGTTATTCACAGAACTCCGGAACCTTTGCGGGGCCGGCAGGCGATGCGGTTTTCCCCCAGACTGCAACTTTGCAATCGGCTTATATTTCGGGCAACTACATTTATATTGATTTTGGCTCTTTCTCTTTCAATGGTACGCTTAATAATGATCGGACGCAGATTTCAAGCGGTAGTTTTACCGTGACGTCGCCAAGTTATTCATACGGTAACTTTACCGGGGCTCGTACCGGTCATGTGTCCTACTGGCAGTGCTACCTATCAATATTGTCTTCTTCAAACCAATGGGGGGCCTGGCAGGGCCTGGGCGAGAACGGGGCCATGGGTTTGGAGAAGTATGTTGAATGGAAGGCGCCGCTCAGTCAGTTCGGCAGCTTGGACGGTCTCTTTATCCAGCCGGAGACAAAGCAATGGAGCCCTTACGGGTGGTGGTGGCAGGGCGTAACGGAGAATACGACGATTCGGATCGGGCCGGCAGCGCCAGCTCAGAAGGGTGATCTCAACAACGACGGTGCGGTCAACCTTGCGGATGCCATCCTGGGCTTGCAATTGCAAGCCGGGATGAAATCTGTCGGGATTCGGCAAGATTACGTCGCCGCAGCAGTTGACGTGAACGGAGATAATAAGCTGGGTCTTGCCGAAATAATTTTCATTCTTCAGAAGGCGGCCGGGATGCGGGACTGAACGGGTGGCCATGCATGGGGGCAAGAGGCGTTGATAATGGCTGAACTTGATTCGGAACGCGGCCGGTAATAACACCCCTCAAGGCGAGATTGCTTTGAGTTGAAGATCGGTCGTGAGGCGATTGCCGGACGTGAAAGCCCCTGCCCGCCGCAGCGTGTAGGGGCTCTCCACGTTGAGACGGCCCTTTTCGGGCAGGAAAGAGAGTTGCTCCGTGTTGAGTTCGGACGCGCCCGCCAGAACGTGGGCATTGCCGCTGAAAATTATTGAGCGTTCGCTTAGTATGATCCGGGCAGAGGATGCCTGAATCTGCGAGATCAGCCGATCGCCTGCAAAAAAGCGAGCTTTAATTGGCAATACTTCCAGGCCGGAAATTCCCGATAGCGAAACAGGAAAGTCGGCAAAGGTTGTCTTGTCGAGTGCAGTCCGGAAGGAAGGGGCCGATGACGAGCGCGTTGCTGGAAGATCGGGAAGAGCTGGGCTGTAGAAATCGATATTGGCGTAATTCAGTCGTGCCGAATGGGCGACGCTGAAGGTCAGGAACCCGACTTTTTTCTTCTCAATCACGAAGCTGTCGGCGACGATGGCGAGTGCCTTCCGCCCGTCGTTCATGCCATAAAAACGCAAGCCTTCTATTTTCATCCGATAATCCGCTGGATAAACAGACTTCTTTTCTTGCAGTTTCGCGTTTTTATTATTTGTTATTGTGAGGTAACAGACAACGGCGGTTATAGGGACCGCGATTATTACCAGGAGGAGCAGTCTTTTATTGAAAATGATCCTGTTGAGATGGGATTTCATTTTGTTATAGTCACGCGGGAGTTCTTATTGCAGCTTTGCTATCAAATGGTCAGCTTCCTGTCAACTTCTTGTTGCGGTTTCTCCCATCTTTGAGCTTGCCAAATATATAGAAACTTATATAATACCTAGATGGCCATGAAGACATTAAAATTCATTGGATCGAGTCTGGATGACCTTCGGAACTTTCCGGATGAAGCGCGCAGAGCCGCTGGTTTCGAACTCCATGCGGTTCAATGTGGACTTGATCCAAGCGATTGGAAGCCTATGCAGGTTGTCGGTTCCGGTGTAAAAGAAATTCGTATACACGTGCTGGGTGAGTGGCGAGTAATTTATGTAGCAAAGTTTCGAGATGCAGTTTACGTACTTCATTCTTTTCAGAAAAAGAGTCGAAAAACGAATCAACAAGATATCGAATTGGTTCGTCAAAGATACAACCAAGTTGGAGGTTAGCCTATGGACGATGTTATCGTTAATTCTTCCGGCAATGTGTTTATTGATCTGGGATTTTCTCCAGAAGAAGCTGCAATTCTTCAAATGCGAGCTGAACTTATGGCTGATCTCAGGAAATTCCTTCAAGTCAAGAAACTGACGCAGGTCAAGGCGGCGGAAATTCTCGGTGTCAGTCAGTCCAGAGTTTCCGACCTGGAAAGAGGCAAATGGGAGAGATTTAGCCTTGAAATGCTGATTATTCTTTCGACAAAAGCCGGCATGCATGTCACCCTCAGAACAGCAGCATAAATAAGGAAAAGAAAGGGGTAACGAGTCAATGCACAAACAGTTTTTGTGCTTGCTGTCATCTTTTTTTTATAAGGCATTGTTTTTCGATGGCGGGAGTATAGGGGGGCTGTTTTTGCTTGTCAAGGGATATGATGCAGGAAAACTTGATTGAGTTCAGGCTTTTGAAAGTAGAGGCTTTAGATAATCGACGGCCCGCTTGATCCTTTCTACCACCTTTTCTTTTCCCAGGGTGAGCATCACCTCATCGAGGCCGGGGCTGACGGTTTTGCCCGTCAGGGCGACCCGGAGGGACTGGGCAAGGAACTTGAGCTTGGTATTTTTGCTTTCCGCAACGTCCCGCAAGCAGCGCTCGATGCCTTCCTTGGTGTATTCCTGAAGCGCGGGGAGGGCCATGGCGAGGGCTTCCAGATGTGCGACGGCCTCGGCAGGCAGAGATTTAACCGCCGTCTCCTCGAAGGCAATCTGTTCCCGATAATAAAAGACCGCCGCCGCCGCCATTTCTTCCAGGGTCTTGGCCCGGCTCTGCAGATCCTTCACGACCCGGGCGGTAAAATTTCGATCAGGATTCATGATTTCCTGTTTCGCCAAAAAGGGCGTAAGCTCGTCAGCCAGCCACTCTGGGGGGGATGTTTTCAGGTAATGCTGGTTCAGCCAGAGGAGTTTTTCGGGGTTGAAGACGGCCGCCGATTTGCCAACGGTTCCCAGATCGAAGAATTTAGTGAGTTCGGCTGCGGAAAATATCTCCTGATCGCCATGCGACCAGCCTAAACGGACCAGATAATTGATCAGGGCCTCCGGGAGATAGCCCATTTCCTTGTAAGCCATCACAGAGGTGGCGCCATGCCGTTTGGAAAGCCGGGTCTTGTCAGCGCCCAGGATCATGGGCACATGCCCGAAGCAGGGCACGGCATAGCCCAGGGCCTCGTATAGGAGGATCTGGCGCGGGGTATTGTTCAGGTGGTCGTCGCCGCGGATGACATGGGTAATTTCCATCAGGGCATCGTCCACGACCACAGCGAAATTATAGGTGGGATAGCCGTCGCCCCTTTCGATGACGAGGTCATCGAGTTCCTCGTTGTTGAAGGTTACTGTTCCCTTGACCAAGTCAGTGACGACCGTACTTCCCTTGTCGGGACAGCGGAACCGGACAACGGCATGGGGGGCCTTGCCGAGTTGCCGATCGCAGCATGTCCGGTCGTATTTGGGTTTCCGGCCCGCCGCGAGGGCGTTTTTCCGCTTTTCTTCCAGCTCCTCGGGCGTGCAAACACAGTAGTAAGCCTTGCCTTCCCGAAGCAGCTTTTGCACCATTTCCCGGTGCAACTCCACCCGGCCGGCCTGAAAGTAGGGACCCTCGTCCCAGTTCATCCCCAGCCAGGTCATGGCGTCGAGGATGGCCTGTGTCGATGCCTCAGTGGACCGCGCCTGATCCGTGTCCTCAATCCTTAATACAAACTGCCCCCGGTGATGCCTGGCATAGAGCCAGTTAAAAAGAGCCGTCCTGGCCCCTCCGATGTGCAGGTAACCGGTGGGGGAAGGGGCAAAACGAACCCGCACCTTTTTTGCTTCCGACATATGTTTACCTCAGATTTCGGAGATCGTCTCCAGAAGATTACGGTTAAGTTCCAGTATCTTGTCGCGGATATCCGTCTGTTCCACCCAGGCCTTGGCTTCCAGCGCAGGCTTCCGTGTCTGCAATTGGGCGAATTTTGCTTCCAGATCGGCCAGGATGAAATCCCAGTTGATCCGGGGTGTGGCTTTTTCCGGATGTTTGACTCTTTCCAACTCTTGACCGGGTTTTAGGGTGACTTCCTCCAGGTAATCGGGGATAAAAACCTGATAATTAAAGCGTTCCCGGATTTTTTCGGCGAAGATTTTCTGGATGTCCCGCTCACCGTGGATCAGGAAAATCTGCATATGAGGATTCTTAAAGTGGCCCAGCCAATCCAGCAACTGGCTTTGACCGGCATGAGCGGAAAAGCCGTTGATCGTGAATATCTTTGCCTTGACGGCGATTTCCTCCTGAAAGATGCGAACCTTGTCGGCGCCGTCGACAATTTTCCGCCCCGTGGTGCCTTGCGCCTGGAATCCCACGAAGACGACGCTGGCGCCCGGACGCCACAGATTGTGCCTCAGGTGGTGCTTGATCCTGCCGGCGTGCGCCATGCCGCTGGCGGAAATGACGATGGCTGCGCCGGGCGTGGTATTGATGGCCCGCGATTCTTCCGTGGTTTGGGTAAAATGCAGTTGCGGCAGGTCTAAAGGATTCTCGCCTTTGTTGAGCAGGGCCTGGGTCTTATCGTCCAGGTAATCCTTATGACGGCGGAATATCTCCGTAGCCTTGATGGCCAGCGGACTATCGAGGTAAACAGGCATGTTGGCCGGCAAACGCCCGTCCTTGCTCAACATATAAAGTGAATAAATAATCTCTTGTGTTCTTTCCAGGGCAAAAGCCGGGATGATGACCTTTTCCTTGTTTTTGTAGCTGTAAGCAATCGCTTCCGCTAACTCGTCAAGGCTGGCCGCCTCGTTTTTGTGATCCCGATCGCCGTAAGTAGCTTCCATGAAAAGGAAATCAGCACCCGTCTCGATGGTCGGGTCCTCCACTAACAGCTGGGAAGGACGGCCGATATCACCGGAAAAAAGCAGTTTGGATTTGGTGCCGTTTTCTTGCACCACGATTTCCACCATCGAGGCGCCCAGAATATGGCCGGCATCCCGGAAGGTGATATCCAAACCCGGAAAGGGTGAAAAAGAGCTATCGTAAAGCACGGCCCGGAGTTGACGCAAGGCTGCTGCCGCATCTTTCTGGGTGTAAAGCGCTTCCACCTGGTTTTCTCCGTGACGGGCGTGCCGCTGGCTTCTCCATAGCGCCTCCATCTCTTGGATGTGGGCGCTGTCCAGGAGCAGGATTTCCAGCAGATCCTTGGTCGGGGGCGTGGTATAAATGGGCCCCTTAAAGCCGCTTTTCGCCAGGCGCGGCAAAAGACCGGTGTGATCGATATGGGCGTGCGTAATGACGCAAAACTCGATCTCCGCCGGTTCATAGGCTTCCATGTCCCAGTTGCGTTTTTCGATTTCGGCGTTGCCCTGGTGCATGCCGCAGTCCA
>Ga0080064_1006159_pt1 | contig 13223 bp, 12 predicted proteins | sample Subgrocontami54m_FD_69260 | JGI IMG/M metagenome (GOLD analysis project Ga0080064, IMG submission 69260) | Subsurface groundwater microbial communities from S. Glens Falls, New York, USA - GMW46 contaminated, 5.4 m (SPADES assembly) (version 2) ...
GCGCCGGACCGGGGCAGTACCCGGCCAGTCCCCAGCCGATGCCAAACAGCGCAGCGCCACTGAGCAGCTGGCCGTCCACCTGCCGCTTGGCCGGCAAATGAAACTGGCTGTCCAGCCGCGGCCGCGATCGGCGCAACACCCACGGGAACAACAATGCGGTGACGCCGGCGCCGCCGCCCATCACCAGAACCAGGCTCGGATCCCAGGCGCCGGCCAGGTCCAGAAAGGCCAGTACCTTGTTCGGGTCAATCATCTGCGCCAGCGCCAGGCCGACGCCGAACAACACGCCGCACAGCGCGCCAGCAAGTATCCGGTTCATGACAGCACCGCCAGCAGGTGGCGCATGACATACACCGTCACCATGCCACAGCCGACGAAGGTGGCCGTCGCCACCAGCGAACGCAGCGAGCGCCGGCCCAGGCCGCACACGCCATGACCGCTGGTGCAGCCGCTGCCAAGGCGCGTCCCGAAGCCGACCAGAAAACCCGCCACCAGCAACAGCCCGACCGGAAAGCCCTGCCGCGGCACAAAGGCATGCGGTGTGAGCCACCAGAACGCGCCACCGCCGGCCAGCATGCCGGCAATGAAGGCCACGCGCCAGGCGGTATCGCCCGTCTGGCGAAGAAGAACACCGTTCACGATGCCGCTGATGCCGGCGATGCGCCCGTTCAGATACAGCAGCAGCACGGCCGACAGGCCGATCAACAGGCCGCCGCCAAGGGCGGTGTATGGGGTGAACTGACTCACGAGTACCTCACAGGATGTTCAGCGGCAACTTCAGGTAGGCCGTACCGTTGTTCTCGGGCAACGGCAGCTGACCGCCACGGATGTTGACCTGGATGGCCGGCAGCAACAGGCGGGGCACCGGCAGTGTGGCGTCACGCGCCGTGCGCAGGGCGACGAAGGCGTCCAGGTCAATGCCGTCGCGAAGGTGGATGTTGCCGGCACGCTGGGCCGCAACAGTGGTCTCGCACTGCGCCGGCCGACCTTCCGGCGGGTAGTCGTGGCAGACGAACAGGCGCGTGGCATCGCCCAGCGCGTACAGCCGCAGCACAGACGCGTAAAGCGTGGCCGCATCGCCACCCGGAAAGTCACAGCGCGCGCTGCCCACGTCCGGCATGAACAGCGTATCGCCGATGAATACCGCATCGCCGATCCGGTAACTCACGCTGTCGCTGGTGTGGCCCGGCGTGGCCAGCACCTGAATGGCGAGATTGCCCAGCGGCAGGCTGTCGCCGTCCTGCAGCAGGCGATCGAACTGCGAACCGTCAACGGAAAACCCCTCGCCCAGGTTGAACATGCGGGCGAATGTGTGCTGCACCCCGCAGATGCCGGCGCCGACCGCCAGCGGCGCGCCAAGCTGCGCCTTCAGATAGGCCGCTGCCGTCAGATGATCGGCATGGGCGTGCGTCTCCAGAACCCACGCAACGGCCAGATTGCGCTCGCGCACCGCCTGCAGCAGGCGATCGGCGCCAGCCGTGCCGGTGCGCGCCGCCGCAGCGTCGTAGTCCAGAACCGGGTCGATGATGGCGGCTTGCCGACTCTGGACATCGGCGACCAGATACGACCAGCTGCCGGTCGGCGTATCAAGAAACGTCAGCACTTCACGATTCATGTCCAGCTCCTCCTCGCCCGCCCCAAATGCGTCAAACGTCACAGTCGCCTGTCATTAGCGACCCCTAATATGCGGTCACCTCGCTCGCCACAAAACGCCACAACAATGACAGCCAGCAACGAACATTCGAACACCCTGCACGACGCCACAACCATGCTCAAGGCGATCGGCAACACCCATCGCCTGCTCACGCTGTGCGCGCTGGCCGAGCGGCCGCTGGCGGTGTGCGATCTGAACCGCAGGGTGCCGATCGCCCAGTCGGCACTGTCGCAGCACCTGGCGCGCCTGCGCAGCGCCGGCCTGGTGGTCACCGAGCGCGACGGCCCCAGGACTCTCTATGCCCTGGCCGACGCGCGAACCCGCCGGCTGATCGAAGCGGTATGCACCGAATACCAGATACCCCGTTCCGTCGCGGACCCGACCGTTGCCACAGCTGCACGCATTCATGCCGATCCGGCTGTCGCCGCCGACGCACTGGCGCGCCTTTGACGCAGGCGTGCCAGCCCGTGCTCGGCCAATGAGTACAGCGCCGGCACCACCAGCAGGGTAAGCACGGTCGAGCTGATCATGCCGCCGATGATGGTCACCGCCAGCGGCCCGTTGGCCTCGAAGCCGGTGCCAAAGCCCAGCGCCGCCGGCAGCATGGCCAGAATGATGGTCAGCGAAGTCATCAATACCGGCCGCAAACGCACCGGGCAGGCTTCCAGCAGCGCCTGCTCGACGTCGCGCCCGTCGGCGCGCAGCTGATTGGCCAGATCCACCAGCAGGATCGAGTTCTTGGCCACCAGCCCGACCAGCAGCACCATGCCGATCATCGAGTAGATGTTCAGGGTCATGTCGAACAGCCACAGGCCAAACAGCGCTCCGACCGCCGCCAGCGGCTGCGCCACCATGATGATGAAGGGCTGCACCAGCGAGTTGAACTGGCTGGCCAGCACCATGTACAGCAGCACCACCGCCAGGCCGAAGGTGCCGGTCAGAATGCGCACCGTGTCGGCGTAGTCCTTGGTCACCCGCACCAGTTCCAGGGTATAGCCTTCCGGCAGTTCGCCCGCGCCGGCCTGAACCACGGCGATGGCTTCGTTCAGCGGCAGCTTCGGTTCCGCATAAAAATTGGCCGCGTAGCGCAGGTCGTAGCGCGAGATCAGCGCCGGCCCAAGCTGTTCCTTGAAGTGCGCCACCGTGTCGGCGCGCACCAGCTCGCCGCTGCGCCCACGCAGGTAGATGCGCCGCAGATGCTCCGGGCGCGTCACCTGCCCATCGATCGCCTTCACGCGCACATCGTAGCGCTCGCCATCGCCCGGCTCGTCATTGAAATAGGCCACGTCCTGGCCACCCATCAGCAGGTTGACCGACTGCGCCACGCTGGCGGCGCTAAGACCCAGGCTGGCGGCCCGCACCCGATCGATGTCGAGCTTGTACTGCGGCAGGTCGAGCTTGAGGTCAAGATCGATGTAGCCGAGCTCCGGATGCTCGCGCGACAGCCGGGTATGCAGGTCCTTGGCCAGTTCCGCCACCCGCGTCAGGTCGACCCCGCGCAACACGAACTGCAGCGGCTCGCCGCGCGCGCCCTGCACGGCCGGCACGCGGCCGGCGAAGGCCTCGATGCCGGGAATCTCGCCCAGCTGCGCCTGCACACGGCGGATCACCTCGAACTGGTGCACGGACCGCTGCTCGGCCGGCCGCAGACGCACGAACACCATGCCCTGGCTGACCTGGCCCACCGGCCCGATGCCTACCGCCGACCAGTAATCGCGCACCTCCGGCTGCCGCTTGAGCAGCGCCTCGATGTCCCGCATGCGCTGCTCGGAGTACTCCAGACTCGACCCCAACGGGGTTTTGAAGGACACCAGAAAGCCGTCCTCGTCGACGTCCGGCTCGAAGGTCTTGCCGATCACGCCAAACAGGAACCCGGCCGGCACCACCACCAGCACCGCCAGAACCAGCGTCAGCCAGCGCCAGCGCAGCACCCAGCGCAGCGCCCGCCGGTAACCGGCTTCGACCCGGCCCATGGCGGCAAAACTGGCCCGCGCCAGACGGCCCTGGTGGACTTCGACCTTCAGCAGCCGCGAGCACAGCATGGGCGTGAGCGTCACCGCCACGAACAGCGAGGCCAGCACGCCGGCCGTGACCACCACGGCAAAGGACTCGAAGAACAGGCCGATGATGCCCTCCATGAAGATCACCGGCCCGAAAATGCACACCAGCGCGAAGGTGGCCGCGATGATGGCGAAATACACCTGCTGCGTGCCCTCGGCCGCGGCCCGCAGCGGCTCGCCGGGGCGCTCGTGCATGTGGCGGTGGATGTTCTCCAGCACCACGATGGCGTCGTCCACCACCACTCCGATCAGCAGCAGCAGCGCCAGCATGGTCATGGTGTTGAGCGTATAGCCCATGAAATACATGATCAGCACCGCCGCCAGCAGGGACACCGGAATCGCCAGCGCGATGATGACCGTGGCGCGCCAGTTGACCAGGAACACGAACACCACCAGCGCCGCCAGGCCCGCGCCCAGATAAATGTGCTCGGTCAGCGCGGCGATGGTGCGCTCGATGAAATCACTGTCGTCCCAGGCAATCGACAGCTTCATGCCCGGCGGCAATGCCGGCCGGAACTCAGTCTCCAGGCGCCGCTTCACCTCGCGCGCGATGGCCACGGTGTTGGCGTTGCTGATCTTGACGATGCCCAGCCCCATCGACACGTGGCCGGTCTGGTAGGCGGCCTGGCGGCGGTCCTTGCCGCCGTCCTCCACCTGCGCCACGTCCTTGAGCAGGATCGGCGCCCCGTCGCGGTAGCCGACCACCAGGCGCTGCATCTGGTCGACCGAGTGGTATTCCTGATCCAGCTTGATCAGGTGTTCGGTCTGGCCGCCAACCAGGAAACCGCCCGGCAGTTGCAGGTGCTCGCTGGCCAGTGCGGCGGTGATGTCCTGCGCCGTCACGCCCAGCGCGGCGGCGCGATCCAGGTCGACGTTGACGCGGATGGCACGCTCCTGCACGCCGCCCAGCTGCACCTCGCCCACGCCGTCGATGGTTTCGAGGCGCTTTTTGAGCACAGTACGGGCGTAGGTCGCCAGCTGCGGGTCCGTGCGGTCGCCTTCCAGCGACAGCCACATGATGGCCTGCGAGCCGGTTTCGAGCTTGGCCACCACCGGCGCGTCGATATCGTTGGGCAGCCGTTGCACCGCCTGGCTGACCTTGGTCTGCACCTCATTGAAGGCGACGTTGACATCCTTGCCCAGCTTGAAGATGACGATCACCAGCGACACACCCGGCAGCGACTGCGACTCGATGCGGTCGATGCCCGGCGTGCTGTTGACCGAGCTTTCGATGACGTTGGTGACCGCCGAATCGACCACTTCCGGGTTGGCGCCCTTGAGCGTGGTGATGACGGAAACGGCCGGAAACTGGATCTGCGGGTAGCGGTCGATGCCGATGCGCTGGTAGGCGATGACGCCGAACAGCACGATCAGCAGGCTCAGCATGAGCGCCAGGATATGGCGCTGGATGGAGATTTCCGGCAGCGTCATGAGCCCTGCTCCCGCAACTTCACCAATGCTCCGTCCGACAGGTAGGCGGCGCCGTCGACCGCAATGTGGTCGCCCGCCGCAAGCCCGGACACGACCTCGACCTCGCTGCCCAGGCGCTCGCCGATCTGAACCTTGACCTGCCGCGCCGTGTCGCCATCGACGACGTAGGCGACCTGGCCCGCAGGCCGCAGCACGACGCTGACGGCCGGCACCACCACCGAATCGCGCCGTTCCAGGACGACCCGACCGGTGATGCTGGCGCCGGGCGTCCAGTCACCCGGGTTGGGCAGTTCGATGATCGCCTCGCCGGCGCGGCTGCCCGTGCTCACCATCGGTCGCAGCTCGGTCACGCTGCCGGTCACCGTCTGACCGGGCGCCGTCGGCGTGGTCAAGTACACGGTCTGCCCGGCGCGCAGGCGCCCGAGCACCGTTTCGGGCAACGGCAGGTGCACGCGCAAGGTAGCGCGGGTAGCGACCTGAAACAGCGTCTGGCCGTTGGCGACATAGGTACCGGTCGACACCAGGCGCTGCTGTATGACGCCGTCCACCGGCGCCAGCACGGCCGTCTTGCTCACGCCGCGCGCCGCCATGTCGCGCCGCGCCCTGGCGTTCGCCAGCTGTTCGGTGAGCGCCGCGAGCTGCGACTGGGCCTCGTCAAGCGCCGTCTCGGACACGAAGCGGTCCTGACCCAGGCTGCGGTAGCGGTCCACCACCCGGCGCTGGTTGTCGGTCAGGGCGACCAGGCGGGCCGCCTCGGCGCTGGCCGAACGCATTTCGTTCTGATAATCGATCGCCTCGATGCGCGCCAGCACCTGACCGGCGGTGACCGCCTGGCCGACATCGACCTTGACCTCCACCAGGCGGCCGGCGACTTCGGCCGCCACCAGCGGCGAGGTCAGGGTGTCGATATAGCCGATCGATTCCTCGACCACCTCGACTGGACGCTGGGCTGCAACCGCCGTGGTGACCGATACCCGCCGAGGCTCGGGCGTACCGGCCGGCTCCTTGCCGCCGCATCCCCACAAAACAGCCGCCAGCAGCGGCAGGGTGCAGCAACGTCGGCGTACGAATATCGAGTGCATGAAAAACCAATCCGTGGCAGTTGTGACATCCACCGTGGCGACACCGCCGCGGCTCGCCGATTAAACCTGAAAACCATCAAGGGCAAGCGGCGACTATTCGTTGTCCGCTTTCGCGTGCTCGCACGGACAGTGCGTAAGCACCTCGCCAGCAACCAGGCCACCGCCGGTGGTGACGAAACGCAGCGGCGGCAGGCTGCCCTCAGGACCCCACTCGTCGCGCCGCGGGCCGTGCCAGGACACGACCAGGCAGTCCTGCGTCAGGCACTGCGCGCTGTGCGCCCGGTAGGGCGGCAGGACAATGGCCTGACCGGCCGCCGCGGTTACCTCATCACCGCCGGTCAGCGCGTAACGCATCTGACCACGCACCACCCAGGCAAGCTCCTCGCCGTGTACCGCATGCGGCGCCAGCAGGTGTCCCTGGTCGCCGCGTTGCAGGCGGGTCACCGCCACACTTACGTCGTCGCCGTGCCAGTGCCGGAACGCGACCGCGCCACCAGGGTACTGGCCCAGGCTCGCCTCGACCGTTTTCAGGTTGAACAGCGTGCGCACGGTCGGACCGGCGTAATCCAGCCGCGCCGGGGCGGCCGTGGCCGCCGGCTGACCGTGACCGGGGAAATAGGCCGCGCCGTCTTCGGGCGGATACTCGGGCCGGGCCGGCGTTACCACGCTCAGGATGCGGTTCTCGGTGCTGCCGAAGCTGCCGGTATGACGCACGTTGGCCTTGACCAGCAGCACATCGCCCTCGTGCAGTGGGTAGTGGCGTCCGCGCTCGTCCAGAATCTGCGAATCGCCGGCAACCTGCACCGCAAGCTCGGTGCCATGACTGTGGAAGGCCAGCTTGGGCGGCGCGGCAGCTGCTGCCGCCGGTGGAAACCGGAACAGCGCGGTGCTCTGGGCGCTGCCGAACCAGTGCCGCATGTACACCGCCCCGGGCACGACCTCCCGCAGCGGCGCGCTATCGAGCTCCAGCAGGCGCAGCTGCCCGGGGTGTAACCGCGGGTCATCCGGCCCGGCCAACGCACCCCCGGCAAGCAGCAACCCGGCCAGCACGGTGATCCTTCGCATGCTCCATCCTGTATGTTGTAACGGCGGGGTCGGCGACCGGCAAAGCGAAACTTACCGCATGGAGCGACTTTGGGGCGGTAAATTGCCATCTCCACGAAGACTGGAGCGAACCGTCGGCAGGCCGGGCACGCCGGGCATGCGCTCAACCTTCTGCGGCGGCTACCGATAAGTGTTCGTGATGGACGCACAACGGACACGGTTGGTCAGTGCGATTGGCGGTCCGCCCGTGTCGGGGCTGTGAGTTTGTATCGCTCTCATTGTTATAGTAGACACGCCCGGGAGGAATGAGGGAATCCATGGCAACCGCAAGACACAGATGGCACACATGGCAACTCCCAGCACCCGACTGAGCCTGATCGGACTCGCCAAGCGCCTGGCCAAGGAAGGCGTACTGGATGAGACCGAGGCCGCACATGCCAGCGAGGCAGAGGCGGTACGCGACGTCTCGCTGGTCGCCTATCTGGTGGAAACGGCGGGGCTGGACGCGGCGCAGATCGCCCTGTGCGCTTCCACCGAGTTCGGCTTGCCGGTATTCGACCTGGAAGCCCTGGATGCCGAGCTGCTCAGCATGCACGGCGTCAGCGAACAAATCATCCGCAAGTATCGGGCTCTGCCCTTGTTCCGGCGCGGCAACCGGCTGTTTGCGGCGGTGTCCGATCCGACCGACTACCGGGCGCTGGACGAAATCAAATTCGGTTCCGGCCTGAGCACCGAAGCGGTGCTGGTGCCCCACGACAAACTATCGGCCATGCTGGCAAAGGTACTTGCCAACTCGGAAAACCAGCCACTGGACGCAATCAACGACGCCGACCTCGACGCGTTGTTAGTGCAGGAGCAAGAGGACAGCGACCCCAGTACCGACACCAACTCCAGCAACATCGATGTCGATGACGCGCCGGTAGTGCGCTACGTCAACAAACTGCTGCTGGACGCCATCAACAAGGGCGCCTCGGACCTGCATTTCGAGCCTTACGAGAAACGCTACCGGGTCCGCTACCGGGTGGATGGCATCCTGCGCGAAATGGCGGCGCCACCGCCCGGGCTGGCCAACCGCCTGGCGGCGCGTGTCAAGGTACTGGCGCGGCTGGATATCGCCGAACGACGCATACCGCAGGACGGACGCATCAAGCTCAAGGTATCCCGTAACCGGGCAGTGGACTTGCGTGTCAGCACCTGTCCCACACTGTACGGCGAGAAGATCGTCATGCGCGTGCTGGATGGCGGCAGCGGACTGCTGACGGTCGACCAGCTTGGCTTCACGGACGCCCAGAAGGAGCTGTTCGAGCATAACCTGCAAAAGCCTTATGGCATGGTGCTCATCACGGGCCCCACCGGCAGCGGCAAGACCATGACCCTGTACGCCGGCCTCAAGGAGCTGAACGAGCCTGGCATCAACATCTCGACCGCCGAAGACCCGGTCGAAATCGTCATGGAGGGTGTCAACCAGGTCAACGTCAACGTCAAGGCCGGCCTCACCTTTGCCGCCGCCTTGCGATCGTTCCTGCGTCAGGACCCGGACGTTATCCTGATCGGCGAGATTCGCGACCTGGAAACCGCCGAGATTGCGGTCAAGGCCGCCCAGACCGGGCATATGGTGCTGGCCACCCTGCACACGAACGACGCCCCGCAGAGCATTACCCGCCTCATGAACATGGGCGTACCGTCATACAACGTGGCGGCGGCACTGAACCTGATCATGGCGCAGCGCCTTGCACGGCGACTTTGCAAGCACTGCAAGCAACCTCAGGATATTCCGCGGCAGACCCTGCTGCGCGAAGGTTTCACGGAGGAGGAAATCGACGCCGGTCTGACCGTTTACGACGCAGTCGGCTGCGACCACTGCACGGGTGGCTACAAGGGGCGCGTGGGCATCTATCAGGTCATGCCGATCTCGGATGACATGCGCAAGATCATCATGCACGAGGTTTCCGATATCGAAATCGCCGCCCAGGCCAAGCGGGAGGGAATCGCCGACCTGGTGCGCGCCGGCCTGGACAAGGTCCGCGAGGGCATCACCAGTCTGGGCGAGATCCACCGCATCACTAAGGATTGACCACCGCCATGGCCGCTCGCACCGCCCCCACCGATCGCATCAGCACCTACACCTGGAACGGCGTCGACCGCGCCGGCAAGCGCCTGTCGGGCCAGATCAAGAGCGTCGATGAATCGTACGTCCGCGAGCAGCTTCGCAAGCGCGGTGTGCTGCGGGCGCGGGTGCGTCGCAAATCAGCCCTGTTCGAGTCGCGCCAGAAAGTCTCGGCCGCCGACGTTTCGTACTTCACCCGCCAGCTCGCCACCATGCTGGAAGCCGGCGTGCCGATGGTGGCCTCGTTCGACATCATCGGCCGCGGCCACGACAACCCAGCCATGACCGAGCTGCTGATGACGATCAAGGGCCACATTGAGGGCGGCCTGAGCCTGCACGAGGCCCTCGCCCAGCACCCTCGCCAGTTCAGCGAGCTGTATGTGAATCTGGTCGCGGCCGGCGAGCAGGCAGGCATTCTCGACGGCGTACTGGCCAAGCTGTCCGTTTACCTCGAGAAATCCGAGGCGCTCAAGCGCAAGATCCGCTCGGCGATGTTCTACCCGGCGGCCGTGATCGCGGTCGGCTTCATCGTGACCAGCATCCTGCTGGTGTTCGTCATTCCGCAGTTCGAGAGCCTGTTCAAGGGCTTTGGCGCCGACCTGCCCGCCCTGACGCGCGTGGTGGTCGACCTGTCCAAGGGTTTTCGCGCGTGGTGGTGGATTTTCCTGCTGGCGGTGGCCGGCGCGGTGGTGGGCTCCGTACAGGCACATCAGCGCTCCGAACGGTTTCGCGATTTCCTGGACGCCGCCGTGCTGCGGATTCCGCTGATTGGCGACATCATCCGCAAGGGCGCCGTGGCCCGTTACGCGCGCACACTGTCGACCATGTTCGGCGCCGGCGTGCCGCTGGTCGAGGCCATGGACTCGGTCGCCCGCTCGGCCGGTAATGTGGTCTACGAAAAAGGCATTCGCCAGGTTCGCGACGAGGTGGCCACCGGCAGCAGCCTGCATGTGTCGATGGAAAACACCAACCTGTTCGCGCACATGGTCAACCAGATGGTGGCCATCGGCGAGGAATCCGGATCGGTCGATCACATGCTGGGCAAGGTGGCGGACTTCTACGAGGACGAAGTCGACCAGATGGTCAACCGCCTCACCAGCCTGATGGAGCCGCTGATCATGTCGGTGCTGGGCGTGATCGTCGGCGGCCTGGTGATCGCCATGTACCTGCCTATCTTCAAGCTCGCGTCGGTCTTCTGAGTTCTCTGGTGCTCGGCACGCTGCTTGGCAGCCCGGCGCTGTTTGCGGGTGCCTGCCTGCTGCTGGGACTGATCGTCGGCAGCTTCCTGAACGTGGTCGTGCACCGCCTGCCGGTGATGCTGCAGCGACAGTGGCAGGTGGATTGTGGCGCCGCAGCGGCTGCGGACCGGTTCGATCTGATGGCGCCCGCCTCGCACTGCCCCCGGTGCAAGGCAGCGATCGCCTGGCGCCACAACATCCCGCTGCTGGGCTGGCTGTGGCTGCGTGGCCGCTGCGCGGCCTGCAAGGCACCGATTTCCGCCCGCTATCCGTTGCTCGAACTGGCGGCCGGTCTGCTCGCCGCGGCCGTTGCCGTGCGCTTTGGCCCCGGCTTCGTCGCGGTGGCGGCAATCGGCCTTAGCCTGACCCTGCTCGTGCTTACCCAGATCGACATCGACCACATGCTGCTGCCGGACGCCATCACCCTGCCCGGTATCTGGGCCGGCCTGCTGGTCAATCTTGGCGGCACCTTCACGAACCTGCGCTCGGCGGTCATCGGCGCCGTTGCCGGCTACCTGGCCCTGTGGCTGGTGTGTCACCTGTTCAAGTGGCTGACCGGCAAGGAAGGCATGGGCTACGGCGACTTCAAGCTGCTGGCCCTGCTGGGTGCCTGGCTGGGCTGGCAGGCGCTGCCGGCCTGCATCCTGGTCGCGTCGCTGGTGGGCACCGTATACGGCCTGACGGCCATCGTGCTGCAGGGGCGAGGCCGCCAGCAGCCGTTTCCGTTCGGGCCATTTCTGGCGGCGGCGGGCTGGATCAACCTGATGTGGGGCGAGGCGCTACGCGCGGCCTACTGGCGGGTGGCGTTCTGATGCTGGTGATCGGTCTTACCGGCGGTATCGCAGCGGGTAAATCCACCGCCACAGCGTTCTTCCAGGATCGCGGTGTGCCGGTCATCGACGCCGATGAAGTCGCTCGCGATGTCGTGGCTGCCGCAACGCCGGGCCTGGCAGCCGTGGTTGCCGCATTCGGCCCGCAGATTCTGCAAGCCGATGGCACGCTGGACCGTCGGCGTTTGCGTGAGGTGGTGTTTGCCGACCCGGCGCAACGGCATCGCCTGGAAGCCATCCTGCACCCGCTGATCAACAGCCGGATTCGCGACCGATTGCAGCAAGTCACGGGGCCCTACTGCATTCTGGCGGTGCCGCTGCTGATCGAGTCGGCCAACCTGCGCGCGCTGGTAAGCCGCGTGCTGGTGATCGACGTGCCCGAGGACGTGCAGCTCGCCCGCCTGATGCAGCGCGACCGGATGAGCGCCGAACAGTGCCGCGCAATGCTGGCCGCGCAGGCCTCCCGCGCACAGAGACTTGAAGGCGCCGATGACGTGGTCGACAATGCCACCGACATCACCGCCCTTACGCGTCAACTGGAAAGCGTGCACGCGCGCTATCTGGAACTGGCCGGGCACGCTGGCATCCACGCGCCCTGACGGGCATTCCTGGCGGGTCATGAATCTACCCGAGTTCGTCGCCTACGAGCAGCCACTGAACGAACGCATGCGCATGTTGCTGCGGGTCGAGTTCGTGCTGCGCAACCTGCACGACAGCCTGGGCGGCGATCAGGTGTGGCACCACCGCGCCGCCGTCCTGCAGCTGCTGGATTTGGCCGACCTGCTCACACGCAGCGACCTGCGCGCCGAGGTGGTCAAGGAACTGGAGCGCCTGGCCGGCATCCTGACCACCATGCAAAGTGCGCCGGAGGTTGATCGCGGGCGCCTGCAGGACGTTCTGGAACAGCTCGACGTTCAGATCGACCGGTTGCACGGCTTGCGCCTTCCCTTCGGTCAGGCCCTGCTGGAAAGCGACCTGATCGGCCAACTGCGCAAGCGGCACAACCTGGTGCTGGGTAACTGCGACTTCGACCAGCCTGCCTACCGCCACTGGCTGGCGCGGCCCGTCGCCATCCGTCAGCAGGACATCGCCGCCTGGAGCGATCCGTTCACCAGCCTGGGCAGCGCCACCAGCCTCATCCTGGGGCTGATCCGCCAGTCTGCCGCGGCGGTCGCCGAGACCGCGCAACTGGGCTTCTACCAGCGCTCGCTCGACACCAACCTGTCCCATCAGTTACTGCGCATCCTGCTGCCGCTGGGGTCTGCGTACTACCCGGAGGTCAGTGCCGGCCGGCACCGTTTCTCGATCCGCTTCGTGCGCTACGCCGAATCCGGCAAGCCGCTGCCCGCCGACGAAGACGTATCGTTCCGCCTGGTCTGTTGCAGCCTGTGAACCTGCCCTGCCCCACCTGCAAAAAGCCCACCGTCTGGTCGGTGGAGAATCCCTACCGGCCGTTTTGCAGCGAACGCTGCAAGCTGGCCGACCTGGGCAGCTGGTTGAACGGCGATTACCGGGTCCCGGTCGATGACCCGGAGTCCGACCCGCCCGTCGCTGACGATTGAGAGCCCTCTCGACGCCAGTCGCGTGACGGTTCGGGCTGCGCTGGCAGCGCGGGGCGCGAACATGCATCGCCGAATCTATTCATTCCTGTTGCGGGCCAGCCTGCCGCTGGCGTTCGGCCGTTTGCTGTGGCGCAGCAGACACATGCCCGCCTACCGCCGGCGCTGGGCGCAGCGGCTTGGCTTTGGTCCACCCGCCCCGCCGGGCTGCGGGTGGC
>Ga0080064_1006160_pt1 | contig 13223 bp, 16 predicted proteins | sample Subgrocontami54m_FD_69260 | JGI IMG/M metagenome (GOLD analysis project Ga0080064, IMG submission 69260) | Subsurface groundwater microbial communities from S. Glens Falls, New York, USA - GMW46 contaminated, 5.4 m (SPADES assembly) (version 2) ...
CCTGTTCGCGGGCGTGTTCGGCGGCCTCGGCCGAAGCGGCTTGCAGCGTGTGGTGGTAGTCGAGCGAGATCAGGTCGAAGATCAGGTTTTCCAGCGTCGGCGAATGCGAACGCGTGATGGATTCGGTGCAGCCGGTGCATTCCTGAAAAGAAAGCCAGATCACCGATTGCCGCCGCGCCTTGCTGATGGCCTCTGCCATTGTGCTCGCCATTGAGGGCGGCAATGCCAGCAGTGCGGTCAGGGAAGAGCAGAATTTGAGGAATTCGCGGCGGCTGATGCCGCGCTGCGCCAAGCCTTCGCCTACGGTTCCGGGCAATGTTTCCGGTTGCTGTGCCTGCTTCATGTTGCCTCCTCGTGGTCGGGGAATGCAGGAGTATTCTGCGCGGCTAATCTGCCTGGGTCAACTCATATGATGACTAGATTAGCCACCAGGTTCAGCACACGTCATTGCGAGCAAAGCGCGGCAATCCAGTCGATCAAGAATGCCTTTATGAATAGAAACACCTGGATTGCCGCGTCGATTCTCTCCTTGCAATGACGGCTCTTTTAAATTGCCGCATCTGGGTGACTCGCAAAACGCCCGATGATCTCGGAGGCGGCGGCGCATATTTCCGGAAGTGCTGCCGCGACCGCCGGTGTCAGCCTCTCGCCCCAATCCACCAGTGCGGGCTGGATGCCAATCAGGGCGCGCCGCTCCGGCCAGTGTCCGGTGAGGCGCGAGACCGACATCAGGTCGAGCAGCCCAACTTCATGCACGCTGCTCTTGCGATTCTCACCCAGGAAGCGATCCATTTCATCGCCCTCGAAACTGCGCACCGTGCCCGGTGGCGAACCAAGTTCGGCGGCATCGATCACCAGCAAGGCGGTGCATTCGCTGATCGGCACGGCCAGAGTGAAGGACAGCGTGCCGCCATCGAGAAATTCCATATCCGCGCGAGCGCCGAATCGCGCTTCCAGTTCGCGCATGGCAACGATGCCCACGCCTTCGTCGGCAAGCAGCGTGTTGCCGATGCCCAGCACCAGTATCTTCATGCCCATTCCAGTTCCCAGGGCACGCAGGGGTCGAGCGCGGCAACGGCGCGCGCGACATGCTGTTGCAGCACATCGCGATTCCCGGCCTCTTGCCCCAGCAGATGATTGACCAGCGTTCCCTGCGGATGGAAATTCCATTCGGTGGGCGCGGCAATCAGGTAGTCGGCGACGCTCTCCCCGTCGAGCACGATCTCATGCATCAACAAACCGCGGGCGGTCTCCACGAGTGAGCGGCCGATGCCGGGTGCAACGGCTGCCGCGCTCACGGTGCCCCCGGCACCGACCCAGTCATCACCCGTCGCCCAATCCAGCAGTTCGCCGAAGCGTGCAAGCCAGCGGGCGGAAAGAAGCTGTGTTGAATTTTCGGTTCTTTGCCGTTGCCGTGCGATGGCGCCGGTCTCCGCCGCTGCACCGCGCCATTCGGGCAGGCGGCAGAATCCGGCAGTCAAGCGCGGCCACTCGGCCAGCGAGCTTTTTACATCGAATTGGGGCAACAATCGGGACGTAGGAGAAGGCGGTTCATCTGCCTGTTGCAAACGCAAACGAAGCGCCGCAATGCGCGGACTGGTCAGCAGCGCGTACAACTCATCGCGACGCCCTTCTGCAACCCATTTTGTGGCATCGGTGAATTCCTGCTGCAATGCCTCCTCCCCCAGCGGCGGCGGCAAATCGAGCAACCAGTGCCAAAGATGCTCGCGCAACACTTCGCGTTGAACGTTTGGCTCAAGCCGCAGTACGCATTCATCTCCGCGCGCAGCGGCCAACGCCAGCACTGCCGCGCGCGCCTGCGCCTCACCGCAAAGCGCGAACAGCAAGGGAACCAATCGCACCGCCTGATCCGCCGCGCGGCCACGCAACGCTCGCGCTATATCCGGTCGCTCGCTGCCGACCTGCACTGCGCAAACCCGGCCACCTGCACAAGCGAGCCGCACTCGCACGCAGCCGGCATCGAAGTCCGGCATCATTGGCGTGTCGTAAAATCGGGAAAGTAAGCATCAAGATTGGTCTCGCCCTGCAATGCTGCCGCGACGCCATCGAATGCAAGGTTTATTTCGGCCGCTTGCAGCGCAGTCAGCTTTTCGCGAGCCTGCCCGTGCACGGCATACACCCAGTCACCGGGCGATGTTTCCCCCAGCAAGAGGATATTGAGCCGTTCGCGCCGGCCGCGCCCCGCACACCAGGCAAACGCGCCATCCACTTCGACAACTTGCATGGGAATGCCAAGACACATGGGAAGGTTCCCTCGGTTTTCGTCTTGCAACGGGTGGGTTCATGCTACCAGTTTTTCATCTTGTTCAGCGATGAGCCATCCGGAAACTGTATCGGTAATCCGCAGCACAACTTCGGGCACCGCCGTTCCAGTTTGCAGAACGTGGTGTGCTGTTACGGGGCAATACTCGGCTGTCTGCTGGCACCATGCGGATGTGTAATTATCGGGACCACTCGGCCCATTGCTCTGTTGTGCAACCGCCTGGATGCTTGTATGCACCATCCTTGTCGCGCTGCGCGCATTCCGGCAATTTTCTTTGCGGTTCACTGGTGCCTTCCGCAACGTTGCCGTTGCCTTCTTTAGCCGATGCCTGTTCTTCAACAGGCTTATTGCAAGCCGCCAATGCCAGACCAAGCAGCACCAATGCAACCAATATTGAGCTTGATTTCATTTGCTTCCCCCTTAATGTACATTTGCGGCAAGGAGTTTGAGAGATTCTTGCGCGGCTTCATTACCCTGCGCAGCCGCTTTCTGCCACCACTCCGCTGCCTTGGCAGCATCCCTGGGTACGCCTTCGCCTTTATCATACATCTCGCCGAGTTTGTATTGCGCAAAAACATTCCCCTGCTCGGCGGCTTTCCGATTCCACTCTGCCGCCTTGGCGTCATCCTTGGTTGTGCCGTCTCCGTTGTAATACATCCGTGCAAGACCTAATTGTGCTTTTGCATCACCAGACTCTGCTTTCCACTTCATATCAGCAAACTTGGCTTCCGGGGCTCGCGGCCCAGCGCCGAACTGGCTATTTAAATTTGTATCCTGTGCGGGATGGGCATCATCTGTCCTGCTGCCAGGCGCTCCCTCACCGCAACCAGCGATTGTCAGCAGCAGCAGCAAAATAACTGTACGCATTGCAACACTCCGATAAATAGGCAGCCATGAAGGCGGCTGCTTTGCCATGATTAACAGAACAGTATTCAAACTTCTTGTATCCGCAACCCGCCGTGTTGCCAGTGATGTATCCACCCATAAGGCCGGACTCACTGGCGGTAACTTGCATGACACTCCACACAGAACTGCATTGTCTTGTTCAATGCGCGCAATGACGCATTGACATCCCTGGTTTGCAATGCGTCGCCGAGATCGTCGCCGCTCTTGTGGAAAGCCATTCCCAGCGCTGTAAATTTCTCATTGTTGAACATGCTGCACATCTTTTGCATTTCCGGGGTCAGGCCAAGCTTGGCATGCGCTACTTTAGAGGCGTCCTCGAACTTGTTTTCCGACATAAAGCCGATGATCGACCTGATTGCTTCCATATGCTCCCGCATGTTCGACAGCTGGTGCTGTTTCATTTCCGCTGATAATTCCAGGGAAGTTCGCGTGTCCATCATGCTCATGTCGTGATGGTGGGTTTCATGGTGCATTTTTTCGTCGGCTGCGTATGCCGCATTCAAGCCGACTATTCCAATGAATGCTGAAACGGCTATCAAACTTCTTTTCATGTTTTGGGTTCCTTGTTTCGGTTATCTGATACGGCAATTTAGAAATAATCCACACTGCTGTCTGTGATAATAGTCACACAACCAGTTCTGATTCATAAGGGCACCTCTAAAAATCCAATTTTCGTCGCCATATTGCGTTGCTCACAAAAAATCACTCCTTACATATCAGACATATGCAGCGTCGCAATTTTTCGCTCGCGCCTTGTCTGGCTTACAACCAGCCACTTGGCTACCGCTTTTTGGTGGCCTAGTGGAATGGCTGGTAGTTCCATCAGAAACTCGAATTTTTAGAGGCGCCCACAAGCCGCATTATCAGGAGCCCAGCAAAACGTCGAGCCACTCTTTCCAGCGCCTGTATTTCCCCGGCAGTGCATGGGTGTCGCGTGCCGCCGGTATCCTTTCGGCTTTCCTGTGGAATGTCGGCGCCATCCCGGCCGCAAGCAGCGCGGCGCCCTGCAGGCTGGACTCGGCCTGCGACAAGCGGTAAACATCAAACGGCACGCACCGGGCGATGCCCTGCTGCAAACAGGCTAACCCGGATAAGCCGCCCGAGAGGTAGACGCGTTCAATAGCAGACTCGCGGTGAAAATCTTCCAGTATCCGCACCACGCGGAAAATAACGGCTTCCAGCAACAGGGCGGCTATGCGCTGCTGCGTCAGGTGTCCGACCGGCTGGGAAAACCGGATGCCGAGGTCGTTACGGAAGTAAGGCGCGCCAAGGCCGCTGGGTTCGGCGAGACAGAAAATGTCGCCTGAAAACAAATCCTCCACCCGGCATTCATCCACCGGATAAGGGGCGAGCGCGGCAGCGATGGAGTTGAGCGTGCCTTCGATGGCGAGATGGACATGCTGTGCGCTGTCCTGATATACCAGTGTGCGCAGATAGCCATCCAATGTGGATTTTTCATCCGGCAGATAGCGCACGACAAAGCAACCGGTGCCGAGATTGATCAAGGCCTCCGCGCGTTCTTCGCTGACGCTGGCGATGAGTGCGGCAGACTGGTCGCCGACGCTGGCTTGCAGGATCAGGCCATTATTCAACCGTAGATTTATTCCTGCGGAAGGCTTTATTTCCGGCAGTATGCTTGACGGAATGCCGAACAGTTTGCACAGCTGCGGCGACCATTGCTGCCGCCGGATGTCCATCAGCAGGGTGCGCGCGGCCATGGATGCGTCGGTCATGAAATGTTTGCCGCCGCTCCAGCGCCAGATCAGGAATGTATCCAGCGTGCCTGCCAGCAATTCGCCATGCTCCAGCCGCGCCAGCCATTCCGGATTGTTCTGCAACATGGTGCGCAGCTTGGGGGCGAAATAATACGGCGTCAGCGGCAAGCCTGTGAGCTTGCGGATCAGATTCTCATGCGCACGCAACGCTTCGCAGCTCGCCGCGCCGCGATTGTCCTGCCATGAAATCAGCGGGGTGAGCTGCTGGCCGGTAGCCTGTTCCCAGATCAGAAAAGATGAGCGCTGGTTGCACAGGCCGAGAGTCTTGCAATCACCCGCCTGTGTGATGCACTCATCAAGCACCTGCTCGGCCGCCGCCGCATAGGCCAGCGCATCGCTTTCGTAGCGCCCGCCAGTGACGGCGATTTTCGGGGCGGGTTTTGCGGCGATGTTGCAGAGAGCACCATCCTGATGCAGTAGCCCGGCCTTGATTGACGTGGTGCCGAGGTCAAGCGCGATGGCGGAAATCATTATAAATTCACCATTGGGTGATTCGCATGTAGGAGCGTGGCGTGCCTGTCCTGAGCCTGTCGAAGCGGCCCGCGAACAAAAAAACTATCGCGGGCATGGCCCGCTCCTACAGGATTCGATCTCGGAAGCTATCGCAGCCTCATTCCAGCTCATCACAGTAGCAACAGTTTCTGCAATACGCCGCAGTGCACTTTTATCCAGCTTCGCCAGTATCAGCAACGGCATGCGGCGGCGCAGCAGGTCGTCCAGATGTACGGCCATTTCGTTGCGGGCGCAAAACAGCAAGTCGGCATGGATGAAGGGCAGCGCTGGCAGAATGCGTTCAGCCAGGCAGCGGTTATTTTCAATGTTGCAGAAAATCTCGCCGACCCGCTTGCCGTGGCGGCGGATGAGCCACCTGGCGCTTTCCGGGTCAATGCCGAGCTCGATTGCACGAGTGGCTGCGGCAGCCAGCCACACGGGATAATCTGCCTCCGGCATCCAGGGAAACTTTCTCCCTTTGGTCGGGCAAGATGCATTGACCCCGAGCTGCGCACACACAGTATCAATGATGCATGCCGCATCTTCCCGTGCCGAGGTTAGCTTGCCGCCTATGGAGTAATGCACCCCGTTGCTTGCGGTCTTCAGTTCCCAGTCGCGGCTGGCGGCTGATAACGATGCTTCGTCGCTGCGCTTCATCACGCGCAAGCCGGCGTAGCTCCCGGCCACATCCTTTTCCGTCCAGGCAGTTTTAAGATAGCGATTGGCTTCGGCCAGCAGGTAAGCAACCTCCTCCGGCTCGACGGTAACGTGCTCAAGGTCACCGCGGTAATCCGCGTCGGTGGTGCCGAGCAGCGTCGAGAACGTCCCGCGCAGGGGCGGTCCGATGTACGCGGCGAGCGTGTCGTCGTTGGGGCACGGGTGACCGACCCGGTCCAGCGCGTGGCGGATGCAGGCGGTGATGCCGGCGCGCGAGTCGGTCAGGGTACCGTCGAGGTCGAAGAGGATGGTGAGGCCGCTCATGGCGCCGGCCTCCGTTCTGCTGCCGGCGCGCCCGCACGGGGCATGACGGAATACTGTATTTTCATGTACTTACAAGGCCAGACCGCTGATGGTTCGCGCGCTTGCCCTCGTGTACGCTTGAGTGTACATTTGGGTGAGCAAGGAGACAAAACCATGACCCGGCTTACGATCTCTGAAGCACGTAAGGGGTTCCTCGATCTGCCGGAGAAGCTCGCCCGCGAGCCCGAGCGGGCGGTGTGCGTGACGCGTCACGGCCGCCCGGAACTCGCGGTCATGCCCTGGGAGCTGTACGAGAGCATCATCGAAACTCTCGAAGTGCTTAGCGAGCCCGATCTGGTGGTTGCGCTTCGCGCGAGCATCGAGGACATTGAGCGCGGCCGACTGCTGAGCCATGAGGAGGTTGGGGCCCGTCTCGGGCTGTGACCGTTCCGGTTTACGCCGTCAAGTGGACCGAGACAGCGACCAATCTTCTTGAGGCGATCTCCGACAAAAGGGTTCAGCGCGCCATCTATGCGCGCGCTGGCCAGCTCGCAAATTCGCCGGAAGACCAGGGCAAGCCTCTGATTTCCGAGTTGGCCGGATTCCGCAGTGTTCGTGCCGTAGGTCAGAAGTACCGCATCGTCTACCGCGTCAAGCGACAGGATGTCATCGTCGTGGTTGTCGCCGTGGGCCGCCGAAAGCACGGCGACGCGGCTGACATCTATGCGCTCGCTCAGAAGCTCCTGAAGCAAGGGCTTACTCCGCCACGCCCGCAGAGAAAGAAGAAATAGCCAGGCCGGGCGCGGCAGCGCTCCCGGCCCCCGGTGATGGGATCGACGAAGCGCGCGTGAATGCCGTGCACCGTGAGAGCCGGATGGAAGACTGAGACAAGCACGAATCCACCGTCGCGACACACGCGCCGGCACTCCGAGAAGAACGCGGCGATATCGCTGATGTGGTCGAGCACCAGGCAACTCAGCACACAGTCAAAGGATCGGTCTGGAAGCGGTAGGCGCTCGCTCAGATCATGCGCAATGAACTCCACGCGCTCCCACCCCGCCTTGCCACGCGCTTTGGCCACCATCCCATCACTGAAGTCCAGCGCGGTGACACGCGCTCCAGCAGCCGCGAGACGGATCGCATGCCGCCCCGTGCCGCAGCCCAGATCTGCGACCGCGAGGTCACGCACATCTCCAAGGAGCGGAGCTAGGTGTTGCTCCTCGAGGAGGATGACCGGGTTCTCTTCCAGGTCATAGATGGCTGCCCAGCGATCATAGCCCTCCCTCGTCGTGATGTACTCGACCGGCCGCTCCGATGCAAATCCTGACACAAATTATCTCAGCCCCGCGACGACGGCTTCGGCGAAATCAGGATCTCCGTCTTCACCGAGTTGGCGATGAAGCACTCCTCGTGGGCGGCGTGGTGCAGGCGCTCCGCCTCCTCGTCGGTCGGGCGCTTGTCGCCCCCGTAAACGATGCGCGGATTCAAGGTCACCGCGCTCACCCAGATCGCCCCGTGCTCGTTCTTGCGCATCACGCCCACCGCGTCGTCCTCGTAGCGCTCGACCACGAAGCCCTGGCGCATGGCCACGTAGAGGAACGTGAGCATGTGGCAGCTCGAGATCGCGGCCACGTAGGCCTCTTCCGGATCCACGTTGGCCGGGTTGGACCACGGCGCGGGCACCACGCCGGGCGAGGGTGAGGCCGGCACGGTCAGCCCGCCGTCGAACGTCCACGTGTGCTCGCGGGAGTAGCGCCCCTTGAGAAAGCCGTCGCCCTCGAGCTTCCACCGCACCGTCGCCTTGTGCTCAGACATGGCTCGTCTCCTCGATTCTCGCGATCTGGCGGTCGTGAAGGCGGGACAGGAGCAGCAGCGCGCTCGCCGCCCCCAGCAGCGCCAGGAACATGTCCCACTGAGTGTCCCAGTGATCGCCCTGCGCGCCCAGGAACGCGTCGGCACGCTCGCCGCCGATCAGGGCGGCCCACCATTCGACCAGCTCGTAGAGCGCGCTGATCGCGAGGCCCACGCCGAGCACCAGGAAGGTCAGCCACTTCCCCGATTCGAGCGGCGAGCGCCGGATCAGGATCTCGCGCACCACGATGGCGGGTACGAAGCCCTGGGCGAGGTGGCCGATGCGATCGTAGTGATTGCGGGCGAAGCCGAAGACGCGCCCCATCCAGAAGCCGAGCGGCACCTCCGAGTAGGTGTAGTGGGCGCCCAGCATCAGGATGAGCGCGTGGACGAAGATGAGCCGGTAGGCGAGCGGGGTCAGCGGGAAGCGGCGCGCGGTTCCCACCAGGATCGGCGTCGCGAGCAGGATCGGCGCCACCTCGAGCAGCCACGTGGTCCGGTCGTGCGGACCGATGCCCGAGAGGACGAGCAGGACGGCGCCGACGGTCAGGAGGAGGAGCGGCTCTCTACCAATCACCCGCGTACCGGGTCCGGTGCGGCGCGGCCAGGGCGAGCAGCCGGGCGTGGCGCAGCTCGAGGAGCTGGCGCGTGTGCAGCAGGTCGTGCGCGGCCCAGGAGGCGGCCAGGTCGCCGGCGGTGATCGGGCCGAAGGAGGCCTGATACTCGCGGCTCCAGTCCGGGGCGCCGAGGCCCGCGAGCCAGGCCAGGGAGCGCTCCCGCTCGGCGAGGAAGGCGCTCAGGGTCGCCGCGAGCTCGCGGTCGTTGTAGCCGCGCGCGGTGACCCAGCCCGCGGGATCGATGGGCGCCCAGGTCTCCTGCGGCCGGTGCAGGACGAGGTCGAGGCGCGGGCGGAAATCCTCGCGCTCCTCGTCGAGGAGATGGGCGACGACTTCCAGGATGGACCAGCCGGTTGCTTCGGGCCGCACGCGCGCCTCGGCCGGCGCGACGCCCGCCACGAGGCCCTGGATGGTCTCCGCGCCCTGGGCCAGCTCGCGCCGGAGGGCGTCGAGTCGCATATCCGCCGGCCCGCCTACTGGAACTCGAGGGTGGCCGCGCGCAGCCCGCAGAGGAGCTTGCCCGCGGTCTCGAGACACCGGTCGTTGGAGGGGGGCATCACCGGGCCCGCCAGCGAGTCGCGGTGCCAGCGCTCGAGCGGCAGCTCCTTCAGGATGCCCCGCCCGCCCGCCAGCCGCATGGCCCGCTCGGTGGCCATCAGCCCCACGTCGGCCGCGTAGGTCTTGGCCTGGTTGACCACGAGCATGGTGGCCTCGCGGTCGCCCGCCATCTTCACGCAGGCGGCCTCGTGCAGGAGCAGCCGGGCCGCGCGGATCTGGGTGCCCACCTCGGCCACCGTGCGCTGCACGAGCGGGTGATGGCTCATGGGCTCGTTGGAGGGGCGCTGGGTCTTGGTGCGCGCGTACTCGGTCATGTACTCGAAGGCGGCCTCGCCGATGCCCAGGTAGACGGCGGCGTAGCCGAGCGCGAAGCCCTGCAGGTCGATGGTCAGGTACTCGCCGGGCCGGCCGACCACGTTGGCCGGATCCACCGCGCAGTCGTACCGGATGGTATGGCTGATGGTGCCGCGCATGCCGGTGGCGTTCCAGGTGCCCTCGATCTTCACGCCGGCGTCGCGGCTCGGGATCATCGCCGAGATCACCCCGTCGCGGGCATTGGTCTTGCCCTCCTGGATGCCGGTGACGAAGAAGTAGTCGGCCGCGTCGCCGAGCGAGCAGAACTGCTTCACCCCCGCCACCCGATAACCACCGCCATTTGTCGGGTGAAACACGGTGTTGAGCACGAACTTGTCGCGGAAGCTCTGCTCGGGCTCGCTGGTGATGGAGGCGATGCGGGCCCCGCGGCCGACGACCTCGCCGAAGTAGCGCCGCTTCTGCTCCTCGGTGCCGAGCGCGGCCACGAAGGTGGTCACCGTCGAGTGCATGTTGAAGGTGAGCGCGGTGGCCGAGCAGCCCTTGGCGATCTCGCGCAGGGCGTGCACGTAGGTGACCGGATCCGCGCCGACCCCGCCGTACTCGCGGGGGACGGTGAGCGCGAACAGGCCGGCCGCGTGCAGGTCCGCGTAGTTCTCGTAGGGGAACGTGGAGTCGGCGTCGTACCGGGCCGCGCGCGCCGCGAAGCGCTCCCGCGACAGGGTGGCCACACGCTCCACCACGGAGCGCTGCTCGTCGGTCAAGGGCGGGAGCGGGAACACACCGCTAGGTTAGCGCCCCTGCGTAGGCCGGCGCAATCTGGGTGTGCAACCGGGGGCGGCCGGCCCTTATGGTACTGTTGCGTCCGTATGGCCGCCCGAAAACGCGAGCTTGCCGCCGTGGCCCCCGCCCGGCCGGACTTCCTGATCCTGGGCCTGGCCGCCGCCGGCTTCGCCATCGCCGCCTACCTCACCGGGCTCAAGTGGATGGGCGGCAACGCCGCCTTCTGCCTGTCGGGCAGCGGGTGCGACGTCGTGCAGGCGAGCCGCTACGGCAGCCTCCTGGGCGTGCCGACCGCGCTCTGGGGCGTGCTGCTCTACGCGGCCATCGGCGCGCTGGCCGCGCTCGGGCTCACCGTGTCGCGCTGGACATGGGCCTTCTACCTCGCCGCCGCGGGCGTCGGCTTCTCGATCTACCTCACCGCGGTCTCGGTGCTCGTCGTCAAGGCCACCTGCGCCTACTGCCTGGCGTCGGGCGCGATCACGGTGGCGATCCTGCTCGTGCTGCTCCGGCGCCGCGCCGCCTTGCCGCGCCGCCGGAAGCTCTCGGCGTTCGTGCCCGGCGCGCTGGCCGCCGCGGTGCTGGTGCCGCTCGGCGCCGCCTTCATCTACGCGGTGCCGGCGGGCGGGGGCAGCGGCTTCGAGGGCGCGCTCGCGCGGCACCTGCGCGAGAAGGGCGCGGTGATGTACGGGGCCTACTGGTGCCCGCACTGCGCCGAGCAGAAGGCCCTCTTCGGCGACGCGGCCAAGGACATTCCCTACGTGGAGTGCGCCGCGGATGGGGTCCACGGCCGCCCCGACCTCTGCGAGAAGGTCGGCGTGAAGTCTTTCCCCACCTGGGTGATGGGCACCGAGCGCCGCGCGGGCACTCAGTCTCTCCGCGCTCTCGCCGACTTTTCCAAGTTCGAGGCGCCCAAGTAACCGCCCCCTCACCCTACCCTCTCCCCCGCCGGGGGCGAGGGTCCCGCGATTCACCCTCTCCCCTCCCGGGGGCGAGGGTCCCGCGATTCACCCTCTCCCCTCAGGGGAGAGGGCAGGGTGAGGGGTAGTCTCAGGGCGGTCTCCCTCAGTGCGCCCCGGTCGCCGGCCGCACCCGCGCGCGCTTGAGGAACAGCGCCAGCGGGATGCTGCACACCGCGAGCACCGTGATCAGCCGGAAGTTGTCCACGAAGGCCAGCAGCGTCGCCTGCGCCACCAGCGTCTTGTAGAGAATGCCGAGTGCCTGCTGCGCGGCCACGCTCGCCCCCACCTTGGGCGTCAGCACCTGCCGGAGCGCGGCCAGCCGCTGCTGGAAGACCGGATCGTAGGGCGTCATCTTCGCGACCAGGATGTTCTGGTGCACCTGCGCCCGCCGGGCGAGGAGCGTGGTGGCCATCGAGATGCCGACGCTGCCGCCGAGATTGCGCATCAGGTTGTAGATGCCGGTGGCCCCGCCCATCTGCTCGCGCCGGAGCGTCGCGAAGGACATGGTGGAGAGCGCGATGAAGATGAGCGGGTTGGCGAGGCCGTTCAGGAACGTGACGAACGCGATGTTCGACCACGCCACGTCGAAGGTGAGCCGGCTCAACCAGACGCCGGAGAGGCCGAGCAGGCCGAAGCCGGCGCAGACGATCAGGCGCGAGTCCACGATGCCGATGAGGCGGCCCGCCGCGATGGCGGCGAGCAGGGCTCCCAGGCCGCGCGGGCTGATCGCGAGCCCGGCCTCGAGCGCGGGGTAGCCGAGCAGGGTCTGGAGGAAGAGGGGGAGCATCGCGGTCGTGGCGTAGAGGACGATGCCCATCGCGGTGATCAGGATGGTGCCGATGGCGAAGTTGCGGTCGCTCAGGATTCTCAAATTCACGATGGGCTCGTCCGTCACGAGCTCGCGCGCGACGAAGGCCACCATCGCCGCCGCGGAGATGGTGAGGGCCCACCGGATCCACGCCGCCGCGAGCCAATCGTCCTGCTGTCCCTTGTCGAGCACGACCTGGAGCGTGGCCAGCCCGATCGCCATGAACGCGAGCCCCCAGTAGTCGATGCGGCGCAGCGTGGTGCGCTGCAGATACGGGGGGTCCTCGATGAAGGCCTGCGTCATCGCGAGGGCGATCAGGCCGACCGGCAGGTTGATGTAGAAGATCCACCGCCAGGAGTAGCTGTCGGTGATCCAGCCGCCGAGCGTGGGGCCCATGATGGGCGCCACGATCACTCCCATCGAGTAGGCCGCCATCGCGCGGCCCCGACGGGCCGGCGCGAAGCTCTCGAGCAGGATGGCCTGGGCGATCGGCTGGAGCGCGCCGCCGCCGATGCCCTGCACCACGCGGGCCGCGATCAGCATCTCGAGGCTGGCGGCGGCCCCGCACGCGGCGGAGGCGAGCGTGAAGATGACGATGCACGTGAGCAGGAGGCGCTTGCGGCCAAACGCCGCGCTGAGCCACGCGGTGACCGGCAGCACGATGGCGTTCGAGATCAGGTAACTCGTGAGGACCCAGGTGGCCTGCTCGGGGGTGGCCGAGAGGCTGCCCGCGATGTGGGGAAGCGCCACGTTCGCCACCGAGGTGTCGAGCACCTCCATGAACGTGCCCAGCATCACGGAGATCGCGATGAGCACCGGGCTCGAGCGGGGCCGCCACTCGGCCGCGGCGTCCTCGGGCGGGGCGGTCGGCGGGTTCTCGTCTGCCATTCGCTTGACGGGGGTCGGTGCCGCCCGCCA